>Ga0115031_1004742_pt1 | contig 9998 bp, 14 predicted proteins | sample Maine_Asex4_meta_FD_87301 | JGI IMG/M metagenome (GOLD analysis project Ga0115031, IMG submission 87301) | Marine algal microbial communities from Maine, USA - Maine_Asex4_metaG | ecosystem: Host-associated > Algae > Red algae > Unclassified | place: Maine, USA | collected 2015-01-05 | reverse complement strand
GGGGGCGGGGGGGGGGTCGGGCGCCGGCGGTGGCAGCGCCGCCGCCGCCGCGGCCGCCGCCAGTCGGCGCCCTCGCGCCGCCGGGGGGGCTGCGGTGTCGGTGCGAAGGCGTTGCCGCCTTCGCCTTTTTTTTTTTTTTGGCTTTGGCGAGTGGGGTTGCCCGCCGACGCGGCAGCGCTGCCGAGCCCCCACGCCGTGACGCTGCCGCCGGCGAAGGGCCCGTCCCCGCCCTTTTGTTGTCGCGCCTTTTGCGAGACAACCGCCGAGGCGCGGGCCGCGGTGGCGGTGGCGGTGGCGCGCGCGCAGCTCGCGCCGCCGTCTCGTTAGCGCACCACGGCGGCGGGTGGGTGCGTGCTCCCGGCCCCAGTTGCCCCCTGCCCCCCGCCCCCACCGGCAGGCTGGTGGCAAGGAACCCCTCAAGGTTTATCGTGGCTCCGGAAGGTCGTCAAGGCATGCGACGACAACGACGTGTCGGAAGGGATGGGTTTGTATCAAATTTCCAACTTGTTCGCGGGCGACGTCGTGGCGCTGTTCATTCGGAACCTTCCGGGATCGGACATCGAGGGCGGTCAGGGAGCTCTTGGGTCCTTCCCCGCGGCTGTCAATTGGTTGCTGTCGACCTACACGGAGCCGCACGCTTTGGGGCTTGCGCAGGACAAGTTCAGCCGGGTGACGCTCGTGGACAACGGGGGAGCGGAGGCCTTCGCGGCGCGCCTACAGAGCCTTGCAGAGCTTCGCGGCAACATTCACTCCAAAATGTCGATCAATTCGCCTGATCCATGGCCTATCAGTGTACCTACCTACGGACCGACGCCTTTGTTTACAAGACGGCGCAACGGAGCTACCAGCAGTTGTCGACCCACGTGGCAGGGAAGTATCTGGCCTCCAAGGACTTCATGGCGCGGGCCAACCGAAGGTCCTCCTGTGGGTCGTCGCGGAAAGGCCAGACGTCGACGGGAACCCGAGGCCTCTCGGTCAGCCACCTGGGCTCCCCGTGGGATGTGGACGACACGGCTGCGCACGACACGGTCGTAGTGCTCCCATTGGGTACCTCGGAGTTCCTCACGGTCGGGACATCGCCCTACCCTCGGCGGGAGGCCCCAACGGGGCCCTTGTTGTGTTAAATGTGATGGACACGTGAGCACCGAGTCCTTGATTGCACCATTCTAACGGAAAAGCACCGAAACATCGTGAAAGCCGCGCGAAGTACCCTCATCCGACAGAGAAATGGGTTGCCGGTCCCTTCCCAAGACCACACTTCCGTCGTGACCATGCTGTGGGACGACCTGCTGGGGGGCGCGGAGCCAACGAATACGGATGAGGGGGACGTCCTGCCAGTGGCAACCCCGTCAAAGGGGCGCCGCGGGGTGGGAAACGCCTAGGGGGGGTGATCTCGCCAATTTCTTTAACCCTTCCCATCCATCTCAACTCCCCGGTCGCCCCCAGTCGTGTCACATTCGCCTCGCAGGGGGTAAGCGCGACGTGGTCCGTCCCGGCTCGCTGTCCCTGACGACTTAAGCGATATCGCTCGCGATTTAAGAGGACGCTGTTGCTGTTTTGCAAGGATAAGTTTGTGGTCGGGGCATCGTACCACTTGGTGCCGTGGCAGACCCCCAACCCCGCCAGGGCGGTCGTTGACACTGGCGCTGGGCCCAGTGTGGTCCGCTCGGATATCATCAAGGCCGGCAGAATCCCCATTCAAAAGGTTTTTAGATGGGCGTTGGACGTTGTCTCGTCACTCTTTGGTTGTTGAAGGATGGGCTTCTTCTGCTCATCGAAGCCCATCTAACAGAGTGTTGGATGGGATACCGCTGGGCTTCGGATGGGCTTTGGATGGGCGTTTCCACCCGATGGCGTGGTCCCCAGTTCCGCCTGGGAGTCCTTCGTGTCGAGGTGGCCCGCTTGAGAGACACCGCGTGATCCTCGGCAGGCTCGGCCGTTTCGTATTCAAAACCCCCGGCATAAAACCAACAGGCTATGTGATTGGCTACCAGTCGCACGTGGTTTGGCCACACCGCGCAGCAGCTTGGGCCGATCCAATTGGTCTGCTGGAAGTATTATGTTCCGGAGCATGCCAATTGTACGGGCCTCGGTTGGAGCCGGCTGTCTTCATGACCGACTCCGGATCCGACCAGGTGGAGTCGCGGCGGAGGCACAGGCTCAGCGTTCCTGACTCCAGTGCCGTATTACAAGCGTGGGCGGTCTCGGGGCCGTCGAGCGATTGGTGACGTTGCGCAACACACTGTGCAAGTGACGGAAGTTTTGCACTCTCAAAGCGAACAGGGGAGCGCTGCATGGAGCACGGCGTTTTTCGATTTCACCGACTCATCGCAATTTTCACAGGCCAGTCATCTTCTGTCGCTGTCTGTCGGCGTGAGCAAGATCACTGTCGGTCTGGTCGTGACGTCGACAGTATGGACACAATCTTTAATATTTAAATCTCAACTACTGTGATTTACGGGAGGTGTAACGCGGAAAAACAATGGTCGACCTTGTGCGGCCGACGCCGCTGAGGAGGCGGACCAGATGGGAGCAGCACGGGATCTACAGTTAGCCAGGGCCCTTCACAAGAGCAGAAATGAAGCTGGCCCAATGAGATGGCGTGATTTCTCCGCGGACGTGACGAGGGCCGCGAAGAAGCGGCTGCGCCGCACAAAAGTGTGGTGACTTTTGACTGGCCTCGGTCGAGGGAGCCCATCCATGTCACTCTTTGGATGAAGAATCGGGGGACGCTCACAGACGTCAAGATCGCCCATCCATCAGAGTTTTGGATACGGATAGGCTTTGGATGGGGACGCATGGGGATTCTGCCGGCCATGAAGATGTTACCCAAGCGGTGGAATGAGTATTCGTCGCGGGCGCCGCCCCAGACCCAAGTGAGCGACGACTCGGGGCAGCTGCTCAAAGTGAACGCGGAGGTGTCCGTGACAATCTCCGTCAGCGGGATCGCCATGGAGTATGACTTCCTCGTGGTCAAGTCGCTCTCGATACCGCTCATCCTCGGGTGGGACTTCCAGCGGAACTTCGTGGATACCGTCTTCCCCACGACGCATACAATCAAGTGGGACAATGGCACCTCTTCGTTGGCGGTGAGGAGTTGGACGGGGACCACGCGACCCGCGCACCTCCGACGACAAAACAATCCAAAGGCCCACATCGGGGCTATCCGGCTTCCTCAAGGGGTGACCGTGGGCCCGCGGTGCATCCAGGCGGTCCGATTGTGCTGCAATTTCAAGGCGGTCCACCTGGTGCGGGAACGATCCGTCCAAATGGGCCTACGGAAAGTGCTGCTGCACAACGCCATCGTGGAGGTCTCCCGCGACACCCCCTGGGCAAGACTTACCCCAAGCCGGAGGTCCGCGGAGAGGGTCCTTCTGACGCCCTTCGTGTTGACCTGGACGACGTCTTCGAGGAGTACCAGGCGTTTTGGGCGGGGCAGCTTGGCAAGGTCGACGTCACCCCGCATCGGATCGAGGTGACCCCTGGGGCACGTACGCGGCGGGCTGAACCTTTTCGGGCAAGCCAAGCCTCACGGGAGGCTTCCTCAAAGGTGGTGCAGCGGAAGTAGAACCTCGGGGTCATCGAGCCCTCGAGCACAGAGTGGGACTTCCTCGTGATCCTGGTTCCAAAACCCGACGGGAAGATGCGGTGTTGCGTGGACTGCTGGCAATTCAACGAGGTGACGGTACGGGACGTGTACCCGTTGCCACGCATGGAAGACTGTATTGACTTCCTCGGGGATGCGAAGGCGTTCTCTACACTGGACTGCAACTCTGGGCATTGGAAGATTCCCGTGGCGGACAAGGGCCCTCAAGTCCAAGCATTGCTGCTTGTTCCAAGAGGAGGTGGAGTATTTGGGCCATATCGTGGGCCGGGGGCCGTTGAAGGTGCCGGACAAGAATGTCCGCGGACCTAAGGAGGCGTCTCCCCCGCAAGAAGGACCTGCGCAGCTTCCTCGGGATGTGCAAAGTTTATCAGAGGTTTGACAAAGATGACGCCCAAGTGGCACGGCTTTTGGCCGCGATGACAATCTCCAATAGGCCCAACCGATGGGGGGCGTTATCGGACGAGGCGTTGGGGGCGTTCGAGGAGCTCAAGAGGAGGCTCACGGAGGCGCCCATCCTCGCCCTAACGCGGCGACACGGGACTTAAACATTGGACACCGACGCAAGCGCGGAGCAGGTCGGGGCCGTCCTGCTGCAAGAGCAACCCGACCAATCCGCGCGGCCCGTAGGATATTGGTATCGCTCCCTCAACGCTGCTGAGCGGAGCTACAGCACGACGGTGCTAGAGTGCCTCGCGGTGGTATAGGCATCCCTCTTCCTTCGTCCCTACGATGAAGGGAAGCGTTTCAACGTGCGCACGGACCACGCAGCGCTCAAGTGGATGGTGCACATGGACGGAACCCACGGTAGGCTGGCACGGCGGCGGTTGAGCTTGGCGGAGTTCGACTATGTGGTGCAGACGCGGCCGGGTGCGTCAAACCACGCGGCGTATACGATGCTGCGCATCTTGACACGCGCGGAGGACGACGGGGCCATAACCGACGCGGTACTCTGTCTGGCGTTACCCAACTCGTCGGCCGCGTGCCAGCGACAGCCGCAGGCGAAGGGAGGGCTCCTGTCCCTTCTGACGCTCTTGGAGCTCCTCGAGTGTCAAGCGGACGATGGACGTCGCAAGGAGGCTCGAGCAACCATGGACGGCAACGACAAGTCTTGGTTCCGAGAGGACGCGAACCGCATTATGGTCCGCACGGCGCCTTGGGACGGAACCGAGCAAGTTTACGTGCCGACACACATGCGCTACGGGGTGCTGATGCTGGGGCACTACCCTCCGCCAGCCAGAAATGCGGAAGCGAGCAGGATGTACACGTCGATGCGACGGTGGTTTTATTGGGAGTCTATGGTGGTGCACGACTACACTGTCGTGGCAAGCTGCATGCAGTGCGCGCGGTACCGCGTCGGCAAGCGACGTAAGACGAAATACCTCAAAACGTTCCCCCCGACGGAGCTGCTGACGAATGTGTGCCTGGATCTGCTTTTTTCCCTTCCCCAACCAGCTGCGGAAAACGAATACCTGTTCTTCATCGTGGATTGCTTCTCCAAGATGATGCGGGCCATCACCCTTTCGTGGATTGACACTGAGACCATCGCGGCAGCCTTTTCGGACTACTGGGTAACGGCCTGCGGACCCCCGGCAACGGTGATATCCGAAACCGGTCCCCAGTTCCGCTCTACGCTCTTTCAAGGGTCTGCAACTCCTCGGGATCTTCCACCGGTACTGCACGACGTACTACCCGCGGATGAACCACCAAGTGGAGCGGTACAACCGGACCATCGTGGGGCAACTGCGGACGTCAATCGAAGATCACTAAGAACGATGAGATAAGCTTGTGTCGATGTTGACGTTAGCCTACAACAGTCGGCCGCAGTAGAGCACCGGGGTGGCACCCCTCGAGTTTGTCACACCCAGCGGGTACGGAGACTCTCCTTGGGGCCCATGGTCGCTTCTCCGGCACCCGAGGAGACGAACAGTAGCCCGCGGACCACCAGCGATGCCATCCGGGCGCGACTGCGTACCCTCATACACAATACATGGCGGTCCCTCGCTCTGGCGCAGCCGCGGTGCAAGAGAGACTGCGACGCTCGTGTAAGGCCAGTCAACAAGGACGTCCAGGCAAGGGAGTGGGTGTTTGTAGATGAGTACGCGCAGAACATGTACAAGCAAGGGACCCGCGCGGCCGGACCCTATAAGTTGCTCTCCCGTGGGGAAGGCACGTTCTCGTTGGACATCGGCGGGTACCCGGAGACGGTGAGCAGCAATCTAAGAGGCCTTCGTGGTACACGAGGCCGCCGACGATGGCTCGTTACGCCGGTGAATCCGCTGATGGGGATATCACCCGCATTATGACACCCTCGAGTTGGCCTGTCGGGTCGACCTTCGCAAGGTGCACCGCTACATGCGGCGCGTGCGCCTACGAGTCGAAGAAGCGGAGTCGGTTTCGATTTCCTCGCCAAAAAAAGTCCCTCTCGGGACACGCGATTATCAAGTTTCGAATCGTGGCGGACTTTCGGCCAACAACACGGGATTCGGTGCGGGCCACGTGGCCGTGGTGGCGACCATCACTGCCGCGCGGCGGGATGGTAGCCCTCCCCATGGCCCTGTTGTCGGGCCAAGTCAATCGGGCATTGTGGACATGTCCAGAGGGGGCGGTACGTGACGGCTGACTCGCATGAGCCGGCAGGACGGCGGATCGCAAAAGGGACTGCGTGACCATCGTATTTAAGAGCCCTTCGCGATGTTGACAGAGCCTAGGCGGGCAACCAGCTAATTTGGTGAGGCAGTGGTTCATTTCGTTGCAGAGACCAGCAAAGGTTGATCTTGTCGGCTCCGAGACAGATTTGAGGGTGAGGAACTGCGCTGGTAATTCCACCTCAGTGTGGTTTTAGATCGTAGCAATATGAGTGCCGGTTCACGTCCCTGAATGCCTACCGGAATCAGATTGCAGAACTTCTTGGTTTGGCTTTGGAAAATTGTGGTGGATTGCGAGCGACGAACTGTCACGAGTCCTTCGGTGATACACTGTGTGGCTGTATGAAATTCCCGAGAAAAAGTGAGATATTTTCTTTCATTATAAATAAGGAGGAGATATTTCGATTCGACCGCATCCAACTCTGCCGACTATCTTGCAGAAGATTCCTGATAATGTGTCGAACAATCGCGAAGATTATCTTCCCAGTCCGCTCGAGTCGTCCTGCAGATCATATTCGGAACTTACCTGTTCCGATTCGACAATCAGACTTGTCTTGGATGGAGGATGGTCCTGAGATCAGACCAGGAACTGTTTTCCAGATTGTTTCCAGGACTGTTCCGCAGCGTACAGTCCTTCCAGAAAAACCCTAGCACTCGGTCGAGACCAATAGTATTGCTGATCCCCCAATTCTGTCCTCATCGCCCCGGAACGGTAGTGGAACGGCAATGAATGCAGATCTCTCATTGGTCGAGCAGTCCGACAGCAGTGCATGTACGGCCCGATCTTTACAGAATGTGCCCGTACGGCCCCCAATCGCACAATCGACGCCTCCGTTTTTCTGCACTTTTTTGCGTATCTCCCAGAAAGTCTCGATATCCCAACGATTGCGGGCCGGTTGCTCTTTTAACACGGAAGGGATCGGAAGAAAATCTCAATAAAAAGAAGGATCTCGGTTCTGCACGGAAGTGGCGGTGGGAGAGCCAATAGGACGTCTCAGATTCGGGCTGAGCAGCTGTTTACCGCTGCGTTTAACCAATAGATGGCCAGTTCCACAAGAACCGTACCGCCAGGAACCGTTCCTGGTCGATGAGGACAGAATTGGGGGATCCGCAATACCATTGACATGTCACATGTGCCACATTTGGACTCGAATCTTCTGCGGTTCGGTCTACATCTCCAAAATCGCTCGAGAGGAACTAGACGGATCAGCGTTTCTAGGCCCCGAGGGGCGATGGTAGAAGCTCGATGCCACTCGGTGTTTACAGTTGAGAAACAATATGGCCGATTCAGCTCAGCTGTGCCGGAGATTCACTCATGTGGCAGCCTCGTTGGGGCTGTGGCACCATAAAGTCCACCGCACGCACACGTGGAAGACACTATTGCGGATCGCCGGAAATTGTTGCCTCATATGTTGCCTCTGCAGTGACCTCTGACGTCTGTGCAGGCTCGCAGTGCCCTCTCAGCAAGAGGTTCGACCAATGAGTAGGCTCTTGTGCACCGCGCTTCAGAAAGGGCCCCATAATAGATGCTCCACTTGTCCCAGGCTCACAAGAGGCAGACTTGGAGTCCACGGCTCTGTGTCGTGAACGACCTTCCTTTCCCTTCGAAAACAGTGGATGGGTCCATGCGGCCCCTGTCGGCCTTGCACGAGCCAACGCCGTGTGGCGCTGGGCCCAGCGGCCAATTTGGTTACTCCAGAGCCAGGCCCGCACCAGAGACACACAGATTCGACTGTAAACCGATCACCAACTTAAGACTCGCTGGCAATTAGCTGAGGACCATGCCACAGCTGAATATCAAGTCAACATGAATCATGTGCAATCCAGTGATGGACCCCGACTGGAACGTGGACCGGTGCTAAAACATTCAGGACGGATTACAATCAGTAGTGGAATCGATCGTCGTGTCGCTATGCAGCCCGGGTCCGCAACGGATTGCGATCGTCGCCATCCACCACCCTGCTGGGACCGCCGGGGGTGGCTGCGGCGCTCGAATGCCGCAGGCACTCGAAAATGTGACGGACTGCGCGTGGGTGGCCGGCTGTTAACACAGTCGACTGGTGACCGCTTGGTGCCGCGCAGCCTCTTAGTAGTGTCGGTCTCTCAAAGGCAGAAGACCGCCAGGTAACGACAGTTCCCCCCTTCCCCCTCATTGATCAGAATTAGCGGTGTTTCCGACGCGCAGGGGATTCCTCAGGCACTGGTCGTGCGCCTCCCTCATAGCCATCCACGTGTCGTGGAGCCTGGTCGGAAGCACGATTGTGTCCTGCGTCACAGTACGTGCGCAGCGACTCCTGGCTTCAGTTTGTGTCCGCCGACGATTGGGCCACAGCTCAATCAAAAACATTCGAATTGTCGGGGAATCCCCGTCACCGCCGTCGCCGTTTTCTATCGCACGGAGTGACGTGCCACCATCGTCGATCCCTGTTCGCCGTGGCTGTGCCGACGCGTCCGCTACATTGGCCGTCCCCATTCCCGGGCCTCCCTAGTCTTCTCGACCACTCACCCACTACAGAGCTGTAGCACGAGGTACTCTATGGTTCGTGCGTCACCATGCGGCCGCTCCCCGTCGCCAACATTAAGACCGCCGAACACCGCGTTTATCATGGTCTCCGTGCGCTCTTTAAGTTTTCTGACAAAGCCACGGCTTCCTTTACGCTTTCCCGCTATCTCTTTGCGCTTTGTTGTAACTTCATGCTTTTGAATGCTCCGTACTTGTCTTGTCCACTGCGCGTGTACAGTAACGGTCGCGCCGCCATCGTCATTTCGATACGGCGCGGGGGAGGAGGACGACGATCGCAACTTTGCCCGCGCCGCCCTCGCCGGCAAGCGGCGGCGCCAGCCAAGCCGCGCTTCAACAAATCAGGTACGCGAAAGTCGCCTGTGGAGTTGAACACTTGGCCTTGGTGTGGCTACATCTCAGCGACTGCTCCAGCTGACTTTTGCGGTTTCTGACGCGACGACCGCTGTCCTCCTTCCTGCCCACGTCCTCTTCTTTCGCTTGCTCCGCGTACCGTCCTATTAGTTTTGATGCTCTGGTCCCTTCTCTTCCACGAACTTCCCTCGGTTGTCAGACGCACCACGCCTGTGCTTTGTGCATCCATTCAGGCATCCCCCTGTCCCAGACCGTTTGCAATCCCGTCACTATCTGACTACCGCGTGTTCCCGACACACGCGCTAGAAAAGTTGGAGTCTCCCATGCTGTACGACAACGACGTAACCCAAAGTCAAAGGGACGCAGAGGAAATTATGTAGTTTTCCCGTTGCCTGGTCTCTCCAGAGCAAGCATGGCACCTGTTGTCTGCGCTCGCCCTAATCACTGCTAAATTCTAAGTAGAGGCTACGATGACCTTGAAAAAAAACATACAATAGGCTGTCATTTGCCGTTGTCTGAGGGACGCTACTTCGTGTTGTCGAAACATTTGCCAAGCACGGATTGTGGCAGCATGGCCACACGTAGGCCTGCGAGATTTGACGGCTGATGGAGCCATTTAATTGGATGGCCCACAGACGGTTACGCCCTTCGGGCGGGTCGAACCCGGAGCTCGGCTAAGTAAGGCCGAGATCCGTGCTTCCCGGGATTAGCTGGACTAAGCGATTTCCGAGCAATCACGAGGCCAATTCCGCGTGATCGGATAGTGGTTGGAATGACCCACTTGTGATTCCCGGACATACCACTCAACGGTCGGCTGAGTTATGGCCGCGCCCTTGCTCTGTTCTTTTCGTTGTGGGAATTCTTATTTGAT
>Ga0115031_1004741_pt1 | contig 9998 bp, 7 predicted proteins | sample Maine_Asex4_meta_FD_87301 | JGI IMG/M metagenome (GOLD analysis project Ga0115031, IMG submission 87301) | Marine algal microbial communities from Maine, USA - Maine_Asex4_metaG | ecosystem: Host-associated > Algae > Red algae > Unclassified | place: Maine, USA | collected 2015-01-05 | reverse complement strand
TTTTAATTTGGCTGAATAGGGACGTAAAAAGCGGCTCGAAGGAATATTAATTGGATAATTAGACTGTAATTCCGACCAAGAGGAACAATTGTGTCCACTAATATTGATGTATGAATCTAGTAAACGTAAAAGTCTTTTACTCGCAGTATTGCCGCTGCCTGATTGAGAGTTATATATTTTGTTTGTTTCATTACCCCGATAACAAGCTATACCCAAATCTGCGATCGCTTTTAAATAAGCTGGGTTACATTGATTTCTAGGAAATACCAAGCTTTTGGTAGCAATGCCATTTTTATTAGCAGTTAAAATAGCAGCATCTAGATCTGCGATGAATTCTTGTTCTGTTTGTCCTGCTTCAAGACAATAATAGTGGGAAAATGTATGAGTGCCAATTTCTTGTCCTGAACATTTTTGAATTAGCTCGATTAATTCAGGACTAAAATGCAAATTTTTATCTAATTCCTGCTTTAGATTATCAACGTATTTGTAGGGAGATAATTCAGCTAAATCATAGCTTGGCTGCTGTGTGGGAAAGTTCTCTATCAGTTGTTGAGGATTGTTATAGTGGAGAAAGCCTACTGTAGCCCAGGTAGCATGAATCTTATACTGTTCAAACAGCTCCAAAATTGCAGGAATTGCTTTGACTACTCCTGTCAAATGTTCTTGATAATCTTTAACTGAGACAACATCTCGCATTCCCCAATAAAGTTCAAAATCAAGTGAGATAGTGAATGCACCTTGTTTGAAAGCTGAATTTTGACTCATAAATTACTGTTTTAATTGAAATGTGAATTAACAACTAGTGTAATTAATATTAAGTACAGCTGTAGTTTATTCTATAGTATAGCTTCATTTTATTTAGGACAAGAGATCTATTAATTATTCTCCGCTTAACCAAGAGATTGCGCTTCTAATCCATTCCTCAGAATTATTGTTTTTAAGCAGTTGTTCATCTCGACCTAAGGCAGTTAAAACCTGCTCAATTTCTTCATTGCTATAGCCTAATGCTAACAAAGTCATTTCTAAATCTTCTTTGATTTCAGGTTTGGGAGAAAAGACAGCATCAGGTTGTTTGACTTCTATACCAGATATTTTATGCCACTGAGCTAGCTTGGTTTTTAATTCTAAAGCAATTCTTTCTGCGGTTTTCTTCCCTACCCCTGGGGTTTTAGTCAGAGTAGTAATATTGCTAGTCACAATTGCACCAATCAACTCAGAAATGCCCAAGGTATCGAGCAAAGCGATCGCTAGCTGCATTCCAATACCGCTAACCGCAGTAAGCTGACGAAACAAATCTCTTTCTGCCACTGTTGAGAAACCATAAAGAATCTGTTTGTCTTCTTGAATTTGTAAATGAGTAAAAATCTGAATTAAATCGTCTGCTGCTTCATCTAATTGACGAGCAAAGCGAGAAGAAACTTGCATCTCATAACCGATATCATTCACTTCTAAGATTAAGAAGAGACGATTTTGGGTAGTCTTGGTAATGTCTACTTTTTTGCCTTTGAGGTAACCAATCATTAATAATTACTGACTATAAAGTATTTCGTTGCTGGCGATCGCAAAATTAGAATCTAACCAAACTAAAGATATCTCTTGTACTGTGCCTTGAGCAAATGAAACAAGAGAAAAACTACGTTTAAAGCCGCGATCGTCCTTAACGATTCGAGGTACACAGGCTGCGTTTAGATACACGGTGTCATCTTTAAAATCGACGATAGTTCTTCGTTCACCAGGGGGATGTTTTAAGGCATGGTGCATATGTCCAAAGGTAACTAGAGGAATAGATTTACCTGAACTACGTATTTTGGCGATCGCATCCGTTAAATCTGGATCGCCGTAGTCTCCGCCATCTGGTTTCCAATCTCGACCACAGATTGATTTTGTTGTACTTCCCAAACCAGTTGGACCATTGTGACCAATAATAATTATGTTGTCGTAAAGCGTATTTTTGGCCGAGTTGACGATTTGTTGAGTAGATTCGGCAAAACTTTTAATATCATAGCGATCGCCATAAAACTGCGCGTTGCGCCAGCTAGAGCCACCCCAGCTAAAGGGACGACTACCCACAACGGCTAAATCGTAATCCGCAAAATCTAGTTTAGAGAAGCCGACATGAGAATCACCTAATAAATCTAGCTGCTGCTGCACCCGATCCTCGGTCAATTGGTCATAAGGAGCTTTTTGTCTCCCCCATGATGAAGCACTGTACCAAGCATCATGATTGCCCATGATTACTGCTTTTGGAGTTTGAACCTTGGCAATTTTACGCACTATCTCTACTGCTTCGTTGCCAAAATCGCCGACAAACAAAACTAAATCTACCCCAAGATGCTTCAAAGCTCGCTCGTCTTGCTCATCCCACTGATTATGGACATCTCCCACCACAGCGATGGTAATTTGCTCTTTATTTTGACTTATCAAAATTACTTAATTACTTATTACTTATTGCTTATTGCTTGATTAAACTGCGCCACTATTTTTATTAAAGACTATTAAAATCGTTTTTAGAATCAGCTTGAGGTCGTATGATAAACTCCAATCATGCTGATATTTTAAATCTAACTTGATTACATCTTCAAAATTACGCACTTGAGAGCGACCATTTACCTGCCATTCTCCTGTCATACCTGGTTTGACATCTAGCCTTTTCCATTCTGGTATTTGATAACAATTAACTTCTTCCTCTGTTGGTGGACGAGTCCCTACTAAGCTCATGTCCCCTCGAAGAACATTCCAGAATTGAGGAAGTTCATCTAAACTAGTACGCCGTAGGAAGTGACCGACTTTAGTTATGCGAGGATCGTTATCATTTTTAAAAAAAGCTCCACTGGCTTGATTTTTCACCTCTTTTTTCATCGCTTCAGCGTTAGCGTACATAGAGCGAAATTTCCACATTTGGAACTTTCTGCCCATCCATCCACAGCGAGTTTGACTAAAAAATATTGATCCTGGACTACTTAATTTAATCGTTATTGCGATCGGAATTAGAATAATACCAGTAATGATTAAGCCAACAATAGCACCGATAATATCTATCCCACGCTTAGTAAAAGAGCATACTGAGGGGTGAGTTTCGGGTGATTCTTTGCTAGACCATTCAGCTGAAGATTTAATATTTAAAATATCAACTAATCCCGTCATCGACAAAGTTGCCATCACAGGAGGTTGTACGGAATCTAAAATTAGTTTAATGTTTTTTGTTTGAGCAGATTTTAAGCTGGCTACCAATGCGCCAATTCCACTGCTGTCAATAAATCTAGTCTGAGAAAAATTAAGAATTATTTGTTGATGAGAAACATCAGACTCCACCAATTGAGTAACAGCTTGCTTAAAATATACGGCTTCCAAAACTGTTATACGTTTTGGTAATTCTATAACGGGGTTATTTTCGTGGGAGGATAAGGGAAACCGAACTATCGGTGTCTCGTCGATCATTAATCTTAGATGTTTGATGATTAAAGGTTAATTATTCTAGTGAACATTAATACCATTCGTAGGACTACAGTTATTGTTCCAAAACCAAAATATGAAAGTGGCTTATTTAAAAGCACTCTATATTTAAAATGTTTGGGAATTGACGCAAAACATCTAACTTTATAGGTATTTATTCACAAATTTCTTTATTTAATCTTACACTTCGATTGAAAAACAATAACTAATTGATTAATAAATAATTTATTCCAATAATGGAGAAATTCGTTATGCTAATAATTTCCCCATTATTCTGCTCTATAGTGGTTTTTGGCTAGAGACGATTATCTCTTCTGCCAATAGGTTGTCTTCCCTCTTTGTTTCTCTCTTTATCTCTAGATGCGCTGCGCCGTAGAGCCTGTAGACGCTCTTCATATTTTTTTCTTTTACGACGGCTAGGTGTCATTTCAATCAAGGTTTTTAAAGCACTACCCAAGCTTTTATAAGCATTGGGCAAGGAGTAACCAAAACGAGTTGCTAAAGCGATCGCTTTTTCATCAGCTTCAATGGATTCGGTAATCGTCTTCTCGCTACTGTTTTTTTGCCACAGGCGATAACCAGAAATACCACAAAGAGATAATGCTAGTAAGAGCAATAAGCCATCCTGTACCCACAGTTCTCCCACAGCACCACCCAAGCCTATGGCTAGGGCTGCCATTTCCCATCCTTCTTTGGGAATAGTGTCATTTTGAACTCGCGCTACTTCGTGCCAAAACAGCAAATTGCGCTGATCGATTGCCAAGCTATCCCACTTAGCTAAATCAATTTGAATTTCAATCTCGTCTTTGCCTATTTCTTCGCTACGAACTAGAGGAGGATTAACTTCTGTTGAACCTTCTACAATTACCCAGCTTTGCAATTCTGGAGGAAGTAAGGTTTTTAGACGGCGCAATTCATTGATTTCTGCCCTAGCGGAAGAGGTTGCATAGCTCATACGTTTACCAGATTAATACTTTGATTATTTAGTAATTTTTTAAGTGTACCTACTTTTATATGATATCTGAATTCATTTATTGAAAAAAATGCTTGGGTTATGACAAATTCCCAGATAGACTGAATACTTGATCAATGAAATGTTTTAGATTTGGAATTAATATACTATGTTTGGGCAGACCAAAAAATATTTTAGTTTTATTTATTGCTTGAGCTTTGGTCTTATATTAAGTGTTCTGCTATCACTAGCGAACCATCATCGGGCGATCGCTTTTGGGGCAGATATTATTGCTCAAGAGGCTCCAGGTACTACTACATCTCAGGTAAATTTATTTCAGGCAGTTGTCTTAGGGTTTGTTCAGGGTGCAACAGAATTTATCCCTATTAGTAGTACAGCGCATCTAAAAGCCATCCCCGTATTTTTTGGCTGGGGCGATCCTGGAGTGTCTTTTAGTGCCGTAATTCAGCTTGGTAGTATTGCAGCAGTTTTATCTTATTTTTGGTCTGATTTAGCTCAAATTTTTAAGGGAATGGTTAAGGCTATTCGTACTTCTGATTATGATTCCCAAGAGTTTTGGATGGCTGTTGGTATTGCTGTTGGTTCAATTCCGATTATCTTCTTTGGTTTGTTGTTGACCATCTTTGAACCAGCATTTTATGAACAGACTCTTAGAAGCATGACTTCAATTGCGATTGTCTCAATTATTATGGCTATTTTGCTGGCGTTGGCAGAGTCTATCGGTAATCAAAAACGTAACTTTAAAGATCTAACTGTTAAAGATGGTATTTTGATTGGTTTAGCACAGGCTATGGCGATTGTACCAGGTACATCCCGTTCTGGTTCGACTATGACTGCTGGCTTATTTAGTAACTTAGATCGAGAAACTGCTGCGCGCTATTCTTTTTTATTAGGTATTCCAGCGATTACTCTAGCTGGTTTGGTAGGATTAAAAGACTTGGTTAGTCCAGTTGAAGGAGAAGCGATTGCTTTTATACCTTTGATTGGTGGATTGATTTCTTCAGCGATATTTTCTTATATAGCGATCGCTTGGCTGTTAGAATTCTTGAAGAGAAGAAGTACCTGGGTGTTTGTTTGGTATAGACTAGCCTTTGGTGTATTTATCTTAGCTGCGGTGGCTTTGGGATGGGTTAAGTAAAGGCGTCGCGCACAAGGGATGAAGGAGTCGAGCTAGCTAGTACAAAATATTGATAAATGTTAAATGATAAATGTTAAGCCAGCCAAAATTAGCCGTATAGTACCAGATTCGATCGCCGAGGAGATTGGATTTGAAGCTGGTGATGCGATCGTTTCGATCAATAAAACCAAACCCCGCGATCTAATTGACTACCGCTTTTTATGTAGCGATGAATATTTAGAGTTGGAAGTAATTGATACGGTAGGGGATATTCACGTCATAGAGATTGAAAAGGATTATGATGACGACTTAGGTTTGGAATTTGAAACGGCTTTGTTTGATGGCTTGATGCAGTGCAACAATCATTGTCCTTTTTGTTTTATCGATCAGCAACCTCCAGGAAAGCGTAAAAGCCTTTATTTCAAAGATGATGATTATCGTCTTAGCTTTCTTTATGGTAGCTATCTCACCTTAACTAATTTAACCGAACCAGAATGGCGCAGAATTGAACAGATGCGTCTTTCTCCTTTATTTGTATCGGTACACGCTACTGAATCAGAAGTTAGAACTCGCCTGCTTAAAAACAATCGTGCTGGGTTGATTATGTCTCAGCTAGCCTGGTTTCAAGAGAGACGCTTACAGATACATGCTCAAGTAGTGGTATGTCCTGGGATTAATGACGCAGAGCATTTAGAGAGAACTTTATTGGACTTGGCTTCTTTTCATGAGGGAGATATTCCCGCAGTAGCCTCCGCAGCAGTTGTTCCCGTTGGTCTAACTCGCTTTCGTCCGTCAGAAGATGAATTAATTCCTGTCAGTCAAGAAAAAGCGATCGAAGTGATTAGACAGGTACAGCAGTTACAAGAAAAATTTAAACAGCAGTTTGGTAGTAATTTCGTTTGGCTGGCGGATGAATGGTTTCTTATTGCCCGCCAGGATGTTCCCCAAGAATCTCATTATGAAGACTATCCTCAAATTGGTAATGGCGTAGGCTCGATTCGTTTATTTTTAAAACAGTTTCAAAATACGGCAGAGGAAATGCTGCCCGATGCCATAGATAAACCTCGTCGCTATACGTGGGTAGTGGGTAACGCTGTAGAGCAAGCTTTTCAACCTTTGGTAGAACAGTTAAATACCGTCAAAGGATTAGAGATTAATCTGGTTGCTTTGAATAGCCAGTATTGGGGACAAGAGATTACAGTTACGGGTTTATTAACAGGACAAGATTTACTTCAAGGTTTGCCAGGAAAAGATCTTGGTGATGGAATCTTATTACCATCCTTGATGCTCAAGCATGATGATACTAAATTTCTTGATGACTTAACGATTGAAGATGTTAGCACTCAGTTAAACATACCTATCTTTCCTGTAAGTGGTGTGGAGGAATTAATCAATCAATGTATTGATAATTCTGATTCTAGTCAGCTTGTGTCTGTATAAAAAGATTTAGACTACATTCATCAGCGATCGCTCTTTTGGTCAGGGCGAATGGTTATTCGCCCCTACAATCAATGCCTAAAATTCTGATACGGGTTCTACATAAAAGGCAATGCCGTCTCCGCCACCTTCAGGTTCATAATTAGGAGATTGAACATAGAAATCTCTTTCTTCGGCAAAAGGAGTATAGAAGTGAGCATCTAATCCTTGATTATAAAAACGATACAAAGGCACTGAGCCTTCTACTTGAGTATCATAGCCATAGTAAGGAGTACTTTCTAGAGTGTAGTTATCTAGATTGTTTTCTACAAAAGCTCGTTCATTTTCATCGACCGTATAAAGATGGATTCCTGTATCATTATTAAAGAAACGATATACAGGACTAGTTCCCGTTAAAGGATCTACGTTAGGCGCACCGACGAAAGCAACTCCTTCTAATTGATATTGAGGCAGGGTATTCAGCACGGCATCCCGTTCTGCTTCAGAAGTAGTGTAAAACTCAGTTTGGGTATCATTTCTAAAAAAGCGATAGACAGGTATTCCTGTTCCTGTTCCTGCTATATCGCCACCACCAGTTACTAAATCTTCGGGAACACCTGAGCCAAAAAAGGTAGCAGTACTGTAGGTTAATGATTGTCCTGGTTCAAGAACGAGGGTATTACCTAAACCCAAAGTAACGTCGTAAGGTTCTCCATCAATAAACTGATCTTCGTCTTCTCCATCCCCTTGAGTTACGTTACTCAAAGACTCTCCCGCGAGAATATTGCTCCTTAAATCACTAAATTGGCTAATTTCATAGTCTGAAGGAATGCCTTGTCCGTCTACCAAACTATCGATTCCGACAAATGTTGTGGCATCTGTCCCACTATCGCCACTGTCAGTTTCAAAAAGAACAGTTCCTCCAAGACTGTTTAAATAACGTCCTCCTGTATCGCTTATACTCTCGTCAAATTGTAAGTCACCGTCCAAGTAGCGAACAAGTTCAAATTCAATAGGTGCTTCAGTGGTGTTTGTGATGGTATAGTCCTGAGTCAAATCACTGCCTATTCTCTGATTTCCTTCGGTGAAATCAGATACTTCTTGTTCTAAGACAAAATCAAGACCAAAAAGGTTGAATTCACTCGTAGCAGTGGTTTCTGTGACGTTAGAAAATGCTGGAGGTTCAAAATTCTCTTCAGAGAGAAAAATTCTGCTTGGATCGTCGTCATTATTAACACCAATTGCCAGAGACGACTCAAAAACCGTCCCCCCTGCTCCTGTCGCTCCTAATGGATCGTAAAAAGCATCCGATCTATCGATCACAATAGTACCATCAGAACCAAATGCGCCCAAGGGATCGACCCCTACGCTCAGTCCACCATCTCCTGGAGCAGTATTTAAAGTAACCATATGTATGTATTTTGCGTATTGAACTAAAACTATCTATACTCATATGCTACGGAAATAATTGTAATGATTTCGGTAATATTACGGAGATTAAAGGTTCATTCTCTTTTCTGGATTGAAGTGTTTGTCGAGTTGGGCATTTTACGGAGGATAGTTAGTCTTAGTCTGACCTTAAGTAAGTAAAGTTATTTAGAGTAGCTGTATAGTTTTTGAGTAGTTTTTGTGCTTCAATTAAGCTGATGGTGTTGTTTTTCAAGGCTTTCTCGGTACAACGACGCATAGTTTCTAACAGGTCATCGCTATCGTACTGCACGTAATTTAAGACTTCTTTTATTCTGTCTCCCTGCACCACAGACTCTACCTGATAACCATTGCGATCGACTTGAATATGAACCACATTAGTATCGCCAAAAAGATTATGTAAGTTTCCCATAACTTCTTGATATGCACCTACGAGAAACATTCCTAAGTAATAGGGTTGAGAACTATCCCAAGCATGAAGCTCTAACAGACTTTTTGCTTTTTTGGCATTAATAAAGCGATCGATTTTGCCATCGCTATCACAGGTAATATCGGCTAAAGTCCCTTTGATTGTGGGCTGTTCGTTAAGACGATGAATGGGCATGATCGGAAACAGTTGGTTGATCGCCCAGGCATCAGGTACAGATTGAAAAATTGACAGGTTGACATAATATATAGATGCCATGATCTCGGCAAAGTTCTCTAAGTCATCGGCAATGCGATCGCAATTATTGATAATTGCGGCAATTTTGTGACAGCAAGCCCAATATAGTTCCTCTGTTGTTGCTCTTTGTGCCAAACTCAAATAGCCAAAGTTAAATAAACTTAAGGCTTCTTGCTTAAATTGAATCGCATCGTGATAGCTTTCTTGAAAATTAGTATCATCGATCGCCTGATAAGTATGCCAGAAGTTTTTAATAACTAAGGGTACATTTTCATCTGGAGGAGATACGTCAGGGCAAGATATGTTACTTGTACCCAAAACATCAAATATTAATACTGATTGGTGAGATGCGATCGCTCTACCGCTTTCACTAATTAAAGTTGGTACGCTCACCTCACCTTGTTCGCAAGCATCTTTCACCTGTGCCACTATATCATTGGCATAATTCTGCATGTTGTAGTTTTTAGAAGCAGGAAAATTGGTTTTTGAACCGTCATAATCTACCGCTAAACCACCACCTACGTTGAGATACTGCATATTCGCCCCAATCTTGACTAGCTGGACATAGATTTGGCTGGCTTCACGGATAGCATTTTTAATTACCCCAATGGCGGAAATTTGCGAACCAATATGAAAATGCAGCAGCTGTAAGCAATCTAATCGATCGCTTTGTTCTAATTGTCTTACTACCTGTAAAATTTCAGCTATGGTCAAACCAAACTTAGCGCGATCGCCTGTAGAATCTCCCCATCTTCCAACTCCCCTGGTATCAAGTTTTGCTCGTACACCCAATACAGGCTTGATATTTAATTCTCGGCTAACGGCTAATACTAAATCCAGTTCTTGGGGTTGTTCGATCACAATAATTGGTTGATGCCCTAATTTTGTAGCTAAAAGAGCAGTTTCAATATACTCACGGTCTTTATAACCATTGCACATCAATATAG
>Ga0115031_1004738_pt1 | contig 10001 bp, 5 predicted proteins | sample Maine_Asex4_meta_FD_87301 | JGI IMG/M metagenome (GOLD analysis project Ga0115031, IMG submission 87301) | Marine algal microbial communities from Maine, USA - Maine_Asex4_metaG | ecosystem: Host-associated > Algae > Red algae > Unclassified | place: Maine, USA | collected 2015-01-05 | reverse complement strand
TGGGTGGAGTATAAGTCTAAAGTGAAGGCAATGGAATATGATTTGTTTGATTTGGAGTAGAGTAAAAGAAAAGGTAAAAATTTAATTATTCAGAATAGAGAACAGAGAAGCATTATATAGCACGATTTCATCTCTATTCTCGCTTCTCTGTTCTCTATTCTGAATAGTTAAATTTTTACCTTTTTCTCCTTAAGCTTAACTTTGAGAACTTCGTTAGATGGGGTTGAGGGCGAGCGAAAGTTCTTAAAGTCAATAGGTTTTAAGAACTTTTGCTCGCCCTCAAATCCATTTCCCGAAGTTCTTAAAGTCAATAGGTTTTAAAAACTTTTGCTCGCCCTCGAAGCAAGAAATCTAAACTTCAATAATCGACAAATTACCGAAATCATTGCTTTCCTAGAAACGCTTACAGACGAGGGCTTTGATTCTCGTATCCCAGATAGTGTTCCAAGTAATCTTGAAGTAGGTGGAGCTAGTAATTAATTTGGATAAGGGGAGGGTATTAGCGATAGATAAAGCACAAGATGTTATCAAAAATATATTGGAAGAAGTAGCTACTTTTTTGATATGGATTGGATAGCTTATAAAGCTAAAGTGAAGGCAATGGGACTATCTTCTAATGGACTCTTATTTTTTATCTATTACCAAATTTGTGATCTTGAAATCTTTGCGGTAGCTGCATCTTCCATCAAATTATAAATCGCTGTTGCCCCCTTTGCCATCAACCAATTTTCGATGTAAAGTATACCTACATTAATATTTTTTTGAGAGGTACATACGACTTGTGAACGTTGTGGGATTCATGATTGTGATACACGGCAGGCTTCTCCGCTTATTATTGAGAAAGGAACGCTGTAATAATAAATATTCATTCTTGGCTGATTCTTTTGTCCTTATTTTCCTCTTTGAAAACAGTCATTATATCCACATAACTTCTGTTTTCAAATAGAAAACTAAGAACAAAATAATCTACCCAAGAATAAACATTTATTATTACAGCGTTCCAAAGAAACTGGTGCGCAGGAGGTTTTGGAGGAGTTGTGATTTAAATTTCCTTATTATTTTATTTTTCTTACTTTTATTAAGACTTATAAATCCTCCTTAGCCGATAAAACTGTTTTGTATTCTTCTTTCGTTGTTATAAAATTATATTATTAGGTAACATGTTGGTTATTTTATATATTTTCTATTAAATAGCACTAAGGATAAATCCATTTGCTTTATCAGAGAGAGAATTATTTATTCAGTTTCAACTTCATAGAAATACTGATTGATAAGAACTTTTGCAAGACCAGAATATTCTCTTTTCGGTAGCATGAACCTTTTTAATGCTTTCATCTCCTTCCTTAAAATTCCTTCAAACCATATTTTCTTTTCTTCAGAATCTTCATAATGATCATTTAGATTTTTCATCGCTTGTTCTACTCTTTTAATTTGCGCTTTTATTTTAATGACTTTAGCCTCTCTGGCTTGAACTAACTCAATTCTTTGTAAAGCATAAACATCAATAGAGGATTTCGCCTTTTCTAAGTTTATACCACTTAATGAAGATTTAGGGAGGATAACTCCTTCTTCATTATAATCAAAGAACTCTTCAACGTTATCAATACAAGGATTCAGTAATAAACGGTCTGCTTCTTCCTTTGCAAATGCTGTATTGTAAACTACTTTATCTGAATAAAAAATCCTAGCGTGGTTTCTTCCTAGCCTATTGGTCTCACTTATTAATGGGAACTGATTTAATTTACCCATTACAGTTTCAATAATTTCGCCTCCTTCAAGTATCTTATGAGTATAAGTCTGATTACAAAAAGGACATGCAAAAAGTAAATTATTCCAATCAGAAGCCAACCAATAATATCCTGGTTTTACCAATGATTCTGAATTTGCGTTATGAAACCCACCTTTGGGTCTAAAATGTTCTATGTCTCCACTATAAATTGTTACAATTCTACTTTCACAATAAGCACATTTACCTCTAAACATTTCAGCTAACCTTATTCTAATAGATTTATCTGAATAAACAGAGTATGATGTTTTTATCCTTTCACCTCTTTTACCCATCTTCTTAAATTGTAAGTCATTATTTATATCATGATTATAAAATTCAATTGCGTCAATAGTCTCTAACTGTCCTTCGTTTTTAGGTTCAATGCCACATATTAATATTTTAGGACAATCCAATCTCTCAACCTTGATCATCTTCGTCTAATTTTAGATTATTCCAAATATCACTAATTCTTTGTACCACTTCATCTTTAAGTTCTTGGCGTTTTATCACTTCATTGTTATAGGATACTTTTGTGGCGAGAAGTTTATCAATTGCGTAGTACATTAGTTCCTCTCTTAATGTAGAACCTAATTGCTTTCTATCTCTTAATTCATCCTTTAATACAGCTAGTTCAATTTTTTCTTCAGATTGTAATTCATCATCTTCCTTTGCTAATAATTCATAATATCTATTAAATTTAGCCTCAAGTTCAGGATCAATCAAACTGTTTAATCCAAAGAATTCCGATGCCAAGATCTGATCAACTCTTAAGTACGAAGGATCAGGTAATTCATTAATAGCAACTACCTCACTATTAACATTCTTCAATAGTACTATTTCTTTTTCTTCAGCTCCTCTTAGACATAAAGGGTGATGAGTTGAAATAATGAAACTAAGATTAGGAAATACCAATCTGAATTGAGAAACAATTCGCATTTGCCATCTTGGATGTAACTGATTACCTAGTTCATCAATTATCACAATTCCTGATACTTTATCAAAATCTGAATTGGCACTAGTCAATTTCATCATTATATCTACAGCCAAAACAATTGTACTTTTGAAACCATCACTTAATTCTGAAAAAAGTACAGATGAATTTTTAAAGGCTATTCTCCCTTTTTCAATTGTTAGTTCATTATTTAGATAATCATGTGGTAATAAATTTTTAATTGCATAGGCTACTCTATCAAAAAGTGGATTATTATTTTTATATATTTTCTTTAACCAACTTGTTACATCGTTTAATGCTAGAATAGGGTTAAATAAGTTTGCATAAGAGACTTTATCTAGATTTTTTCTGGATTTTAAATTGACTTCTGACGATGAAAGTCTGAGTGAACCATAACCTAATAAATAAGAATCAAAATTTCCTTTTTGATTGATAACTTCACCGTTGCCTGTTATTGTGGTCTCAATTATATTATTACTATTCCTTTCTTTTATTTTTATTGTAGCTTTTTGTTTCTTTTTTTGGATTAAGCTATATTTTGAAATAGCATTTTTCTTAAAGTTATTTTTTAAACCTAAGGCTATAGCTTGAAGGATAGAGCTTTTGCCCACTCCATTTTCCCCTAATAAAAAAAGCCATGATTTTTTTTCTGTACTATCTTCTTTGAAATCTATTCTTAATTTTGAAATAGATTTAAAGTTTTCAATTTCAATGTACTCTATAGGAAAGTATTCCCTTTTTAAAAAATCACTTTGAATAGAGACTTTAGCATTACCATCATTGATTTCTTTAACATTGTCAATATGTTTAGTAACATCCTCTACTCCAAGTATTTGACCAAGAAACGGAGAAGAGTCTAGTTCATTTATAAGTACCCATCTTTTGAAAGATGAAAATTCTATTGAGGAGTCTTCTTTTTCAAAAAGAGTTTGCAAGTATTCTATTTTCTGTATTGGAATAAAAGACTCATCTCTTATTAATTTTCTTTTAACTATTTCAATTATTTTCTCTCTAGCTAAACGCCTTGATTCTATTAATTCAGTTCTGTTTAGCCTTAGAAGCTCTATAGTTTGAGAACCCCTTTCTTCAGTTGAATGAATATTTCCTTCATTATCAAAATGAAAGTACGTACTAGGTTCTCCTATTAAAGGATTAACTAATAAAGGGTTTTCTTTTTTAATAGATTGATTGTCAACCGAAGCTCGTTTTCCTCTTATAGGAAAATAGTTAGCTTTGTATTGTTTACATTCTTTACAACAAAGTATTAAATTGTTCCAAGTAAATGTTAACCACCAATATAAATCTGGAAAGTATTCTTTTGCATCCCTAATTCCATTATTAGGTCTATACCTGTCAACATTCGAATAATTTGGCTGCACGATTTTTTTTTCACAATATCCACACTTACCGTGAAATTCACTTTCAAGATATTGAACTATCTTTTTATCTATCTCCTTATTAAAAGGCCATTTATAGCGTTTTTGCCCTCGATTGGTCATCGAATAAAATTCAGTCATCTTTTCAATAGCTAAGAGAATTTCATTTGATTCCAAATAGTCAGGTGCTTTTTGTTTTTGCACTCTAATCATTCAGGTATTTTAACTTTAGTAAAGGTTTTTAAAATATCAGAACTTGGATAATTGGACAAAGAGATTAACTTATTTACCAGAGCAATTGGGATTATAGCATCTTGGTAAATGTCGCATTTTAATAAATCTATATTAAGTAAAATTTCTTCAATATTTTTTAGATCCCTTAATTCAGGTTGAGCATAATAGTTATATGTTTCTACTGGGAGAGTTAATACATAGAGTTTTTCTTCCATAGATTTATATATAATCTTACCTCCATAATATGAAGTTTTGGCATATTCCATAGACCCACTTACTGGTAAAATGTACTTATAAATGTACTCATTGCTCAATAGTAATACTTGACCAGGATTTAACTTGTGGGAAATTTCTTTAGCATGATCTACAAAAGCACCACTTTTTTCAACTCCAATTAAATTTAAATTGTTATTAATTGAGACATAATTCAAAAAAGCCCTCATGGGTTTATACATATTTGCTGTTTGTCCTACAAAACTTAATGGTCCATCTTTAACCAATAAAAATTCATTCAAAAATCCAGGTTTTTCATTTATTATTACTCTCATAATGTGAACCAATAATAAATTTTCGATTGCAGACAGTATATAACCTAAAACACCCACAGCACCTAAATCATCATCTACTGCTTCAAATATTCTAAAAACATCAGTTAAAAAGATTTCTTCATCACATAATGAATTAGAACATTTCCAAGTGTACTGAACTTTATTAATTTTTTTTTCTTCTAATAAGACATTTGGCTCATTACAATGTGGACATTTAGAAAGTTGATATGCTTTGTTGCTGCATTTTATACAGATATGTAAATGATTGTTTTTTTCTTTATGATAGTTACAATCACACGTAGTGTTTATTTTATCAGATGCGTAATTTTTAAATAAAAGCCAGCCTAGCGTATTGATTAATGAAGTATCCTCCTTGTTTTTATTCAAAAAGAAATCATAAATTACTTTTCTTACTGCATAGGTGAAATTTGACTGGTTTTTAAGGAGTAAATTTTTAGTTGGAAGAACTAACTTGTCAGGTGTAAGTTCCTTCAATTTAGCCATATCCTTTGGAGAAATAAAAGGTTTTGATTTAAGCTCTTCTAAATCTTTTCTATTAATCAGTAAACTCCCAAATTGAAAATAAGTAATTAAAGAAGATGGAAATTTCTTCTTAATTGCTATTGTAGAATATCCCCCATCAACAGCAATAATATTTTCAATTTTATTATTGGAAGGATAATTAATATTGTGGACTAGGTTTGGATTCAATTCAACATCTTTTCCTTCGAAAGGAATAATGCATTCACTTATATATCTTTGAATTTCCTCATCTAATATTAAATGCCTGTGAGAAATTTTACTAGCGTACTCGAAGGGTTTTCCTGAAGATTTGTTGTATGACATAGCTTAGATATTAATTATTTAAATAGGTCAATTTGGACTGGAACAACAAATGGATTAGAATAGGTTTTCATCCGAACAAACCCTTTATCGTTTTTTGCGCTGAATCTAATTAATGAACTTGCAAAGTCACTAAAATCATAAAATTTTCTCAATTCTCTTATCTCATCTTCATTATTTAAATGAGCTATGAACCAATTCTGTGTGTTCTTTAAAATATTAGAACTTATTGAACTTACTTCTTGAGTTGCATACGTTAAACCTAAATTTAATTTTGCGCCCTCTTTCGCAATTCGATTATATATTTGACTTAAATCCTTATCATCCTTTTTAGGAAAAAGATTGTGAGCTTCTTCAAAATAAAATTGAATAAAATTATTAGGTTTTGCTTCAACAAAACAATCCATTGATTTTCTGAAAATATATTTACAAATATCTTTGGAAAATATTTTCTGTATTTTTGGATTACCTTGAGAAAGGTCAACTATAACTAAACCTCCTTTCCGTAATTGATTCCATATGTCTTTTTGGAATGAAGATTCAAGCCCTCCATCATGTAACTCTAATGCCTTTTTAAACATGGTATAACCATTAACTTGTTGTCCACCATCTCGTTTTTTAAAAAGCATTACAAATAGGGAACGAATTTCTTCAGTAAGCCAATCTTTTCCATTATTTTTTTTTCTAAGCTTTGAAAAACATTCATGCTCCATATTTTCCCAAATTGTTTTCCAAAAGAAATAAGCTTCCGATATGGTTAAGTTTTCTAAATTAGTTGCATTTGAAGTTTTTACTATTTTTTTGTTTAAGTTTTCAGCTTTTTCGTTTAGTAAAACTTCAATTTCAGCGTTTATTGAGATCTTAAGACTTATTTTCTGAGTAGTTTTAAATCCTGCTTTATCTAAACAACAAAAATAAATGGATTTATTTTTATTATATATATTCCATTTCTTAAATTCTTTTTCACCTGGAGTTTGAAAACTAATAACTTTGAAACCAGTCAGATAATTACTTTTACTATCATCTTCTAAATATTCCAAAATATAATTGAAACCTGTTTCTATATCTTTATAGAAATTTACCTTCATCAAACGAAATTTCTCAAATTCATCTTCCTTTTTCTTTAGGATACTGTAGCGTATCGTTTTATCTGAATACTTTTTAAATATAGCAGTACCATCTTGAAGATTTTTATTAGCATATTCTCCATTAATATCAAATATTATTTGTCCGACAGGATATTTTGGTAAATCATATTTAGTAAATGCCTTTGTACTTTCCTCAAAGCTTTCATCTGTGGTCTCTAAATTTAGTTTAGATTTAAGTGATAAAGTTTCGGTTGCCTCTATTAATTTCTTTAATGTATTTGATTTACCTGTTCTCGTCATACCAAAAAGAGCAGTTCGTTTACCTAAAATGTCTATTGAATTTATGTAAACTGCTTCATTATCATCTTGTTTTATTTTTGAATTTCGGCTAGAGCTGTATCGAACCATCCCTATAGGAATGTCCGCTTTAGAATTTAACGGCTTGTCATCATCAGGTCGATTTACAACATATCCTAAATATTTTCCTGTTAATTTAAATACTTTGTAATAATGAGAAGAAAAGAAGTTTTGGACATCTGCACCAAATTCAATTTCCTCTTTATCGTTCTTATAAAATGTACCTAATATGGAACATTCCAATCCTGAAAAACTATATTCAAAACGAGTAAAATCATCCAAAGTCCTCCCTTTTGATTTTGCTGTAGTAATATCAATGTCTTCCTTATAAAATTCTATTTTTGAGCTTACTAAATCATTATCACTTGGAATAGAACAGGGTTTTATTGCTCTCAGTAAAATAGCCTCTTCACTTTTTACAGTCCCAAAGGGGTTATTATAAAAGGCAAGTAACAAGCATCCTTGAGACACTCCATCTACATTGTTTTTCCACTCATCACAAGTAAGTATATTGGCTTTGTTGAAATCTAAGTAAAAGGGGTATCCTACAAATTTTTTTTCATCTTTAGAAACTTCAAAAATGTTTGTTTTTGTTAGTTCTCTTATTTTTTTGTTAATATCTGTCATATTATTTCTTTATTATTGGAGACTTAAGACTAGGCTCGCTAAACCTTATTATTGCTTGCTCGATATAATTCTCTTTAACTTCAAAACAAATCCATTTTCTTTTTAATTTTTCCGCACAATATCCAGTAGTATTACTACCCGAAAATGGATCAAGAACTAAATCGTTTTCATCGGTTAAAAATTCAATAAAAAAGTTAATCAACCCCCCAGACATTCTAGCTGGATGAGGCGTAATTTTCTTTTCTCTACATTTCGTTAAAAAATAATCATTAGAAGTAGTATTTGAAAAACTTAGGACACTATGAGGTAAACGAACATCTCTATCACCATCAAGAGCTTCCATTTCGAAAAAATTATGGGCAATGCTCCCACCATGATCTTTTAAAAATCCTTTCTTGCTTATATTATGTTCTGAAGGTCTTTTGCCAGAATTATAGCTCTGTCTCTTCAAAAGACTTAACATGCTTTTGCTATATGGTCTTAATACTTTGCTATTATCCGCCTTTGGAAAATCATTTTTTGAAATCCACCACACATGTGTATAGCTATCTACTGTTCGTATTCGATTGACCGTTACCCATTGGGCTGGAGAGGGTAGTTTTGAGGGGTTATAACAAATAAATTCTTGAATTAGCTTAAGTCCTGCATTTGGATGTTTTACCAATGCTAATAAACATTCCAGATGAAGCAACGATTGAACTGGTCTGCCCTGTTCCCATGAATTTCCAATCTCGATAACAAGTGAACCTTTTTCTGAAAGGAGGTCTGAAAAAACAGGAGCTAAACTCGTGAACCATTTTAAATAATCATCTCCCGTTTTGTTTCCATACTTTTTTTTCTTGTTGAGAGGAAAAGGTGGCGATGTTATGATTAAATCAATTTTACCTTTCAGTTTTTGCCTTAATTTTCCACTTAGTAATTGTAAGGAATCGCCTTCATATAGTTTTCCTTTTTTTGATTTATATATTTCCATATTTTTCTCTAATAAGATCTGTAGTTTATTTCTTGTAACTTACATTACACTTTTTCAAAGCACTTCTAGGTAGCAAGATCTTCTTTATTTGATAATACTGGTAAAATACAATGTTTCTAACATTTAGTTCTCAATATTACAGAAAATCGTGAGAACATTTCAGTCATTACTGTTTTTAGTTGTTTGTAATCGACTACGAACGTCTAAGTATCGTATTTAAAGCTCCTTCCAAACCCCACCATCTTGATAAATAAAAACTGCCCCCTCCAATCCCTCTTTCATTTCCAATTCATAAAACTGCCCTTTAAAGCGGACTTTATAATAGGCATTTTCATAGCCACTTCCTGCTCCAATACCATTCCTCCAAAACCAATTGCCCCATTGATTAAAAGTAACTTTTAGTTTATTGTCAGAAATTTTTTCTACTCGAACGCCATCGGTAGGCGTTGCCATATTATACTGTGTCACCTCTAAAAATTCTCCTAGGACCTCATCTCCATGTACATATTGAAGGGCATCTTTAAAACCAGAACCTGCTCCGATAATGCGGTATAGATAAATGCCTTGATAATTATCAGGAACGTTTAGCAAGACGACTTTTGGTGCAGTCTGCCATCTAAAGTCGTCCATCAAACTATAAAAAATTTCATTGGAAGTTTTCCAAAGACCATTTAATTGAACTAGCAAAAAAAGGGAGCAACAAGCGTAGCTTATTAATAAAGGATAAGTAAGGTATTTGGGTAATTGAAAGAGGAATAGCGACATGCCCATTAATAAAAAAGCGGAAGCTAAATAACCATGTCTATCATTAATAAGGTGCTGTAAATAATAAAAATAGAGATTGGAAACAGGCGCAATAGCAATGGCAAATAAGGCAAGACAAAACAAAATTAATAAGAAGGATTTTTTATTTTTTTGAATGCTATACACCAGCCCCAATATATATACGAGCAAGAATACCGCAAATAAAATATAAGCATATTCGTCGATAAAACTAAAAATACTTCGTTTATATGTAGCTGGATAAGAGCGCACAAAAAAGAAGTATTTGGCGATAAATTTTAGTCCAGTAGCTATCATTTTTTTGATGGGAAAACTTAAATGCGTGGCTGCCCCATAATGCCCGATCCATTTTCCAAATAGTAATTTAGTCAATAGAAAATAACCGCCAATAGCTAGGAATTGAGGTAGAATTAGGACTTTAATATCTGCCCAAATTCGATAAGATTTTTCTA
>Ga0115031_1004736_pt1 | contig 10003 bp, 8 predicted proteins | sample Maine_Asex4_meta_FD_87301 | JGI IMG/M metagenome (GOLD analysis project Ga0115031, IMG submission 87301) | Marine algal microbial communities from Maine, USA - Maine_Asex4_metaG | ecosystem: Host-associated > Algae > Red algae > Unclassified | place: Maine, USA | collected 2015-01-05 | reverse complement strand
AGCGATCAGCGAACGGTTGCTCGAAGCCGCACAGCGCGGCATGTGGTCTGCACCGGATAAAGGGACGTTGGAGAAGCTGAAGGAGATCTATTTACGGATGGATGGGGAGTTGGAGGGACGGGGGGAGTAGAAAAGCCTTGACGGAACTACGGGAATCCAGTACACTATGAGCATGTTTGAATGGGACGCGGCCAAAGAAGAACAGAATATCTCCAAACATAAGTTAGATTTTCGAACAGCGAGTAGGGTATTTCTTGATCCATTGTTACTTGAATTTGAAGACGACCGTGGATATGACGAAATTCGATGGAACGTAATCGGCGTTATTGACGGTCGTGTCATATTTGTCACGTATACCGAGCGAGATGAAAGCATTCGTATAATTTCAGCACGGGGAGCAGAGCCACATGAGCGAAAAAGATACTACGATCCGATTTGAATTAGACCCTGATAATCTACCGGCAACAGATTGGAGCCAATTTGACGCGCTGACCGATGAAGAACGGCACGAGTCTGCCTTATCGGATCCAGATGCGCAGCCCGCAACGGCACGCCAATTAGCGCGTGCAAAGCGGGTGCCAGATGTGCGTTTCATTCGAAAACAGCTAAACCTGACACAGGAACAATTCGCAGAGACTTTCCAGCTATCGCTTGGAACAGTCCGTGATTGGGAGCAGGGCCGCAATCAGCCTGATCACGCGGCGCGAGCGTTTCTAAAGGTGATTGCCTACAATCCTGCTGTGGTGCAAGAGGCGCTTGCCCAAAAATAGGGGTTGGCACCAGCCCCCACGGGACGTAACGATCTGATCGATGATCTATCCGTCCTGCTCGACCGGATCCGCACTGTGGTTGGCGATCTACAAGCGTAGCGCCAAGCCACGCGGCCTGATTCTCGGCGAGTCCCCTTTATGCCCTGTGGGTATCCCCGCAAACAAATACGCTCGATAGTGACAGAAAAGCTCAACAAGGGGAGGGACAGGGAGGGGTTTATTTAGACCCCATGTCCCCGGCACAGACCAAGCCGATCCGCGAGTGCATAATCAAGCCGATCTCGCTGGAAAATAGATCGACTTAACCCTGAACAATCGCGGTTGCTTCGATTTCGACTAGATAGTCGTCGCCCACTAGCTGGGCTTGGACAAGAGTATTGGCTGGGCGAATCTTGCCGAAACGCTCGCCGTGCGCACGGGCGACAGGTTCCCACTGACTTTTGTCGCTGAGGTAAATTCGGGTGCGGATCACGTCGTTGAGGGTGCCGCCAAGCTGCTGGATCGCGTTCTCGATCTTGTCGAGGATGAAGCGCGCCTGCGAACCAGGATCGCCTGGCCCGACGACGTTGCCATCGGGTCCGGTGGCGGTGGTGCCCGATACGTGAATTTGATCGCCGACGCGCACGGCGCGGCTGTATCCGGCGATCTCTTCCCATACGGTGTTAGTGCTGATGGTCTGTTTTGGCTGTTTTTCGTTTTTCATTTTGGGTTTCCCTGCTGAGAATGGTTACGTGTATATGTGTTTTTAGCGCGAAGAGAAGCATATTGGCTCTATCGCCACTGTGCCTGCCTCCGAAAACGGTTGGTCTAATGCCCGTTCTGTGGCCGCCCACGCGTGATCGAATGCGCTTTGGCCCAGGTCGAGCCTGTTGGGGCCGAGGCGCGGCAGGCTGCCGATGACGAGCGTGCGCAGGTTGTCGCGCGTTGGGATTTGCAGCGCGGGATCGTCCGCACGTCGCCAAGGGGATCGAGATTCGATATGGTGATAGAAGATGCGCTCGCTCGGATTTGTGCCTGCCAAGCCGGGTCGATCTCTAATGCCGCCGTCCCAGTATGATTTTCCGTTGATGCGTATGGGCTGGAACATGAAGGGAACGGCGCAGGTGCCATAGACGATATCGGCGAGTGGACCGCTGGTGAAGAGCTCTATACTGCGGGTGAAGCCGTGGTATAGTGAGAGTGCGACGGGCACGCGACATTGTTCAAGTCGCGCGACGCCTGCGATGTCGCTTAATAATGTGCGGAACTTTACGCCGCGCAGCAATCCTAATCCCGGTGCGGGGTCCCAGAAATCATCCTTAGTCAGCGTAAAGAGTCGCGCTTGCAGCTCAGGCATGTCACAGCCAGAGGCCCAAAGCGTGCCAACTAGGCCCCCGGCACTGGATCCGGTGATGCGGGCCGGAATTAGCCTTTCTTTTTCCAAAACAGAGAGCATGCCCGCGTGCGCGAAGAAGCTGAAGAAGCCGGATGACATGGTGAGGGTGAAGGGTTCGGCTCGCAGCCAGTCTCGCAGGGTTTGTTGGTTATTCATTTAGGATGGAGTCTATGATTTTTTCAACTTTCTTTACCTCATCTGCTGTCAACACGCCCATTTCCATTTCGCAGTTGAACGTCTCGCCGCCAGCTAGCGAGCGGACCAAGCCTTTGGCCTTTTCGGTGCTGTAGCCTTCGGGGCCTGCGGTGGCGGGCAGGACCATGCCCAGCGCGTCTTGATCGGGTGTGCGGCAGATCCAGCGGACGCCGACGTTAAGCTGCTCGCGTTGATGCGCGATGTAGTCGGCGCTGCCGTCGGAGTGGATTTGCATGGTGTGCGCCCAGCCATCTTTGTCGGCGAGATAATCGACATTGAAAACAATTTCGGGGTCGAAGGCCATGTCGGGTGAGAGGGTGTGGTGGCGTGCGGGGTTGTCGCGCAATTCGCCCATAAATTTAATGTATTCTGGCGTGGGCGTGATGTGGCTGGGGATACTTTCGCGTAGTTTTACGTGATCGGTGGTGCTGGGCGCGCTGTAAACGAGGCGTCCGTTGTCGATTGGGCGGAAGTTGACGTGCGCCATGTACATATAATCCATGGGGGTCTTTTTGAGATTGGTGGCGCTAAATCGGGTGACGAAGCGGCTGGATCCGCTATAGAGTTTTGTGATCGGTTGGGCGACGTAATTGTAGCTAAATGCAACGGTGTGATGATACTCGCCGGTGAGGCCAATATAGGTGCCGCGCTCGTCTTCGCCCAGCACGATAGTTGCGGATCGATAGGGCGCGTTGGGCAGCTCGCCATGAACCGGGTGGCTGTCTTCTGCGGTGGGAATGCCCATAGCAGTGAAGCCACAGTGGATCAGAAAGCCGCCGTAGTTTTCGAGATAGGTTTGGGTTGCGCGCGGCATGTCGAACATGGATTTCATGGTGATGTTGCGTCGCGCTGCTTCCTGTTGCGCCCCACTCTTCTCGGAAGCGTGCGTGCCTGCGCCAAATTCGGCGGACCAGATCTGTTGACCTTGGAAGGGCAGCAGGGTGAGGCTGCCCAATTCGTTTTCGATGCGCAGACCGCAGACGCCGCTCGGCCAGCGAAAGGTTGTGGCGCGCAGCGATCCGCTGCTAAGGAGCGGGGTGTCGACTGCGGTGAACATGGCGGGGGTGAGGTGGATGTGGGTTGTCATGGGCTGCCTTTTTAATCAAGTTGGATTCGTTTTGCTTTATTGTACCCGCAAAGACGTGGATGGGAAAAGGTAGTTGAAAACGGAGAGAGTGGCTCACGTTGTAGACTGAAATAAAAAGATTCCCAAAAAGTAAATCCGATTCCATCTCGGACAAAATTAGTGTAGAATAGGCTTATGCAATTCACCTTTCGAACTTACCTACTTCTTTTGGCAACCGCAATTCCGCTGGCCTTTGGCAGCTTACTCATCGCCGCTGTTTGGCTCATTGCGCTGCTGGCCTTGCTGCTGGCCGACTGGCGTATGACCCCGGGCGCAGATGTGTGGGACGTCACGCGCACCCACGAAGATCGGCTGTCGCTGGCTGCGCCCAACCAGATCGACGTAGGTGTGCGGCTGCGTCGATCGCCTCGTCCGCTGCGCCTTTGGCTGCGCGACGAGCCACCCGTCACCTTTGGCATTGATGATAACGCGCGCGTTTTGGAGAAGAGCGTGGCACCAAGCGAAACAACCAACTTTCACTACAACGTGACACCACCACGACGGGGAAATTATCAGTTTGGGGATCTGCATCTGCGTTGGCAGTCGGTTTTGGGGCTGCTCACTCGGCAAGCGCGAATAATGGCTGGCGAACCAGTCAAGGTATACCCCAACTTAGTCGATGTGAAAAAGTACGACCTCCTTTTGCGCAAAAATCGACTCTGGGAGCTAGGGCTGCGCAACACAAAAATTTTCGGGGCTGGTACCGAATTTGAGCGGCTGCGCGACTATCAGACTGATGACGAATATCGGCGCATCAACTGGAAAGCCACCGCGCGCCGCGGCAAGCCCATCAGCGTAGAGTACGAAACCGAACGCAGCCAGAACATTATGGTCATGCTTGACACCGGGCGCATGATGCGCAGCCCCGTGGGCGACATTGCTAAGCTCGATTATGCGATCAACGCGGTGCTGCTGCTGGCTTATGTAGCTGCACAAAAGGGCGACAAATTGGGGCTGCTCACCTTTGCAGATCAGGTTGGCACGTGGTTAGCCCCACGCGGTGGCAAAGGTCAGTTCCACCGTATGTTAGAGGTGCTCTACGCAGTCGAAAGCCAAACCGTCGAGCCAGATTATGACGTTGCCTTTAGCTATCTCGCCGCGCGGCAGAACAAGCGCAGTTTGGTGTTAGTCTTTACCGATCTGACGGGGAGCGTCAGCACTAATACATTGGTTGCGCAGTTGGGCCGCCTGCGCAAGCGCCATTTGGTGTTGCTCGTCACATTGCGCGATCCAACCGTGCAGCATATGGCCGAACAAGGCGTCACGAACAGCGAATCGCTCTACCAGCGCACCGTGGCCGAACAGCTGCTCAACGAGCGCCGGTTAACGCTTGAAAAACTTCAGCGCAGGGGGGTCCACACGCTGGACGTTGCCGCAGATGAGTTGAGCATCGCGGTGATCAATCGTTATCTGAAGCTTAAGTCGAAGACGCTGATTTAGGGTAGATTAAGTATACCTTCTCAATAAGGCCAAGGGCGATTCTCAAATTTGAAACGCACAGGAGATACCGCAGAGACACATTTTCCCATTAAGCATTTACTTCGAGCAAAATTGTGCTATCATGCTGCTATGGGTATATTCTCAATATTTTGGGATATAAATAGCGCAAGCTAAGCTTTGCACTCTGTGCAAATGGTCGAAGCCAAAGCGGTCACCGCCATTTATCGAGAGGATACTGCTACGGAGTATAAAAGCAAGCGTTCATACTTGTGAAAAACTTCGTTCTATGAGAACCTATAATTCTTGTTAATATACAAAGTTTTAAGCAGTTATCACAGTGCGTTTTGCACAAATTTTGTTCGTCATCAGGTCTATGAGTAGAATAAATCGAGTATATTTAGAACAAGCTATTACAAAAATCAGCATAGACAAGCATTTGAACTTAGATAAAATTTTTTACGTAAATAAATTTTGCACAGATAAAAATAGAAATAATAAGAGCAGCTTAAATCTTTCGCGCTTAGGCTTAATTATTTCGCTTGTTATATTCTTCTTTTTGTTTCCACATACACTCTTTGCGCAACAGGCGGGTATTACATCTCCTGCAACGGGTGCATCTGTCAGCGGCTCTGTGCCCATTTTGGGGACAGCCGTTATTGAGCCATTCCAAAAGTATGAGCTCCACTACAAATTAGAACCAAATGGTGATGATGCATATATCTATTTTGACGGTGGGACAAATCAAATTACGAGTGGGCAGTTAGGTGTGTTGCAAGCGGGTGCCTTTGCCCCAGGCACCTACAGTATTCGCTTGCGTGTGGTGAAATTGGATGGTAACTATGCTGAATATTTTGCTCAGAACCTGAGCGTCAATCAAGCGCCACCGACGGCGGTTGTTGTCGCGCCAACCGCTACGTTGCCGACGGTTGGATCTATCGGCGCGGTGGTGACGCCGACACCGACTTTTACGCCACCACCAAGTGTGCCAACGTTAACGCCTATCCCAACGCTAACGTTTACGCCTGCCCCACAGCCGACGCCCGCGGTTGGTCAAGTGACGCAACCGCAAGTGCAAACGAATATTCTGCCGACGCGTACGCCGTTGCCAACAAGCACGCCGGTGGAGGTAGCGGCGATAATCGATGCGCCTGATTTAAATAGTGATTCAAGTGGTGGCGCAGAAGTTATTGTTAGCAATGCTGATGCCGCAGGTAACTCTGCATCCGACTCCGTATCCGATTCTGCATTGGGCAACGAATCGAGCGTGGTGGCCGAGGTTGCTGGTGGTGCGCAATCCGCTAGCGGATCCAGTTCGAGCCTTACGCGCCAACTTGGCGAGACGCTTGCATTTAACCGTTTGCAACGATACTTTTTTACTGGAATGCGCTACAGTGCAACGATTGCATTGCTTATAACCTTACTCTTTGCGGGCAAGCGTTTGTTTCGCTGGGTTCGTTCTCAGGTATAAATAAACGACTGCCGCTGAGTGTTATACACTTTATTTTCCCAGAGGGTAATGGCCTGCAAACGGCTATTGCCCCTTTAGGCGTTGAGACAGAATCTAAAAATGAGTAACCAAAAGATGATTGTTGGGCTAGGAAACCCTGGCCCAAAATATGCAAACAACCGACATAATATTGGCTTCCGCGCGATTGAACTCTACGCGGAACGGCACCGCATTAACGTGTTAAAAGTGGCGCATAAATCTATTGTGGGCGATGGCCGAGTGAAGGGCGCCGAAAGGTCTGGCAGTGGCAATAGTGGCGGTGGCAACTTTATTACAAACTTTTTTGATCGACCAGAACATAAAGTTCTGCTGGTAAAGCCACAAACCTATATGAATAATAGTGGAGAAGCAGTGCGTGCATTGGCAAGCTTCTATAAGATCGAACCCGACGATATTCTCGTGATCCACGACGACCTTGACCTTGACGCTGCGCACATGCGAATGCGGCCCAATGGTGGATCGGGTGGGCAGAATGGAATCAAGTCGATTATTCAGCATCTTGGCACGCCAGACTTTGCGCGATTGCGAATCGGAATCGGGCGACCACCCGGGCAGATGAAGGCCGCAACATACGTGCTGCAAGATTTTTTGAAGCAAGAGGCCGAGCTCTTTGGCGCAATGAGCGGTACGCTTTGTGATTGGATCGACCACTGGATCTTTCATGGGGTGGAGAGCGCAATGAACAAATTTAATGGTAAGAAATAACCAATGAACTTATCTGGCTTACTTCCGCTGCTCGACCAACTGCCCGCATTTCAAAAATTGATGGTAGAGAATGCCGCTCTTGGACCATCGGACGCGCTGCTCGAACCGCAGTCCGTGATCCACGCAGCGCACCCTTATCTAATTGCGGGGATTGCAACCCAAACAGAGCCGAAACCAAGCGCGGTTGTGGTCGTTACCGCGCGCAGCGAAGTTGCTTATCAGTTGGCGAAACAGCTTACGTCGTGGGTGCAACCTATGGAGGATGGCGGGCCGCCGATCTATCATTTTGCCGAGCCGGATGCGCTGCCGCTAGAACGCATTTCGTGGAGTTCGGAGACGCGGCAGAAGCGGCTGACCACGCTGGCAGCCCTGCAAAGCCGAACAAATACCGACAGCACACCAATTGTCGTAGCGAGCGTACGCGCTTTTTTGCAAAAGACATTGCCCGCTAAAGAGTTGCGTCTGTCACTCCGCACGCTCAAAGTGGGCGAAATTGTGCGGCTGGAGCAGATGGTTCAAAATTGGGTGCAGACGGGCTATTTACCAACCGATATTGTGGAAGAGCCAGGTACCTTTGCGCGGCGCGGCGGCATTGTTGATGTGTGGCCGCCGAACCTGCCGCACCCCATTCGCATTGATCTCTTTGGGGATGAGGTAGATTCGTTGCGCATCTTTGATCCGACGTCGCAGCGCACGCAAGAGAAGGTAAAATCGGTAGGGATTGGCCCGGGCAGCGAGGCGATTAGCAAGTATGGCCCAGCGGTGTTAAGGCGACTTGGGATTACGGGCGGTAGCTTAAACGCAGCCGAGAATATTAGCGCAGCTGAAGATTCATCCCTGCTGCAAGATCCGGGGCTGCTGTTGGCGATTCGTGATGAGCTGCGGCAAGAGGTGGATCAGCTTGAAGCGGGAGATACGTTTAAGGGAATTGAGTGGTATTTGCCCTATTTTTACAGTAGCCCAACTACGTTGCTCGACTATTTGGATGATAATGCCACGGTGCTGATTGATGACGGTGCAGCTTTGGTAGAGACGATGCAGGAATTGGCATATCAGGTGGATGAGCTGCGCACGGAGCTTGTGCGCAGCGGCGAGTTGCCCAAGGAGTTTGCCAGCAGCTTTTTAAAGACGGATGAAGCGCGTCAGCGGATTGTCGCACGTCGACCTATCATCTTGGGCTTTGGGGATCTGAACGCCAAAACGACGTCGGACACGACTGACCTGGCCCGATGCTTTGGCCCCGGCCCGCGCTTTGGTGGCAAGACGAAGCAGATTGTGGATGAGGTTCAGAAGCTGCGGACGGCGGGACACCGCGTGGCGCTGGTGACGCGTCAGGCCGCGCGTGTGCAGGAGTTGCTGAACAGCGCGCGACAGATTGTGCATGTGGAGAGCGAGCTTGTTCATTCCCTCAAGAAGCAGCCACTGGCGCTGGTGCAGGGTGTGCTGGATGAAGGATTCATTTTGCGCGGGCTGACTTTGGATAGTCAACCCACTGGTGTTAGCGAACTGCAATCGACTGGCGGCGCGAATTTGCACATTTTTAGCGATACCGAGCTTTTTGGCTGGAGTAAACCGCAGGCCCGACGACGGACGAATAAACGCAGCACGGTTGCACCGGAGCTCTTTTTCGCGGATGTGAAGAAGGGCGAATTTGTGGTCCATTTGGAGCACGGGATTGGGCTCTATGATGGGCTGGTGAAGATGCAGCTTAATGGGGTAGAGCGTGAGTATCTTCAGGTGGTTTACGCCAAAAATGATAAGCTGTTTGTGCCGGTTCACCAAGCGGATCGGCTGAGCCGCTATGTGGGTGCAGGGGAATCGAAGCCGTCGGTGACGCGGCTGGGTACGGCTGATTGGAAGACGGTAAAAGAGCGGGCCAAGCGCATGGTGGCCGACATTGCAGAAGATCTGTTGGTGCTGTATGCAGAGCGGGAGATGGTGTCGGGCTATTCGTACGGGCCGGATACACCGTGGCAAACTGAGCTGGAGGGCAGCTTTCCGTTCCAAGAGACGCTGGATCAGCTTTCGGCTGTGGAGGATGTAAAGCAGGATATGGAGTCGCCCAAGCCAATGGATCGGCTGATCTGTGGCGATGTGGGGTATGGCAAAACCGAGGTTGCGGTGCGCGCTGCGTTTAAGGCGATTGCGGATGGCAAACAGGTAGCCATGTTGGTGCCGACGACGGTTTTGGCTCAGCAACATTTTCGCACGTTTCAGGAGCGGATGGAGACCTTTCCGGTGCGGGTAGAGATGCTTTCGCGTTTCCGCACAGGGGCACAGCAGAAGCGGGCGATTGCGGGGATTAAAGATGGATCAGTTGATATGGTAATCGGCACGCATCGGCTCTTAAGTCAGGATCTGGACTTTAAAGATTTGGGGCTGATGATCATTGACGAGGAGCAGCGTTTTGGCGTGAGCCAGAAGGAGCGGCTGAAGCAGTTGCGCACGATGGTGGATGTATTGACGCTGAGTGCAACGCCTATCCCGCGGACGTTGCACATGAGCTTGAGCGGTGTGCGCGATATGAGCACGATCAATACGCCACCGCAGGCGCGTCAGCCGGTGCAGACGGTGCTGGCGGAGTATGATGAGGTGATGGTGCGGCAGGCGATTCAGCGCGAGTTGAGCCGCAATGGGCAGGCCTTTTTTGTACATAATCGGGTAAGGGGGATCGAGATGCTGGCGGGGCGGTTGCAGCGCTTAGTGCCCGATGCTAGGATTCTGATTGGGCATGGACAGATGCCGGAGCGTCAGCTTGAAGAGACGATGCAGATGTTTGCGCAGGGCGAGGCGGATGTGCTGGTCTGCACAACAATTGTGGAGAGCGGGCTGGATATTCCCAACGCGAATACGATGATTATTAATCGGGCAGATCGCTTTGGGCT
>Ga0115031_1004728_pt1 | contig 10012 bp, 6 predicted proteins | sample Maine_Asex4_meta_FD_87301 | JGI IMG/M metagenome (GOLD analysis project Ga0115031, IMG submission 87301) | Marine algal microbial communities from Maine, USA - Maine_Asex4_metaG | ecosystem: Host-associated > Algae > Red algae > Unclassified | place: Maine, USA | collected 2015-01-05 | reverse complement strand
TCATTATTCTCTGTCAGTAAAATAGTTCCTTTATTTTGATTCAGTTCCGTTACTATTTTTGCAATTGTTCGCTCGCGACCATTTAATTTATGTTTATTATCCATTAAGGATTCTCTTAAATTAGGAACTTTTATACCGGCAAGATTTAAGTTTCTTTGAGCTGGTATATCAAATAGAAGTTCTTCACCATTAAATCTCCCTGAGATGTTTTTTTGTTCATTGATATAATGAAAAATTGTTTTTTCTACATCTATTCTTTTTTGATAGATATCTATAAATTTTTCTCTTTTGTATTTTAATGATTTTAGATTTTCGAAATAGTTATATTCAGGTTTGTAATATACCTTAGCATTATATTGGGTACCATTTAGAAGTCGTTGTCCAAAAACATCCTTATATTTTATTTTTGCCGAATCGAGAATTTGTTCTCTTGTAATCGTAGGACCAAACCAATTAATATTATTAAGCTTACCCTGGTGCTTCTGATTAAATTTAATGAAATTAATATCCTGATAAGATTTAAATCCAGAAGATGTATCAGTACCAGATGTGCCGCCCTCATCATGATATATAACCGAATGAGGTGAAATAGCAGTTTTAATTCCTTTTTCCCAAGCCGTATAACAATAGTCACTATCCTCACAGTAGCACGGATGAAACTGGTCATCGAAAACACCTATTTTATTTATTGTGCTTCTCTTAATAAACATAGAACATCCAGATACATATCCTTTCATCTGAACTGACATATATTGCTCTTTATATGGATTGTCATTTTTACCAATGTTATTTCCTGTGAAATTTGGAAATAACTCTGCTCCATATTCTTGCAGTAAGCCATTTGGATATAATATTTTACTTCCACATATACCAATATCTTTACTTGAATAGGCAGTGACATAAAGAGATTTTAACCAATCTTTAGTTACATATGTGTCGTTATTTAATAATACGACATCATTGTCAGGATGATAATTCATCATTGTATTATTCGGCCTGACAAATACATCATTTGTAGCAGAAAGAACGATATCTATATTACCATAATTATTTTTGAGCTCTTTTAAGTATTCAACAGTACCGTCTGTACAACCATTAGAATAAACGATTAATCTATAATTTGGATAACATGTATTCTGAATTACAGATTGGATACATCTTTTAAGTAGACCTAGTCTATTCCAAGTTACAACACAAATGGATATTTCAGGTAAAATACTTTTTGATATTCTTTTTAGGTTTTGTTCAGAGCCGACTAATGATTTTAAGATTTCAGTAGCTTTGTTAGTCATTTTTCTTAAATCATTTTGATCTGTATTAAATAGATCAATAATTGATTCCGAAATTTCTTCATTGGTTTCGCAAACGTAGCCACTTTTTTTGTGCTCTAAATCTATTCCTTCATTCCCAACATAATTGGTAACAACCGGTAAGTAATGACAAATGGCTTCACAAATTTTTCCTTTTATCCCAGCACCTGCTAAAAGTGGCACTACAGTACAGCTATGCTCTTTATATAGTTCTTCAAGTGTTTCTTCTTGGACAAACCCAGTCACAGTTATTCCCTTAATTGATGCTAGAGCTTCTACTTCTTTAGGAGGATAAGATCCAGCAATCGTCAAACTCGTCTCAGAGAATGTTTTTCGTACTAAGGGAAGAATCTCAGTTGCAAGTTTGATGGCTGCAGGAACATTAGGCTCGTGCTTAAATCCACCAAAAAATAAAATGGAATGATTCGTCGGCTTATTATAGATTGAATTAATCGGATCATGTATGTTTGATATTATAGAAACATTGCTAAAGGGTAACTCTACATTTACTTCTCTCTTGTCATTTTCCGTAACCGCCCAGATATCATCTGCCTGTTGGTATATTTCAATTTCATTCTGTTTCCGTTGATTCAACTCTTCGATAGGAATGCGTTTATTTTCAAAATCCACTTGTCTTTGTTCGCGCACCCAATGCACATCAACAGTATCAACTATTATTTTTGCATTCGTATAGATACTTCTGAGGAAATGTAATTCATTATATGTGTTATACCATGAGTATATAATTATATCAATTTCTGCGACGTTGTCTTTAAGCTTATGTAATTGTGATGGTTCGAAATGCGCTCTATTAATTGATTTTCCAATAATTTGAACGCCTAATTTTTCTATGTGATCTTCATATTTAGCAGGAGAACTTCCTAAGGTAAATAAGTATACGTTTCCGACATTGGTCAATAATTCTAGAATTCTCGTTGCCCTTTTCGCACCACTTGAGGTATCATAATCTGGAAGATTCGGACATGTGAATAGAATATTTGGTTTCCAACGTTCTCGTTTATCAACGACATTATCCAATTCAATTCTGGACTCTAAGTTGATTATGTTTGTTGTTGTTCCTGCTTCTAGTAATTCAGCTTCAGTCTGATCAATACTTTCTATTTGATCTATGGCCGCTAAGTCACCTCTATCAAATTGTGGATATAATGTAGTTTTAGAACCTTTAAGTTTATCGGCAATAAATCGAATAGGGTAGGTTAAGGCATACCCGAATAGTAAGCTTTTAGATTTTTCTAAGTTATCGACATATTGTTTTAGATGTTGAGAATTGGTATTTACATCAGATATTTTATGATTGGCATTATCGACAGTTGATTTTAATGATTCTCTCTTAAACGTAAGTGATACTATTTTTTCATTAAGGTTATTTAATTTCTTTTCGTACTCCTTAATGTTAGTTTTTAGGTCTTTATTTTCTTTCTCTAGTTTGTTATATTTCTTATTTAAAATTTGAGAAATTTCATTTAGCTTCGGATTGATGGTTTTAAGTTCTTTGAAGCGAAAGTCATAATTTTCAATTTTCTTAGATATTTTGCTCAAATTATGTTCACTCAACTTTGAGTTTTGTGATATAATAGAAGATATGTTTTCCTTATTTAAAATTTGAGAAATTTCATTTAGCTTCGGATTGATGGTTTTAAGTTCTTTGAGGCGAAAGTCATAATTTTCAATTTTCTTAGATATTTTGCTCAAATTATTTTCACCCAACTTTGAGTTTTGTGATATAATAGAAGATATGTTTTCCTGATTTAGTAAGTTGTGTTTTACTAATAGGTCATTTGTATTATTTATTAGTTGATCACTATTATTTGATAAAGATTCTTTGAATAATTTTTCTAATTCAATCAGTAGATTTTTAGAATTTTCAAGACCCTTTTTGTTAGCAATACTTAATTCAGATTTATTCGTATTTAATTGATTTGTTAATGCAATTAACTGTGATTTATTTTGACCAAATAACTTGTCTAAATTTGATTTGTTTGTAATGATCAATTCTTTTAATTCATCAACGATACTTTCGTTTACATTGGGTCCGTTTAGCACTTTAGTCGGCTCAGAATTTTCTAATATGTAAAATTCTGATCTTGTCCGTTGGTATAAATCAAAAATATTGTGGATTTCTGAAACTGCTATTTCTCCTATGGCGAGATAATTAATGTGTAATTCTATAGAAGTAATGTTAGGGTTTTCACCTAAAAGCGTGACATAGAAATTAGAATCTGGATCAGAAAAGATATATATATTTTCATAATTGATATCGTAATTTCCTTTTAGTGGCAGATCAATCGAATATGTGCCATCTGTAGTCTTAATATGAATAGAATGTAGATTTATAATTGCTGGGCAGTTACAGGGGTCAATTCTAATTTCAGTATTAAGGTTTTTGTTGATTAAAAATTCTACTTTGGATGTAAAATTATTGATTTCAAGTATAACAGATTCTGATTCTGTGAAGTTTTGTTCAGATCCTGAAGTATAATAAAGCTGTGCGTAAATATTATTTTCCATTATTTTGAGCTCTCAAATGATTTTAATGCAATGTCATAAATGACATTGTCTACATTTATAATTTTGTTTATTGCCGCTTTTAATTCATTCGATATATCATCTTCCACTTTGGATTTATTCAAGTGGAGCTTAGGTAATTCTATACCGTATGAATTATTGAGTCTTTTCAGGCTTTCATTCATGTATTCAGTAATACCGATAGAAGAGATACTTTTCAAATTTTGAATAGTATCATTTATATTATTGAACTTTGGATTGTAGCCAAGGTATTTTGATTGCAAATTTTCTAAATTATTTTTATGCAATTTAAATATTTGTTCTATGGTGATTTCTTTGTTTTCAATGTATTGGTTAGAGAGTAGATGTTTTAAGTGTGAAATTGTTCTACTAAGAGGATTTCTAAAAAGTGTGATGATTTCATATTCATCACTAATTGATTTTATTTGAGGGTAAGTGATATGATTAAAGTAGACATCATACTTATTTGTATTGTTTTGTATATAATTGAATGTCTTTTTATATGGCACATATCTACCATTTTGCCTTTTGAGATTTTTATTTGTAGGATACACATTCAACTTCGTCGTCAGAAACGCATTTCGGATTGATGTTCCGCCTGTTTTAGGAATGTGCATATAAAATATATTCATAGATTTTCGGATTCGCTAAATATACTTTATTTCAAGATCATCGAATTCTTGTTTCCATTTAGAGTGAAAATATTTAAACTCTTTATGCGCACTTTCTTTTATATTCCTTGTAGCTGATTCTTTATGTATTACTCGTACATCATTTAACACTAGAATTTTTTTGTTGTCTTGTCTTACCTTTAAACAATAGTCTATATCATTAAAATTTATAGGAAAATTTATTGAGTCGAAAGGACCATATTTGTTAAAATCTGATTTCGAAGTTAATAAACATGCTCCAGTTATGGCTTTTGGTTCGATTATATCATAATCGACTGATTCATTCTCGCTGAGGTTCTTTGAAATGTGATCTACTATTGGATACTCAGCGCTAAGGTCTCTGTATGATAAATAAACACCCTGTTGTTGGATGCTTTGGTTTTCAAATAATAGTAAAGGTCCTACAGCTCCAACTTCATCAAGAGTTGCATATTCCATCATTTTAGTTATCCAGTTTATCGTAATGATTTCTGTGTCATTATTTAAAAATAAAAAATAAGATCCAGTTGTTTTTGTGACTGCAAAATTATTTATCTGTGAATAATTAAATTTGTCTGTATAATTCAAAACTGTAATGTTTATGTCGTTCAAATTATTCAAATATTCGTACGTCTGAATTTGTTGACTGTTATTGTTTACTAAAACAATCTCATAGTTATTGTAAAATGTATTTTTTTTAATTGAACTAAGACATTTAGCAAGTAATTCAATTTTATCTTTAAAAGGAATAATAATGCTGACTTGTTGAGAGGTCTTTGATTTCTTAGGTATTGTTTTTAAAACGTTTTCTATTCTGGGTTTACGTTTATTAGTAGTAGTGAAAATAGCAGGACAAAAGTATATTTGATCATATTTATTTTGTGAATATACTTGAAGATTGTAGATGAATTTATGATAATTAGCGGCAAACAATTTTTCTAAAATATCTTGTTTCACTACGAATGAATTTTCACTAATTAGGTTGTTGCAATAACAAGAATGTGAATGAAATCGAGGAATGATATTGTTGTTTATATCTGTAAATTTAAAGTTACTGATTACTAAATGTTTTGATGTTTTTTTTTCTATAACATTTCGAATATAATCTAATGTATCGAAGCTTATAAGCTCATTCTGATAAAGTACAATGATAAACTGCTGTTTATTTGGTGATTTAATCTTTTTAATGAAATCTATATCGGATGATAATTCTATATTTTCAATGTATTCTATATGATATTTGTCACAATAACTTTTAGTAATTTGGTTCAAATTTTTGTACGATATTAATTTGAAATTTGAAAACGTTGTTATTGTGTCAGTACTTTTGTATTTCGCTATAGTGTGCCTATTAATTAGCGATTGTTTTATATTATATGTAAGATTTTTTAAAAAATTAAAATTAAAATTACATTTGTAGAGAGTAATTTTATCTCTTAAATTATTTTGTTCGTAATAAATTGACTTGCTTTTATCAATATTATAAAATATAAGTATTAATATATTTTTTTTAGCTAAATGAATATCATGTTCTATTAAGTCATTAAATACTATCGTTTCGATATTTATACCTGGGTTAGTTATTCCGTATAAAACATAGGTCGAATCATCAATATATCCAGCTGATAAAAGTATTTTATATAGTGGTTGAGATAAGAGTTTCTTGTAAATATAGAATTTGATATTATTATATATCGTTCTAATACTTTCTTCTTTTAGTATCCTAATTATTGGAATAGACATCATTTTTATAAGAGAAGTTTAACACTGATAAAGTCAATTTATGTCATTTCTACTTTTTTTTTCTTATTTTTTTGTCTATTCCTGTCTTTATAGCAAAATCCTTTGCTCCGAAAATTGACTTAATTTCTTCATTGTGCGACTGATTAAGCATTCTTATTTCTGCTTCTAAATTATCTTTATCTGAATTTCTTAATTTTTTCTTAGTCCTTTTATACTGGCTTTGTAAAACATTTAATTTCCTTATATTATCTATATCAATACCTGCATTGTACAATTCCCTATAGTATTCATTTTTCAATAATTTTTTTGCTTTTATTGGTTTAGTATCATTCTCAATTAAGACTTTAGCTTTATTTATTTTCTCATTATAAATTTGGGTTTGTTCTGATTTGGAATTTGAACACGAGTAAGTAATAACAACAAGTATTATTAAGAGTATGTATTTTAAGATTTTCATGGTTATAGTTTTTCAAATGCAAATTGGTAGTATTTATTTAATATATAGAATCCACCAATGTATATGAATATGGCAATAGTCATATTAATAGTTAATATTGTAATATTTATTGGATTATCGAAAAGAAGAATGTTTCTTAGGTTATCAAAAATTCCTATAAAAGGATTAATGTAATATATTGCTGGAAACTTTTCAAGGATTAATTCACTTGGGAATATCACTCCTGAGGTCCAAAACCCAATTAAAATTATTATATCAATTAGGTGGTTTATATCATTGAAAAATATTTGGCATATTGACAAATACATTCCTAATCCAATACCTATAAAATATATTGTTATGATCAATAAAGGTAGTAATAGTATGTTATCAAATGAAAATGTAGTGCCAAATAATGTAGCCACAAGCATATAACTTGTTATATTAAATAGTAAACCAAGAAGTGATGTAACGGCATTAGATAGATATAAATCAATTTTGTTTACTTTTAAATTTTTTATTAGATAACCTTTAGATCTAAATATCTTCATGCTTGTTTTTATAAGCTCGACAAATGCCATCCAAAATATCAGAGCCGAGAAAAGAAAAAGAGCAAAATTATCGATACCTAAACCCGTTCTGTTTATAACATGCTCAAATACATAATAAAAAACCATGACACGTATGATAGGGTTAAAGAATGCCCATACTATCCCAAATTTGTCATTATAATATCTCTTTTTAAAATCTACTTGAGCTAACTTCCATATTCTTTCAAATCTGCTTATATTTTCTATTCGTGAAATTTTTTTATAAATCCAGTTTAGCATCATTTCGCCTCTTCATTTTTTTTTCCTGAACAAATTGTTTGTATTTAGTTGTAACTTCCTGAGGTGGTCCAACTAATAAACACTCTCCATTTTCAATCCATAGTACTCTGGAACAGTAAGTATCAATTATTTGTAACGAATGACTTACAATTACTACAGTATGTTTGTTAAGTATTTTATTTTTAAATGCATGATCAGATTTTTTTCGAAAATCAAGATCACCTGTTCCTCCAAAAAATTCGTCCAATACAAAAATATCAGCTTCTGCATGTATTGCAATTGAAAACAACAATCTTTGTCTCATGCCTTTAGAGAAAAATTTTACTGGTGTATTTTCAAACCCCTCTAAATTTGCGAAATTTATTATCTCTTCGAAAATTGACCCTATTTTCTTAAATGTTAATCCTAAAACACTACCATTGACATAAATGTTATCTCTTGCACTTAAATTTAGATCTACACCCATACCTAAATCTAATCTAATTAGCTTTCCATTAGTATAAATTTTACCACCTTTATCAGGTGAATACGTTTCCATAATTATATTTAAAAGTGTAGATTTCCCACTTCCATTTCTACCTATAATGCCAATTGATTCACCTTCGTAAATATCAATATTTATATCAATCAAAGCTGATATTGTCTTGGAGTTTGATACTTTTCGTCTTAAAGCTTTTGTAAATTTTTCTCGAATGGTTCCACCACCACCTCCTTTTATTTTAAAAGTTTTATTTATGTTTTTAAGTGATATTACCTTTTTTCTATCCAATATTTTTTTAATATGATTTGTAGTCGATAAAAGTAATTGTGTTAAAATATTATCTGAAAATCTATTACTAATTACTAACCCTATAATTGTGTTTAATTAATTATCAAAAATGAAAGAAAATACTATGTTCACTGAGCTTCTAATGATGTTTGAAATTTCCATCTCTATAGTCTAATTTGGTTAGTCTAATTGTGTAAATGATAACAACCAACCTAATTTTATTAATTTATTGCAAGTCTTATTGACAATGTATTTAAATATTAAAATCTTAAGTTTGATATTTGAATGGCAAATCGTAAGTGAGAAATATAATTTTGATTATAAAGTGTGTATCTATCACTTTAGATTTTAAAATTTTTATAATTCTACAAAGTTAATAATTAACGGAAGTTTTGAGATGTTTTTATTAAATTTTATTTGATAAACTGTTCAATCATCAATGTAAACATCAAGTGATGATATTTTACCAATAATAATGATACTCCAAAATCTTTTTACATCGAACAAGAAAAACCAAGTAATTTTCTTTCTCAAATATAGAAAACTTGAAATATGTTTAACGGTTTTCAAGAAATATTTACGTTTTTTCTGTAATTCATTTCTGTTTCTCCAAATGTTAAGCCATGATTTGAATAATATCCTCAAATATTTTATTCTTAAAAATACTATATCGATTACTAACATACTCATAGTCTTAGTGATCAAAGATGGTGTGTCATAGATGATTTTTGAAATTGGCATTAATTTAAAATATGAATACAATATAGAAGTCTGAATCATTAGACTGTATGATTCATCAAATATCTTCTTTACAGATTGCCCCATTTTATGGTAGACTAAAGCTTCGGGTGTATAAATACACTTAAAATTACTAACGACAGCCCTAAGCCCATATTCTGCATCCTCATACCCAGTAGAGAAATATGGATCAAAAAAACCGATCTCTTCAATCATACTTTTTTTATATAGACATGCGCCTGCACAAGCTCCCATATTTTCAGTGAATCTATTATAGTATTCGATTGGTTTCCCGTGTCCAATAGGCATAATCTCACCAGTGTTGATCATAAAATGACCCGCATTATCCATAATGGATCTGTCGTAATAATTAATCATTTTTGATGAGATAACTTGTGCATTGTATGTCTTGGCAGCCTTTATAAGTTCATATAGCCAAAGTTTATCAACAACAGTATCATTATTTAAAAGTGCAATATACTCGCATGAATGGTGCATTAAAATTTCTTCCCAAATCTTGATATGGGCTTTGGTGAAACCGTAGTTTTTGTTATAGAGATGGCATGTTAACCTTTCATTTGACTTATAGTGACTTTTAAGCTGTTCCCCTTCATCATTATCAGAATTGTTGTCGATTAAATGTATGTGAAAGTCTACTTTCTTTAAAGAGAGAACAGATTCAATGCATTCGTAGGTATCCTCAATACCGTTCCAATTAATAATGATTATAGGGGTTAACTTCAATTAACTTTAACTTGTTATTATATAAAAAATACGAAACAAAGATACAACACTTTTGATTTGTTACTTTTATATTGGTTTATGGTTAAAAAGCTTTCTAAATTTTTATTTACTGGTTATATAGTATTGATTCTGATACTATTTATACAGTATATTGATATACATGAGTCCCATCAATACTCATTTGAAAAATTCAAGATCTTTGGATTTTTATTATTTGCTCAAATATTTGGAATTATTATATTCAC
>Ga0115031_1004727_pt1 | contig 10015 bp, 7 predicted proteins | sample Maine_Asex4_meta_FD_87301 | JGI IMG/M metagenome (GOLD analysis project Ga0115031, IMG submission 87301) | Marine algal microbial communities from Maine, USA - Maine_Asex4_metaG | ecosystem: Host-associated > Algae > Red algae > Unclassified | place: Maine, USA | collected 2015-01-05 | reverse complement strand
GGTTCACACGTCTAAAATAAAGCGCCACGAACTGACAGAAACTGGTCGCCCTGCTGGCACGACGCAGCAAAATCTCACTTCGGGAAGACACCTGGCGAACTAATGACAGATGGCGAGCCTCACCCGACAGCGCAGAGCCGCGGCTCTCGGTCGAGGACCCTGGAAACGGGGTGCGCTGTGCGACGCGCTGTCAAGACGCGGCCACTGCAGAAACCGCGCGGTCCAACAGATGCTTCGATTCGAATGCTTCTGGAACGAGAGGCGGACGGCGCCTCTGCTGGTGGCGGCGTTGGCTTGCTCAGAACGAGCACTGCCACAATCGTCGAAACGGACAGTGTCGGTGGGCCCGCGCGGGAATATCGGCGCGGTCGCGCAATCAATCACGTGATCCGTTTGCATGCAATGAGAAATCTTTGAAAGTTTTCAATCTGATCCAAGCCATATCATTGGCTGCTGGAAAGGTTCACAGAAATGTTGGAAGGGAGGCGTATCCATCATCGGGAGGGGTCAGCCGGCCCGTGATCAGATTGCTCTGGTCCTTGTTAGCGCCAGGCCCGCCCCCCCCCTCCAATCGGTCGAAGGGCAGCCTCATGTCAAGCGTGGCGCGGCGCGTGCCTCAGCCGCTTTCACGAGGCGGAGATCTAGTCGAAACAGGGCACGCACGAGGCCCCGTGCCAGTGTCGGTGTGGCGCGCCTCGTGGGCAGCGCTGCGTGGGGCCGTTTCGCAGAGGGGGCCGTTCGGTGAGCCTCAAATGCACCTCCCTGGGCGGTCTCGGGCACACCTTCCGCTCGGGCGGGCCCGCAGCACCCTGCGCCCCCCCATTCACGCACGCGCACGAGAGGCCGAAGCGTGGGATGCCATCCGCGGGTCGTTGGGGCCCCCCTTGGGCCGCCATCGGCCGCACGGAGGGGCGCCCCCTGGGCTGCGGTCGCGCGCTTGTGCTCCGCGTGCGCGCGCTTCTCGTGTCGCGTGCTGTCGGCCGCCGGCGACGGCATATGAACACGCCGTCCGCCAGTGGCTCGTGCTCCCTTGCTCATTCATCCCAGCGACCTCCCGAACGCATCCCCCTCCTGTTGATTTCTTCCCGCCCTTGCCGCCGGCGTGGGACACCGGCGGCTGCCCCCCCTCCCCTTCTGCTACCGTTGAGTTCTTTCCGCTCTGCCGCCGGCGTGGGATTCCGGTGGCTGCCCCTCCCCCCCTCCGTGCTACCGTTGAGTTCTTCGCGCCCTCACCGGCGGCGTCGGCCGCCGGCGGCTGCCCCCCCCCCTCTGCTACCACTGCGAATTTCCCGCTCTGCCGCCGGCGTGAGAAGCCGGCGGCTGCCTTCTCCCCCTCTCTGCTACCGTTGCGTTTTTCCCGCGCTTGCCGCCAGCGTGGCACGCCGGCGGCCATTACCCCAACCCCCCCTTCTACTGTTGAGCGTTTCCCACCCTTGCCGCCGGCGAGGCACGCTGGAGGCGGTTCCCCGTTTTCCCCCCCGCTTGTTTTATTTTGCCGCCGGCCACCCGCGTGTGTATATTTGACCGCGTGCGCCGCCTGTGCTGCGTGGGCGCCGGCGGGGTGCCGTGTCCGCAACGCTGCCGTGTCCCCTCCGCCGCCCCCCCCCTCCCTAACCCTCGGTCAATCTGTTAAAGAGCCGCCGCTCTCCCCCGTCTCCCACCATGACCCGCGAGCCCGACCCGGAGCGCGACACGGAGCGGAGAAGGGACCAGCGTCGGCGGCACCACGAGCGTCTCGCCGCGCTCGCGCGGTGCACTTGTTCGTGCCAACTCGGGGGATGCCCGCCGTACTCCGCGTCTTCATCGTCGTGCGGCGGACGGGCGCCATCCTTGCCGCGCAACAACTGGGCGCCGCCGGCTGTTCGGCATCCTCGAAAAGCCGGCGGAAACTGGGGCGGGGCTCAAGGACGGGCGCCGTCTCCGCCGCGCAACAACAGGGCGCCGCCGGCTGTTGGGCACCCTCAACAAGCCGGCGGCAGCTGGGGCGGGAGGCAAGGACGGGCGCTGTCGCCGCCGCGCAATAACTGGGCGCCGCCGGCTGATTCGCACCAACATCAAGCCGGCGGCAACTGTGGCGGGGGGTAAGGACGGGCGCCGTCGCCGACGTGCAATAACTTGGCGGCGCCAGCTGATTGCGACTCAACGCAAGCCGGCGGCAACTGGAGCGGGGGGCAAGGACGCGCACCGTCGCCGCAGCACAACAAATGGGCGCCGCCGGCTGGTCGGAACCCTCAAAAAGCCTGAGGCAAGTGGGGCGGGGGGCAAGGACGGGCGCCGTCGCCGCCGCGCCGAAGCTGGGCGCCGCCGACTGATCTGCACTCACAACAAGCCGGCGGCAACTGCGGCGGGGGACAAGGACGGGCGCCGTCGCCCCCGCTCAACAACAGGGCGCCGCCGGCTGTTCGGCACCCTCAACAAGCCGGCAGCAGCTGGGGCGGGAGGCAAGGACGGGCGCTGTCGCCGCCGCGCAATAACTGGGCGCCGCCGGCTGATTCGCACCAACATCAAGCCGGCGGCAACTTTGGCGGGGGGCAAGGACGGGCGCCGTCGCCGCCGCGCAACAACTGGGTGCCGCCGGCTGGTCGGCACCCTCAACAAGCCGGTGGTAGCTGGGGCGGGGGGCAAAGACGGGCGCCGTCGCCGACGCGCAATAACTGGGCGCCGCCGGCTTATTCGCATTAACATCAAGCTGGCGGCATTTGGGGCTGGGGGCAAGGACGGAAGCCGTCGCCGCCGTGCAATAACTTGGCGCCGCCGGCTGATCGCAATCCAACGCAAGCAGGCGGAAACTGGGGCCGGGAACAAGTACGGGCGCCGTCGCCGCAGCACAACAAATGGGCGCCGCAGGCTGGTCGGCACCCACAGCAATCCGGCGGTAACTGGGGCGGGGGCCAAGGTCGGGCGCCATCTTCTCCGCGCCAAAGCTGGGTGCCGCCGACTGATCTGCACTCACAAAAAAGCCGGCGGCAACTGCGGCGGGGGACAAGGACGGGCGCCGTCGCCCCCGCTCAACAACTGGGCGCCGCCGGCAGGTCGCGGCCAACCGCAAGCCGGCGGCAACCGGGGCGGTGGACAAGGACGTGTGCCGTCGCCGCTGCGAAACGACTGGGCGCCGCCGGCTCAGCCTCACCCACACCAAGCCGGCGGCAACTCGGGGCCCCCGCCCGGTGGTCGATCGACACAAGGCGGCGGCCACTGGGGTGGCGGGCAAGGATGAGCGTCGCTGCTGCCGCGCAGCGACTGGGTGCCGCCCGCTGGTTTCATCCCTTCTTAAGCGTGCGGCGGCCACGGACGGCACCCGACAGGCGGGGGACCGCCGCCTTGTGGCGTGAACGGCGGCGGGCCGCCAGACCAAGGTCGCCCCCCGCCGCAAGTCGTCAGCGCGCCGCCGGCTCGCGGCTCTCTGCCGCTCGCCGGCGGCAGGTTTGCGCCGCTGCCCGACGTTGTGCCGCCTCAAGGTGGCGGCCAATCGCGTGGGGTCAAGGGACGGGCGGCGTTGCCGCCGACGGATAGTTTTGTGTTGCCACAAGCCGGCGGCAACCCTACACCTTCGGGGGCCAGCCGCTGTGAAGCCGGTGGCTCGCCGGCGCCGCCGCCGGCCAACGTGCTGTTTGAAAGCGGCGGGGAGCCGGCACCGCCGGCTGCAGATCAACCACCAGCCGGCGGCGCCCAGCCCTCACCAGCCGAATGCCGGCTGCCGGCAGCCACCGTGCACCCCCCGCCCGTCCCGACGCTGAGTCTAGGGGCTTCGGGGGAGTCGTCGGCGGAAACGATAGCGGCGGGCCACGACAAGCCTGCGGGCCACGACAAGCCAGCGGGCCACAACAAGCCGGCGGGCCACGACCAGCCAGTGGGCCCCGACCTGCCGGCAGGCCAGGGAAAGCCGGCGGGCGAGGAAACGCCGGCGAGCCAGGACACGCCGGCGGACCACGGCAAGCCGGCGAGCCAAGACCAGCCGTCATGTTACGGCCAGCCGGTGGGGCACGGCCTGCCGGCGGTCCAGGACAAGTTGCCGGCGGACCAGGACAAGCCGCCGGCGGACCAGGAAGCCGGCGGCAGCGCGGGGCGCGACGCCGCCGGTGGAAAAGTAGTCGACGTTGATTACGTTGGCTTTGGGTGACGTCGCTGCACTTGAGTACGCGGCCCCCGCGATGGTGACCGGTCCGGGCTGGACCGCCGAGGAGTGTGTCGCGCTGTGCAAAGCCTACCTGACCACGTCTCAGGACCCTGGTAAGGGGGCGGACTAGAGTGTCTTGAATATTTGGACTGCGGTGGTTGCGGCATGGAAGGGGTTGCCGGCGGGACGCCCTGGCGTCCGCCGGAGCACTGAGCGAGGAGTGGGGGAGGTGCGGAAGCAGTGGGACAAGATCCGCACGGGTGTCAACGAGTTTGGCTCGCTCTACCTGGCAGTCCGGCGTATGGGGCGGACGGGGAACCCAAGTGAGGACTACATGATTAGTACGGCGATTGCGCGCTTCTGCGGCGCCAATGTGTACGAGGCGATGCGCAAGGACCTCGCGGCGGACATGGCCAAGGGCAAGACAACCAAGCGCAAGGCCAAGCAAGAGCATTGCCCGTGGGTCCCTTGTTGGCGGGTGCTGCGAAACGTTGAAAAGTTTAGCGGGGCCGCCAGGGCCGCCGCAGCCGACGGCGGCGCCGCCGGTGCCGGATCATCCAGCGGCTCTCCCGGCGGCCGCTCGACAAGCGACTCTGACGAGGACGCGGAAGACGCGGGTGCTGACGGTTACCAATCGCGCCCGCGTGGTTCAAAGGCCGCCAAGCGTGACAAGGCGGTGGACATCCAGGTGTCGCGTATGCTGAAGGCAAGCACGGACGCGCTGTCTGCGTTGGCCCGAGAAACATCTGAGCGTACAACCGTGGCATTTTTCAACAGTGCTGAGATGCAGGACACTCCTGAAGCTGTCGCTTTCCGTCGCGCCCATGCCCGCAAGCTGATGGCGGCAGCCGGGCTGGACATGTCCCCGCCGGGTACCTCGTCTTCTCTGGCAAGGACGGCCGCCGCCTCCACGCCCGCGACTGGCGCAGATGTGCCGGCGGAGAGGGGGCCGACGCCCTCTACACCCGCCCTCACGTCAACCTCGACACCGCGTACGCCGCCGGCGCTGGCGCCGGCGCAGGCACCGGCGGCTGGCGCGGTACTGGTGCCGGCATCTCCGCCGGCGGAGTGCATCACAGGACCTGAGCCACCAGCACGAGCGGTCACGGCGGCGGCGGCGAGTACATCTGCACCGCCGGCCTCGGCGGACGGCTCCGGTGCAGCGAGCCGTGGCCGGCGGTCGCTGGTGGCCAAGCAGGCCAAGGCGATGGCAGCTCTTGCCGCCGCTTCGAAGACGCTGGACGACAAGAACGACGGCGTTTATGTGGTGCCTGTCTTTGACACGTGCGACTGTGGCGCGGGACATGTCGAGGACAAGGATGAAGCTGAGGGGGACGACTCTAGTGATGACGACACCGACGCTGAGTACCAACAGTGTGTGGAGTGCGTATCTGGCAGCGACTTTAAAGGGTTTTTTTTTCCCCGTTGGGCAGCGTTTTTTCTCACTTCTTTCGTCTTTGCGCGCAACAGTGGCATTACTTTGGCATCTTTTATACGGCCGCTACGGCGGCCCTTGGCAGGTACCGCCTCTGTGTCTTTTGCGAGCAGGGCCTCCGTGAAATTTGCGAGTAACGAAAAAAGACAGAGGCAAGAGGACAAATAAGTCGAAGGAAAAAAAATCCCGCGGACGGGAAAAAAGAACCTTTTGTGCTGCCCCGGTTACAAGTATGGCTCAAGAAGCGTGGCTCTGTCCGCCCAAAGATCCTCCGCCAGGTCATGTCTCAGCTTGGTGTGCTCCTACTCGCTTCGTGTCTCCGCCCACGCGCGCAGAGCATGCCCAAAAGTGCCTGCGGGCAGCCAGGCGACAGGCGCGATGACGGGGGAAGGGCGGCACCCGCGTCCACGAAGCCCTCCCCAGCGTCATTGCCATCGCTACCGACGGCACCACCGCCGCTAGCACCAGATCCGCCGCCGCCGCCGGCTCCACTGTCATCGGCGGCGCCGACAATCCAACGACCCCCAGCTTCCGCCGCACCAACGTGGTGCCCCAAACGCCCCGAGCCGCCGCTGCCTGCCGCCTGACCGCCGGCGGCGGCGGCGGCAGCAGATCCGCCGCCGCCTGCCCCCCCTCCACCTGAGGCCGGTTCTGCAAAGCGGCCGCCATCTGCCGCACGACAGCCGGCGGCGGCAGCAGAAAGTGCGCCAACACAGCCGCCGCCGGCCGCCTCGCAAGCGCCGGCGGCGGCAGCAGACAATCCACCACCGGCCGCCCCCTCAACACCGAGCCTCGGTCCCGCCGAGCCTCCGCCGCCGGCTGCCTGACCGCCGACGGTGGCGGCGGCACCAGATGCCCCTGCCTCAGCTCCCCCACCACCCTGTCCCCGTCTCGCCAAGCCGCCGTCGCCGGCCCCCGGACCACCGGCGGCGGCAGCGGCTTCAACCGCCGCTCCTTCACCACCAAGGCCCGATCCTACCGAGCCGCCGCCGCCGGGTGCTCGTCCGCCGGCGGCGGCGGCGGCAGGAGATGCTTCCGCCCCAGCTCCCCCACCATCCTGTCCCCATCCCGCCAAGCCGCCGCCGCCGGCCACCAGAGCGCCGGCGTCGGCAGCAGAAAGTGCGCCCACACCGCCGCCGCCGGCCTCCCCGCCAGCGCCTGCGGCGGCAGCAGCCAATTCGCCACCTGCCGCCCCCCCACCACCAAGTCCCTGTCCCGCCAAGCCACCGCCGCCTGCCGCCTGACCGCCGGCGGCGACAGCGGCAGCAGATTCCTTCCCCCCCGCTCCCTCACGACCCTGTCCCGCACCCGGCAAGCCGCCGCCGCCGGCCGCCTGACCGCGGGCGGCCATACGGGTGCGGGACACGTACCCGTCCCGGCGCTGTTCCGTAACTGTGTTGTGAAGGATGGCCACCGCCATGGTGACGGTGACCATCTGCGCTACGGACGCGTACCTGGCAGGATGGAGAGCGACGTGGAAGCGAGCCGGCAGCACCGCGTACAGGCGTTCCACATCTTTTCGAAGTGCTTCCTGAAGACGGTTTAATGTAACCTCGACTTCTGTCGTGGGGTCGGGGAACGGAGAAACAGAAAAAGCAAACTTAGGATAAATACCATACACAAGATAATACAAGAGCGTGCGTGTCGTGCCGTTAGCAGTGAAAGAAAACGTACGGGGCAGCCATTCCCCGTTCGTGGCGAATAAATAGAGGGGGGAAACATGCATAACGTTAAGGTCGTTATGAGATCCAGGACACCCCAGAAATAAGTGCCAAGTCCATAGGTCTTCATCACAAACGGTCTTCATCACCACGGAACGCTTCCCGTGGCGATTCTGGTACATGCCAGCAAACGCTTTTGGGCTGTTGCGCCACTTCCAGTGACTGCAGTCGAGAGAGCCATTGCAACCAGGCATCCCGCGCTCAGAATTGCGCGTCAAAATGCGCTGCAGTTCTTCAGGGGTGGGGGAACGCGAATCTGAGGGTCCAAACTCATCCACAATATACCGCATCAACTCTCGCACCGACATAGCAATGATGAAAGCGGACAGTCGCACATATTCATCCGTCCTGTCCGGCGCCTTTCCATACGCAATGACTCGAAACGCCGCTACCACCTTTTGCAAGAAGTGAGCCTGGAGCCTTCCGGTGGCATTAATGCGCTGCGCAAAAAACTGGTCGGTCCATCACGGCGTTATAGACGCGAAGAAACACGCTGCGAGGCACGCGGCAGCGGCGCTCAAAGTCCCCCTCATCCTACACATGCGGCTCCCCGTTCATACCAACATAATTTCTGAGAATAGCGCGCAAACCTGAGCGGAAATTACGCCGCTTATTCGACCGGCGGCCCGGTACAGATCCAACATAACGCGGCCGCCGAGACACGCGAGACCCACGCGCGCGCCTCCGCCAGTTAATCAACGCCTGCAGGTGTGCCGCAACCGCCGAAGCAATATGCAGGTCCTCGGTATCCTCCAGCATCGCGTCCACAGACATGTCTAAATGATCATCCATCGCGCGAAGAAGACGGTCGCCACGACGGTGGCGGCGGACGGTCGTCGTCGACGACGACGCCAGTGCGCTACGCTGCCTGCACCTACTCACTCGGATCTCCTCAGCACCCCACTCAGAACACACCGCATGAACAGAGCAGAATTCCTTTGGCCAACCCCTCCGGCAGACCGTTTCAATGCCCCCCGCTGGAGCCCCGAATCGGTCGCATCCTGGGAAGGAGGCTCCGTCACCTGCGGTCGCGTGCTCGACGCGACGGTCCATAGCAGTCGCGAAACCGTTGCAAACGGTAATCGCTCGAAGGCTCTCCCGCGACAGAAAGTGCATTGTTTGTCACTGACGTTTGAAGAAAGCCGGATGCCACGTCACAAGCATTTCGAACGGCGGCAAAAGAAGCGCCGGCCAATGCGAGAGCTGACTAAGATGGGACAGAGAGCTCCCGCTCCCCAAATCGTGCAGAGCATGGGGGAAAAGGGCCTCACCCCCCATTTTCTGCCCGCTGAATCTGTGTGTACATATGTGATTCCAATCAACTAGAACCGGGTTTTCTCTCTTCGATTTGGGGTGCCCAACGTTGCTGTGGAGCCGTCCCCAATCCCAAGAGCCTCAATGAAGCCACGTGGAGCATTTGGGAGACACGTTTCTGACACGCATACACATTCGGGCTTAGGGAAGACGTTGTTGGGTCTGCCTTGAAAGAGCGGAAACCGTCGCCCAGGCCGAAAATCCCCAAATGGAAATTGACCCGGGCTGTCACCAACCAATGCGGATAAACCTCTCCATTCCTGTGAAATCCCCCGGAGCGATCATTACAAGACGAGGGGGAGCAACCGTCGAACGCGCAACGCGCTGCACCCGCTGCGTGGCGCCCGGGCAGCCGTCGCCTGCCGCGCCCTCTCGGGCGCGCCAACATGGCCCCTCGTGGGGCCCGCGTGGCGCCCAACTGCGGGTCGGGTGCGCTCCCCCGGCGTCTCGGATTGGGCGGCGCAGTCGGCCCCGTCGTCCCTGTCTTCGCGTCGCCTTCCCGCAGACGGCGTCGCGACGCCCCCGCCAGGTGCCGCGTCTCCGGCGCCGCCGTCGCTCACACGGTGGCCCCGGGCACCTAGGGGCCCTCAGTAGTACTGCATTGCCTTCGGATGAGATAGAGCTGTCCCCAGCGACGCCCCCCGCCGTCCCCGACGGGGTTCCGCCCCCCGCGCCCGCGGGGTGCCCTTCCACGGCGGCCACTGCCCTGGGGGCGGCAATGGCGCCTGCCGCGCCGGCAACGCCGGGCCCGACCGGGCGCCGTCCGGCCGTCTCCGTGCGTCCGTCGGTGCCGCCGGGCATGCGACTCCGTGCGACCCCAATGGCCGGACGTGGCGGAAGCCGCCCTGCCCGGCGGGCTCCGTTGCGGAGGCCGGCGCCGGGGCCGAAGCGGGGACGTCCCCGGCGTCCGGCGCAGCCGCGGACCTCGCCCCGGCCCCCGACGGGGGGCCTGCGAGCGCGCCGGAGGAGCGTCCACCGCTACTGGGGCAGGCGGCCCCTGCGCTTTTGCCGCTAGCGGTGCCGCACGCCGTGCGGGCGTGGCTCGCTCCCCTGGGGCCGCATGTCGCCACGGCCGACTGGCCGCTCGTCATAGACGTCTTCCAGCCCGCCCATCCTCAGGACGTGAACGGGGCACACGCCGTGTGGCGGTCCTTCCGGGAGTTTGTCATGGCGGCAGGGTACGACGTTTGGCCGGCGGCCGACCGCTGTGACAACACGCTCAGCCCACCCCACCCAGTTGGGAGGGAGGGCGAGCCAAACAGTGTCGCCGGGTAGTCCTGTGGGGGATTACCCGCCCCGGAAGAAAACCCCGAAGAGCACACACGCATGGCGTCGACCGGGGGAAGGCGCCCCGAGCGACAAACACGAGTTGTGTGACCGGAAGTTTACTTGCCCGCGTCGAAGGCCTCGAGGCGACACTCACGCCTC
>Ga0115031_1004715_pt1 | contig 10028 bp, 4 predicted proteins | sample Maine_Asex4_meta_FD_87301 | JGI IMG/M metagenome (GOLD analysis project Ga0115031, IMG submission 87301) | Marine algal microbial communities from Maine, USA - Maine_Asex4_metaG | ecosystem: Host-associated > Algae > Red algae > Unclassified | place: Maine, USA | collected 2015-01-05 | reverse complement strand
GTTTTCCGCTGCGTGCAAGCCTCGCTGGCGGCAGGTGAAAAAATCGATTTGAAATCGATCATCGGTTGTGACTGAAGCCCAATTTATCGATTTAGCCCAGCCAACCGATTGCCCACCCCTAGCGGTTGGGTCTGTCCGCAGACGCCCCCTGACGGCCCGTATTGATACCGCCGTGGCTCCGTGCTGGATGACATCCAACCATTGTGATGGAAAGGGCGCTCAGGATGACTGGGACACGGACGCCGCCGTCAGGCTCGATTTTTTGCGAGCTCAGGTCCGCCCTCTGAGCACCGCCTTTGCCGGGGTATGGAATTGGCGTCGGATTTCCCCCGGCCGCGGCGGTGGCCGGATCCGGCGACACCGGCGCCTCCGCCGTGGGAGCGCGCGTCCCCCCCCCTTCAAGCCCCTTCGCTGGCCGCTCCCGCAACCTCTCCACCGGCCGGGCAACCTATCCACCGGCCGGGCCGCCGTTGCACAGGTCGCGCGCCGCGCGCCTCGCTGTAGGTAGGGCCCGACCGCCGCCCCGCGCGACCACCGAGACGGCCGCGCCTCGCCGCCGCCGTGGCACGCCGCTCGTTGACCGCAGCCTAGACCGCCGTCGCCCTGGGTTCGCTTCCCCCCCGCCCGCTCCAGCCCCGCGTGCGTTTCATTCCGATTCTCCCAGCTCGTGGAGCCCGCCCCTGGCCACGTCACACCCGCGCGCGCACGTCCAGTCGACTCCGCTCCCACAGTCGTTGCTGCACGGCTTCGTCTCGCTGCAACCGTTGTTTTTGTGCGCTCCACCCCCGCTGCCGTCATCCCTACCGACGAGGTCGGCCCTCGCCGGTGGAGCAGACTGCCTCGTCGCTCCCCCCGCAACACGATGGACGGCGCCACCGCCCGCCTGCCAGCCGTTTCGGGTGGCATGCCGACGCGCCGACGGCGCCTCGGCCGCGCACGCCGCGGCGGCCCGCTGCTGCGCCCCCTGGCCAAGGCCGGCCTCGCGTCTCCCCCTACCGTTGCCGGGACGACCACCGGCACCCGGAGCCCGTCGCCGGGCGCGCACGTGGCCGCCGCCACGACCGTGTCGGCGCGCCAAAAGTCGCTCGCATCCCTCCTAGCCGGCGGCACCGCCGGTACCCTGTCGGCAACGTTCACCTGCCCAATGGAGGTGGTCAAGACGCAGCTCCAGTCAGCCAGCCGTGCAGTCGTCAGCGGCTCGGTGGCGGTTCCGCGGCGGTCGGCGCTGAGCGTGGCCCGGTCGATTGCCGCGACGCAGGGGGCGGCCGGCTTTTTTCGGGGCCTCCCCCCAACGTTGATCGGCATCCTGCCGGCGCGGGCCACCTATTTTTGGGCCTACTCGACGGTCAAGGGCGCCCTCGGACCGGCGCTCGGCGACTCGTCGCTCGTTCACGTGGCGTCGGCGGTCGCCGCGGGCGTCGTGTCCAACACCATTACCAACCCGATTTGGTTGCTCAAGACGCGGATGCAGCTGCAGGCGGGCGCGTTGGCGGCGGCCGAGGCGGCCGCGGCGGGCGGCGCCGTGCAGGGCGCGACGGCGGCGGCGTCGGTTGCGACGACCGCGGTGGCGGCGACGACCACCGCGGCCGCGTCAACGGCGGCAGTGGCCTCGCCGGTGCCCGTACTCGCCTCCATTGCATCGGCCGCCGCGGGCGCGCCGGCGACGATGGTTGGCGCCGGCACGGTTGCCGCTCCGGCCGCGGTGTCGGCCGTGCCGATGCTGTCGGTCGTCAAGGCCGTCGGCGGGAGGGGCATTGCCGCGGGCACTGCCGCCGCCGCCACTGGCGCGGCTGCCTCTGTGCGCTCTGCTGCGACGGGCGCCGCCGGCGCCGCCGGCGCCGTCGGCGCCGCGGGCGTTGCCGTTAAGCCTTATACCAGCTACGCGGACGGCATCCGCACCATTTTCCGCACGGAGGGTATTGGCGGCTTTTACAAGGGCCTCACTGCCAGCTACTGGGGCGTCACCGAGACTGCCCTTCACTTCGTGGTGTACGAGGCGCTCAAGAAGCGGGTCGCCGCGCACAACATCGCGAAGGCGGCGGCGGGTGGCCGGGAGACGGAGTCGGACAAGCTGGGGCAGCTGTCGTCGATTCAGCTGTTGTGCTCGGCGGCCACGTCCAAGCTGCTGGCGAGTGTCTGCACGTACCCGTATGTTACTGTGGTTCTGTGTCGTCCGTGTGTTGCGTGGTTCATGTGGCGTCTGTCTTTTGTACTGGTGTCTTTTGTGCTGGCACCAGAACTTTGGGGCGTTTTGATGGGCATTGTTTCTCGTCGCTCGAGCTGTGGACGCATCTTTGCGGTGCCCATTTTACGTAGACTCTGTACTGACTCCCTTGCTCTGTTGTGTTTCTGACGTTGCACGTGCTCTGTCTCCATCATTTTGCTCTCTTGCCCGCAGACACGAGGTGATTCGCACGCGCTTGCGGGAGCAGCCCCTCACCGTTGGAGGCATCCCCAAGTACCGCTCCATGATCCAGTCTCTCCGCCTCATCGCGCGGGAAGAAGGTCGGGCCGGCCTTTACGCTGGCATGGGCCCACACCTGCTGCGGGTGGTCCCCAACACGGCCCTCATGTTCCTTGTGTATGAGTCGGTGATGCGGTCGGTCGATCGGATGGCCGCCCGCCGCCACGCGGTGGCGGTGGCGGCCGACGCAAAGGCAGCGGCTGCCGCCATCGCCGCTCGCGCCGCAGCGGCGCAAGCGGCGGCTGGGGCGGTTACGGGGAGGGGGGGACGCCTCCGTGGTGGACGGGTGGCCAGCTCCCGCTTTTTTGTCTGAGGGCACTGTTTTGTGGTGGCGGGGAGGCTCGCGTAGGGACTTGTGGTTGAGCCATCTCTGTACCAATACCGCGAACGCCGACGCAATAAACAATAAACATGGTCAGATGCAAATCACAGCTCTTATGTCCCGCACCGTCCAGAGCACCCGTGACCATGCACCCGAGATCTGAGCTGCCAACGAGTGTTGAAGAAATGGAGGAAGCAACGCTACGGCCGAGGTTTGGTCTGTGTACACCGACTACACAACGCCCCCCCACCCGCCTCGTTCGAAGTAATAAAGTTCGTTAAGAGACGCGCCCACCCGGCTACCTAAGACGGCTCCGCCGCGGTGGCGGTGCTTAGCGCTGCGTGGCCGATTGGAAGCGGAGTTCGGATGCCGCCGCCGCACGCCCGCGTACGCGCGCCTTCATGCCCTCGTGCCCGCCGACGGTCAGATCGCGAACCAAGGCCAGCGGCCCGGCGCCGACCTTGCTCGCCAACCGTGCGTGGGCGACAGCCATCCGGTTCGCAGTGTTGGCCAGGCGGGGGCCCATCTTGCCTGCCCGCATCGAGCGCATCAGGTCCTTGATGCCGCCCGTCGTCATCTTCGCCATGTCGCCCATCTCGAGGTTATCATAGGCGCCCTCGCGGAAGCCCACGTACAGTTCGTTGAGCTCGTCGACAAGCTCGCCAATCGTCCCGACCACTTCAGAGATGACGATCAGGAGGTAGCGGCCCAGTTCAATAAACATGTTGACTGCAAACCAGTACTGGTCAAAGAGGCCCCGGCGGACGGCCAAAAACAGACCATCATAGGTGCCATCGTCGAGGGCGGTAACGTAGGGCAGCAGAAGGGCGTTGGCGGCACGCTCCAAGGCACCTTCAATGCCCTCGCCGACGTCCTCCACGTCCATCACGTCGGGAAAGGGCTCCGGGACGGTGAAGAACTCATCCTGCACGGACACCGCCCACTGTGTCATGTTCATGCCCATGCCCATGCCCATCTCCATGCCGCCCATCGAGCTAGACCCGATAAGCGCGTGAATCTGCTGCAGCAATGCTTCGCTCGACGCTATGGACGGCAGGGAAGGCTTCGAGGTGTCAACCGAGGGCGCCGTCGGGCTACTGGGCAGCGGCTGCTCGGGCATCTGCGCCCCTACCGGCGGCGCAGCAGCAGCAGCCACCACAGCGGCCAAGGCGACCGCAGCCATCCGTAGAGTCGTCATCGCAGCGGCGTGGGAGAGGGAGGGAGGCGGCGGAGTCGGCAAGGAGCCCAACCCTGTCGCAATGGGACGGAGGAGCGAGGCCCGGAGCCGCGGGTGCACGTCGACAATCGGCACAAGCGATGGCTGTCTTCGTGAGGGGATGTTCGCACACGGGCGAGGAGGGGCTCTTGTGTGCCGGGTCCCCGCCGGGCACTGGCAGGCGGCACCTGATATAACCGCAGCCCTCAAAACTCCATTCGATGGGGGGTGCAGTGGCGACAGAGTGAGGTGCGGTCGAGGGGCGATTGGAGGATGACACGGCAGGAGCGCAGCGCCGGGTGACGCGCCACCAGCGCAGCGGCGGGCATGGCCCCCCAGGCAGTGCGCTGGTGCGGGCACTCGCGCGTACCACCGCGATGCGCATGGGCTGGGGCTGGCCGCCCGGCGGTCAGATGGGAGCGAAAGAAGCTAGTGTGACAGGGACACTTTGTCAGCGGCACACAAGCGAGGGGAGCACGAGGAGCCCGGTCGCCCGACACTGGGCGACTGACAATGGCAGCGCGGGGAAAGGCCCTAGGCCGCGAGCTGCCCCGCCGCCGGTCAGCAACCCAGGAGGGAAGACTCGGCACCAAATGTCGGAAGGAGTAGGGCGCTGTAAGGAAGGAGCCGCATGTCAGTGGGAAGGATGGCCGTACAGACACGCGCCGGGGGCAAGTGGCGTAGCGCGCGTGTCCATGCCGGAGCACGAATAATGGGCGTGAGGTCGTCTGTCGGCTCGCGGGGGGGGTCTGCCGCGTACCGCTGATGTGCTGGTGCGTCCGGGGCCAGAAGTGCGGTGGTACGGTACTGTAGGGGGAGGAACCAACCGCTGCGCTGCCAGTGGAAGTCGTCGTTGGCCCACTCGCGGGCGGTGGTGGTGGTGCGGATTAGAAGCGCGAGCACAGCCGCGACCCACACATCAACAGCAATGAATCGTGTACACTGTACTGGCCATACGGAACACGATGTCCCTCAAGGCTAACGGATGGCCACCAGCGTCCCACGTTGCAAATACAATACAATATGCGACCAGCAGAGTTGGATCGCGTGTCGATTTGCGCCGCCATTGGTCGCTGCTCGACACGCATCTGGCTTGCGTGCAACTCGGCGGCACGTTGTTTCAGAAGGCACCGACGTGGATCTCCGCTGATGTCTACGTATTCTACCGACGGCATTATTTGATACAATTCGCATCAAGTGATGCCCCTACGTAGGCTACGTCGTGCGTGTGTACACGTGCAGTACGTGTGGTGTAGATCGTGCACGACCATTGGCGCGACCGCGACCGACGCGGTGCACGTGTCCCTCGCCACCCTGATCTGCCCTGCAGGCGGAAGCGGGCCTTCTCGCCGGCCCTCCCTCTCCCTCCCCACCAGGTGGCATATGGCACCTCGGACCGCGCCGACTGGCTCCGACTCCAGTCACTGCGGTTGACAACGGCGTGGCCTCGTCGCCCCGCGGTCGTCCCCCCTCCACCTACCCCGCTCCACCTCCACCCCCCCCCGGCGTTGCCCATCACACTCTCCCTCCACCTCGGTCGCCCACCGACGCGTGCGCCGCCCCCAATGACGGCGTTTGTGCCGCTCGCCGGTGCTATCGCCGCCGGCGCGGCGATGCGCGGGCGCTGCTGCCCGTGGACACCCCGGCCGGCCGTCGGCGCGGCGCGGGGCGTGCCGCCCCGCCGACACCCCCCCTGCCACCCGCCGCTCCTGCGGGCCGACGCGCGGCCGGGTGGCGACGCCGGGAAACATGTGGTGGCGGCGGCGGCGGCGGCGGCGGCGGCGGGGGGTGGTTCCCCCGCCCAACCACCGCCGTCGGCGGCGGCGGTCGGTGCCGCCGCCGGCCGGACCGTGGCGGCGCCCGCCTCCCCCGGCGGCACCGCGGCGACGACGCCGCACCCAACGTCGGGGGGGTTTGAGATTGGGTACCCCGCGGAGCACCTCCGCTGGTGCCTCCCGTCCGTGTCGCCCGACGGCTCCATGCTCGAGTGCGCCATGGAGGTGTGCTCGGTCGACAGGGACGAGGGGGAGGCGGCTGGGGAGGGCGGTGGCGTCGCCTCTGCGGAGGCGGCTGGGGAGGGCGGAGGCGGCACCATGGCGGAGGCGGCTGGGGATGGTGGTGGCGGCACCACGGCGGAGGCGGCTGGGGAGGGCGATGGTGGCACCACTACGGAGGCGGCGGCCGTGGTGGGGGACGCGCCCGTCGCGCCCGTGGCGCGTCCGGCACCGGACGTACCGCCCAAAGTGCTCCCCGCCTCGACCTTCCAGCCATTGCCTGGCCCCCCCGCCCGTGACTTTACCGGCCTCATCACGGAAACGCGCGTCGACGAGTCCTTTGTGCGCTCCTTCCGCATGTCCTCCCCTTACATCTCCACCCACCGGTCGGCGGTGTTTGTCATCCACCTCCCCGGCGCGCTCATCCGGGAGCCCCTCTTCCACTCGGTCATGCAGGACGTGGCGCTCCTCCACGTGGTCGGCGTGCGGCTGGTCCTCGTCTTTGGCGCCCGGGAGCAGATTGACGAGCGCCTCACTTCGGAAGCGCACCCGTCGTCGATGGGACCGACGGGCGTGCGCATCACCGACGGCCGCACGTTGCAGGTTGCCAAGGAGGCGGTCGGCGCGGTGCGGATTGAGGTGGAGGCCGCCCTCGCGCGCGGCGTCGTCAACACCCCCGAGGGCAATGGGCGCTCCCTGAGCGTCATTTGCGGCAACTTTTACGCCGCCCGCCCGGTGGGGGTCATTGCCGGGGAGGACTATGGGTTCACGGGGCGCGTGCGGCGGGTGGAGGTCGACGCCATCCGCCGGCGGCTCGAAGCGGGGGACCTGCTGCTCGTCAGCAGCCTCGGGCTGTCGCCGAGCGGGCAGGTCTTCAACTGCCAATCCGAGTCGGTCGCCGCAGCAACGGCGGCGCAGTTGAGTGCCGACAAGCTCATCTACTTGACCGCAGGCGAGGCAGTCGTGGACGTGCGCAATGGGTCCATGGTGCAAAACCTGCCGCTGTCGTCGGCGGTCGACTTTTTGGCTGTCCATAGCGCGGGGACGGCGACGGCGTCCGAGTCGGACCCGTCCGAGGCGGCCGCCGCGCCCGTCGACGACCTCCCCGACGTCTTCCGCCTGTGCCTCACCGAGTCGGTCGGGGCGCTCAAGGCGGGCGTGCGCCGCGCGCACCTCCTCAACCGCTTCATCGACGGGGTTTTGTTGATGGAGATTTTCCACCGGGACGGCGTCGGCTTTATGATCAGCCGCGACCTGTACGAGGGCATCCGCGCGGCGCGCATGGATGACGTTGCCGGCATTGTTGAAGTCATCCGTCCGTTGGAGGAGGCGGGCATCCTCGTGCCCCGCTCGCGGGCGTCCCTCGAGGGCGCCATTGGTGACTTTACGGTCGTTGAGCGGGACGGCATGATCATTGCGTGCGTGTCGCTGACCATTGCGGCCGATGAGCCGCAGGCGGCGGAGCTCGGCTGCTTTGCCGTCCGCCCCGAGTACCGCAAACTCGGCAAGGGCGACGCGCTGCTCGGGTTTATCGAGCGCAAGAGCTACGCCCTCGGCGTGCGGCGGCTGTTCATCCTGTCGACGCAAAGTTTCCACTGGTTTTTGGAGCGGGGCTTTGAGGAGATCTCCGTGGAGAGGGTGCCGGAGAGCAAGCGGGTCAAGGTCGACCGGTCGCGCAAGAGCAAGGTCTACCAAAAGCTGCTGCTCGGCGGGCGCGCCGTCGACGAGCAGGAGCTGTTGAAGCACCTTTGAGGGGTTTTAGGTGGGGGGGAGACGGGTGACCATAGGCTCCATGGTCGGCGGTGTTTCTTGAGGAACGAAAACTGGACCCGCGACGTCAAGGTGTGCTGCAACGGATAGAGATGACCGGTTGGCTTCCCGAACCACCTCTGACAGAAGCGTCAACAGGCCTGTGCGTTTGTTTCCTGGTTGAATGGGTCCGCCACGTGAGAATGCCGCTGGTGAGGGTCTGGGGGGGCATTTGCCAGATGTGATCTCGTTTCGACCGTTGGGGAGGGGCGCCCGCGATCTGGTTGCGCGTCCGCCGTGGGCCACCCACTCTCCTACAGACGCCGCCTTTCCACCCCAAGAGCGCCGCGAGCGGCACTCGCCGCCAGCCGCGGTGCTCGGCCCGCCGCCTCGCCCCTCCGGAACTGCGGGGTCGGGCGGTGCCACCCCACACCGCTGCGGGACGCGTGTCCGCGGCGACCCCCTCTGGACCAACCGGCAGAGCTCCATGGCCCCCGACGGCTGCCGTGCGGTGCCGCCAGGCGCGCGGGCAGAGGTGCCGGGCGGGGTTGTCCTTCGCGGCGCGCGCCCCCCCCCCCTGCCCCAGGCCCCCTCTCGCAGCAGTGCCCACACCACCACCCGCGCCCTCGCGTGGACGCTCTGCTGCGCCCGTGCCCGCGTCGCGCCGACACCCCCGATGGACGCACACCCAAGGGCCGGGCGGCTGGGAGCACGCCGGCGCGGCGCGGCGGGCGGCGCGACCGACGGCGGGGCGAGTGACCGACGGCGCAGGCGGGAACACGCCGCCCCTACCAGCAATGTGCGCCGACGGGCGGGGGTGGTCGCGTGTGCCGGGCCAGTCGGCGCGGCCCGCGTGCACCGGCACCGAGTGCGTGGCTGACAGAGCGGCGTCAGCCGCGCCGCACCCCCGCGCCGCGCCAATGGGGCCCGGCGTCGGGTACTGGTGGCCGCCGGCCTTGGCGCTGCCCGCGGCCGACGCGTCGGCCGTCCGTCTCCCCGGCCACCTCGGCGGGACGCGCACCCCCATGACGACAAACGACAAGGGCGGCGGCTGGGACGGGTTCCCCCCGTCCCCCACCTCCATCGACGCTGGCGCCCGCGGCGGGGAGCTCTCCCCCGCGCCCCCGCGCGACGCGCCGGCCCCGCCCCGCCCCCCCCGCGTGCCCCGTGGGGACGTGGTGGCGCGGGCGCTCGGCGTCGGCGCCGCCCTGGCGTTTGGTGCGGTGATTGCGGCGACGGGGGGGCTCCCACTGGCCTCCCACCCGCCGCCCGCGCTCCGCGCGGCGGCGTTTGACTACCCCTGGGTCGACCGCTCGGGCGGCGCCGTCGGCGCCCTCCGCCACTGGTCCGCGTGGCTGCTGTACGGGGCCCACCAGGTGGGGCACTGGGCGCTCGTGTGGGTGGCAAGCCGGCGGAAAGGGGGGGGGCAGCCGCCGCCGCCCACCGACGCCCACGGTCTCTGCTGGTGGCACGGTGCGACGCTCGCCCACCACGCGGCGTTTTGTGCGGCGCGCGTCGCCCACACCCGGTGGGTCTCCTACGACGGGCTGGCGCGGGACGTGCACGAGCTCACCTCCCTCGCTGCCGTCGCGGCGCTCCTCGTGTGGGTGTGGCTCCTCCGCTCCCCGACGCGGGGGGTGTGTGGCGGCGCGCCCCTGCCCCTGCCGGGCGGCCGCCGGGCGGCGGCCGCCCTCCACCGGGCGGCGGTCGCGACGCACGGCTACTTTTTTTCTTGGGCGGCCGTGTACACCCTCTGGTACCACCCGGCGGTGGCCACCCCCGCCCACGTGACGGGGTTTGTGTACCTCGCCCTGCTGCTCGTGCAGTCGGGCGTCGCCGGCACGGCCGCGCACGTGGCGGGGGGGTGGGTGACGGCGTTGGAGGTGGGCGTCGCCGTCCACGCGGCCGCCACCGCTGCCGCCGCGCCCGTGCGGGCGGGGGGGCGCAGCTTGGTGCCGCTCTTTGGGTGGGGCTTTGCAACGACGTTTGTGGCCGTGCACCTGCATGGGGGGGGGCTGCGCCGGTCGACGCGCGCGGGTGTGACCGCCGCGTACGTGGCGGCGGCGGCGGCGGCGGTCGGCACGGGGTGGGGCGGCACCCGCGCGTACCACATTGTGGCCATTGCCGTCGTCGACTATGCCATGTTGGCGGTGCTGGTCGTTGTGCTGGGGGGGGGGGCGGCGGTGGGGCCGGGGGGGGACCCCTTGCGGGCCCGGGGGGGGGGCCCCGCAGCCCCCGAGGGCCCCCCCGGGGACGGGCCCCCCGGGCGCAAACGGTCGGGCC
>Ga0115031_1004703_pt1 | contig 10041 bp, 11 predicted proteins | sample Maine_Asex4_meta_FD_87301 | JGI IMG/M metagenome (GOLD analysis project Ga0115031, IMG submission 87301) | Marine algal microbial communities from Maine, USA - Maine_Asex4_metaG | ecosystem: Host-associated > Algae > Red algae > Unclassified | place: Maine, USA | collected 2015-01-05 | reverse complement strand
GTGCGCGGCCTCGATCGCATCCAGCCCCCCCCCCCCGAGGGTTGGCCCCCCAGAAGGGCCCCCAACGCGTGCCAGCCTCCTGGTCGTACCGTACCAAGAAAACATGACAGTACAAGAGAAACATATACATGCAGCACGCAAAGGAGAACTCACTCTTCCATGTCGGAACTACTGTCGCTCTCCTCATCAGGCGAGCCTCTCTCTCACCTTCCACCCCCCCGGACTCCACCTCCAGCGGCTCTTCCCCAGTTGGTGCTGCCACCGCCGCGTTCACCTCGACCAACGCCTGATGGTTGTCCTTCGTCATAAATGCAAGCATGCAGCTCATACGTGAGCTACGACGACATGACTGGCTAACCATCGAACAAAAGACCGAGGCCAGTGGGGGTGGTGGGGAGGGTGCCGGGCCTGCGGTGCGTGTGGCGGGCACGGTACAGTATGAACGACGGATGCGGTGCGTGCGGAGTGTGTGGGGCGAGCGACGCGCCGCCCAGAAAAGCCGTGGAGAACTGGTGCAGTGATACTTCACTTATTAGAAAGAGCTTGAAAACAAATTAGATTGACGAGAGAGGAAGTTAAAGTAGCATCCATGGCAGTGAATGTCCCTCTTCCTCTTGCAACAGCAGAGAAGAGGCGCTAAAAGACACCTCCTTCTCCGGCCTTTTGCGGCACCGCCGTAGGTCCTGTTTTGAGGAAGAAATCACGAACATGGCGCCTGTACACCATGTACGCGTTCTGGAGCGTGGCCACGTCGCGACCTTGTGCTGTACGAGCTCACGGGCGTTCTTTGTACTTGACGTCCGGCTTTTATCTTTTCTCTATCGCAGTGTACTCTTTTCTGCCATCAAGATGCACGTCAGACAGATGATTTCTTCACAGGAAATGAAATCTGCTAGGTACTGTGCCCTTGTAAAAAACACTGCTTCGTGGTTGGTGCAGCCGCTCGCTGGTGCGGCGGAATCAAAGTGGGGTGTCTCTTATCAGTCTATCTATATGGGATTGACCTTTCGGGTGTAGAGCGGCTTTACCCGCAGCTCCGCGGCTGCCAAGGGAGACCCCGCGTCTGGTTTCACCAGTGCCGGGGGGGCGGGAGGGGGGGGAGGCGTCGCCGTGGAGCGGCGGCGGCAGCAGCTGCACAACGACGCGGCGCCAGACACAGAGTGAGGGGAGAAGGGGGGGCGATGGCGGCAGTGGCGGCGGAGCCAATATCGTCGCAGAGCTGAAGTGATGGGTGCCATGACGGGAGGGACGAGGGCGACGGAGACGACGACGGTTGTGGGGAGAAGGCGGGGGTGGGGGGGGTGATAGGGGCAGAAGGGATTCCACGTGTGCTTATTCGGCACCCGGGAGCGACGGTGGGGGGGGGGGGGCCAGCGGATGTGCCGCCGCCGGTCGAGGCGGAGATAGCGCCCGTGTCGCCGGTGCCGGTCGAAGCCGTTGCCCCAGAAACCTGGTCACGGCAGCGAAAGTCATCTCCTGATATTAAATGGTAGATCGACTAATAGTAACGGATGGCGGAATGATCAACCGTACATTGAATCGACAGAAGCCCCCCCCAGTGAAAGGGGGGCTACTAGCGAAGCTCGCGCAAGTGCCTTTCCCAAGAACGACACGCCAATGGTGTACCGATAATTCTCGGGAACTATCCAAGCACGTTGCTTGTCGCCACGTTGGCCAATGATTCGCTTTCTTTGTCGGAGCCATCAGGTGCCACCCACGTCCTCCCCCGCCGTTTCTGACAGTCCCCTGCCACCCATTCCCCCTCTCCTTCCGGCCTTCTTGTTGAGAAACCGCTTTGGTCCAGGACTCTTTTCATCCAGATCAAAGTACCCCCTCACCCCTCAGCGCCACCCGCTGCGCCCCAGCGCCCCATGCCCCCAACCAGACGTAAAATGACCACTTTCTGTCATCGCCGTCATCATGGCCTTGATAGAAGAGAAAACCGCCTCCCCCGACCGCCGCCAGCAGCCCCCCCCCCACACACCCGCACACACACACCCCACCCAGCCTGAGACCTCGCAATGGACGACCACACTGGAGGCTCGCTGGCACGAGCAGGGGCGACAGCCTGCAGACAAGAACTGTGACAGCCGAAACCACACTGTCAGTTGTCATTCTCATTCCATTCCCAACACAATAGGACAGAGCGACATCCGCAGAAAGCAGCGAGCGGTGTATCTCCACCAGCCACCAATCAAAGACTGAACGCGCGTTCGCGAAGAAACCCTGGACTTGCGAAATGACAAACCCGTTTTCACACGACGAAAGACTGACAAGAGCGTCACGTACATCTTCTGAGGGTGCTCTGACAAGAGGCAACGCTGCTCAGACACAATGCCACCTACACCTACGCCACTGTCTCACCACACCAAAACAGCTTCTGTTTCTTTTTTCCACCCCTTTCTCACATACACCACAGAGCGGCCACCACGGGATCCCCGTACAATCGCCTTTGCGCAGTCTCCGCCACGCAGACTACTCTAGTGGATGGCGGACCAGCGGGGCGACCGCGGCGGCCTTCGACACCCCCCCCCACCCTGTCTCCACGCGCTCCCACGTCCTTTGCGCCAGAGGAAAGCCCCGCATCCCCCTCGTCGGCGTGGCGCTCGGCGCCGGCACCCGCCGCGCCGCCGTGCCCCCACCGAGCCGCCGTTGGCGTCGCGGCCGCGGGTGCGCAGCGGCGGCGACGCGCCGCTTCCGCCGCGCCCGCGCGCATACGCGCGACTCCTCGGTACGGGAGGCGGGTCGGGGTGCGCCCGACCGGGGGCTCCCGCCCCTTCGGCCGGCGGGGCGGCCGCTGTGTGCCCGTCGCCACTGGCAGGTGGCCCTATGGGGAAAAAACCAGGATAAACCCCGGATCGCTGTCCCAGGCACTGTTGCGCTGGGCATGGAACGGAACCCGGATAAAACCAAGATCGATTAGATTTTGATTGGCTTACAATCGCACTCACAGGCAGCCGACAGAAATGGGACGCTGTGCCGTGATCCGGGACATTACAGTTGTTCCGAGGCGTCGGGCTTGTTATGGGCGCATATTACTGCTATTCTTCTGTTCGTGCTGCTATTTATTGTTCTTCCTACGCATCACTCCAGTTGGTTCAGACAATCCAGCTGCTGCCGGGCCAGCTGCTGCTCCTCCGTCGCCTGCGCGGGGGGTGCAACGCCATCGCCCGCGTTGGTCCCGGTGCCGTCGTCCGTCGCCGTGATTGACGCCCCAGCATCCGCCACGGCTACTACACGCCGCCGGCGCGGCTGCCGTTGTCGACGGTCCGACAATGCGCGCGACAGCAAAGCGCAAGCACCCCATCCCAACTCGTACACCGCCAGTCGCGGCTCGCGCTCCTCCATGAAGAGTACCGCCCGTCGCAGCTTGTCCCCATCGTGCTCGCAAAACGGGGCTGTACTGCCCAGGATTTGCTTGATGGCGAAGCAGATGCTCCGCCTGATGCGCTTGTGTCCGTTTTCGGATATTCCCAGGTCGCCGTCGTTGAGCACATTAATCTTGGCGATGGTCGCCTTCGGGGGAGGTACCGGCCGGTCTCCATCAATAACTAGGCCGCCTCGTACGTTGGTACGCCGTCGAGCACTCGGTCGACTATTGCGACCAGCTGCAGGAGGTCGACGAGGGGATAGGTCGGGCGGGGGTGCTTGAGAAAGAGGCGCGGGAGGGGGAAGAAGTGGGGGAAAAGAAAGAGGGGGGTGCACATCCTGGGCAGTAGCAACGGAAGCAGGGCGGGGAGGCAATGCGGCGCGGAACGGTGGCGGGGAGGGGCGGGGCGGGGTGACAGCACCGCCGAGGGTGAAGGAGCCGCCCAGAGAGGACCTTGCTGTTCTGAAGGCCTCAAGACGAGGGGGGTGATGGTTGTTGCTGCCATCCGGGATGCCTCGGCGAGAAGATCGACGAGAGGGCCCCCGGCAAGGAGCTGCCCTTGGCTCCGTCGCCACCCCCGCTGCCACCTCAGTTGCTGCAGAAAGAACTTGACGAGGGGTGGGGGTGGGAGGGCGGCGGGGTGCACGCTGCGCCTCTCCAGCCAGTGACCCTATTGTTGTGGCCGCCTGTGCGGCGGCCATCAAACCATCCAAGTCTTAGCATAGATCACAAAAATAAAAAATACCACTGAGACAATAATTGTTTTAGATGCACAGAGAGCACGAAGACACAAAAAACAACAGAGGGAATACGACAACGTCTACACCGTGCGAGCAGCATGGTCGATCTGCATGATACTTACCAACGTGACTGCTTGTAGATCTAGCGGCACCAGACTGCCTGCGTCGATGGGAAACCCTTGTGGACGTCAAAAGGTGTCGTAGAACTGTAGCTCGAAAGCTCGCCCGGATGCAGCGGCCAGCGCGGGGCAAGCTCAAGGAAGCCGATGTCAGGGCGAAGACGACGTCGTGTGCAAGATCACAGCGGCCAAGGCCTTGGCAACACATTGTGGGCAAAGGCCAATTATTAATACAATTTTACAACTGTTTGAAGTCGCCCAAGTCGCGAATTGACAGTGTCCCTGTTGATTGATGGGGCAGTCTGGGCCAGTTCAGCGGCCGCCACAATGGCCCCCACTGCCGCATCAGTACCCTTCGTGCTATCGGTCGCTCTTCACCAATCCCTCGACGGCATAGCAACAATGCTTGGTCCAGACACAGGACCGTGCACCCGTCAACACGAGTATAGAAAAAACCCAAGAGTCTACTCAGTACTGAACACCTCCCTCGTGAAAAAAACGACGTGCCTGTCCCTCACAAAAAGAGTACCCACAACAGCATCAATGGCCGTGACGTTCACGTAGCGTCTCGTACCCCCCAAGCTTGTAAAGCAGTCGGTTTCACGTCTTTTTTCTGGCAGCCCCGACGAGTCGTTCCGGTCGGCAGAGGACTTGACTCACTCGAGGTATGCGTACGCTTTGGGCGCGCCGTCGATCAAAACGATGGCGTAATGGTGCACCGCTCTGTACACGTTCGCAGAGACCTCTTTCACACCGCGCCCCCGCCTCACTGCTTGTCGCATGTGGGAACGAACCCGCACCAAGTGGTCGCGGCGACAGTCGCCAGCCTCATCCGAGGAAAAAAACCGTTCCCCCAATTTGTCCGTTTGCCAGCCGCATGCGAAAGGACTTCTTGGCAAATATGCGTGCAGGAACGACGGAGGCGCCTTCCAATTCCAGCAAGGCTTTCAATTAGGCCAGTTCTTGGCCAACCAGGGCAGCCGCCGCCCTGCGTGGGGGAAGGAGATCAAATTTGGGTTCGTTAAAAGCCGAAAAAGTGTCCGCGGGAGTTTGACTTTCGCGTCGCACGGGTTTTCCAGTCGCCTCCGCCAATGCCTCCCGCACGTCTGTCTCGGCAAAGGTTGTCACGAGCTTCGCCGCATACTTGGCCGATACGGCCGTCGACAGTACCGCGCAGGGAAACCGCCGAGACCGGAAGAGGCGGGTAAGAGTGCCAATGAAGCTCTCAGCGGGAAAATGCCAATACGATCATGCAGGGCTACATGCATGAAGGTTAGGGGCCACGTCCAACAGGGCCACCATGGTCGGCCGACAGAGCCGAAGTCGCTCTTCCGTTCCAGCGTACACCTTGGTGTAGAAGTCCAGGCAAAACCGCTTGAGCAACTCATCCACCGTCTTCAGCTCCTCCTCCGTCACGCAACTTGGCTTGAAAAGTATGCGGCCGGCTTGACAAAGAAGGATGAAAATGTTGAAAAACTGGTTGGAAATTCGTTCGGCTAGCACCACTTCACCGACGCTCAGCAGGAAGTACAACCAATCGATGGCCTTGTAGGAGCCCGAATGTTTGCGAATATCCGGAAGTGAGCGCGCCAGGTTCGCAGGTACAGTCCGGCGGCCTGCTCTAATCTCGCGGCCTATGACCTCTCAAACAGCCTTGGAAATGATTCAGGGCTGGTCGTCACCGCTCTTTTCGTTTTCGCCGGCGACCAGCTCCCGTAGACGAAGAACAACGTTGCAGAAAATCATGTGCATGGTGTCTTACGGCAAGAGCTCCGGCCCGATCTCCCAGAGATACTTCAGGGCCCGGTAGAGAGCCTTGTCCTCTGGGCTCGGCGAGAAGAAAAGCGAATATCCTATGATGCCCTCTTTCTGGGCCATCATGCGTACGGCTGCCTTGCTCTGTCCCGCCGCGCGCGCGTCCTCGACTTTTGCGGCGCTTGCCGCGATGCTTGCCGCCGTCCGCCGAGGCGTCGTGTTGCCACTGAAGTCGAATCTTCGTCGTTTGAGGGGGGGGGTCATCAGGAGCTTAGGGAGGATAATAGTATCAATGCTTCAGCCGAACGCCCGCGAAAAGTCGAAACCGACCGGGGTACTCGCCCGTGCCACCGATGGCGTTGAGCAACTTGTCACATGCGGGCATGTCGCCTGTGAAATGGACCACCAAGGCGCGCAGGACCTGGGGCTTTGAGAAGCCGGCGACCGTCGTGCCGCTGACGCCCGCTGCCAAAAGTTTCAGCTCCTCCGCCACTGGATGTAGAAAAGAGTTCAAATCGGCAGCTTGCCCAGGTCCAGGTGTGATCCCTGGGATCAATTGCGACACGACTTGTACTCTTGAGCTCGGATGAACCATAAGTACGGTGGCGATTATTGGCGAACCTTCGAAACCTCTCTGCTTCCAAGCTGGAAAACCGTCGGTCGAAATACTCAGGGGAACGCACGTGGTCGACGGGAAGTAGCCCAGCTCTAAGAGCTTGTGAAACGTAGCGCCGTCGAACCAATCACGAAGACCTTGAACAGGGCTGGTTGCAGCTGCTTCCCGCGCTTCTGTCATAGCCTTGACCATATCCGTCCTCATTTCTGAGTCGACGAGCATCATCCTGAGCCACGGCAGGAGTGGCCAGTAGATGGCATGCTTGTGGGGATCTCCGTCAGCGCGGTGCCGCGGGGCCTTGCCAATGTCGCACGCAGTGAAACATTTTCGGTGGGCGGTAAACGCCACACAGCCGGCGCTGCAGCACTCGACCTTCCTAATATGTAGGTCGACACATGACTCGGCCATGGAGTCGAGGACAGAGGGTGTGCGACAGCTCCCTGAGGAGCGCCGCTGATGGAGATAGTCTTCCGCCGCTTCTCGGCAGAGACAGTGCTGTACAATGAAATTGTATGCAGCAAAGTCATCTATATTGTCCTGGAAAACTTGTGCAGGGATGCACACGACGTTAGGCCGCAGGTGATGATGCTCGGTGGCCTGTGCCGGCTGGACCTCGTCCGCCCCACCAGCGCCTGCTTCCGCGAGCCCCACGCCGCCTCCTTCGCCAGCGCCTTTATCCTCTGCCATAGGCCCATGGGCGGCGCTCGAGGCTGCAGGAACAGAATTGGCAGCTGCAGGGGCGGCAGCGGCAGGGGCGGCGGCTGCAGCCGCCCCGCGACTTGAGCGAGGGGGTCGGCCGCTCCGTAGCCTCCGGTGTGCGAACCAGATACTCCGCGGTACCCAAGAGTATCGCACCGGCGCCCCCCCGCTGGACTGTGGGCAAGAACACGCCCGCATGCCGGCTGTGTTGCCAAGACGGGGGGGGCGGGTACGGGGTGGGGCCATCGGGATTGGCTGGATGTCGGGGGAGGCCGAGGGAAGCCGTGAAAGGGCGGTGGAGGGATGAGGGGGGGAATGGTTCGAGGAGCGTTGATTTCCAGCTCGAACTGGGGCAGTCCTGAAGGGCTTGGCAGGCGGGGTGAGGTGGTGGGAAGGTAGCCGCGGTGGCGACGTCGGGGAGGGAGAAGGCGGTCGGGACACACTGTTGCGTGGGATGAAAAAGTCTGCGGGGCCGGAACCGAAGGCGTTGAGGCCTTAGTTATGGAAGCACATGTCACCTAGTTGGATGCTTCTAGGTCATCAAGGGACATTACGGAAGCACTTTCCCGAATGTTCCATCAGAGACCTTTGGCAACTGCGCCGTGGGCATCGGATGTGGGTGATTTGTGGGTCGCCCGACTGGTTTTTCAAGGTAGCCACATCCACCCTTCGGAGCTTCGGCATGTATCAAATGTGAGTCGGCAGTCTGCCACACTCCGTGCGGATTCGCTTACAGTGTAATGGGGTAGAGACTCCTGACGGCGTCGGTGACGGCGCCCTGTGACCACGCCTGCGATTTCAGGTGGACTGCCGACGGCGCCGGTGACGGCGCCCTGTGCGCACTCCTGCGATTGCGGGTGCACTGCCGACGGCGCCTGTGTCGGCGCCCCGTGCGTACACCCACGGTCGCGGGTGATTTAGAGACGGCGCTGGTGACGGAGTCAAGCACACTGGACGGATCGCGAGGTGGTTGAGGGACGGCTGCTGGTAGGGGTGTGGAGAGTCATTGCGAGGTCCAACGAGGGCTGCATGCAATGGTGTCGCAGTCTGAATTTACCACCAGCGCTCTGCGGCGCCGACGGTCACACCTACGTCGGGTCATATGTGCACAGACTGCTCTGGATCACGGCATTGAAGAGATACGGGCCGTGCTTGTGCGATACATCCGTGTTGGAGGGTACATCCGACGGTCCCTGCAGCGCTCGGAGCGCGTCAGTTCTGTAGCATTCAACCTGAATGTATTCTCCCAGCAGGAGGCTTTGATTATCTTTCGCTTTTTTGTGCCCGACCTCGGTCGACTGTCTTCTTTGTTGGACTTGCAAGTTGATGTGTCACGGCGCCGCTACAATGTGTCTCCCATCGAATGCGTGGCTATTGTCCTTCGTCGCCTTGCCTCTCCCTGCAGGTGGACAGACTTGGAGTTGCTGTTTGGTCGCTCCGCATCGTCTCTGAGTGAGATATTCTGTCGGGGCGTGGACGAGCTGATTGGGCGGTGGGGTCACCTGATCACGACATGGTGAGCAGCGCTCATGGCAGAGCGTGCGGCTGCATCCGCGGCCGCTATTGCAGGTAAGGATGCACCGCTTCAAACGTGTGTTGGAGTCATTTATGGCACCCTCATTTGCATTGCGCGACCTGACAGTGGACTGCAGCGTGTTTGTTATCACGGGCACAAATGCCGCCATGCCATTAAGTTCAAGAGCATCTGTACCCCCGATGGACTTTTGTTTCATCTTTTGGGACCGGTTTAGGGCCGCCGTCACGACATGCTCTTGTACCACGAGTCTGGCATAGACGCGCAGCTTGAGGCGACGTTTCTCATTGATGAGACTCAGTTTTGCATCTATGGTGATTATGCGTAAGTTTTTTGTGCCTGGATACAGTGTGGCTATGGTGCTTGGCCTGATGGTGACGCAGAGAAGCAAGCGTACGATGGTGCTATGAACCGCCTGCGAGAGACGGTTGAGTGGGGATTCAAAGAACTGAAGCAGCAGTTCACGTCCCTCGACGTTACACTCGAAGGCTGACCACCGTCCACCCCATGAGCCCGTTTAAATTGCTTTGAGGCCAGTACACGTTGCGGAAGTACTTGTGAACGAGACGCTGTGCACGTAAAACGGGACCGCGAGAATGACACGGGACGTTGTGCTGTACGTTATTGGCATGCACATGTCCGCAAGCTTTAGGCAGTGTCGCCCACCTCTTTCTTTTTTAGAGCAAGTTACGACGTCGTCTGTGCAGAGCGTTTGTTTGGTTTCCAGCTACGAATCGCCCTCCCTTGGGTAAAAAACGCGGTCGAGTACGTTGTACAGGCCGGAAGCGACGATTCCAGCCGTATTCAGTCGAAGCCGTTAACTGTATTTACGAAGAAGATGGGATTGTGCTCTCTAAGGGGCACGTTTTTGCATTTTTGAGCAGGGTAGGGCGGCATCCCCGCACTTTGTCAGTCGGTGGCTCCCCTGATCGTTCTCCGGCCGGCTGTGCACCGCGTGCCAGGCCGCATGCCCGATTCATTCTCTCTTTCTCCTCGTGTGCCACGCGCGGCTCTCCCGCGCGCGGCGGGTGGGGGGGCGGCCACCGCCGCTGGCGGCGTTTCCACCGCACTTGCCGCCGACCCAGCGGTGGGCGGTCGACGACCGCGCGCGCAGCTCGCGCCCGCATGCGCCAGCGGGCGGCGGCTGCGGCCGCTGCCGCAGCGGTGGTCGCCACGGTGGCGGCGGCGGCTGCGGCCGTCGTATCCCC
>Ga0115031_1004702_pt1 | contig 10041 bp, 9 predicted proteins | sample Maine_Asex4_meta_FD_87301 | JGI IMG/M metagenome (GOLD analysis project Ga0115031, IMG submission 87301) | Marine algal microbial communities from Maine, USA - Maine_Asex4_metaG | ecosystem: Host-associated > Algae > Red algae > Unclassified | place: Maine, USA | collected 2015-01-05 | reverse complement strand
TTGCCTGCATTCTCTCGGGATACGTTTCTTTTCAAGAAGGGTGTCCCGAAGTACATATGCAAGAAATCGACCAGCAGCTGAATCGTTTCGCGCTGCAACGTCGCGTTCCGCGTGTTTCCCGTTTTCGATGGCGAAACATCGCTCTTCTCGCTGAAGTGCTGAAAGACCGGGAGCTGCGGCCCGTGGGAATCGAGTCCCCGGCTTCGAGGCGTGCCGCACGTCGACCGCCGCCTGCACTCGACCCGGCGACGACCCTCCATACCGTCCGGTTATCCGCCGTATCTCGTATTCCCAAAGAGTGGCGACGGGCCGGGCGGACAGCGGCCGCCCCGGCTTCTCCCGTCGAATTCCGGGGCGGACTCTTACAAATGATGAGACGGAACCTGAAAAATATGACATAATTCGCCTACCGTAGTTGTTCCGTAGTAGAGTGAGTTTCCGATGTTTTTTACGAGTGCAAGGAACGAACGAGAACCGATCAGACGCATGATCGCTGATATCGTTGTCTTATCTGTCAGTGTTGCCGTAGCGGTCTCGCTCGTCTTCGCGATGACGGGGCAAGCCGCAAGTGCCGTGAATCTGCTTGGCATGATAGCGGTTATTGCCGCCGTACATGCCGGAGTCATGTACTCGACGGGCAGTTACCGCATGTCATGGCGGTTCTTTTCCGCAAGCGACATCATGCGCTGTCTGGTCCCGGTACTGCTCGCGGTTTGCGCTGCCGCTGCAGTATGGCGCTCCATGCTGCCCGTCGCCGGATGGATCGTCGTGTTCGGCACCTGTGCCGTCGCGCTGATTACCGCACGTTGCGCTGCACGCCTCGTTCGCTCGTACAGCTTGTTCCGAAAGATGCCGAGCCTTCGCAATCCCCTCGGCCGACCCCGTACCTTGCGGGCGCCCAAACAGGTCCTGATGATCGGCTACGGCGAGAACCTCGAAGCCTTCCTGCGATCCAGGCACAACCGCAAGACCGATGACGATCTGGAGATCACGGGTGTCATCGGCATCAAGCCTCTGAACCATGTCACCAGCTTCCGGGGCATTCCCGTTCTCGGCTCGATCGACCGGATGGAATCGATCGTGCAGGACCTCGGCAATCGCAGGCCCGACATGCTGATCCTGACCCGGGACCAGCTCGATGGCCATTCCGTCGCCGAGATCCTGTCCCAGATCGACATGCTGGATGCGGAGATCGCCTGGCTGCCGCGCACCGACCAGCTCGATACCGGCAACGGGCCGAACCTGCGTCCGATCAGGCTCGACGACCTGCTGTCCCGACCGGCAAAATCTTTCGATGCTCTCGCCTGCAAGTCGCTGTTATCCGGATCGCGCGTGCTGCTGACCGGTGCGGGCGGTTCCATCGGGTCGGAACTGGTCCGCCAGATCGCCGCCCTGCTGCCCGGCGAGATCATCCTGGCGGACAGCTCGGAGCACGCGCTGTACAAGATCGACTGCGAGATGGGGGTCTCCTTCCCCGACATACCGCGCGTTTCGGCGATCCTCGACGTGCGCGACCGCGATGCGGTCTTTCGCCTGATGGAGGAACGCAAGCCGGAATTCGTCTTCCACGCCGCCGCGCTCAAGCATGTTCCCATCGTCGAGGCGCAGCCCTGCGAAGGCCTGCTGACCAACGTCGTCGGCTCGCAGAACCTCGCGGATGCCGCCGTCGCGGTCCGGGCGCGGGCCATGGTGATGGTCTCGACGGACAAGGCCGTGAACCCGGCCAACGTGATGGGAGCGACGAAGCGGCTCGCCGAGGCCTATTGCCAGGCCATGGACGCGCATACGCACAAGCATGGCGGCAATACGCGTTTCGTCACGGTCCGCTTCGGCAACGTACTCGGATCGAACGGGTCGGTCGTTCCCCTGTTCCACCAGCAGTTGATGGCGGGCGGCCCGCTGACCGTCACGCATCCCGATGTCGAACGGTTCTTCATGACCATCCCGGAGGCGTCGCGCCTCATCCTCGAAGCGGTGCTGGCGCGGATGGAGGGCAGGACGGTCGATCAGGGCATCTTCGTTCTCGACATGGGGGCGCCCGTGAAGATCATCGACCTCGCACGCCAGGTGATACGCCTTTCCGGCCTGCGGCCCGATCTGGACGTCAAGATCGTCTATACCGGCCTGCGACCCGGCGAGAAGCTGTACGAGGAACTGGTGCACGAGGCGGAGAACCTCGTCTCGACGACGCATCCGAGCCTGATGATCGCGCAACCGCGCTTCGTGCAGCTCCAGACCGTCCAGAACCAGCTTTCCGTCATCTCCGAGGCGGCGCGGGCCGGCAATGTCGAGGAAGTCGTGCGCCTGCTCAAGGTGTACATCCCCGAGTTCAACACCACTGCGGACGAGGCAAAGCGCATCCGCGACAAGGCGATCGGCGCGGCGGCCAGTCCTCGTCGAGGGTTCGGCCTGCAGTCATCAGGTAGTTCATATCCGAACTGAGTGCGGTCGGGGTGATCGTTCCGATACCGTCGCCGATCAGTTTGACGCAGCGCATCCTGGTTTCGACGCGGGATCGTCGGTGACAGCCGGTCCATCGTTTTTCCACAACGCCCGCCCGAAACCATCGCACGCATGTGGAGCCTCGTTCCTGACGATGGCTCCTTCGGTATCAGGCTTCCGAAGTCTGGCGTTCCTGCGCAGCGTGACCGCCGCCGCCTCGCGTTTGGCGTTGGTGTCACGGCTGCCATACCGGGTTCTCAACGGACATCCCGACCATTCGGGCAAAAAAGGCATTTTCCGCCAGAAAAGTTTGTCAGAGATCAATACTCATAAGAAAGTACCCAGCATGTCAGTCTGAAAGAGAGAATTGACACAAGCACCCCAGTTATCGAGACCGTTCGATATATTATTCCCATCCAACTCCATTAAGATGGCATCGCGTGAATATGAAACCGCAACGCTGAACCCGTCCATGAATCTGGATTGGCTGAGAATTTCAGTGGATTTCTGATCGTCAGCAGTGAAATGCACTAAGAACGGAGGTTGGAAGTCGACATCGAATCCTTGATTGATCTTGTCACCATCAAAAGAAATTCCCAGCATGGTCTCAGCTTTCTGCCTGCCTGTATTGGAAGCAAAAATCTTCGAGCTGGTCAGAAAATTGAAAATATCATTCGTTGCATTTGAAAGCTCTTCGTTCAGGACGCCGTCTTTGATGGCAACCTTGTTCCAGTTCTTGTAATTGTCCAGGCGTGAGTATTCTCCGCAGAGATAGTATCTGAAGCTGTTAACGATCGGGTACATCGAGTTTCGTTGATCGTGACTAGTCTTCAATACGACCGATTTGATCACCTTGCGAGATGATTTTTGCATCAACAGAAGATTGGATGTCAGGAATGCCGAGCTTATTCTTTCTATCTCCTCCCCGATTAAATGCGCATCATTGATGATTAAAACTATCTTTCCCAGATCCGAGATTTTTTGGTTTTTGGAAAAGTTGATGAACTTCTCTTTTTCCAACTCTTCAAAAAAAGGAATCTGAAGAGTTTCGATGTCTTCCATCATAGTCTTACCTCTTTATGACGCAACCATTCCGTATATTCGCGAGAGAATGCCTTGGGGCGTGCCGCGAACATCTCGCCTCGTGAGATCGTATAGTCATTGCCGGTAAAAACAACACTAGACCATTCTCCACGCAATACACCACGACGCTCGTAATGCAAGTTAAGTCTTCCCCGTCTCGCCAAGCCATCCGAGTACAAATTCACGTTATACAATATATGTAATTCGTTTTTGTTTGCATCGTAGTCCAAAGCTTCACTATGAGCGACACCACGCGAGTTTCTTTCTTTGCGCAGGGATTCTGAATTGGAAAACAGCTGAACACTGTAATGCAAGTTTCCTTCAGAATTGAAGTAGAAATTCATCGAAGCGTAATTTTGATCCTTGAACGAAGAATTCGATATCGTCACGTAATGCCACGTACCGATTATGTTTCTATAATGGTACCACAGTAGAATTTTTTCTGAAGAGTAGAAGAAAATATAAAGAATCGGTGCGCCAAAAGCTACGTAGAACGCACGTTGCTCCTGCGTTGCATCGATTATATGAGGCTGCACGTAAACTGTAGCAACTGATGCTAGAGTCGCTAGCATAGTAGCTGAAATCGCTCTTATTTTGTTTCTGGCAACCTTCATATCTCATTATTACCGTAATCTAGAGACCCAGAAACCCGTTTAATCCGTTTCTTGATTGATCGGCTTTATAGGAGCCCAGAAACTTTGAAAATGTGATGTGTGAGCGTATCATGTGCATTGTTTTCAGGAAACTTGGCTCCTGCGATCCACACCCCACGTCGAGATAAAAAGTCGGCAGTCTGGTGGAGTCGGAAATCATGTACGTTTCTAGCTTCGTTAAGTTGATCTTATTTTCTCCGAAAACTGATAATGCTTTAATCAGGGAGCCTGGATCGTGACTTACCTGAATTATCAAAGAAGTTATATTGTTGTCTGAATTCAGTACCGGCTTCCGAGATATCAGGACGAATCTGGTTACATTATTTTTTCTGTTGGAAATATCTTCGTTAATCACGTTTGCAGAATACAGGTTGGCAGCAAACTTAGAGCCAATCGCTGCATAGCTTGGATCTTCGAGAGAAACCATTTCCTTTATGGAAGTCGCGGTGTCGCTCTTCGAGATTTTCTCAGCATCGGGGTAGTTCTTCGATAGGAACTCGGATGACTGAATGAAACCCTGAGGGTGGCTGAAGATCGTTTTGATCTCTTTGGCAGGGTGGATTCCAGAGGTCGCAAGAATGTGCTCTACGCTGAGCAATAACTCTGCCGTGAAAAACAGCTCCATAGAAACTACCAGCCTGTGAACGTCTGGAATGCGCCCCGAGACAGAATTCTCAAGAGGAAGAACCGCCTCCGAAACCTTTCCGGTTTCTACGGCCGTAATCAATGCCTCAAAGGAATGAATTCCTATGTAGTTACAATCGGGTCGTAATGCTATGGCAGCTTGATGGGAGTACGATCCATCCGAACCCAGGAAGCCTATGTCATGATTTGTCATTAGATTTCAACACCGTTCTTTGTAGCTCACTGGCGGTAGTGAGTGATTCTGCAAGGTCGGAGAGATCGCCGGTGCGGCTGTCTCTGCGTATTCTGATCAGTTGGACTATCAACTCATCCAGCCATTTGTATAGGAAATCGTTTTTCGAGAAGATATCGACCCACATCTCGACGTTGGAACTGGCAAAATAAGAAATTCCTCTCGTCGATTTACTGGCTACACTCGCGATATCCTTATTTCTCGACGCGGAGATCAGGACATTCGAATAAGCGTAGGAAATCAGATGCGGCAAGTGAGATGTAAGCGCGAGTATTTCATCGTGTTCGCTCGTGGACATGCAGATGACGTCGAAGCTCATGTCGGACAAGAGTTTTCTTACCGCTTGAAGGTCCTCAGCGCAAAAGCTTTCGTGTGGAGTTATAATAAAGGTCGCATTTCTCAGGACATCGGCAGATGAAAATTCAGGACCTTCGGTATTGCCACCGGCAAGTGGGTGTCCACCCAGGTATTTCTGATATCTGACCGCATTTGATCTAATGCAGTCATCGATTCCTTTTTTGGTCGACGCAACATCGACGACGATCGAATTGCACTTCTTGTCAGAGAGAAGATCGCATGCAATTCCACACACGGAATCCGGAGGAGTAGCTATAAAAATATAATTGCAGTCGGTCAGCTCGTGTACGCTTTCGACAAAAACGACATTCTCATAGCTTTCTTCCAGCAGCTCTATATGGTTATCGTTGGCCTCGTAACACTTGATAGTCACTCCCTTCAGCTCTTCAATCGCAAGAGCCACGATGCTCGCACCGATCAAACCGAAACCTACTACACCAATCATGCAATCAGCGCTACTCTCTCTGGTATTCCGATGGGTTTCCTGCTTTTCCGGCATTGCATTTTCCAATAGGGATTATCTGACTTTCTGGTGTACAGGATAATATACTTTTATAAAGACAGACTTGTCCGGGCGAATTTGCGAAAGAATAATACAGACCCTCAGGAGTCTCGCAGGTGCAAGGTAGATGGGGTGCCGTGCAAATCAACCGCTATTTTCCATGCCGGTTCGCAACTCCCCTTTGACTAAAGTCTCGATTTTCAGCGCGATGCGCCGAAGGGATACGGATGCGGGCGTGTCTTCAAGGACAAGGCGAGCGACAGGAAACATCGACACGACTTCCGCGGTGGTTGGCCGATCTTTCCCGTATTCGGGGCGCAAGAAGGTGCTGAACGTGAAGCAACGCTGTCATAGAGCGGGGCGATACCCGCACCCGCGATGGCGGGCCGCTTGCCCGGTGCATCACCCGTCCCCGTCCTTCAGCCGGTTCTCGATCGCCTCGATCTCGGCCAGGTCCAGCAGGTCCGTGCGCCGCGCCTCGTCGCGCCTGCGCGCCGCGTCGAATAGTTCGAAGCGTTCCGTCGCCAGCCGCCTTGCCACCTCGGCCCGCACCGTTCCCGCATGGGTCAGCAGATCGTGCTCGTTGAAGGACAGGAACGCGTCGAGCTTTTCCAGCCATTGCGCCATCGTCACGGTACGCCGCCGCGTGGCCTGATCTTCGGCGTAGTCGAGATACATCGTCACGATACGGTTCAGCTCCGCGCTCTCGTCGGAGGTCAGGTAGTTCTTGGCCGTTCCCACGTCGCCCTTGCGCACCACCGCGCCCTTCCAGGCGGTCAGCCCCATGTTGCGTGCCGTCGGATCGGCGCGGTCGGCGATCAGTTCGGCCGCCGTCCGCCCCGTCACGGCCCAGAGCATCTTGTTCTGTACCCGGCCGAAGAACACGGCCGTCGTCTCCGCCTTCGCGTCGTAGTCGATCGCGGTGGCATAGAGGTCGCGGATCTTCTGGTAGAAGCGCTTCTCCGAAGCACGGATGTCGCGGATGCGCGCGAGCCACTCGTCGAAATAATCCCATGTCTCGGTCTGCGACAGGCGGGCGTCGTCCATCGCGAAGCCCTTGACGAGATACTCCTTGAGAATCGTGTTCGCCCAGCGGCGGAACTGCGATCCGCGCGGCGACCGGACGCGGTAGCCGACGGCGAGGATCGCATCGAGGTTGTAGAGCGTCAGTATCCGGCGAACCTGCCGTTTTCCCTCGGTTCGAACTACCGAGGATTCCTCGGTGGTTGCCTCCTCCTCCAGTTCGGCCTCGGCGTAGATGTTCTTCAGATGCAGGCCCACGTTGTCCGCCGAGACCGCGAACAGCCCCGCGATCTCCGATTGCGAGAGCCAGACGGTGCCCGCCGCCGCACGCAGCTCGATCCGCGCCGTGCCGTCGTCTGTCTCGTAGAGGATGAAATCGCTCATGTGGCCTCCCGCATTTCGATGGTTCCATCCATAGGGCAGGCAGGTGACGGGGTGAACCGGCATCGAGCATCCGCGCCCGCATCATGGAAAGCGGCAACGAGTTCCTCGGGCTTGCCGTGCGAAGTCGATCGCGCAGGACTCCACGCCGCTCTCCCGAACGCGTCTTCGCGACGAACCTTCATCCGGATGAAAGCGCGCTTTGCGGGAACGTTCCGACGGAAATCCATCCGCCCCGGATTTCAAGCGGACTGCTTTAGGGTGTTTCGCTCGGAATGCTGCCTGTGCTAGGAAAACTCCGGTACGCTCCACGACACGGGTGATGCTCCCCGGATACCCGGTGTGACCGTCCGGTGCCTGCAGGCGGAAGATACGGATCGTGGAGAACCAGATGGTCAAAGGGGAGATCGTGCCTTTCGATCCGGAGCATCCCGGCCGGTCCGGGTGCAGACTCGTCCGACGCGAGGGGATCTGAATGAAGATCAAGAAGGCCGTCCTGCTCTCCCTGCTGCCCGTGATCGCGCCGTATTACCTGTGGCAAGGCTCCTTGCCGAAAATGGTGCTCGCGCTCTATTCGTCCGTGATCTCGGCAAAGCGTCTCGTCGTGGTTCCGGGGGTTCTGGCGACGATCATCATGGTCGTCTACTTCGCACGGCATGGCTACGAGGGTACGCACGACCTCAAGATATTCCTGGTCTACGTCTCGTTCATGCTCCCGGGCCTGATCGTGAAAAGCTCCAATGCACCGCTCCAGATCAGGAGCCTGGACATTCTGCTCGTCGCCATCGTGGCGATCGTGTTCAGCATGATTACGAGCAACTTCAACTTCCAGTTCAATACCCAGTTCGGCGATGCGAACAGGTTTCGCGGCTACTTTCCCTATTTCTACGTGCTCCTGCTGCTGTGCTTCGTCAGGATGCGGCGCGTCTATTACGAGATCGGCTTCAATTGCCTCATCGCCTTGCTCTGCTACGGGATATCGGGGACACGGAGCGATTTCTTCATGATGCTGGTGGTCGGCGCCATGATCCCCGTCTTCAGGAGGAACCGGCAGTATTTTATCTTCGCGACGCTGATCGCCATGGTCTTCGCCCTGCAGCTTGCCGTGACGGTATACCTCTTCTCCTACGTCTACGGCGGCATGGTGTACGACAATATCACCGTGCGAGGGCGGTCGATCGTCTTCGCGATGTCCTCGGTCAACCTGCTCGGCAACGGCATCACCCCGCCCATCTCCACGCTGAGGGATATCTACGATACCTATTTCCACCCCGCCGACATCTTCTTCATCGGGTACGTCTACGAACTGGGCGTCGTCGCGTTCCTGACCAAGGCGGCCTACTGCATCCACGTCTACCAGTCCAACCTGCACCTGATCGGCAACAGAGCCTATGCGATCGTCGCCCTCTCGTTCGTGGTCCTGCTGTTCACGATGACGTTCGACATATTCATCGTCGCCTTTTCCGTCATCGCCGTGCATTTCGCCACGCGCTACGGGCGCTGACGATCCGCACGGGATGCGGGCCGGGCCGGGACCGTGTCGTCCGTCAGTCCTTGCCCGGGCCGGGACGGAAATAGACCGCATCCACGTAATCGAGCCGACCGGTCCGGGGGTGGCGCCAGGCGGGTTCGATATCCCACAGGTCGAAACCCTGTTCCGCGATGCGGGCATCGAGCACGCGCAGGAGAGGCTGGTTCTCGTAGTATTCCCGCAACGGCATCTCCACGACCATCCCCGCGATGCGCGGTATCATCGCCTTTGCCCCTGCCAGCGCCTGTTCCTCGCCGCCCTGGATGTCGAGCTTCAGGAAGACGCGCTCGGACGTGATCCCCAGGGTATCGCACAGCTCGTCGAGCGTCCGGGTGCGGACGTCGATGACTTCCTGGACGGTGAAGATATCGGGCATCTCGGTGGCCGTCTCGGACGGGGGCAGGAGAGAACTGCTGCTCGGTCCCGCCGTGACGTGGAACTGCGCGGTCCCTTCCGAATCGGAAACCGCGCATCGCGGCGCGATCGTCCAGGCCTTGCCCGACGCGGCGGCGCGCTCCGACAACCCGGCATGCAGGTCGGGCTGGGCCTCGAAGGAATAGATGTGCCCCTCGAACCCCGATGCCAGCAGCTCGGAGGCGTAGTCGCCCTGGTGGGCACCCACGTCGAGAACGGTATCGATGCCGTTGACTTCCAGGAACCTGGCGAGCCGCAGGTCCTTGCGCGAATAGAAATTCGAGTTCTTGACCACGACGCCGATATCCAGCATCCGCCTCTGTACCCAGAGAGCGGCCTTTCGTGTCGTCTTTGTATAAACCATCTTGTTCGCAATCCGCCCTAGATATCGGCCTCGCAGCCATCGCCGCGCCCGGTCGGGAAATCGGTAGGCGGCAGGCTGCTCGATCTCGTCGCCGAACCTCCGGCAGACCCCGGCCCGTTCGCGTCCCGACGGCTTTCAATACTGTCCGATCCCGTTTTGCGTCAAGGACGCGCGGCAACCGGAGCCGCGAAATACGGCTTTCGGTGCCGCGCATACCCCACGGCCTTTCGCGGTCGACCGGAAACGGGCATGGTCGGAAGACGCGACCGCGCGGTTCGGGCGACAATCGGGCGGGCGAAGGGACGCCACGACCGGAAAACCTTGCAATCCGGGCCGGACTGACTCAAGACCGACGCCGTCACACGCAAACCCGCAAAACGCTTCAGGTAACGACGATGATCGACGTATCGGCCA
>Ga0115031_1004700_pt1 | contig 10043 bp, 4 predicted proteins | sample Maine_Asex4_meta_FD_87301 | JGI IMG/M metagenome (GOLD analysis project Ga0115031, IMG submission 87301) | Marine algal microbial communities from Maine, USA - Maine_Asex4_metaG | ecosystem: Host-associated > Algae > Red algae > Unclassified | place: Maine, USA | collected 2015-01-05 | reverse complement strand
CCAATGCCAAAGTGACCGCCATCATCAAGCCGTTTTGGACGTCGAATCCGTGCCATTAGCGCCACTCCAACTTTAGGCGGCTGCGCGTTTCACCATCCAACGACGTGTACAGATAAGTCTCACCCTCCATCACAACCAAATCGGCATGACCCACGCCGATGTTGCCCGGCATCTCGACCAGGATTGGGTTTGCGTCAAAGGTCTCCCACGGCCCATCGATCTGATCCGTGCTGCTGCGGGCCAACCCTAGCGCAAATTGTGTGTCACCCGGGTCATCTTTGCCCGGCCCGCGAACCCCCTCGTACAGCATATAGTAGCGCGCCCCCACTTTTTGCACATCCGCCGAACTGATTGTGCGGAAATCAAAGAAAGATCTCGCCTCTGCCCCTTTTGTATCCATCGGGCCGTATGTGGTCGCACCTGCGAAAAGGGGAGTCGTACTGCAATACTTCATCTCTGTCACACTTCCATTCGCTGGACCCACAAAGCAGGCCATGGCGCTCGGATTTTGTCCCATCCCGACGAAGACATACATTAGACCATCTTCCACATAAATTCCTGGTGGCCCACCCATTAGGCAGTCCGACGGTTTGGGCGTGAACGGGTGCTCGTTGATCTGCGAGCCGTTGGGCGTGCAGTCCATAAAGCCCAAATCCCACATGCCAGAGAGCGGCACCAATTCGGGGTGCGACCAAAGCTCGCCGTCAAACGAGTTGCGGTACATCACCATGCCGCGGTACTCGTAGACAATATTGAGCCGCTCGCCGTCGAACGCCACGCGCGGATACTGCTGCTGATCGGTGTGATCAAATTGCGACTCGCACGGACACTGATTACACATAAAATCACAGACCGGCGCATCATCGTGCGTAAAACTTATACCGCCATCGGTGCTGCGATAGCTCACCACGCAGCCGGGAAATTCAACCGGATCGCCGCAGCGATCAACGGTACCAATCGAGCGGTCGCTGGCGTGGACGTATGACCACAATTCCCCATTACCCATTACAATAGTCTCCGACTCGCCCATGGGCAGGCCCGTCACCGCCACATCAACGACAAACTCTGCCTCACCGTTCCAATAGTTCGCCAACGTTGGCGCATCCGTGCTTGGGCGCTCCTGCTCGACCAGCGTCGACGTTGCCTGCGAAACCACTCGATCCGCTCGACCGAGTATGCGCTGTAATAATGTTGCGCCGCGCTCTGTAAAAATCGTCAGCGACAGCAATGCAATCAGTGCAATCACAATAATTGCCGAGGCCCAGAGGCTTTTTCGTAAACTCGTCATAAATAGTCCAAACTGAAATCTGTATTACTTAAAATAAAAGAATCTCGGCAACGTGCGTTGCCGAGATTCTTTATAGCACACTTTATTCAATTTGCTCTATTTTTATGTCCTGCTTTTTACCGATTGATCAACGGTATATACAAATAAAATTGATTACTGTCTGAATTATTAGATGCCGTAAAATTTTCAATTGGTGTCGCTGTGGGCACCGCTATCGGCGTAATCATCGGCGGAACAGGAGTCACCGTTGCGTTAGTTGGCGTGCTAGTTAGCGCCCACACTATATACGTGGGTATGCTGCTTATCACGGGCATATTTGTTGCTGGGATAAGCGTACTTGTCGGCACGGAAGTTGGCCTAACCGTTGGTATCATCGTCGGTGTATCAGTCAGCGGGACAGGCGTGTCTGTCGGCATAAGTATTAGCCTATTGATCTGTGGAATTGACGCACCTGTCGGTATCAACGTAGGCATGTCAGTTGATACGGGCCTCAGCGTATCCGTTGGCGAGATCGATGTGCTCGTCGATACCAAAGTTGGCGTCTCCGTTGAAACAAAAGTCGATGTGCTCGTCGCAACCACTGTCGGCGTGTTTACTAATGTACTCGTCGGCGGGATCAGCGTTGCAGTCGGCGAGACAGGCGTCATCGTCGGTGTATCAGTTGGCGGGACAGGCGTCGGCGGGATCAGCGTAACAGTCGGCACCAAAGTCGGCGTATCTGTGAGCAACATCGTTGGTGTCTCTGTAGGTATCATCGTTGGTGTCTCTGTAGGTATCATCGTTGGTGTCTCTGTGGGCACAAGCGTTGCTGTATCTGTCGGCGGAACAGGCGTTGGTGGAACAGGCGTTGGCGGAACGGGCGTTGGTGGAACAGGCGTTGGCGGAACAGGCGTTGGCGGGACGGGCGTTGGCGGGACGGGCGTTGGCGGGACAGGCGTTGGTGGGACAGGCGTTGGTGGGACAGGCGTTGGTGGGACAGGCGTTGGTGGGACAGGCGTTGGTGGGACAGGCGTTGGTGGAACAGGCGTTGGTGGGACAGGCGTTGGTGGGACAAGCGTTGGTGGGACAAGCGTTGGTGGGACAAGCGTTGGTGGGACAGGCGTTACCGTCACAGGATCGCATCCACTTGGCGCTGAGCCGATGAAATTATTTAGCAGATTGGCCGTCGTCTGCTTGATCCGCGTATCTTCATAGCCAGCTTTATCCAACGCCCAACTCCACGACATGGTACCCGACGCAAAGACCCACGCATTGCTTGGTGCTTGATAGATCGATGAGTTTGCCGTAATCCACTCTCCATATGTATCCAAATAAGGTGAAGAAGAGAGAATTGTTTGGCTTTGGCTCGTTGCTGCCCCAACATTAGGATCATACGAATCAACCTCATAGCCAACAATAGCAGCCACCCGATCCCCGTCACTAAACCCCGTACCAGCATAAATCCAGTGGCTGCTATTATTCACCACATAATCTCTATTGGCATTCTCGCGCCCATAAGATTCGTACTGTATGCCAATCAATTTTTGCTCTTCGCGTTGCCAAATCTCGCGCCATAAACCTGTCTTGCGCGACGTATCAGTAGTTGGATCAATATTCCAATTTTTGTAACTGACAATAGTTCGATTTTGTATACCGTTCATCGAGGGTTCCAGTCGAATTTGAGCGTATGCCGCATTTGCCCCAAAGAAAGCAATATTTACGCCAGCATCGCGTGCCGCCTCGACATCATCTCGCATCTCTTTCGACCAATACTCATCGTGTCCGGTCGAAAGAAAGCCCGCATACTCCAGTAACTCTGCGCCATTCTCGTGCGTGTCAATATTTGTCGAATAAACAACATCATATCCCTCGCGCTCTAGCCAGCGCAATTGGTGAATCTCCCAGTCAAACAGAAGCCCCGCGCCATCTCCCGCGTATGGACGATCAAACGACACTTTTACTGCTTGGCGGCTGCCTGACACCGTGTTCGAACCATAGCTGTTGTAGCTATACAGACTTTTTCCCGTTACTCCATCATTTGGGTAATTGTTATATGCCTGATCGGTCGTGACAGATCGTTGAAAGAGCAGCTCGGCATCACGCCCCACGTTCCGTACCACAAAGCTTACATAATTCTCAAAGCCCTCTACGTTCGTCAGCTTGGCCAAATACACCCCGCTAATCCACGTAGATGGAATGGTCAACGAATAATCTGCGCTCCACGGTGCCTCGATCAACCCAGTGTGTGGATCAATAAGCACAGGTGGCTGCACGCTTCCATCTATTGTGCCGCTTTGGTGCATCAACCGTCCACCGCTGCCACCATACCACCCCAACCGATAGATATCGATACTATAACGTTGTGCCGGAGAGGTAGAAACGTGAAACGCAAGATCACCGCCAACATCAACACTAGTAGCCGAAGCATACCCCTTAATTTGATGGTCGCTGTCATTGGCTGGATTGGTGATGATCCATGCATCGGTGCCAGCGTTTTGGTTTTCAAGTGCAATGGTGCTGCACGATCCATTGGCTATGGCAATGGGGGCGGGCGGTAGCGCAACGGCTGCGCCAGCGACCATGATGATCAGCGCGCATATACCTAACTGCACCACCAAGGAGTATTTTCTCTTTAATGGTTTACTTGGAACAAAAATGGATCGTTGTGCTGCGGCGAAGAATAAATGGGAATGGATAGGGTTACGCTTGGAGGCTAAGTGGAAGCCAGAAGATAGTTGAATTTTCATAGCAAATTAGGTCGGCATTCTGTTTTGTAAACAGAAAAGTAAACAGAAGAATAGAGTATCGTAAATAGGTCTGTGGTCTGCGTAATTGTTGCTAAAGCAGCTTGGAATAGACTATCAACGAAGGCGCGATGAGGTACAAAATTAGGATAGCAGATTTTGCCCTTAATAGCGTTACAATTAGTTATCAACAAACAGTTTATCGCAAAAAAAGGGACAGACTTAAAAAGAATCTCGGCTGCTTAGGCAGTCGAGATTCTTTAGAAAGTAAGGGCTGTACCACGAAGTGTGTAAATGACTTTGTTGGGTTAAGTAATCTAATGCCATTTACACACAATTTGGGACAGTCTCAGAACGTATATGCTTCTTTGTTCAAAAATTTTGGCTTTATCTCAGCTGCTGATTAATCAGCGGAACATATGTTTGGAATAACCTTGCTTGTGGTTTGTCTGAAATCAGGCGTGTAAGCGTGATGTCGAATGCCTCTTCCGTATCTGGATCGTCTGAAAGTATGACAGACTTTCCCGACGGATCGATTGTATTTTGATAGGTCGACATGATCTGGTTCGCTATCTCATTACCGTCAATGTTATCTACCACAATAACCTGATAACTAACTGTGACCTTGCCGCCGCCACCGGCCAAACTATCAATTTCAATAATGACCTCTCTGTCTTCTGCTGAATTGCCCCTTACAACAGTACCCTGTTCATTTGCAACAGTCCCAGGAATCAGCATGATATTGCTATTCGACGAATTTTGGATAGTGATATCACGAGCGACAGCATTGCCCAAATTCGTTACATTGACCACGTAAATTAGCACATCCCCCGACGAGACAATCTGATCATTGTCACTATCAATCAATAGAAGGTCGTCCATTGAAATCCGCAATAAGGGAGATGCACTTATGCTCATGACCGTTCTATCAAATTGGCCGGGCAGTTTAGGGTCATCCGTTACGCGATCTGCTAATTCGTTGCTGCTGACCGTACCAAAATGCTCAATCTCTCCAACCGAATCGGCAAGTGGGTTATTTATCACAACATCGTAAAACAGATTGATTTCCGCACCATTGCCATCAAGCGTCCCTAGATCAAACTCTATATCCAACAGATTATCGATAGTTGGCTGAATAATTGTCCCTTGAGAAGTTGATATCGAGGCCGGGTTAGCGAACATGTACGGGCCAACAGTGCCACTGTATATAAGACCCGTTGCAGGTAAGTCACCACTATTTACAATGCGTACATTGAACCGTATGATGTCCCCCGGAGAACGGATACCATCACCATCAACATCGTCAAACAGCTCATCCGCTAACTGTACCGATAGCGCAGGCGGTGCTGGCACAGGTGTTGATGTTGGGGCAGGAGTTGGTGTTTTAAATGGCCTGTTGGGCGTCTCTATGGGTGTCTCAACAGGTGCCTCAGTGGGTGTCTCAGCAGGCGGAGCCGTAGTTGCCGTTTCCATTGCACTTACTGGCGTGGCCGTTGCAGCGGATGGCTCATCTGTGGGGGTTAAATCCACATTAGGAGTTGGTGTCTCTGTTGGCATATCTGTTGGCGCTTCGGTTGGCATATCTGTTGGAGCCATAGTCGGTACGTCAGTCGGTACACCGGTCGGTACGTCAGTCGGTGCATCAGTTGGGGCCGCTGTTGGCACATCCGTTGGCACCGCTGTAGGTGTGTCCAATACCAAAGGAGTTGGAGCCTCAGTTGGAACTTCGGTAGCAATAGAAAGAACCGACGTTTCTGTGGGCGCAGGTGTCAGCGTAGGCGTTGGTGTCTCTATTAGCGTTGGTCCGCCGGTTGGGTTAAACATAACGACTAAGCGCGGCCCAATTCCATCAGGGTTCCTATAATCGTACGCAGCAACGCTACGCATACCAAATGCGCTTGTAGCCGAGATCTTTACGGCGATGCTATTTCCGCTGTTCCATCCATCTTGAGCAATAAGCTCCTGCAAAATTGGCCCGATATTCTCCGATGCATAGACGCCATCCTCCAACCAGACAGCAGCCGGCGTCCACGTTACCACTGCACTGGTAGATGGACGACTGGAAATATTCCCACTGGCAAAACTGAAGGGGGCTGCATCTAGAACTTGCTCGCCAACTATTTGGAAGATGGATGGCGTTATTCCTTGCTCATCTGCCGTAAATTCAATATACGCGTTTGTAATTGTCGCCCCTGCTGGGATGGTTAAATTAGGAAAGCGGATACCGATAAGTTGTTCACCCTGAGATGGATTGCCCATTTCAAGATCGGCACTGCTAATGCTAACTGCCCCAGTAGACAATATCTCCTCTGCGTCGTCCGATCCACTACCGCTTGAGATGACCAATAGCTGATTGCCTGGCGGTAGAACTGGCGTTGCGGTTGGTGTGGATGTTTCCGTTGGTGTGGGCCTTTCCATTGGAATGGGCGTATCAATTGGTGGAATAGGCGTAAACGTTGCCGTCGGCGTAATAACAGCCGTCGGCGCAAACGTTGGTGTGAAAGTCGGCGTAATGATGGCCGTCGGTGTAATGATGGCCGTCGGCGTGAACGTTGGTGTGAAAGTCGGCGTAATAATAGCCGTCGGCGTGAACGTCGGTGTGAAAGTCGGCGTAATGATGGCCGTCGGTGTAAATGTCGGTGTGAATGTCGGTGTAATGATAACCGTCGGCGTAAGCGTTGGCGTGAAAGTCGGCGCAATAACAACAGTCGGCGTGAGCCCAACAGTCGGCGTGAGCTCAACAGTCGGCGTGAGCCCAACAGTCGGTATAATAATCGCTGTTGGTATCGGGACTGCTGCGGGACTACAGTTAATGGCCCAGATGACGGCAGCCTCAAAATAGGCCCATCCATTTGCATTCAACTGACTTCCATTAACGTTAGTCAAACCCACGCGTCGTGCAGGTGCCGAAAAGCCGTCAAAGAGAGTTGCGCCTGTATCATATGCAAAAATGGTGTATCTTGTTGGATCCGTTACCAGCGTTGCGACTTTTATTGCAGACGCATTTGGAATTCCCCACTGAAGGGGTGACGGGATGGAGTGAGTCGTGACGATACCGGAGAGTCCAGCCGCCAGCGGATGCGATGCATTGACAATTACAATATCGGTCTGACTCGTCTCTTCACCATAGTGCGTGGTTGATACTACTTCGGTCATTCGGAGATTATCAAAGGTCCATGCTTCCCATGAAATAACCGGAACCGCCACGTTGGTGAACTTATTCGCAATGTCTTCAGATAAAGCTGTTTCAGAAATCAGCACTAAATCCTTACCCATGGCATCACTAGTCATAACAGAAGGTGCGTCGATAGCACTTACGCTATACCCTTTCGCCGTAAGGAAATCAACAACAGGCTGATCTTCTGACGATAGTGGCACGCTACCGCCAACAAATAAGATGTTTTCAGTCCCGCAAACCGTTTGCGCATTTGCTACATTGGCAAATGCAAATTGCGGTGCTTGGACCTTACCGGCTTCTACTTCTACATTTGCCAGTATAATGATGCAAAAGACAAATGTTGCCAAACTGAACAACAAACCAAAAAGTACTGCGATACGACCTTGGGTTCGGGTCGATAATTGAACCTGTTCCTTCATTTAGGGTGCTCCTACCTTATAATTCCTCAGAAATTTTGCTTACATCTTAAAAAGAAGAGACGTGGCAGAAAATTTGTCTGGATAAGTATATGGCTAAACCAGAAAAATAATTATACAGACTTTAGCGACTTTCTGGAGTAGCTTGCGTCCATACTGTATATTTTATTTTTTTGGAATGGCTTTCTTAACTTAATGAAATTTACCGATTATTGGTTAATTAGTGGAACATAAATTTGGTGCGCAAAGTTGGTGTTCTTTTCAGTCAAGAGTAGCGTAATGGTTGAATCAGACGTTTCTTCCGTATCTGGATCGTCAGAGAAAATCGTAGCGGCTCCCTCAAGGTTACCACTGCCCATATTGCTGATCACCGCTTGATGAACAATCTGCTGCGTTTCTAGATTATCGTTCACAAATACCTGAAAACTGATTCGTGTACGCTCGCCACCGCCAGCTAAAGAATCTAAATTAACAGAAATAATACTTTCGTTCTCCAAATTTCCAGATAGTATGGTGCCTTGCATCGTATTAACAGAATTCGGAACAAGCGTAGTATTGGGATCGATCTCAGTTGTGACCAAAACATTATTTGCCTCTACATTCCCGATGTTCACAATCTCAATCGTAAATAGCAAAACATCGCCAGATGAAACGGCTGCATCTTGATCAGCATCAACCAAAAGCAGATCATTCATTGAAACGCGCAGGAGTGAATTTGCGTTGATGCTAATTAGCGTTGCGTCAAAAGACCCACCAATGTCTGGATCATCTGATGTTCTGTCCGGAAGCTCGTTCGTGCTAACAACGCCAACATGTATAATTTCTGTCACCGCAGCCGATAATGGATTGTCTAGCACAGAACTATACGAAAATTCGATTTGACCATTCCCACCTGGAATGTCGTCTAACGCTAACACAAGCTCTGTGGCTCCGTCTTCGAATCCAGACAGTACGTCACCCTGCATTAAGTCAATCCCCAATAGCGTCATGTTTTCGTCAATTTGGCTACTATAGCGGACACCCGTTGCAGCCGTTTCCCCGCTATTAATTATGAGAACCGAATAGCCTATTGTGTCGCCAGGGCTTGGAATGCCATCGTTATCTGCATCGACTAACAAATTATCCACTAGTTCAACGGTCAAAGTTGGTAGAAGCGCTTCAGGGGTCGAGGTTGCCGCGGGTGTACTGTTTGGAGTGGCCGCTTCGATTGGCGTATTGGTTGCCGCAATCGTGGATTCTTCTGTTGGTGCGCTAGTCGGTATCTCTATCGGTGCTTCTGTAGAGGCAACTGTCGGTGCAGTAGTCGGTACAGTAGTCGGTGCAGTAGTCGGTATCTCTATCGGTGTTTCTGTAGAGGCAACTGTCGGTACAGTAGTCGGTGCAGTAGTCGGTACACTAATTGGTGCTTCCGTTGATATTGCAGTTGGCGCAGTAGTCGGTGCTTCCGTCGCCTCCTCTGTTGGTGCGACGGTTGGTTCTTCTGTTGGAACCTCTGTTGGTGCGACAGTTGGCTCTTCTGTTGGAATTTCTGTCGATGTAGGTACTAAAGTTGATGTTGGCACCGGTATTGGTCCGCTAGTTGGATCGAAAATAATGATTAAACGCGGACCACTATTGACTGGATTCGTGTAATCATACGACGCGACGCTGCGTGTGCCTATCCCAGAAAGTGCTACAGCAATACTGTTTCCGCTAACCCAAGCCTCTTGATCAATAATCTCTTGAATGATTGATCTAATATTCTCAGTCCGATAATCGCGCCCCATACTCCATGGAGTGCTGACCCCCCACGGCACAGATGAGAAGGTAGAAGGACGGCTAGAGATGTTGCCTTGAGACGGATTAAACGGCATAGCGTCAACTGACTTTTCCCCTGAAATTTCAAAAATTGCCGTTTGACTGCTGTCTTCATCCGCTGTGAATTCAATATATGCATCAGTAATTGTTGCTCCCTCTGGGATTACAGCACCAGCAAAGCGAATACCAATTAACTGAAAACCCTGCGCCGGTTGACCTAACTCAAGATCTGCACTGCTCACCGAAACTGCGCCCGTTGCCAGGATCTCTTCTGCATCATCCGAGCTATTGCCCATCTCTAAAATCAATAGCTGGTTGCCTGGAGGTAAATCAGGCGTTGGCGTATCAGGCAGAGGAGTCGGTGTGTTCGGCAGAGGCGTTGGCGTATCAGGCAGAGGTGTCGGTGTGTTCGGCAGAGGTGTTGGCGTATCAGGCAGAGGTGTTGGCGTATCAGGCAAAGATGTTGGCGTATTAGGCAAAGATGTTGGCGTATCAGGCAAGACAGGTGTACTCGTAATAACTGGCGTGCTCGTGATAAGCGGTGTGTTCGTAATAACGGGGGTATTTGTAATAACGGGGGTATTTGTGACCGTTGGCGTGAGAACAGCTGTACTCGTCGGGATTAGTATCTCGATAGTAGT
>Ga0115031_1004686_pt1 | contig 10062 bp, 9 predicted proteins | sample Maine_Asex4_meta_FD_87301 | JGI IMG/M metagenome (GOLD analysis project Ga0115031, IMG submission 87301) | Marine algal microbial communities from Maine, USA - Maine_Asex4_metaG | ecosystem: Host-associated > Algae > Red algae > Unclassified | place: Maine, USA | collected 2015-01-05 | reverse complement strand
TGTTGCAGAAGGCCGTCGATGGGATCAACGCCATCCCCATGCAGGATCGCGATACCAAGGGCGATGTCTATGAGTACATGCTCGGCAAGATCGCCTCTGCCGGGCAGAACGGTCAGTTCCGCACGCCACGCCACATCATCCAGCTCATGGTCGAACTGATGGCCCCCACCCGCACCGACACCATCGTCGACCCGGCCCTAGGAACCGCAGGCTTCCTGGTCGCCGCCAGCGAGTACATCCGCGATCACGACCCCGAAGCGCTCACCGACCCCAAAAGCCTCGAACACTTCAACACCACAATGTTTAGCGGCTTCGACTTCGACAACACCATGCTGCGCATCGGCTCGATGAACATGCAACTACACGGCGTGCCCGCACCCAACATCGACTACCGAGATTCACTCGCCGAGGACGCCCCCAAAGACGACGAGGCCTACAGCCTGATCCTGGCCAACCCGCCTTTCGCCGGAAGCCTCGACTACGAAGGCACCGCCAAAGACCTGCTCGCCGTCGCCAAGACCAAGAAGACCGAACTGCTGTTCATCAGCCTGTTTCTGCGCCTGCTCAAGCCCGGCGGGCGCGCCGCTGTCATTGTGCCCGACGGCGTGCTATTTGGCTCGACCAAAGCCCACAAGGAACTGCGCCGCATCTTGGTCGAGGAACAGAAGCTCGACGGCATCATCTCGCTGCCCTCGGGCGTGTTCAAGCCGTACGCCGGCGTATCCACCGCAATCCTGCTGTTCACCAAAACCACACGAGTCGGCTCAGGCCTGGACGGAGGCACCGACAACGTCTGGTTCTACGACCTGACCGCCGACGGCTACAGCCTGGACGACAAACGCACCGAACTACTCGATACCGACAAACTCGGAGCCACCGCCACCGGACTCACCGACGAAGAACACGCCAAGAACAACCTGCCCGACGCCCTCTCCCGCTGGAAGACACTCAGCACCGACCCAACCGTCGAGGAAGAACGAGCTCGCACCGAGCAATCATTCGTCGTGCCCAAGGCGGAGATCGCCGACAACGACTACGACCTGTCCATCAACCGTTACAAGGAAATCGTCTACGAACAAATCGACTACCCAGCCCCCACCGAAATCATCGCCGAACTTGAAACCCTCGAAGCCGAAATCACCCAAGGGCTAGCCGACCTTAAGGCGATGCTGGCGTGAAGCGTAAGTCGTGGGGCCGGCAGACTCTTGCCGCTAACACCGCAACCATTACTAAGGGCACAACGCCGACGTCAGTCGGATACGACTTCATTGACGAAGGGGTGCCCTTCGTGCGCGTCCAGGATCTCGTCGGTGGAACAGTCGACGTCGCCGGGATATCTAAGTTCGTGTCGCAAGAGACGAATTCCGCCTTGGCTCGGAGTGTGCTTGAGCCGAACGATGTCCTGCTGTCCATTGCAGGAACAGTTGGACGAGTAGCCATTGTCCCTGCGAATGCGCCGACACTTAACTGCAACCAAGCCGTAGCGCTCATTCGCCCTCTTGCTGGTCTGGATGAGCGCTATTTGGCAGCTTGGCTTGCAACTGAAGACGCACAGACTCAGATGACAGGGCGGCGCGTTACAGGCACGATTTCCAATCTAAGCCTGACCAGTATTGGTGGGCTCAAGATCCCCCTGCCGCCGATTGAGGAGCAGCGGCGGATTGCGGCGGTGCTGGATGCGGTCGACGACCTCCGAACCAAACGCCGCCAAGCCCTCGCCAAACTCGACACCCTCACCCAAGCCATCTTCATCGACATGTTCGGTGACCTGGCGAACAACGATCGGGGTTGGCCGGTCGGACATATCGGTGACGTTGTGAAGGGCTTCGAGACTGGGAAGAGCGTCGCAGCGGGGCCAGACGATGCGCCTGGCGGCTTGAGAGTCCTGAAGGTGAGCGCGGTAACAGCCCGGACCTATAAGTGGCACGAGAGCAAGCCTGTCCCGATTGATTACGAGGCTCCGATATCGCATCATGTCAAGGCTGGCGATCTTTTGATGAGCCGGGCAAATACGACTGAACTAGTCGGAGCATGCGCCTTCGTCACAAGTACACCTCCGAATCACCTTTTACCCGACAAGCTCTGGCGGTTCATCTGGCGCTCCGAGGAATCAGCGGATCCGCTCTACATCTGGAAGGCACTGCAGGATCGGAAGGTGCGTGACCAAATCGGAGATCGGGCGAGCGGGTCGAGTGGTTCTATGAAGAACATTTCACAGGCGAAGTTTTTAGGTGTCGACCTTCCAATGCCACCAATCGAACTTCAACGGGTGTTCGCCAAGGCTGTCGACCACCTCGATGCAAGAGCTGAATCACTGAGCTTGAGTGCTGATCAGTTCGATACTCTCTTTGCCTCACTCCAGCAACGGGCGTTTGCGGGGGAACTTTGATGTCGCAGTTCTCGTTTCTTGAATCCGAGTTCGCCGAACAGTTTGAGCCGGCAAAGCGAGCTGAGGGATATGCGCTGTCGGATCCAGGCGTCTCGATCATCCTTGCCCGTAAGGCGTTGGAGTCGATGGACAATTGGGTGTTCCGCCACGACCGGGGCATGCCGGCTGCGCTTGATGACAAGCTGAACGCCTGCCCCCACACGCCTTGGATCCGCCAGCTAGGTGGCGGGTCGGTGTTCGAGAAAACCTGCAGCGTCGAGATTGCTCTTGTGGCAGTGGTGGACCCTTGTGGAATGCTGGGCTCGTGGTGACGTTGCGCGTGGAGGTAGAAGCCGACTTGTTCGACTTCGCGCGCGAGCGCTCGGGGATTCCACCGCAGGATTGGGATCGACGCTTCCCGAAGTTTGGTGCATGGCGTGCTGGAACTCGTCAACCTACGTTGAAGCAGCTTGAGGACTTCGCCCGTAAAACCCACACGCCAATCGGCCTGTTCTTTCTGTCCCACCCGCCAGACGAACAGGTCCCGATTGCGGACTTCCGTACCGTCGCTAACCGGATGGTCAGGCCTGATGCCAATTTGCTCGATGTGATCTACGCGGCACAAGCGCGACAAGAATGGTACCGAGATCACCTTGTGCTGAACAATGAGGCCGCCGTGTCCTGGATCGGTCAATTCACAACTGCCGACGCGACAGCTGAGGCTGCGATCTACTTGTTAGAACAGCTCAGCTGGGGGGCTCGTGAACGGCGTCGTTCACGTACATGGGCGGAAGCGCTTGCTTCGCTCCGTGAGGCAGCGGAAAACATAGGCGTGTTAGTAATGATCGCAGGGCATGCAGGCAGTTACACCGGACGAAAACTCGACCCCAGTGTCTTTCGTGGATTTGCCTTAAGCGATGACTATGCGCCCGTCGTATTTGTGAACGGAGCGGACGCGAAAAGTGCTCAGATTTTTACACTCGTACACGAACTCGCCCACCTTCTCATCGGCGAAACAGGGTTGTCGGACATCGATCCGGGAGTCGACAATACGACGGAGCGATGGTGCAACCAGGTGGCCGCTGACTTCTTGTTGCCGTCGGACGAGTTCGTCACAGCTGTGGACGACGATGCCGAGATTTTGAACCAACTCGACGATCTGGCCAAACACTTCAAGGTGAGCACTCAAACCGTTCTTGGTCGCTTTCGGGAGCTTGGCTATATCAACTGGGACACCTACTGGGTGATGCGTGCGGCCGAGAAGGAGCGCATTGCTGACATAGCGCAACCAGCTACGTCGGGCGGGAACTACATGAACACCCGTCCTGTCCAGGTAAGCAAACGCTTCGCCGCAGAGCTGTTAGCAAGCGTCTACGAGGGCTCTACCAGCTTCACCGAAGCTCAGCGCCTGATCGGAGCGAAAAAGGAGCCAACGCTGCGCAAAATGGCGGATCGCCTGGGCGTGCTGTAGTGGCCTACCTACTAGATGCCAACTGCTTCATACACGCTAAGAACCTCTATTACGGCTTTGATGTGTGCCCCGGGTTCTGGGACTGGCTGGAAATTGCAGCCCAGGAGGGCAATGTGCTCAGCATCGATGCCGTCTATGACGAGATTGTCCCAGGGGGCGACGAGCTATCCGGCTGGGCCCGAGCCCACCCGACAATGTTCCTTCCCAGCACTAGCTCGGTCCTAGCGGAGCTTGGCAACGTAAACCAATGGGCGCAGACGTCGACGCGTTACACCGCAGGCGCGAAGACAGACTTTGCTGGCAATGCTGATTCGCGTTTGGTGGCCTTCGGTGCTGCCGATGGCCACCGGATCGTGACCCACGAATTGCCTGGTTTGAACAAGAAGAACACCATCAAGATCCCCGATGCAGCCGCCGCACATAACGTGAAATGTGTGCAACTGCACAACGTATTGCGGAGCCTCGGCGCCAAGTTTGTTCTGCCACCCGGCAGGGTGGCGCAGGGGCGACTCCTATGACGTCCCAGTTCGCATTCCTTGAAGCTGAGTTTGCCGAGCAATTCGAGCCAGCGCAGCGAGCCGAGGGGTATGCACTTTCGGACCCGGGCATCTCAGTCATCTATGCCCGCAAGGCCTTGGAGTCGATGGTCAAGTGGGTGTTCCGCCATGACCGAGGCTTGCCCGCGCCGTTTGAAGACAAGCTAAACGCGTACCTGCACACGGCAGAGTTTCGCCAGGTCCGCGGTGGGTCGGTGTTCGAGAAGTCTCGCAAGGTGCAGCTGGCTGGCAACCGGGCAGTGCACGAGTCCAAGCAGCCGTCAAAGGCAGAGGCTATTGAGGTTGTGTCGTCGCTGTATCTGGTGGCGTACTGGCTTGCCTTCACCTACGGCCGTGAGTCGCGGCCGCCCGATGGGGCGCGGTTCGAGCCGCGCAGTCTGCCTCGTCCGGAGAAGTCGACGGGTATGTCGCTGAAACAGCGTCAAGAGCTCGAAGAGCAGATTGCCCAAGAAGCTGAAGAAGCGGCGATCATCCGTCAGCGGGCAGCGGAGCTGATCAAGACCGTCGAGGAACGTGATGCTGAGCTTGCTGATTTGCGCCGCCAGATTGCCGAATCGAAGAAGATCGCCGATGCGAAGCCGTTAGAAGACGCGGTCGATCTGACCGAGGCCGACACTCGCAACTACCTGATCGATCTGTATCTGAACGAAGCCGGCTGGGCGCTGGATGAGAAGCGCGACCGCGAGTATCCGGTCACCATGCCTGCGGGTACCAAGACCAAAAATGGCTTCGTCGACTATGTGCTGTGGGGAGCCGACGGCCTTCCCTTGGCAGTCGTCGAGGCGAAGAAGAGCACGGTAAACGCCCAGCTCGGTCAACAGCAAGCGGCGTTATATGCCGATGCGCTGGAAGCCGAGTTCGGTCGCCGTCCGGTTGTTTTCTACACCAATGGTTATGAGCACTTCCTGTGGGATGACCATGCTGATGGTTACCCGACTCGTCGGGTGCACGGCTTCTACACGGCCGACGAACTCGAACTGCTGATCGGGCGACGCAACACCAGGCAGCCGCTGAACGAGCTCGACGTGAACGCTGCGATTGCCGGGCGGCCATACCAAGAGCAGGCCATCCGATCGATGGCCGAGTCGTTCGAAGCGAAGCAGCGCAAAGGACTGCTCGTCATGGCGACCGGTTCGGGCAAGACCCGCACCATCATCGCCCTGACCGATCTGATGCTGCGGGCCAACTGGGTGAAACGGGTTCTCTTCCTGGCTGACCGTCAAGAGTTGGTCAACCAGGCTGTTGGTGCGTTCAAGTCGCACCTGCCCGATATCGATCCGATCAACCTGCTCACCGACCCGGACACCGATGGCCGGGTCTACGTGTCGACCTATCAGACGATGATCGGCAAGATAGACGTACGTCGCTCCGACGACACGCATCGCTTCGGTGTCGGTCACTTCGATCTGGTCGTCATCGACGAGGCGCACCGCTCGGTGTATCGCAAGTACCGGGGCATCTTCGAGCACTTCGACTCGCTACTGGTGGGACTGACCGCAACGCCGAAGGACGAGATCGACAAGAACACCTACGGGTTGTTCGATCTGGAGTCCGGCCAACCAACCGACGCGTATTCGCTCGACGAAGCGATCGATGACGGTTTCTTGGTGCCTCCTCGTGGTGTGGCCGTGCCGCTGAAATTCGTTCGTGAAGGCATCCGATACGACCAGCTGTCTGAAGAAGACAAGGAGATACTCGAAGAGTCGGGTTGGGGCGACGACGACGGCGACGGCTTGCTCGACGACGGCGCCGCTGTACCGCCCGACGTGTCGGTCGGCGAGCTGAACAAGTTTCTGTTCAACGAAGACACCGTCGACAAGGCGCTCGAAGTGCTGATGACCCAGGGCATTCGTGTCGCCGGTGGTGACCGATTGGGCAAGACGGTCGTGTTCGCCAAGAACCAACGGCACGCCGACTTCATCAAGAAACGGTTCGACGCGCAGTATCCCAACCTGGTGGCTGGCAAGTTCGCACAGGTCATCACCTACAAGATGTATGACCCCAAAAAAGCGATCGAGGACTTCAAGAAGAAGGACTCGGTGCCGCACATCGCTATTTCGGTCGACATGCTCGACACCGGTATCGACGTGCCCGAGATCGTCAACCTGATGCTGTTCAAGCCAGTTCGGTCAAAGTCCAAGTACTGGCAGATGATCGGCCGCGGTACCCGGTTGTGTCCCGACTTGTTTGCGCCGGGACAAGACAAGACCGAGTTCAATGTCTTCGACTTCTGCGGCAACTTGCAGTACTTCAACTCTGACCTGGTCGGCGCCGATGGCAGCAGTGGGGCCTCACTCGGAGAGCGATTGTTCGGAACTCGTGTTGAGCTGATCAGCGCCATGGATCGAGACGACGTGCATGGCACTGAGCGTGGCGAACTGGCTGACCTGTTGCGCTCGACCATTGCGTCGATGCACCTGGACAACTTCCTAGTGCGTCGGCACCGGCGACTGGTCGAGAAGTATTCGCAGGCCGACGCTTGGAGCGACACCGAAGGTGTCGCCGCCGACCGGGTTGCGCTCGTCGAAGAACTTGCCTCGCTCCCGGATCAGATGGATCCCGAACATCAGGACTCGAAGCGCTTTGATCTGATGGTGCTCAACGCGGAGATGGCCAAGCTGAACCACGAACCGTTCGAGCACATCCGCAAACGAATCGTGGCCATTGCCGAAGTACTCGAAGGCCAATCTGCGATCCCGGCGATCGCCGAGCAGATGCAGCTCATCACCGAGGTGCAAACCGACGAGTGGTGGACAGACGTAACCCACCAAATGCTCGAACAGATGCGCCGCCGGCTGCGGGGATTGGTCCAGCTGATAGTGGCAAAGGCGCGACCGCTGATAACTACCGACGTCGAGGACGTTCTCGGCGACATCGAGATCATCGGCATTGTGCCACCGACACCATTCGCTGACTTCAAGAAGCGAGCCGAAGCTTGGCTCAGCGAGCACCTCGGTGACGCCGTAGTCGCCAAGGTGCGATCTGGGGAACCGTTGACTGTCGACGACGAAGCCGAGTTGCAGCGACTACTGATCGCAGGGGGCGTGGGCGACGACGATTCGTTCGCCGAAACAGCCGAGCGTGTTGGTTCGCTGGCGTTGTTCGTGCGCTCGCTGATCGGACTCGACCGGGCAGCATGCCAAGCCAAGTTCGCCGACTTCCTCGACGACAAACGCTACTCAGCAAACCAGATCCGCTTCGTCACCATGCTCATCGACGAGCTGACGAGCCGCGGCGTAGTCGAACCCAAGCGCCTCTATGAGGCGCCGTATATGGGTTTGGCGCCAGAGGGACCGCAGCAAATCTTCACCACCGAAGAAACCAGCCGCTTGCTCGAAACGGTCCGAGAACTCCGACCGTGAGCCCAGGCGCCCGGTTTGGCTCGCAGCCGCCGTCTGAAGCTCGGTGGTCCAGCGTCATCAACCAAGCAGAAACGGCAATTAGGTATTGCTGAGTGTCATGTTCGGACCGGTGAGCACGTCGACCGCTGCTGTCGAGTGAATACCCGACTGGCTTTGTCTGGCCATATGTCGTTGAGATGGTTGTGCCCTGCGTTGACTATGTTCTCTGAGCATGGTCATTGATGAAGGAATTACTGTCAGCCTGCCGAGCGACCTTGCACAAGAGCTCGTCAGCGAGACGCTCGCCGTGCCTGCGTCGAACGAAGCCCGCGCGGCGCTCCCCGACGTCATCTCTATTGGACTCATGATTGTCGGGTCGTCCGCAGACGTTGTCACGCTTACGAATCTCCCTCTTGCTTTGTCAGGGATCGTTCGCCACATAAAGGCACTCGGCGCTTCTGAGCGGTACCTGAAAGTGCGCGGTCCAGGAGGCGAGGCAACGCTCGTACTTCGAGACGAACTGTCCCCCGACGCTCTTGAAGCGATAATCACAGCGGTTTGGTCTGACCAAGGTTGAACTAGATGTCGGTGTACCAGAACCCCGAACTGCCCTGAGCGATTCGATTGAGAACAGCGGCTCCAGTCCCCTCCTCGATCTGCTCAGACACTGTTGCCATCCGCCAAACTGCATAGGGGTGCGACTCGTCCGGGTTCGAGGCAGTCTCTAGAAGGTCAAGCGTTTCGAAGAGCGCCGACACCCCCGACAGTAGGTCTGCAATAAACTCGCTTCTGTCGTTTACGACCGACGCAACGTTCAATAGCGCATCGGCGGCGAATGCATCGGCGGCCGCCTCAGAGAACTGGGCAGCATGGGAGCCTTGCATTGATTCGATAGCTAGCCGTTCTGATATTGGTGCTTTTTGCACATCACCGTTGGCGATGTGGCCAAGTTCGTGCAATACGAGAAAGAGGAGTGCGAGTCCCTTAGATCGGTGAATCGGAGGCGGAATCGCTGTTCCCACGTCTATCGGCGAGACAGTTCTGCGCTGGCGAAATTGGTTTGCAAGCTGCGCAGCGGCGATCTGTGGTCGTGAAGGCCGCTTGGCGTCGGCCAAGCGGTGGAGGTAACGAAGTTCGCACATTGTCGCGACAGCTGATATCAGACCTTCCGAAAGAACGATACCGAAGCCTGACCCGAGAGGTGTGACGCTGACCATGGCGTCGCTGCTCGCGCTTACTGCGATTGCGCACCCAGTGTCGCTACTGGACCAAGCACCGCTCATCTGCACATAGCGCGCTATCCCTGTGAGCATCTGTCGATAAGGCGAGCCGCCTGCATCGAGATCCGCACCAAGTTCGATGGCTGCATCCGACGACGCGCACGGGGCGGCCAGATTCGAGACACCAGCGACCAGACTCACCTACGGAAGATATCGCGCCCAGACCTCCCGGCGTGCCGGTTGCTGTAACGAAGCGTCAGCCAGATCCTTTAGCGCGGGTCGAGACCTTTTCGAAGCAACAAAATTTGGGTTCGAAGCTAAATCCGAGCCTTCTAGCATCAGTTGTCACACCCCAGCGCGACACTAAGTGTCCACAAACAGACAGAAACGAAGACTATGAGTGACGAAATTGTTACGACCGACGACCTGACCCTCGCTAATAACAGGGCGCAGAAATATCTACTCGATTTGATTCTGACGACCACAGCCAACAGCGCGAGCCTGTCAAAGGATTTGGCCCTAGCGGTCCAGGCTTTAAAGGCTAAGGGCTAGACGCAGGACCGCAGCCACCACGCAAGTACTCCCATCCGCGGCGGCCGATGACCCGAGTGAGCACACGGCTTAACAACTTGGAGACCCCCGAAACCCGGCTTTCCGTAACGCTTGTGCTCCAGAAGTGGTGCATCATGGGCTCTTACAGTGCGGTAGGGGATTGCTCGAATATTTCTCCGCACCCTCTGTCGCACAGCAAGATCTTGAACCTCGGCGTTAAACGCTGCTTCGGATCGTCACATGTGCCACCTACGGCAGGCGGTAGGGCTCGGGGAACTCGGTGATGACTGGCTCATCGCTGGCGAGCAGGCCGAGCGCCATTTCGATCACTGCACTTTGGCGCCGGCTGTCGCCGGGTGCGCCCAGCGGACGGCCCATCGGGTGCTGGGTGATGAGGCTGCGGCTGAGCCCCATGAGTCCGGGAATATGGCCGAACGGTTTCACGTAGACGCTGACCGTTGGCATGCCTGCTTCTTCCATAGCTCGCTGAACGTGTCCCACGGACACGTGACACACCGGTCAAATGGGAACCAGCAAGACGGCGTCGGCTCCC
>Ga0115031_1004685_pt1 | contig 10063 bp, 8 predicted proteins | sample Maine_Asex4_meta_FD_87301 | JGI IMG/M metagenome (GOLD analysis project Ga0115031, IMG submission 87301) | Marine algal microbial communities from Maine, USA - Maine_Asex4_metaG | ecosystem: Host-associated > Algae > Red algae > Unclassified | place: Maine, USA | collected 2015-01-05 | reverse complement strand
TTCCCGATGGCGCTCTCGACCTCGAAGAAGAGATCGAAGTAGAGCCACCACGTACCGCAGAACCACCTCCACCTCCTCCGCCACCACCACCACCGGTAATTGAGGAAGTGCCCGAAGAAGAGTTGATCGAAGAAGATCCCCCCGAATTCGAGGACATGACCGCTGAAGAAGACATGTCCAACGAAGAGCCGCCGCCAATTGTGGAAGAGAAGGCCCCGCCTCCCCCACCACCACCACCGCCACCACCACCAGCTCCGAAGGTGGACGAGATCTTCAAGGTCGTAGAGCAAATGCCGCTCTTCCCCGGTTGTGATGACCTGGGTAGCTATGCTGAAAAGAAGGCATGTGCCGATAAGAAGATGCTTGAATTCATCTACGGTAACATCAAGTACCCCGCCATCGCCCGTGAAAACGGTGTGGAAGGTATGGCCGTTGTTTCTTTCGTAGTAGAGAAAGACGGTAAGGTAACCGATGCTAAAGTAGTGCGTAACCCCGGTGCTAAAACCGGAGAAGAAGCACTGCGCGTAGTAGAACTTATGAACACCAAGGGCCTGAAATGGACGCCTGGTCAGCAGGGTGGACGGAACGTACGCGTTCAGTTTAACCTGCCCGTAAAGTTCAAGCTCGAGTAATCGCGCTTAGCCAGGCAAAACAGAAAGCCGGTGTTTCCTGAAGGGGAAGCACCGGCTTTTTGCGTTATTGGCTTGTTCGTCAAACTTTATACCTTCGCCGTCCGATGAACGAGGGCTAGTGGTACGATTCATAAGTAATTGGTCGTTTAACGCCGGCAGCGTGGTGCTGAACGAGTGGACGGAAAGCGACCATAGCCATAGCTACGGGAGTTTTCCGGCCAGGAAGTTCGGTGCCGCGATGGCAAGTTAAATGGCTAAGTATTTGTGGATCGTACCACTAGCAGCCTGATCGATTTCAGCAGACTTACAATTAGTTCGTTATACTTGTAAAAATAGTAATGGCAGTAGTGATCGTATGATAATAGGCAGTCCAGTAACGTGCGGCAGCTGCTATCATACTATCATTTCTATCACACTATCATTTCTATCACTACTATCAATCTACCCCATGTCCTTCCCTCGTCTAGGTATTCTCGGTGGCGGCCAGCTCGGAAAAATGCTGTGCCAGGCTGGCGCTGACTGGCACCTCCCCATCTATGTACTCGACCAAAACCACAGCTTCCCCGCTGCTAATTACGCTACTGTGTTTACGTCTGGCGATTTTCGCAGCAAACGGGATGTTCTGGAATTCGGACGCAAGATGGACGTGGTGACCATCGAAATCGAACACATCGATACCGAAGCACTCCACCAACTGGAAGCAGAGGGCATTAAGGTGTACCCCCAGCCAGGCGTTGTTGACCGGATAAAGGACAAGGGCCTGCAGAAACAGTTCTACGCTGAGAACGACATCCCTACTTCCGCTTATCAGCTGTTTAACGATGCTTCGGAAATATGGACGGCAGTAGCGGGTGGCCAGCTGGCGCTGCCTTTCGTACAAAAGTCCCGTACGGGTGGCTACGACGGGCAGGGGGTTGCGGTCATCCGCAATTCAGCAGATATGGAGACGAAGCTACTCGACGCTCCCTGTGTTGTAGAGGACCTGGTTGACATTGACAAAGAGCTCGCCATCATCGTTGCCCGCTCGCCCTCCGGCGAAATGCGGGTCTTCCCGACGGTAGAGATGGAATTTCATCCGACGGCCAATCTGGTAGAGTTTCTCGTTTGCCCGGCGGCCGTTGACAGTGATACCGACGCGCGGGCCGCGGCGCTGGCCCGGCAGGTGACGGAAGGGATGGACATCGTTGGCCTGCTGGCCGTTGAACTCTTTCTAACGCCAGCGGGAGAGATCCTCGTCAACGAAGTCGCTCCCCGACCGCACAACAGCGGCCACCACACCATCGAGGCATGCATGACCAGCCAGTATGAGCAGCACCTGCGGGCAATACTGGACCTGCCGCTGGGCCCGACCGACCTCATCCGCCCCGGAGCGATGATAAATCTACTCGGAGCCGAAGGCTTCAATGGCCCGGCGGTGTATGATGGCTGGGAAAAGCTGTTGGCCATTCCTGAAGTATACCCCCACCTCTACGGTAAGGCAGAGACGCGCCCCTTCCGAAAAATGGGCCACGTAACGGCACTGGGAGATACCGTGGAGATGGCCCGCCAGCGGGCCAGTGCGGCGAAGGAGGCGGTGCGGATTGTGAGTGCTTCCGGGTGATGGGAGAGGAGTTGGTTAGCGGTGGTCAATGCAGTGCATAAATGACTGATTATTTGCCCATTCCCCAGGTGAAAAGGGGAGGTCTGAAAAGCATAACCGGGCCATTCGGGACGCTCAGCGCCCAATTTCCAGAACAAATGAGAATTATATTCATTTTTTTCTTCCTGAACAGTAAAGTGGTCTAATCCAGCACAGAGTCAATGAATAAGCGGCTTGAGGGCGAACTGCCTGGCGTCTGACTGTTCTATTTTAGTGACAAAGAAACCCTTAGAGCGTCAAAAAGACCAATGCTGGCTTTAAAGAAGTATCTTTGCCCGCTAAGTTTTTAAATTGTTACATTATGAAAGAAGGAACAGTAAAGTTCTTCAATGAGACCAAGGGATTTGGTTTCATCGCCCCGGATGACGGCGGCAAAGACGTTTTCGTTCACGCCAACGGCCTGATCGACGACATTCGCGAAGGCGACAAAGTAAGCTTCGAGGTAGAAGAAGGTCGTAAAGGCCCTAATGCCGTCAACGTAAAAGTTGTCTAAGCTTAGCTTAATCCAAGAATAGAGAAGGCCGGCTTTCGGGTCGTGCCCCATCTTTTCGCAAGACGGTGCCTAGTAGCAGCAATCACTGATGGCACGCACCAGCCATCCGGTTACCTCCAAGGTGATATGCCCGGAGTAGTTCTCCCCCCTCTCTCGCAAGTGTTTTTGCGCTTGCCTCGTAACTACCTCTCCCCTTCCAACGCTCCCTTTCAATTAATCTGACTGACTTTCAGTACGATTTTTGTGCCCTTCGTCGATCCCGGAGTGGTTTACTTATAAAGTTTGGTTAAGAAATCGTGCAGGTTACGCCTGTAGTACTACTTTGGTGGCCTTAAGCCACCTCCCCATGCGTTTACTTAGCCTGCTTTCTCTGATTTTTCTTTGCACCTGCGTCAGCGCCCAAAGCCTCTCCGGCAGAATAACGGACGCCGAAACGGGCGATCCCCTACCCTTCGCCTCGATCTACGTACAGGAAACCCAAAGTGGTGCGGCCAGTAATGCGGACGGCTACTTCCAGGTAAAGCTCAAAGGCAGCAGCAATACGGTTGTATTTCAATACCTTGGTTACCAGACCCAGGTAAAAAACATCTCGGGCAGCCGCACGATGGATGTTAAACTGGTGAGTGAGGCCCTGGAGCTACAGCAGGTAGAAATCATCAGCGGTGGAGAAGACAAAAGTTACTCCGTCATCCGCCGGGCGATCTCCAAAGCAGACTATCACCATAACCAGTTGGACAGCTACACCGCCGAAGTCTACATCAAGGGCACCGGCAAGGTCAACAAGATTCCGGGGCTGATCCGTGCGATGGTTTCAAAAGAAGACAAAAAAGAAATAGACGAGACCCTGAGGCGGCCATTCACCTCCGAATCCACCAGTAAGGTAAAGTATACCCGCCCCAACAATTATGAGCAGGAAGTACTCTCCAAGCTTGAGATAGGCGAGTCTGACTTTGACGCCGCCCAGTATCTTTTCACCTCTTTCTATGATCCGCTGGTGGCGGAAGAGATCATCAGCCCGCTTAACCCCAAGGCCTTTGGCTATTATAAGTTTGAGCTCGAAGGCGTTTTTGTTGATCGGGACGAGCTCATCAATAAGATCAAGGTTATTCCCCGCAGCCGAGGGGAAGATGTCTTTGAGGGCTATGTCTACATCGTCCAGGACGACTGGTCGTTGCACAGCCTGGACCTGACGACTTATAAGTTGGGGTTTCAGATCGACATCACCCAGAACTTCGCCGAAGTGGAAGAGCACGTCTGGATGCCCGTCACAACAACCCTGGATGCAGAGGGGCAGATCTTTGGCGTCGCCTTCGAGTATCATTACCTCAGTACCGTAAGCGACTACCAATTGGAGCTCAATGAAACGCTCGGTGGATACGTAGAAGTCATTGATGAAAAGTCCCAGCCGGAAATTGCCCGGCAAACGAAAAAAGCTACGGAAGTGTCGGACCTGGAAGCCCGGCTGGCGGACGGTGGGGAGATTACCAGAAAGGACCTGAGGAAACTCATGCGGTCTTACGAAAAAGAAGAGCGGGAAAAATCTGACGAACCGGAGGTGATTAGCAACTACAATTACAAAGAAGATAGTACGGTGGCCATCATTACCGACACCGCTGCCTGGGCTAAAATTCGTCCGGTACCATTAACCGATCAGGAGAAACTCGCCTATTTCATTTCGGACAGTTTAGAACAAGTTGAAAGAATCGCCAGCGTTGAATCAACCAACGGTGGGGAATCGGGAATAACAATCAAAGCTCCCGGAGCAGCCGATAAAAAGCGGAAAAACCCGCACCTCCGTACCAGCTTCTTCCCCGACCCTTTTTTCAACCCCGTTGAGGGCTATGCCTTAGGCGGAAGAATTGGCTTCAGAAACTCCCGGAAGAAGTACAGAATTGGCATTACCCCCCGTTACGGCCTGAGTTGGGAGCGGCTCAGTTTACGGGGAGACCTGAAAATTGGCCGAAGCGGCGGAGAAAATAATGAGCCCCGGTTTCAGGTTACCGGTGGGCGTTTTCTGCGGCAGTTCGATAGCCGTCCGGCCATTGAGCCCTGGATCAGCACCTTCACCAATCTCTTCAATGGAAAAAATCTCATCCGCCTCTATGAGCGCTCTTACGGACAGTTTGATTACCGGAAGAACTACGGGGATGCTTTCCGGGCGGAGGTAACCCTGGCTTACGAAGACCGCAGGGCCGTTAGCAATACGAGTGATCAGCGATGGTTCGCCAAGGGTGAGGGAGTATATGCTGCGAACGCACCGCTCAACGCCCAATTAGGGGTAGTGACGAACGTTAGCCCGGCCGCAACCGCCAGGCTAGGCTTCAGCTGGCGCCCGGGCCTCAAGTACCGAATAGTAAATGATAAAAAGGTGTTGATCGAATCGTCAGCTCCCACACTCTCCGCCAACATCAGAACGGGCCTCCCCGGCATCGGTGAAAGTACGGCAGACTTCACGCTGCTGGAAGCTGCTTACCAGCATCGGTTCGACATTGGCCGCAAGGGTAAAGTTGACCTGTTGATCAAAGGTGGTGCCTTCCTTAATAATGCCTCGGTTGACTTCCCGGACTTCCGACACTTCTCCACCTCCGAACTCCTGCTCACTTCCCTGGACCCCATCGGCAGCTACCGCCTGCTCCCTTATTACCTGGAGAGCACCTCGGAGGAATACCTCGAGTTCTACGGCCACTACCAATTCCGAAAGTTCTTACTGACCCAGGTCTGGAAACTTCACCTGCTTGGCCTGAAGGAAGACCTTTTCGTCAATTACCTCCATACGCCTACTTCAGACAACTACACGGAGGTCGGCTATTCAATAGATAATATCTTCCGAATTTTCCGGCTGGAGTTTGTTACCAGCTTTCGGGATCTTAAGTACGATGATTTTGGGGTACGCTTAAGCATCGCCAGCACCTTTGGGCGAAGCAACTAATACGCCCTTTTTATAGTTCTGCGGGTATAACATCATGGCAAGAAAAGGAAAAAATTATACCGACCGAATGAAGGGGCCCGTAGGGGAATGTGAACTGTGCGCGCGGCAAAAACCGCTTACGGAGCACCACCTCATTCCACGCGCAGTACACGGGAAAAAATATTTCCTGAAAATGTTCAGCAAGGAAGAAATGACCCATCGGCGTATTCGTGTTTGCCGGCAATGCCATAAGGGGATTCACCGCATCATCCCCGATGAAAAGGAGTTGGCCCGCCACTACAACACTAAGGAAAGTCTGATGGCAGATGAACGCATTGCACGCCACGTAAACTGGGTTGCAAAACAACGATAATCGCCAAACGGGTAGGTGTAAAATGAGAAAAGGCAAGTCCACCGTGGTAGACTTGCCGAACATTAACCAAAAACCCAGCAAAAGACATGACCTTAGTTCTTGAGCATACCGTTTCACCAGGTGAAACGCTCGTAACGGAGGCATAATCGTTACTCGAAGGGCAGTTACTACAATGAGCACTTTCCTCGGTCTCACCGGGAAGGCATGTTCGTTGTTGTAATTCTTATGTCCCTTCGGTGAGGACTGTAATGGTTTATCACTGACAACACCTTGCCAGCTTACTGATATATAGCATGGCGAAGGGAAGATGTTCGGAGGTGAAAAGGGTTTATAAAAAAGATCCAAACACGGGCAGGTATCTTCACGTACTATTTGTATCCGGAACGCTGACTTAAGACACGAAAAAACTTCAAGTGGTTTCGTGACGAAACGATACTGTTTCATTGTCCGTTCGGGGCAGCAACCTAAAAAAAATACCATGAGCGATACACTACCAACAATCAAGAGAAAAATTATTGCCCTCCTTCTAGCCGAGAAGCAGGCATCCTACGACAATATGATGCGCATGCAGAATTCTGAAATGAAGGGAGCCGAAAAAGAAAGTGAAGCAGACGGTGGCATGCTTAACGACGGAAAAAAAGACCAGGCCATGAACCGAATTGAGGCGAGGGCCTCTACCGTCGATGCGCTCCAACGAGACATCAACCTGCTCAACGGGCTGGACTCCATTGAAGCGAATGAAGAAATTCAACTGGGAGACGTAATAAAGACCGACAAAGGAAATTTCTTCGTTGCCGTGCCCGCTGATGAATTTGAAGTAGAAGGAGTTGCTTACCGGGGCATCTCAACGGACAGCCCGCTCTTCAAAGAGCTTCGCGGAAAGAAAGATGGAGATACGGTAAAAGTGAATGACAACAGCTTTAAGCTCATCTCCTCATTCTAAATAAGAAACGAACGTAAAAAAGCCCCGCCGGAACCATAATCCGGGGGGGCTGCATCATAATCTCACGAAAAAATCTTAGATCGAAACTTGTCCGGACGAAGAATCAGGACTATCTTTCGAATATCTTTAGTGCTTTTGTTTTGATCCCATGAATGTATTACAGCCGGTTCCCCTTTGGGACCGGCTTTTTTATTGGGTGTTCTCAAAGTGTGTGAGTGTGCGAAAAAAGGGGCCGTCCCAATTGTAAACCAGGACGACGCCACTTACAAATCATAATCCCATGAACATAAATTTTGTCTTAAAGGAGTGCCTTCACCCCTCCGACAATACAAATGTGCGTACATAAATGCCCGAGAACAACGACACATTTGCCAAATAGTGAATGCGTAGTTCATAAAAAATAATATTAACTGCCTGAAAATCAATAACTTAATTTGTTATTTAGTGAATAATAGAGTTCATCTTTACCTCTTTTATCCATGCGTTAAAGCCTGATTTTTCTTCAATTCATCAAAAATCATCCCCCTTTTCCATCACTTCACCCGCAGAACCGCATCAATATATTAACTCATGACCATTGCCGAAGCCCAATCTACCGTAGACAGATGGATCAATACCGTTGGCATCCGTTATTATGATGAACTCACGAACATGGCGATTCTGATGGAGGAGACGGGAGAAGTCGCGCGGCTGATGTCACGGCTTTATGGAGAGCAATCCTTCAAGCAACCGGAGGACGCAGCGGTAGCCCCTGCCCGCCTGGCGGATGAGATGGCGGACGTACTGTTCGTCCTCATTTGTCTTGCAAATCAAACGGGCGTGGACCTGGAAGAGGCTCTTAAGAAAAATTTAACAAAGAAGACCAAGCGGGATGCGCAGCGACATCAGGACAACCCGAAGTTGCAATAGTATAAAGAAGTTGGTGTCCGGATTTTTTCCCACCCTACCCGGGGAGAAGTATTCTGAATCGCCGCCCCATAAGGCAATTACCGGTTCTTCGGCCGCCGCCGTTTGTTCCCCCGTGCCATCATACCGTGCCCCTGTTTCCCCATTCTCTGGGCGGCTTTGACTTGTCCGGATTGTTTGAGGGCCTGATCCATCATTTCGATCTGCTCGCGAATTTGCGGAATCTTGATATTTGCTTCCTTAGCCTTCGCCAGGTACTTTTTAGCCGCTGAGAAATTCTTACGCTGGTACTCAATCTGCGCCAGTTGGAAGTGCAGCGTAGCTTTTTCAGTGGGAGTAGGAATGTCAATTTCCTCGGCCTTACGGAGCCATGCTTCGCCGCCGTTGATGTCTTTGCGGGCAAGCGCAATGTTACCTTTCATCATATAGTAGAAGGCACGGTTAGCGCTGTAGAGCCATTCCGGCTTCACCGTCATGTTGAGTAGCTTCTCGGCGCCGTCAAAATCCTGTACCTGGATGGCCTTAGCCGCCGGAGCAACGGGTCCCAGCAGAATGTAGCCCGCCAGCAGGATGATGCCGGTGATCACAAAAAAGATACCGTACCAGATGCCCAGGCTGGCCCAGAGGGCAATACCACCAATGAGGCAAAGAGCGATGAGGGCAAAACGTACGTACGGAGGAATGATGAACATGTAGAAGCGATTGAGGGCGCAAAGATAAGAAAGCGGTAAAGGAAGTGCTTACTCCAGCCCCGCCTGATACTTCTTCTGTGCCCGCTTGGCGATGAAGACGGATATCTCGTACAGAACGTAGAGTGGCAGTGCAATCAGTACCTGAGTGACGACGTCCGGGGGCGTAAGAATACTGGCCAGCACGAGTATACCGATGAAGCTGTGCTTGCGGTATTTGCGCATGCTCTCGGGAGTTACTAACCCGAAGCTTGCCAGAAAATGTACCAGCACCGGCAATTCAAAGATCAGTGCTGCGGGTAGCGTGAACATCATCATGTATCCGATGACGGAGTCCATGGTCGGGATGTTTTCGGCGCCACCTACTTCAAAATTGAGCAAAAAGTTGGTGCCGAAGGGCGCAATGATGAAAAAGCCGAAGCTTACGCCAATGAAAAACAGCAGGGAACAAATAAAAATCACCCCTCTTGTAGCGCGTTGCTCTTCCTTGTAAAGTCCTGGCCGGATAAAGGACCAGAACTCATAGAAAACATAGGGAAAGGCGATGATGAAACCACCGATGAAGGACATTTTAATCGCCGTGATGAATTGCTCACCAAAACCAATTGCCTGTACGGTAAGGTCTTCGTCAGGAGCAAAGCAGAGTGCCCCGCCGGTTCCCGCCCAATTTGACAGCTGGCAAAAGTATTGGTAACTGACAAAGTCAGCTTTCAGTGGCCCGAAAAGGACTCTTGCAAAGTACCAATCGCGAAAGAGGAACAGCAGTACACCTCCCACCGCAATTGCGATCAACGACCGCATTACGTGCCAGCGCAATTCCTCGAGGTGATCCACGAAGGACATCTCTTTTTCTTCCGGCGGTCTGGGCGTTCCGTCTTCGCCGACTTCCCAATCGTCTACGTCCACTTGATCTAGTGCCATAAGGCGAAGGTAAAGGTTGCGGGTTTAGCAGAAAAGGCGGAGGCCGAAACGTGACGGCAATTTGATAGTAGGGCACTTCGGCAGGCTCAGCGGGGCGCGCGGGGCCGCAGGTGCAGCGTCCCCTTTTCGGGCCTGGGGCCCGGTCCCCAAAGGGAAAGGGATAAGAAGCAATGTGCTCGTCGGTTGGTTGCGCGTACTTCAGTCCGCTACAGCCATTAAATGCGGACTAAAAGTCCGCGCAACCAGAAACCTTTCACCTGCGCTCCGGCGCCGCCGCCCGCTGAACCTGCCGAAGTGCCCTACTCTTCTTCCCCTTTCAAAAAATTCGCCACTGCCTGCTCGCTGTATTCCCACAGCCTGCGGGCGAGCTGCTCATTACGAGCAATACTCGATGGTTTTTGCAGGCACTGGCTCTCGTCAAAGTACCGCCCCGAAACATCTTTGACCTCCGGGCTCGCCGCCAGGTAAACCGACGTATCCGCCCCCTGTTCAGGTTTGATGGCGAAGGGCTTGTACATTGACCATACGGTACTCGTCAGTGCGCCCGCTTTCTTATTCG
>Ga0115031_1004682_pt1 | contig 10070 bp, 8 predicted proteins | sample Maine_Asex4_meta_FD_87301 | JGI IMG/M metagenome (GOLD analysis project Ga0115031, IMG submission 87301) | Marine algal microbial communities from Maine, USA - Maine_Asex4_metaG | ecosystem: Host-associated > Algae > Red algae > Unclassified | place: Maine, USA | collected 2015-01-05 | reverse complement strand
GGGGGGGGGGGGGGGGGGGGGGGGGGGGGGGGGGATAGGGGTGGGGGGGGGGGGGGGGGGGGGGGGGTTCCCGCGCGTGGCGGTTTTCATCAGCGCATGTCGCCCGTTAGGGCCCGATGGTCGGGTCGGCCGCGCCCCCCTCGCGGGCGCGCAGGCGGGTGAGCACGCCGCTGTGCCTTTACTGTCGCTGGAGAGCAAGCGGCGGGCAGTGGGGAGCCCCCGCGTCGCCTTCCTCGCCGCCCGCAGTTTTTTCCTGTTGCCATCCGCGTGGCCTCTGCGTCGAGGGGAGGGGGGGGGTGTCGCGGGGGGGAAGGACGGCCCCAGGCGATGGGGTGGGTGGTGACGCCGCCGCCCGGCGTGGCTGGCGGCGCGGCCGCAGCCGACGTTCGCGGCAGAGCGAAAGGAGTAGGGGTTGAGGCGAGCCAACAGGGCCGGGATGCGCTGTGTTTGTCAGGCAAAGTGGCGCTCCTGGAGGGGATCGTTTGCATCGTTGCTTCTGTTTGATTTTCTCTTTTTTATACATTCCTTCGGACCATCTCTTTGAGGTGGCACGCGCTGAGGCTGTTCGCTGCGCTTGCGCCCTTTTTAATATGGTTTCCCTGTCTAACCTGTCGTGGTCCGGCGTCGCCGAGTTGGAGGAGCTGCAGACCGCCACCTTCTCGTTCCTGCAGGGCGCCTTTGACGCGATGCGGAAGCGATATGATTTGAACACGGAGCTCGGCCTCCCCATCTTTTCGTCCCTCGTGAGGTGCTCGAAGCTGTGAGTGGCCAGCGAGAGCGCGCTCCTGGCGTGCGTGTGGCGGCGCTTGGTGGATCCGGACCACTCCTAAGCCAAGGTCATCGAGGTCCTGGGGGCGCTCCACCTCAAGCAGCTGGACCCGAGGATCCTGAAATCCCTGCCGGCTCTTGCGCGTGGGGACGGCACGCCGGTGATCAAGAAAGCGTACCCTACCCTCCAGTCGTGGATCTCAGCCGTGGTTCTCCGCGACCTCTCTGTTTTTGCAGATGAGGTCGACTGTGCAGAGGCCCTGGAAGCGCCCTATACGTCGTGACGGGGCCATGTCGCGGGTGCATCCACGTTTGTGTTGTTTGACCTGCACAACCAGCGTGGGTGCGTCAGCTCCCGCAATTTTCACGTCGGACCGCACACGTGGCGTTTGGATATGGAGGAGAAGGGCGGTACAGAGGACGAGCCACCTGACCTGTCTGCATTTGTATGGCGCGTAGGGGACTCCTTGTCACCTGCGCGCACTCGGGTTTGCCTGTGGGCATTTCGTGAAGAAGACTCTACCTTTCTGGCTCCATCCATGGACATGGTACGTGGCACGGCTTGCCAATGCGATTTGTTTGCGCCGTTGTGGGTGGGAGGCAATGTGGACTCTTTCTCACACACGCAAATGTATGTATGCGGCTATGCCCCTGCTTTTTATCCTGCTTGTCTGCTTCAGAGCAGCAAGCCCAATGCCCGCCTCTTGCGTTAGATTTCTTTCACAAAAGAGTGGGAGTGCACGCCTACGAATTGGGGTTACCCCTGCTTGCTTAAGGGTGCCACGGTCCAATTGTTGCGGAAGGGCGACAAGAACACCACCATTTGCGTGGGAGCCACACTTTGCCTCCTGGCGTAGCGTGCACACTGGGGTGGGCGCGTCACCTGTGATGAGTGACGCCTACTATCTGCATCGCAAAATGTACCATCCCGTGCCACTGCACGGCGGTAGCTGCCGATAGAGCTCGGCGTTGCGTTTTGAATACGTATAAACGAGTACGACGGGCGTATAGTAAGAGGCCGAAGGGTCGGGCTGAAGACTGTAGAACAATCCTCCTAGGCACTGTCCAGAGCGAAAAAATAAAGGCAGAATCGCAGAGGGCAACGAGCAGCTTTGGACGAGCGTGCGTACAGAGAAAACTGCAACGCTGCGTGCGAAATAAGGAAAAGGCTGTTGTCTTCCAAAGTTGTGCCTGGCATCTGTGGGCGACAGAGGGTCAAAGGAGCAGCCGTACGCGTCAAGCAGTAGCGCCTCCACGCAAGAGCCGCTTGGAACGCGTGAGCACCGATGGCGGTGGTGTGTGTGTTGGGTGCTCACACTCTTGCTGCCGCACCCCCTGATTGACTTAGTTGGTCTTAGCCTGCTGTACCCGACTCTAATGCAACAGCTAGACTGCATGTAGTCACTATTTACTTCTTGACAAGTATACGAGCACTGTGCACCGAGTCCTTTTTTCTATCAAGTTGAAGACTTGATAAAAGTGCCGCATTTCTCGCCTTACAGTTTGGCTGCCTTTCGGAATCCCTGCTGTACACGGTTGTGCACTGGCGTTGCTGCCTCGGGCGCCCGACGTCATGGTGAGTGTCATCGCCGCACTCGCGTTGCCAGTGCATCACCGCGGGAACATTGCGGGCCGCCGCCGTTTCCCCTGCCGCCAAAGGTGGTGCGCGTATGGTTGCTGCATGAAGTGGGTACTGCCGTGTTTTGGGGTCCTGTTTCGTGCGGTTTGTGTTGCTTGCGAGGCCTCGGGGTGTGCCACCTGCTGCCGTGGCGCACCTCCCCACCGTCGTACAGTCACTATGCCTCCCTTTGACCGCAGTAAGTTCAGCGCACCCTACCGGGGTGCACTCGCGTGGGCCTTTCCCGGCGTGCGGATTATTCGCTTCCGCTTTGGCCGCCTGCCCTCGCTCATCCCCGTGGTGCTCGTGCTGGGCATCATTGGCCTCTCCTGGGGCACCACCGTCTTTGGTGCGCTGCTGCCGCTCCTGTCTTCGGCACCCCTACGTGCTGTCCTCGGGCTGGCGGTCTTCCACCCGATCGTCGCCGCGGTCATTGCCAACTACCTCCTGTGCGTGGTGGTGGACCCGGGGAGTGTGCCGGATGACTGGCGGGCTCCGCCGCCGGCGCCTCCTGGAGGGGCGGCGGGAAGCACCGCCCAAGAGGGCACGGCCGTGGCGGCGGGACAGGAGCGCGAGATGGTGGTTGGGTGTGTGCCCCCCAGTGGTGGTGGTGTTGGTGGGGTGGACGGAGCCGGGGAGGGCGTCCACGACGCGCTGCTGATGGAGGATAGCGACAGCTCGGGCGGGCCGGGCACGCCCATGACCACCTGGGAAAGGGGTGCGGACCGGTCTGGGTCGGTCACCACCGGGACTGGGACGGCGGGCGGTAGCGGTGGCGGCGCATCTTTCCGCTACGTCCACCTCGTGCATGAGCGCAACGCCGACGGCGGGTACCGCTACTGCCATAAGTGCGCGAGTTTCAAACCCGACCGCACTCACCACTGCCGACGCTGCGGCTTCTGCGTCCAAAAAATGGACCACGACTGCGTGTTCATTTCCAATTGTGTGGGGGCGGGTAACCACAAGTTCTTCCTCTCCTTTATCTTTTGGGCGTTTGTCGGCACCCTCTTCACGACCGTCGTCGCGGGGCCCGCGTTTTTCCGCATCCTCACGGGCGCGGGGAGCCACGTCGGCAGCCGGCGGTCGCGGCACCATGCGGTGCACCTGCTGACGACGGCAGTGTCAGAGGTGGCGGCCGCGGCGGTGCGGGTGTCCACCGCCAGTGGTGGTGGTGGCGGCGGCAACGGCAGCGGCAGCGGCGGGGTGGTGGTGGGCGGCCCCGGCCCCCCACCGCGCGCCGACGTGACGGCGCTGATCCTGGCTGGCTACATCCTCAACACGAGCTTCACGTTTGCGCTCGGCATTTTTGTGGCAATGCACGCGTACCTGCTCTCCCACGGGCGCACGACAATTGAGATGTACGAGTTGGCCGATGAGGCCCGCCGCGCGTCGGCACGCGCGTACGACCTGGGCGTGTGGCCCAACGTGGTCGGCACTTGTGGGCCCCACTGGTACCTGTGGGGGATGCCGACGACGCTCGGCCTGCCGGGGGGCGGGGCGGGGGCGGTCGTGTGGGACCGACGGAGACCGACGATGGGCGTGTAAGCTTGCGGGTGGCGGTCGGCGACGGCGGCGGCGGCGGCAGCGGTGGCGGCGGCGGCAGCGGCGGCAGCGACGGCGGCGGCGGCAGCGGTGGCCGTGGCCGTGGCGGCGGCTGCGGGGAGGCTGTGGGGGCGCCAATAATAAACGAAAAGACAAACACTGCACATGACGAGGGGGTCGTATTGTGTTGCGTATAGCAACAGCAGTTTGTGTCGCGCCGCACGCAGTGCGTCGTAGAACGCATCGCATACGTCGCAGTGCGCGCCATGCCGCGTGGAGACCCGCGAGCAGGTCCGTTGACAGACTCCTTGTGAGCTCGCCGGTGAGCAGACCTCCCCGTTGCGTTTTGTCGCCAGAGCAACCAAGCAGTCCCGGTTAGCACCCCGGCGGGCCATCTCTGCGCCAACGGTAGTGCGTTGTCGGGTTCTGGGCAGGTTGGCGCTCACTGCAGCTCGCTTGAAAGAAGCTGGCAGGGAGCACGCTTGGGCACACGGGACGGATACTGCCTCTGCGCCCTTCACGGCACTGTCGGCGGGAGCGCGGCGGCGACCGCGGCGTCATAGCCCCCCCCCCCCACCTCGTCCGGCCAAAACACCGCCACGCTGTTGGCCCACGCCGCCCGCGCGACCGTCTCCACGTCCACCCCCCGGCTTGCGGCAACGACCTCAGCCACCGCCCGGATGTGGCACGGTTCCACGCGGCCCTTGACGGTCGCCCCCGCCTCCCACTTCTTCTTGTCCTTGGCCGGCCACGTCGACACAACCGCCCCGACGCCTGCGTGCGTGCCGCGGATGCCGCAGTATGGGGCGTCTGTCTCCAACAGCAGCCGGTCGAGGGGGATGCCCTTGACCGTTTCAATATTGTCGGCGGTCTTTAGGGAACACCCATTGACGCCGAGGTATAGCTCTGGCATGGCAAGCACCGCGTCCCGCTCTGCTGGGGTGCCCGTGAAGCTGTGTACGACGCCTGCCCGGAAGGAGCCACGGTGCCGGGCGACCGCGTCGAGAAAGTCGGGGAAGGCCGCCCCGCGGCAGTGGAGGAACATGGGCAACCCGGTCGACGCGGCGAGCGGGAAGTGGCGGTCAAACACAGCGCGCTGCGTAGGCGCGTCGCAAAACTGCAACCGATCGTAATCGAGCCCACACTCTCCGACGGCGACGACGCGGCCGGGGGCCGACGCGGCAACGGCCGCGAGGCCGGCGATCGCGTCGGCCGGTCCGCCGGCGGGGTTGTCAGCGCCGAGCGGCCGCACCTCCCCGGCGCGCGTCGGATGCACCCCGACCGTCGAGTAGAGGGCGTGCGTAGTGGTGGCGGCGGAAGCGGCCAAGGCGGCCGCCTCGCTGCTCGTCGCCACGTCCCCGGCAGTGACGATCGTGCGGACAACGCCGGCATCTGAGGCGCGGCCGAGGACCGACGCCAGGTCGGGCGGGTGTCGCGCCGTGCCATTGTAATGTCCTTGGAACATTGCATCGGTGAGGTTGGCCGCGATATCAATGAAGAGGGACATGGCGGGGGGGAGGCGGCGGGCGGTAGCGGCCGCCGTGGTAAAGCGGTTGGGGTCGTCGATGTGGACACGGTGAAACACAAAAGAGCAGCGTCGTGCGCGGGAAGGGAGAGTGGGAGCAAGTGAAGTACGGCAGAGAGTAGTGGAGGGTTGGATGCACTAGTGGTGGGCAAGGCAGCGATGGCAAGAGGAGTGGTGGAGTTGTGGAGTGGTGGAGCGACGGGGATGAGCAGCGATAAAGGAAGAGCTGTAGTTGTGATCCACGAAAAAGCCGTGATCCATGGGCCACAGCTCGCCGTTTTCTCGGATGCGATTCGAAAGAAGCCTCGCCCATGTCTCAGCGCTGAGACATGGGCTGCGCAGCCACGTTCGCCTGCTTGCGGTTGAGCCCAGTATGTTCTGTTGCATGTCAAGATGGTGGCGCAGTACCGCAACTTTTAGTGGAGTGCGCAACCGCCGGGGAACCAGCGAGGGGAATAGAAACAGAGACGATCATACTTTACTACAGTTTAGGGAGGTCGCGTGGGCGCACGGGACGGATACTGCCTCTGCGCCCTGTATGGCGCTGTCTGCAGGCGAGCGGCGGCGACCGCGGCGTCGTAGCCGCCCCCCCCCACCTCAGCCGGCCAAAACACCGCCAATCTGTTGCCCCACGCCTCTAAAGTTAGTTCCTTTCAAGCGAGCTACAGTGAGCGCCTGCCTGCCGAGAACCCGACAACGCACTGCCGTGGGCGCCGCAACGGACAGCTGGGGTGGTAGGCGGGACTGCCTCATTGCTCTGGCGACGAACTCAACAGGGGGGTCTGCTGACCGGCGAGCTCGGAGGAAGGGAGTCTGTCAACCGACATGCTTGCAGGGAGTCTGTCAACCGACGTGCTCGCGGATCTCCACGCGACATGGCTCGCACTGCGGCGCATGCGACACGTTCCACGACGCACTGCGTGCGGCGCGACGCAAATGGCTGTTGCTGTACGCGGCACAATCGACATACCAACCTCTCGCCGTGTGAAGTGTTTGTCTTTCCGTTCATTATTCGCGCCCCGCAGCTTCCCCGTGGCCGCCGCAACCGCCACAAGACCAGTATTTTGATGGTGTGACGGTCAGAGCCGGTGATCGAATCCCGTAGTGCTATGTGGGTGCACGAGGCACACAGTTGTTTGTTGTAGTATCGGCACACCGGACAGACGGGAACAACTGTCGAAAACAAAAAAAATCGACCTCACAACTGACACTGAGAAGGGCTGGCTCTGGCAATCAAGCACAATCGAAGCTCCCCAGCTGACCTCCCGACTACATCTATACAGCCTTGCGCCCTGCCTTGATGAAAGGGTGCTGCAGCAGCGTCCGGATGTTGGGGCGCTCCGCTTGAGAGCGCGTCAGACATGCCAATAGGAACGTCTTGGCCGAATCCGACACGGCCGGCCGCACCGGGAACACCAGTTGCGCATTGAGTACCGAATGGTCCCTCAGGATGCCCTCTTGCGTCAGGTCGTGACCAAACGGCCGCCGTCCAAACAGCATCTGGTACAGGATGACGCCTGTCGACCAGACGTCGACCTTAGCGCTGATCTTGGGCGGCGCGTCGCCAACCTCAAAGCACTCAGGTGGGAGATACCAGTAAGTGCCGGCGCCTTGGCTTGTCAACTCCATTCCGCCGTCACTGCCGCTGACGCTGCCGCCACCCGCGCCGGCCGCCGCCGCTCCGCCTGCCGCCGCGTCCATCTGTTTGGACAACCCAAAATCCGTGATGCGGGCCTCCCCGTCGTGGAAGAGGATGTTGCCAGGCTTGAGGTCATAGTGGATGACCCGCCGCGGTTGTTCCGACAGGTAGAGAAGCCCCGCCAGCACTTGAGCAGTGATGGAGCGGGCCTCCCGCTCCGGCAGAGTCTTGCGCGCCTTGAGGTGGCCGTCCAAGTCGCCCCCGTCGCAAAACTCGAGAACCGTGCAAAAGGAAGAGGCGTCGATCTCAAAGACGTCCAGCAGCTGCACGACGCGCGGATGCGTCAGCGCCTTGTGAATTCGGTATTCGCGGGTGGCGTGGCGGATGTAGTTGCGCTTCTTCTCCTCCCGCCAGTAGGTGCCCAGCTGGTGAATCTTGCACGCGACGTGGCGAAGGCCGACCAAGTCATACGCCTTGTACACCTCGGAGAAGCCGCCGCGGCCGAGGAGGCTCATCAGCACGTAACGGTCGTTGAGGGTACGGTAGTCATGGAAGCGGGACGCCGCCTCGTCGCGCTGGCGTTTGAGCTCCCGGATGAGCAGGGCGCGCTCGGCTTCGGCGCGGCTGCGCTGGTCTGCTAAGGCGGCCTCGTCCTTCTTGAATGACAGCAGCTGCAGCTTGCACACCTCCTCTTGCTCAACCAGATAAGCCGCGGTTTGCGTGTGCGGAACCGCTGACGCGGACACGCGGTCCCCGACGGCAGCAGCTGCGACCGCAGCTGACGCTTCCTGGCTCCGTGCCGACGGCGAAGACGCCGGTGGCAGCGGTGGGGTGCTTGCCGACAGCGCGCGGAGTTGTTTCGCGAGCTCCTTGCGTCGCTTCTCAGTCGCTTCCTTGCGGGTGGCCAGCTCCCGCAGACGCTCGCCCATCGCCTTGAGCTCCGCCCCGTCTTCCCACACCTCATGGAGGGAGGTGCCCGCCCGCTGCACTTCAATATGGCCGAGCCGACGGGACGCCTCGGCCGCCGCCACCACCGCGTCGGCGCGCTTGTGGCGCGCCACGGCGCGGATGTGGGCTTCAAGCGCGGACCGCGTGGCGGTTACGGACTCGGTGGCAGTCGCCGCCTCGGCCGCCGCCGTCGACGCAGCCAGGCGCGACTCAGTCAAAGCCGTCGTTGCTGCCCGCGCCGCTTCGGCTTCCCGCAACGCTTCGGCCTTAGCCGCCCGCACCCCGGCTTGCAACTCGACCGAGGTGTGTTCGAGCTGTGCCTTGAGAGCGGCTGCTTCTTCCCGAGCGACGCGCAGCTCCTCTGCAGCGGTGGCGGCCGCTGCCGCCGCCGCCGCCGCCGACGCCGCAGCGACGGCATCAACGGGAGCCGAGATCAGGCCGGGCCCCGGCTGCGCTGGCTGCGCCGGCGACGGAGGCGCCGACGTGGTCGCTGACCCCGCCTCCCGCTCCTCCACGCCAGCAAACAGCCGCCGTGGCGTCGGCAGCCGACCGCCGTCGCTGCGGATGGGGCTGGCTACGACGCCTAGTGACACTGTGGCTGGTACTGCACCTCCCGGCCGGCCACCTCCAACGGCAGAACTGCCACCACCACCACTGGCAGCAGGGCCCGCCGGAGGCCGGTCACCCCCCCCCCGGGAGTCCCCCGGCGGGTCGGTGACGCCCCAACTGCTGCACGTGGCGCCGCCGACCCCATCCGGCGCTGGCCGCGAGCTCCGGCTGTTGGGAGAAGAAAGCCCTGCCGTCGCCGTGGCAGCGACGGCGGCAGACGAGCCCGGCGACCCCGCCGCCAGCCGCGCCGCCCGCCCCCCTCCGGCCGGCTTGAAGTACTGCTCCAGCCGCGCGTTTTTCGTCGGCTCAAACGCCGCCGCCGACCCCCGCCCTCGCTTGCGGCCCGTACCCCCGGCAACACGACGACCCCCACCAGCGGCCGCCCCACCACCCGGCGCGACGGCAGCAACTGCATCCCCCGAGTCGCGGCTGCTGTTGGAGGTGCCCGGTGGCTGTGCCGGTCGCGGTTGAGTCCGCCGGCTACCGGGGGTAACGACCCGAACGCGGGCGGGCCCAGAGGCGGAGCCGCGGCTGCCCCCTGACGAGAAGCTGCCAAAAGAATCTTCAGCAGTCTCTTCCGGAGGAGGGGGTGGAGATGCGCCACGTCCCCCCGGCGTGGCAACAACAGCAGTCGGCCGGATGGAGGAAGGCAAGGGGGTGGTGGTGGGTGGGACAGTGAGAGGGACCGCCCGAGTAGCTACAATACCGGCCGCGGTCACCGGCGGCGGCGGTGGAGAGGGTGGGACCGACGCGGCGGGCACCCCCGAGGGGACCGCAGATGGCGGCGGCTCCTCATCCTCGGCCTCGTCACCCGTGAGCACAAACGAGCGTGAGACGTCCATCAACCCGTCTCGGACGTACGACACCTGCGCAGGAGGTCGCGGCCGAGGCGGAGACGACGGCGTCGACGCCTGTGGGTGGGAGGCAGTGCGCACCGCGGCGACCGACGCGTCCGCAGCACCAGCTGGATCCGAAGAGGCGGCACGGCCGTCGGTCGGTAGCACAAGCTCGTTCTGCCTCGCCGCCGCGGCGGCCGCCGCCGCCGCCGCGTCCAATGGCGCCAATGCCCCGGATGAAGTCGCCGCCGTCGGCTGTGGCGCCGCGTGCAGCAGCGAAGGAGCACCGAGCCGCGCCTCCAGCAAGCGTCGCCGACCGTCTGGTAGGGACGAAATAGCCGCTGCGGGGCAAGAGGTGACGAGAGCGTCCATCCCACCCGCCGGAGCACAACGGGGGTGGGATGTACGGGCGGGGTCAGTGGCGCACGGCACCACAAAACACCGAAGACGGGCAAGGCGGGGGGGGGGGGGGGGGGGGGGGAAAAAAAAGGGGGAGGGGCCCCAACGGGCGGGGGCCGCCCCATGCACCCCCGCACAGGGGGGGGGGGGGGGGGGCCCCGGGTGGGGGGGGCGAGAGGTGCGCGG
>Ga0115031_1004677_pt1 | contig 10076 bp, 9 predicted proteins | sample Maine_Asex4_meta_FD_87301 | JGI IMG/M metagenome (GOLD analysis project Ga0115031, IMG submission 87301) | Marine algal microbial communities from Maine, USA - Maine_Asex4_metaG | ecosystem: Host-associated > Algae > Red algae > Unclassified | place: Maine, USA | collected 2015-01-05 | reverse complement strand
CGGGGTGAGCTTTTTGCCGAAAAACTCGAACCTCGAGATCGGCGTCCGGGCACAGTTCGGCTTTGGTGACCGGGTGCGGGAAGACGTACTTGCGGGATTACGCACGTCGGACGGGTTACTGATCGGTAATCAGCGAGCGCCGGCGAATATTGCGCTGCGACACCGGCAGTTTTTCATCGGCCCTAGTTTTGGTTATACCCTCAAGATCGGTAAGAACAAACGGGCGGGCCTCCACCTCAGAACATCGCCGGGTTACTTCTTTCATAAGATCCGTTTTCAGGACGATGTGGTGCAGAGCGTACCGCAATTACTACCGGAGTACCGGCCGGGCTACGATCGGCTGACGGGAGGCTTCGCCCTCCACCAGTTCGTGGGTTACCAGCAACTGGCGCTCGACCGGCGGGTCAACTTCTACCTCGGGGCGGAAGCGACGGTTGGTTTCACGAAGGCCTTACGCAATTTCGATTTCGCGGCGGGCACACCCTCTCCCGCCGACGGGCGAACGGACATATTATTAGGCCTGAAGGCGGGTTTTATACTCCCGCTGTACTTTGGGGAGGGCCGGGAAATCTTCTATAAATAGTGCTACTGCTCTATCGCATCGGGATTAGCGCGTACCATTCGGCTATTCGGCTCGCGGCGTTGTTCGGCGTTGCGCAAGCAAAGTTGTGGGTTGCCGGGAGGCAATTGCCCGTTCCGTCGCTCCCGCGTCCGCGCCCAAACGGGCGGCTGATCTGGATGCATTGCGCCAGCCTGGGAGAGTTTGAGCAAGGGCGGCCGGTGCTGGAAGCGTTGCGCCGGGAACGCCCCGATTGGCAAGTGTTGCTTACCTTTTTCAGCCCCAGCGGCTACGAGCGTTGCAAAAACGAACCGCTCGCCGACCGCGTGGCCTACCTCCCCGCCGACGGGCCGGGCCGGGCCAAAGCCTGGGTGGAACGGATTCGGCCCGACGTCGCGATCTTCGTCAAGTATGAGTTCTGGTTCTTTCACCTCCGCGCCCTCCACCACGCCGGCGTACCTACCTTCCTGATCGCGGCAAGCTTCCGGCCATCTCAGCCGTTTTTCCGGTTCTGGGGTGGCTGGTGGCGACGAATGTTGGGCTTCTTCGAGCTGCTCATCGTGCAGACGGCCGCCGACAAGGAGTTGCTGCAAGACAAAGGTCAGCTTACCGCCGGCCGCCTCCTCGTCGCCGGTGACCCGCGGATGGACCGGACGTTGCAGGTCGCCGAAGCCCCGTTCGCCGACTCCGTGCTCGATGCTTTTTCCAATTCCGCTTCCGGCCCCATCCTGATGGCGGGCTCGGTCTGGCCGGAGGACGTGGCGATCCTGCTTGAAGCCCTCCCGCAACTACCACCCGGTCTGCGCATCGTGCTCGCGCCCCACCAATTGCACGAATCGGAACTGGAGAAGTGGCGAGTGGCCTTCGGAGCCTATCGCTACACGCGCGCGGAAGGCGTTGACCCCGCCCGCCACCGCGTGTTGATCATGGATACCATCGGCATCCTGAGCCGCGCTTACCGCTATGCCGACCTGGCCTACGTTGGCGGTGCCTTCCGCACCGGTCTGCACAACACGCTGGAACCCATGGCGCACGGCTTGCCCGTGATCTTCGGGCCGCGGCATCAAAAGTTTCCCGAAGCGGGCGTCGCCCTCGCCCGGGGTGGTGCTTTCGTCGTCACTAAGGCCGAGGAACTACGGGCAACCATCGTCGCGCTAACGAATACGGACGTCGGTTCACACGCCAGTACCGCGCAACTGGCCCTGGCGGAGGAGAGTGCCGGTGCCTCGTTACGTATTGCGGCGGCTATACTGGAGGAATTGAGGGAACGACGGTAAAGGCCGTTTGGAACGCCAGGGCTATCGCAAAATTGGACCTTACTACGGCTAAAGCCGCAGCCTGACATAGGAATTCCTTCGGACTGATACGACCTTGCGACTGCCTTGTTTGAAACGCCCGAAGCGGAACCGGGTTGCCATTACCTTCCTTATCTTGAGCCCGATGCGTGCCTGTTTACTATTCTTAATTTTGTTATTTGCTTGCCGGATGCCGGCACAATCCTCTCTTCCACCGGCGGAGAGCCCGGAAGCGAGCCTCGCGAACGCATTCGCCAAAGGTGACCTGATGGTTGCGATTTCCGAAGCCAACTGGCGCAAAGGCCTCTGCCTGGCGAGCGCAAAACTGCGGAACGGCGGCCACGTCAGCCTCGAGCTGTACCTGACCGCCGGCCGGACGTATACCTTCGTCGGCTCGGGTGATAACGACGCGGTCGACGTTGACCTCTACCTTTGGAGTGACGCCCCACGCCCCGTAGCGGAGGATAAGGAAGACGACGGTACGCCCATCATCGAATGGACCTGTGACGTAACGAACATCTACCGCCTGGAAGTCAGCCTCGTAGCCGCCGCCCGGGAACGGGAGTTCATTGCGCTGAGTCTGCTGAGCGACGACGGCGGATCGCTTGTTAAAGAAACTTACCAAGGCGTAGCGGGTCGTTTTTTTTCGGCGGCCGGCGGCTTACGGCGGTCCGCGCCCGGTATGGACTGGCAAACGGAGGACGATCAATGGTGTGTCTTCGGCTACCTCCCGGGAGCAGACCGAGGAGCAACATTGAATCGCCTTACCCCGGGCGAAGGAAAAACTGTTTTCGCGGCTACCGGAAGCCCGGAACTCCGAAATATTAGCCTATATTTAGCCAACGGAAAATCGGACATAATTGCTTCCAGTACGGAGGATGGTCCGTTTCCCCTCGTGCGGTACACCAGCGGCATCAGCGAGTCACTCGACCTTAGAATCGAGACGCCCCGCGCCCGCGCCGGTGCTTTTATACTGCTCGGGATTTTTCATCATTAAACCCGGGTTGCGGCCAATTGCGGCGGCCTCCCACAACCTCATCCTAATTATGAGCAAAGTCCTCAAAGTAATCGAAGTTCTCAGCGAGAGTAGCAAAAGCTACGAAGACGCGATCAAGAACGCCGTGGAGAACACCTCCAAGTCCGTTCGCCACATCCGTTCCGTTTATATCAACGAGCAATCCGCCACCGTTAAGGACGGCAAGGTGGACAAGTTCCGCGTCAACGTAAAACTTACCTTCGAGGTCGACGTCTAAAGATTGTCGATCTAAATACAAAAAGCCGTGCCTGGAAGTAATTCCCGGCACGGCTTTGTTTTTGGCGTCAACGGCAAACGAGGCACCAATACTGATTTATTTCTTGGCCGCAATCTTCCGGATCAAGGCTTCCACCTCTTTCTCGCGTCCCTGCTGATAACCTTTAAAGCTTTTGACAATCTTGCCTTTGCCGTCAAGTATGTACATCTGAGGAATGCTGCGGAAGCCGAGTACGGATTGTAGTTGACCGTTAGGATCAACGAGTATGTCGTATTTCCAGCCCTTGCGGCTGACGAGTGGCTTTATACGGTTGATCATATGCCGCTTGTCAACGCTGATGGCAAGCACCCGGGCACCAATCTCATCTTCCCACTTACTGAGAAAAGGCTTCATGTGGTCGAGTTCCATATGACAGGGCTGGCACCAGGTTGCCCAAATAGCAACGACGGTTGGTTTACCGTTGCCGACGAAATCGGAAAGCGCGGCGGGCTGGTTATCGATGGTAACCAATTCGGGCGTGGGGAAGCTTTTCTGAGCGGACAGAGAAAGCGTGAAGCAAAGTAGAGTTAGGGAAAAAAGCAATTTCTTGAGCATAGTGTCTGATGATTAGTACCGTGAAAACGATAAGGGGTAGTCATAAGGTTACCTCAATATATGTTATATTTTCATTAATATGAGGATGCCGCTTTCGCGCCTTCCCCTTTCCTTTCTTAAAACACCGACGGCCACTCCCGGAAGTTGGGAATGGCCGTCGGCTGCTAATCGGGTCGGATCAAGCGGATATCAGCCTAAAAGTCATTGATGGAGCGACCGGTGTAGGACATTACGTTACGGAAACCGACATAAGACTTGGTTGTATCCTGGTACTCGTAAGTGCGCGTGCCGTTCTGGAGGAAAAAACTGACGTCTTTCCAGCTGCCGCCGCGAATCACTTTACGCTTCAGGGCGATGGGGTCATCATCAGCCGCGTTGTAACGAATATCGGGGTTGAAATCGTGAATGAAGCTGTTAGCGTTCTCGTTGAAGGACGTGACCGTCCACTCGGCGACGTTACCAGCCATATTGTACAGGCCGTAGTCATTGGGGTAATAGGCGTCAGCGGCTACGGTGTAAGCACCACCGTCGTCGGGGTAATTACCGCGACCGGGCTTGAAGTTAGCCAGCAGACAACCTTTGGAGTTGCGAACGTAAGGGCCACCCCAAGGGTAAGGAGCGTTTTCCTTGCCACCGCGGGCCGCATACTCAAATTCGTACTCGGTGGGCAGTCGGAAATCCTCGATGAGTGTTTCGTTGTAGGTGTTCCAAAGCGAAGTCCGCCAGTAGCTGAAGGCGCGGGCCATCTGCCAGTCGATACCCACGATCGGGTAGTCGTCATAAGCGGGGTGAGAGAAGTAGCTACGGGCCATCGGCTCATTGTAGCTGTAAGCGAAGTCACGAACCCACACCAGGGTATCGGGGTAGATGTTCACGGCTTCTTCGGTGATGAAAGCGTCCATGCCTTCGCCGCTACGGCCCTGGGGGCGCGCGCGGGCGGCGGCACCCCAGTCGGCCTCCTTGTAGGTGTACTCGTAGAGGTTGGTGTTCACCTGACGGCGACCGGCGAAGGTTTCGTCCAACCAGAGGTCGGCCAATTCCTCGGCGGCGTAATCGAGCTCGATCTCCCAGTCGATACCACCATCTTCGTTAAAGTCACCCATCATGTCGTGCGCAATAGAATCGCGAACCCAATTGATGAACTGACGGTATTCGTTGTTGGTGATCTCGGTATCATCCATGAAGAAGCCATTGATGGTAATGGCCTTTGGTCGTTGGATAAAGGTACCGGAGATGTCTTGGTCACTGTTTCCGACGTGGGCGGTTCCTGGGGGTACGTAGACCATGCCGTAAGGCTGTACGCCTTTCCAGTCAGGACGATCAAGCGCTCCAACGAGCTCGCCGGTGTCACGGCTGCCGCAGCTGGAGAAAGAGAGGGCCAGAAGGGATGCGGCCAGGAGGAGGTAAATATAATTCTTCATTAAAAGACCCGAGTTTTTCCTCTTAGTTTTCAAAAAGCGTTGCAAAGATAGACGAGTTGCCTTGGCTAAACAACTTTCCGAGGGACTCAGAATGTATTTAACGGTGAGGTCAGCAACTACACGACGCAAACGCACTCAAGAACGGCCGTAGTATTAAAGTCGGTGAGGAAACCAACTTTTAACATAACGGTTCACTCTTTGGCGCGCGGATAAAAGATGATGGGAGGAGGCACGCCCGCGCCGATGCGCTGACGGAGATTGTACTTCAGGCTCACCTCGTGGCTCCCCGACTGCACGCTGTTCAGCTCGGAGAGCGTCACGTCAAAGGCGTAAGCCAGGGTTAGTTTTTCGCTGATGTTGAGACCACCGCTCAGTACGACGGCGTCCGTCGTCGGACCGCTGTGCCCGCGATAAGCAGCACCGGCAAAGATATTTTCCCGGTAGCGAACCGTCGCCCCGGCCATAATTTGCGTTTGAGTGTTCGTACTCGCGGCGTACACCATGGGGTAAACCTCCACGTTCCGGATTACGTCGAACCTCAGGCGTAGATAAGCATGATATTCCCGCTCCAGGCTGTAATCAAAACCGGGAAAGGCGATGACCGCGCCGTTGAGATTTTTCGCGGACAGGCCCGCATTGATCGTTTCCGACTGATAAAATAGCCCCGCACCGAAGGAAACGGAGCTGTTATTGACCTGCCCCGAGGGCAGTAAATCATCGTTATGGATGACCGTATTAGGGTCTTCGTAGAGCCCGGAAGACGTACGCAGCAGGCTGCCGTCCACCCCCAGTTGCATCATTCGCGCCGATAGGCCGACGGACCAAACCGAGGCTCCGCGCACCAACTGGTAGTTGTAGCTCAACCCAAAAGCGTTGATAAACCGCGCGCCGATCTGATCGCGTTCCACCTCCACCCCTACGCCGCTGCTGAGAAAATAGACCGGCAGGTGCGCACTCAATCGTTGACCTACCGGCCGGCCCTCCAGACCTGACCACTGGGCGCGGTAGGCACCGGTGATGCTCAGGCTGTTATCCAGCCCCGCGTAAGCGGGGTTGAACTGTACGATGTCTCGTCCGGGCATACTGTAGCGGGCGAACTGCTGCGCTTGCGCCGAGAAGCCGAGCGCGAGTAGGGACAAAACGAAAAGTAGACGTGTCAGCATGGAAGGGTATGGTCTTAAATTTTCTTCGTTTGGCGATGGTCATTAACCCGGCTGGGTCGCCGCCGCCGGCCCGTCGAGCAGCACCAACGCTTCGGCTACGGTCTTAACGGGCAAACGGCACGCCCGGTTTTCACAGACGAACAGCCGGGTGGTATCGGGAAGGTAACGATTTTGCAGCAGCGGAACGTCTTCCCGAACCTCATTGGCGGCAACAATCAGCAGGCCGGGTCGGTAACGCGACAGGAAAGCTCGGGCTTCCGCCTTTGCCCCCGGGCCGGTGATCGCCAATTCGCGCGGCGGTACGCCGTGTAGCAGGGCCGCTTCGAGCCAGTTGCCGAAGCTGGACGGGTAGCGCTCCAGGCTGCCGGCCATGGCGGCGAGCATCTCTTCGCCGCGCGCCAGGTACTTCGGTTCGCCGGTCAGGCGGGCGAGGCGGAGCAGGCAGCTCATCAACTGGCCATTGCCGCTGGGCAGGGCGTTGTCGAACAGCTCCACGGCGTCGACGGGAAGGTCGCTGCCGGCGGGCGGGCGCAGGAAGCACATCGGGCCGTCGGGCATGCTGAAATTGGTCAGCAACTCGTCGATAAGGGCGCGGGCGTCGACCAGAGCGTAATCCAGGTTGAAGGTAGCGTCGTGCAGGTCGAGAGCCGCCTCGGACAGGGCGGCCAGATCGTCAAGGAAGGCGGGCGCACCGAGTTTTCCGCTGGTGAGGTTTCGGTACCACTTTCCATTTTTGCGGAGGTGATCGTTGAGGGTCCGCCAAAGGTCAGTGGCCAGCTTTAGGTAGCGATCGTCATTGGTGGCGCGGTAGCACCATGTCCAGCCGGAGATCAGCAGGGCGTTCCACTGCAGGATCAGTTTATCGTCCGCGCCGGGCGGAATACGGAGTAGTCGGGCCTCGTGCAGCGTCTTGCGGGCCTTGTTCAGTTTGGCCTCCGCCACGTCGGTCGGCAGACCGACTTTAGCGGCGACGGCGGCCAGCGTATCGGGGCGGTAGAAGATGTTGGTTTGTTCCTCTTCCCAGTTACCTTCCACGGTGACGCCGTAGAATTTAGCGAGCAGCTCGGCTTCGTCGGCGGGTAGCAGGTTAGCGATTTCCTCCAGCGTCCAGGTATAGTATTTACCCTCGACGCCTTCCGAATCGGCGTCGAGCGCGGCGCGGTAGCCGCCGTCGGGCAGCGACATTTCGCGTTGCAGCCAGGCGGTGGTTTCGGCCATCGCGTCGAGGTACCGCCGGTTGGGCAGGGCGAGGTGGAGCTTGCCGAGCAGGCGCAGCAGCAGCGCGTTGTCATACAGCATCTTCTCGAAGTGCGGCACCCGCCAGTCCGCGTCGACGGTATAGCGACTGAAGCCGCCACCGAGCTGGTCATAAATGCCCCCGTCGAGCATGGCCAGCATCGCGTGGGCGGCAAAGTGCTGGTCGTTGAATTCGCGGTGGAGTACGCCATTGGTCAGCAAGGCTTCCAGGGCCAGGCTCATCGGGAATTTCGGCGCGCCGCCAAAGCCGCCCCGCGCATAGTCGTAGCTGCCGGAGAGCTTACCCATCACCGTTTCGCGCCACTCGGCGTGGTCATTGGCTTCGGGTTCCAACCGCAGCAGTTTAACGTTGCCCGCCTTGATGTTACGGGTCAGGCGGTCGGCCTGCTCCTCCACGGTGGCGCGCTCGGTCTGGAATTGTTCGTGGAGGTGAACGACGACTTCGCGCCAGCTCGGCCGGTTGTATTTTCGCTCGGGTGGGTAGTAGGTGCCCGCGTAGAAGGGGCGGCCGTCGGGCAGCAGAAAGGCGTTGAGGGGCCAGCCGCCGCCGCCGCTGATGGCCTGACAGGCTTCCATGTATATACGGTCTACGTCGGGCCGTTCCTCACGGTCCACTTTGATGCAGACAAAACGCTCGTTCATCAAATCCGCCGTCGCCTGGTCCTCGAAACTTTCGCGCTCCATCACGTGGCACCAGTGACAAGTGCTGTAGCCGATACTGACCAGGATCGGTTTATTTTCAGCTTTGGCGCGGGCCAGCGCGGCCTCGCCCCACGCCTGCCAGTGCACGGGGTTGTGCGCGTGCTGCAGCAGATATGGGCTTGTTTCCCGGCCCAGGGTATTTTGGGTGGCGATGATGAACGGGGGTTTGATTGGCGGTGAAACGTGGGAGGCGGAGATTAGTTGGATGCACGGCCGGGTGACATTACATAACGATTTTCATCAGGGCGGGGCCGCGGGTGCGATGGAAAGGGAAAGCACTTCGGTTTTCACGCCTAACCTACGTTTCTTTGCCCCTTGCGTTGCATCCCGCGTCCCCGCCCCAAAAGGCATCCGTCCCGTCAAAAGACGCAACCGTATTCTGCGTGGCGGCCGTGCTGGTCGGCGTTACCTTCGGCACCTACCCGGCGCGAAAGGCGGCGCGGCCGAGGCGGTGGAACCAAGTCAGCGAAGTTAAAATTTATACCCGTACTTCCTCCCCGGGCTCAATACCCACGTTCAGCACTTTGATGACGAAGGAGCAGGTCACCGCCCCCTCGATGGTGGGCCGCATGGCGACGGTCAGGGCGGCCATGACGTCAGCGTATTTACCGGTGAGCTGGGTCGACAAGCCGTTGGTGGCGACGGTAACGCCGGGTTGCGCGCGCAGCAGACGGATGAAGTCAACAATTACCGGCGAGTAATCGGGCGTCAGGGGGTAGAGAGAGAGTTCGGCGGAGGTCATGCTTGATGAGATAATAGGAATAAACGCAAGCTGATGGTCATCAGCCATGAAGCGGCTGGTACTTGATCGTTCCCGCCGGGGCAAGAAAATAGATAACTCGCACCTAACGGGAAGGCCGGGATTAGCGCGAATAATACGGCTAGTTGACGCAAAATGTACAAAAGCACCCGTAATAGTACTGTTATATGATAAAAATATGCGGATGATTGAATCCAAGTGTACGATACTTTCGTACATTACTATCATAAGCAGTTTGTTTCAACTGTATATATTCCGTCCCAAAGAACTATAACCGTATAATCTCATTCCCTTCCGATACTTCGGTAGTGGAGCTAATTCTTAATTTGCACTAACACTTTTATCCATGACTATAAGAATTTACCCTAATTATATAAAAGCCCTGTTTTTCGCGTTACTGGCCGCCTTTTGGCTACCGGCCACGGCCCAGGACGGGTGCTTCACCAACGGTGGAGAACTCAACACGCCGAGCGGTAGCGTTTACGTCGGTGTCTGCGTCGACGATGATACCGAGGTGCCGATTGAGATCACCCGCGACGGTTTCGTCGGTGACCGTAGTCAGTACTTTCTGACGACGCCTTCCGGCTTCATCGTAGCCGTTTTATCCGGCAACCCACCTTTCGACCTGAGTTCTTACGGCGCGGTCAACCTCGCTATCTGGAGCGTGTCCTACTCGGGCAGCCTCACGGGCGCGGCGATCGGCGACAACATTTGCGCAACCGGCTCCACGGACTGTTTCAGTCTTTCCAACCCGATCGTGATCAACCGTCGGGAAGGTTCGGACTGTGGTGTTTTCAATGGCTGTACCGCGGATGCGGGCATGCTGGCGCTGGTCGGCGAGACCAACACCACGACCACCCGTTGTATCCGGGACGGTGATTCCGACCCCGTGGAAGTAGCCATCACCGGCTCCCCGTCCGGAGAGAATATGACCTTCCTCATCACCGATGATCAGGGTAACATTCTTGCCATTCCCGGCGACAACGGTCCTTTTGATTTGAGCGGCGCGGGTAGCGGTACCTGCCTTATCTGGTACCTTTCCTTCGAAGATGACCTTACGGGACTGACCGTT
>Ga0115031_1004676_pt1 | contig 10076 bp, 10 predicted proteins | sample Maine_Asex4_meta_FD_87301 | JGI IMG/M metagenome (GOLD analysis project Ga0115031, IMG submission 87301) | Marine algal microbial communities from Maine, USA - Maine_Asex4_metaG | ecosystem: Host-associated > Algae > Red algae > Unclassified | place: Maine, USA | collected 2015-01-05 | reverse complement strand
GCCCCTCCCGTCGGCGTCGCGCGACGCCGGCGAGCCGCCGCCGTTACGGTGCCGGCGGCGGCACCCTTTTCCCCGCCCCACGTTTCCCCCGCCACGGCAACGTGGCTGTGCGTGCCCCCATGCTCGCTCGCGGCTATGGAGTCGGCCGGCGTGCCCGGTGTCGATGCGTCGCCAAGCGCGCCACCGCCCTGAAGGCCAGGGTATTGCACGCACGTGCCTGGAATTGTTATGTGTCTTGCTCACAGTGACTCATGGCGGTTGATGTGGAAAAAAAAAATGGAGGAAGTGTTCCGAACATCCGACACCCTTGATACAGTATCCGTCGCCGCCGCCGCTGGGCAACGTGATGCCCGGCATGGGCGGATCTGCCAATCAGCGGCCTCTCCGCGCGGCTCTGGCGGCATCAAGCCAGACGGGCACCCAGGCCGGTCGCGAGTGGGCCCGACAGGTCCTTTCCGACGGGGGCCACATGGTGTGGCCTGCTCCCGAGAGCTCTGAAATTACAATCGTCGCAAGCAAGCTAGTACTTCAATTAGGTGTCAAGTATCATCAACTCATCATGCTCCTGGGTTTAAACAAGGGTTGGCCGCACGACTAAACGAAGTACTTGGACGGGTTGGACATGGCGCTGGTGACCAGTATGTTGACTTCCACGACGGTGACGCTCACGCCGGTGGTCATTAAGTCGGGTACTATGACGAAACCCAACAGTGTCGTCTGGCGAGCCTTCTCCTCGAACAACTCTACCCGGTATGCTGACGAGACGTTCGTCGTGGCCCTTCCCGCTGCTGGTACGCCGGACTTCATTGCTGGCAAGGCCTTCCAGATAGACTTAATGTGGTCCAATCGGAGCGGACGTCGGCCACGCGATGCCTACAAGTCGATTTCTTCGGCAAGGCACAAGTGCGGGCCTCTCAGGCTCACCTTCCCGATCACGACAAGTACATGTTTCATACAGCGGTTTCGCGCGCATGTGCCGCGGCGCATGACTTCAGCGTCACTGGCCGGGTGGTTGAGAGCAAGGACACCAATGTTGGGCTATCACAACGTGTCTATATTATTGGTGAAACGTGTCTAAATTCGCATACTAGGCCACAGGTAGGTGCGTGTCAATGTGACCGTGGCCTAAGGCACGTCAACCCTCTTCGGTGAACTTAGGTAAGTCCATCTGGATTCGATAGTCCTGGTGTCAAAATAGAGCGTGCATGTCCTATTCGGAGCCAGAATACGGCACGCGCAACCTATTCAAAGACCTTGGAGTATTCTACAGGCCCTCTCATTGGCTGGACGCGAACCTGTTTTAATATAATACGTGTCCGATGACTACCCACCTGGCAACACAACGATCGCGACACGATCGCTGCCCAATACACAGCGCAGGCCACGACAAGTGACCGGAGGATAATAGCTTCCGGCCTCCACGGGAACAGACGCGATCGGTGCCAGAGGCCGTGACGTATCACGGCGACAGCGACTCAAGGCGTACTGCCGTGAGCACACGCATTGCGCCCGCGCTCCAGAACGAATGAGGTTGACAGCAGCAGTCATCTCCTCGGGCCCCGGCAGTGACGGCCCGGCCCTGCAGAAATAAGAGCTGCGAGGTGTGGAGGACTCGCAGGGCAGAAACGTAGACACAGCGTCACTGTCAGCGTCTGTCTTGTTCGGCTGTCCTTCGATCAGTAGAATCCCCATCAGTCAAGAGCCAATCATGGGCGAGCATCCAGCACGCCCCGATACGTACATGACGGTTCAAACCTGTCGTTAAAGTTTGACAGCCTCTTGTCTGAACCTTGCAGAAAGCAACTGTTGGTCAAATATGGCAGCCTCACATACGTATCTCTGCGCCCCTTGTATGGACAAATATGATTGGTAACGCGAGATTACTGGTCAGGCTAAGCACCGCGATTCAGAGGCTCGGTCAGATGCTTCCTATGCCGGCGCTCGGCGAAGAAAAGGTGGGAACGGCGGGCAGAGCAGGTGCCGTAGGGGTTACATCCGCCATTGTATCGGCATCCGTGGCCCACATCGACCACCGCCGCGCTCGCCACCACCGCGCTCGCCACCGCCACGCTCGCCGCCGCCGCGCTCGCCACCGCCGCTCTCGCCACCGCCGCGCTCGCCACCGCCGCGCTCGCCACCGCCGCACTCGCCACCGCCACTCTCGCCGCCGCCGCGCTCGCTACCGCCACGCTAGTCACCGCGACGCTCGTGACCGCCGTTCGCACGATCTCTGTGCTTGCGACCGCTAGCGCCAGCGCTTGCGATGGACCGTCTGATGACCGTGAGCGGGTGGGAGGAAGACGAGGGGGCCAACGATGATGTGACCACCTCCGTAGTAGTGGCCGCGCACGTTGCATCTCTACTCGAGTCGCGACGGCGGGCTCTCGCTGCGGCACGAGTCCATCGGCCGCGGTACCGGGGCTCCGTGCCCGGTCTGCTAGCCAACCGGCCTCGCAACTTTGAACTAGGTCTTCAATGCATTCTACAGGATTATTTTGGCCTCGACGGTCTTCCCCCGGTGTTCGGTCGGGTGCAGTTTGAGCGGCGTTTTCGCGTTCCCATGCCGGTCTTCTGTCGGATCTACCGGGCGATCAAGAGCCGCCCGTTTTGGGCACAGCGCGTGAATGCGACGGGGCAGCCGCAGGCCCATCCTCTCCAACAGCTGGTGGCCGTGTTCCGCGTCCTCGCTTACGGCGAATTCTACGATCGCGCTGACGAGTACGTGCGGCTGTCTAAATTGACGATCGCGCGCGCGGTCAACCTCGTCACCGAGTTCGTCGTCGACGAATTTACTCCGGACTACTTGCGGCCGCCGACGCGGTCTGAAATTGAGGGCATTCTTGCCCGGGGCGGGCACTGGTGCCGCCAACGGCGCGGGCAGCGGCTCAGGCGCCGGGGTGGGGCGCACCGGGGCGGGAGGCGCTGGGGCTCAGGGTGCCTGGGAGGGTGGCGCCGGGGCTGGGGATGTCGGGGCGGGCGGCGCCGGGGAGGGAGTTGCCGGGGTCGGCGGCGCCGCGGAGGGCGGTGCCGGGACGGGAGGCGCCGGGAAGGGGGGCGCTGGGGCGGACGGCGCCGGGGAGGGATGTGCCGGGGCCGGCGGCGCCGCGGAGGGCGGTGCCGGGACAGGAGGCGCCAGGAAGGGGGGCGCTGGGGCGGGAAGCGCCCCTGTGGGGGGTGACCTGGGGCACCTTCACGGTACTGCCGGTGATCCACCGCCTGCTGTGGCGGCCGCTGCTGTGGCTCCTATGAGCGAGTTCATGCGCGTTTTGGTTGCCACGGGCGAGGCCAAGTCCCGGGAAGAGCACCGAGCCTTGCGCGAGGATCTGTGCGCTCACGTGTTTGCGCAGCGCGGAGAGTTCTTGGAGCCCTACGTTGATTGATTCAAGTTTGGGTGTCGCTTGCTTGCCTTTCTTTTCTACCCCGCGGGCGTGTCGTATGAGCGGCTATGTGTGATCATTTCATCTCTTTTTCTCTGCGGGCGTCCTCTATCATTGTTTCGACCCGACCAGGTGTTATCCTTCTATACCCCTCCATTGTTAGCAACTTAATAGTGCACACTAGTGCAAGTCGGCAGCCGGCCTCCGTCCTTGTCATTGTGCGCCGAGCACGCATAGATGACGACATCGTCGGCGGCCGCCGCCCTTGTCCACGTCCGGCGGCGGCCGCCGCCGACGCCAGCCCCGCCCGATGTCAGCTGGCGCATTCTTACGTGTGCCTGCCGCCGACGATATGCAGGCCCGGCAGCCGCCGCCGCCCGTTTGTGCGTCATGCGGCGGCGGCCGCCGCCGCCGGCTTGTGCAACATGCAGCGGCGGCCACCGCGGTCACCGCCGACCAGAGGCGTGCGCGGCGGCCGCCGCCACACTTGTGCATGTCGGCGGGCGGCCGTCGTCCTTGTCTTGGTGTCTGGAGCGCGCGCCGCCGCATACAGGCGTGCGCGGCGGCCGCCGCCACACTTGTACACGTCGGCTGGCGGCCGCCGTCCTTTTCATTGTGCGCCGAGCACGCATTGACGACGCCATCGTCGGTGGCCGCCAAACTTGTACGCGTCCGGCGGCGGCCGCCGCTGACGCCAGCCCCGCGCGGTGGCGGCGGGCGCACTTGCTCGTGCGCCTGCCGCCGAGGAACGGCACAAACGGCGGCCGCCGCCGCTCTCTTGTGTGTCTTGCGGCGGCCACCGCTGATCTCGCACGAGCGCTGCGGCCGCCGCCACACTTGTAAACGTCGTCTGGCGGCCGCCGTCCTTTTCTTTGTGCGCCGAGCACGCAATGACGACGCCATCATTGGCGGCCGCCGCACTTGTACGCGTCCGGAGGCGGTCGCCGTGCCGCCAGCGCGCAACGCCAGCAGCGGCAGCTGACGACGGCCGTCGCGCCACGCACCGACTGACTCCCGCCGAACCCATCCGACCCCTCTCCGCGCAATGGTGGTTGCTGCGCCTTGGTAGCGACGGCGGCGGCGCACAAACAAGGGGTGCCGCTCCAGAAGCGCCGGCACGGGCTGGGGGAAAGCACGCCACACACGCGGGCGGTTGAAGGTCGCCCGCTTGACGGCACCTGCTGCAACAGACAGAGGCCGCCGCGACGCGCACCGACTCGCCCGCGCCCCCGCCCCCCCCCCCCATGCCCGCGAGATGGATGGCGCCACGCCGTGGTCACCGCTGCGGCGGCACACACACAGGCAACGGTGCCTCGGCGGCGCCTGCACTGGGCGGGGCGTGGCGCCTGCCGCGCCGCCACGCACTAGGTCACACACGGCGCCGACCTGCGAGCGCGCGCGCAACACCACCCGTGGCACTTGACGGCGGCGGCCGCGCCACGCGCTGAATCACCCCCGACTCAACCCTCTTTCACTGGCCCTCACGAAGACGGGTGCCGCACCGCTGTCGCCGTGGCGGCGCCGCATACTCAGGCGGCGCTGCCTCGGCGGCCCGCGCTCTGGCGGGGGTGCGGTGGGTGTGCGGCGCTCACAGCACCGCGCCATGCGGCAGGTTGCACATGCACGCCGTCGGCGGCCGCACGCGCGACAGCACCTGCAGCAGGTGACGGCGGCCGCCGTGCCGCGTGCCAACTCTCCCGCGCCCCCGCACCCTCCCCCTGCCCGCGCGATGGCGGGCGCCAAGCCGTGGTCGCCGCTCCGGCGGCGCACACACAGGCGGCTGCGCGCCCGCACGGGTCGGGGCGCGGCGCCCGAGGCGCCGCTGCGCGGCGGGCCAAGCACGCGGCCGGCTGGACACAGCGCGCATAGCCTTGCACGCACGCAGAGAGGCCAACAGCGATACTTGGACAGCTCCGGCTGTCCTCGCTCCCTATTGGGCGGCTGCCGCGTTTGCACCCCGGCCAGAAATTCTGAGATCCGCGGCCAACTTGTGCCAAGCACTGTGCGCGCGGGTGGGTTGAAATGGATGGTCGCGGCGGCCTCCCGGCCCTCCAAGTGAGAGGCCACCAAATGTCGAGTGCACTGTATGCGAGACAGCGGTAAGCTGTCGCGGCGGCCGCCGCTGAGCCACACTGGGCGGCGCCCGCCGAGCCAACCGCAGTGAACCAGTAGTCGTGGGCGGGGTTCGCTGTCACGTGCCCCGCTGGGAATGGTGGGGGGGGCGGCCCGGGTCAGCGTGCGGCAGGCGCCGTCCGGAGCCGAAAATGCGGTTACATGTGAGGCCTCAAACGGCCCGCGCGTGCTGCGCCCTGCGCGGCAGCGACGCGCGCGCCGCGCCGCGGCCTGTGCGAGCGCCGCCGAGGCACCGCCGCCTATGTGTGCGCAACCACAGCGATGACCACGGCGTGGCGCCCGCCATCACGCGGGCAGAGGGGGGGGGGGGGCGTGGCCGAGTCGGCGCGCGGCGCGGCAGCCGCCGTTTGGTCCTGCGGGTGGTGCGTCGCATGCGCTGTCGCCGGCCGCCGGCATGAGTGGCCTGCCGCGTGGCGTCGCTGCGGGTTCCCCTTCTCCTCTAGTGCGGGCGCCGCCGAGGCACCACCGCCCGTGTGTGCGCCGTCGCAGCGGTGACCACGGCGTGGCGCCCGCCATCGCGTGGGCATGGGGGGGGGGGCGGGGGGGCGGGCGAGTCGGCCCCCGGCGCGGCGGCCGCTGTCTGGTGCAGCAGGTGTCGTCGAGCGTGATGGTGCCACTGGCATTTCGGGCTAATGCAGCTCCCTTCCTCGTGCCACCGCGAAGTGCCAGTGGACAAGCAAAATACGTAGGAAAAAAAAAGACCCTGTCCGAAGGGGAAAAAAAAACCGTCTATTGCTATGACTATACCAACTAAGGCAGACCGTGGCACCACACGCACCCAGACACAAGCAAAAGAGATACGAGGCAATGCCCTACAAAGCAGCATCGCGATATGAGAGAACGTCAGCAGGCTCGGCAACAACAAAAACAGAAAAGACAAGCAATGGGCATGACCAGGTCCGTATACTCCTCCTCTCCCGACCCACTTGAGCAGCTCGCACCGTTGCGCGCAAACGCCTCGATGAGGTCAGAGTCAAAGCCGTCGAAGCCGCCGCCTTCGGACACTGAGCTGTCTGATGACGCCACCGACGGCGGCTGCCGCCGCTAAAGACCAGAGGCCTGGGACGCGCCGCCCGCGTCTGCAGATGCCACCGCCGCTGCCGCGTCCGCCGCCGCCGTCACAGGCGATGAAGGCCGCGCAGGAGGCGCAGCGGCTGGTGGCAACGTCAGGTCCACGGTTGTCTGGAGCGGCGCGTCAATAGAGGCGGCCGCCTGCTTTCGCTTAGTCGCCTGCGCGCGGCGGCCGCGCTGCTTATGGGCAGCCTTGGCGGCCGCCCGCACCGTTGGCGTCGGCGCCCCCGTGACGACGTTACTTGACGGGCCTGGCGCTTCCGAACAGCCAGCAGCAACCGCCGAAGGCGTTGCCGCCGCGGTGACCGCCGACGTCGGCGTCGACGCGGCCGCCGCCGCCACCGCCGCCGAGCCTGGAGCCGCCAACGAGGCAGCGGCGGCCGCCGAGTGCGTCGCGGAGGAGTTTGCTCCCCGCCCCCGCGTCAACGCGGCCGCGGCCGCCCCCACGTTCAAGCCCGGAGCCGCCAACGAGGCAGTGGCGGCCGCCGTACGAGTATCCTCCGCGGTTGCTGCCCGCCTTCGCGTCGATACGGCCGCCGCCGCCTCAGCCGCCGACGTTGGCGCGGCGGCCGGCGGCGTCACATTCGACGGCGTGTCACCCACAATCATGACGTCGTCCTGCGCCGCCACGCCCCCAGTAGCAGAGACGTCGGCAGCCTCGCCCAAGGTGGGTGGTGCGCTCACGGTGCTGGTGTTGGTGCCGTTAGCCGCACCCTCGGCAGCAACGGACGCGTCTGCCGCCGCCTTGGACGGTGGCACCTAGATGCCTTCCGCCGCCAGCATCCTTTTGGCTTGGTGCGCCCAAAAGGCCGCCTCCATAGGCGTCTCGCGCATGAATGGAAGACTGAATGCCATCATGTTCGTCTGCTGCGTCGTTGCTTCCCCCAATTTCTCCGCCGCGCTCGCGACACGGCCGATTGTGCGGTCGTCGGCAATGCCTTCAGCTCGTGCGCGCTTGGCCGCCTTGGTTCCGATGGGGCGGCCCGCCCATGGGCTCTGCTCCTCGTCTTTGCCGCTCTCAACCAGATCGACAGGTGCCGCACCATTGTCAGGATTGCCGGCGGCCGCCTCCGCATTCGCGGCGGCCGCCGGCGCCGGGTCCCCCTCGGCAGCCGCTTGCTCAGCGGCCGGCCCATCGCCGCCCGCCTCAGCGGCGGCCGCCTCCCTTGCCGCTGCACGTACCTGCGTGGCAGCGGTCCGCTTCTGCAGGGCAGCAAAGTCGGCGGCCTCCGACTTAAACCGGTCTTTGTCCTTCAGCCGACCGACCTGGCGGCGTCACCACCACGGCGACATGACGCCGGTGGAAGAGGGGGTCGGCCGCCGCCGCAGCCCAGCCGTTTAGGCGTGGGCCGATTGACGGCAGCGGCAACCGCTCCCGTGCCAGCGGCGGTCGCCGCCACCACTGGTTGCTGCACGTATCCGCCCGTGAGTTAGGACACAGCGACCGCGGCCTTGCTCGAGGCCACCGCCAGCGTAGCTGCAGTAGCCTCGGCGTTCCTGGCCGCGCGCTTGGCCGCAGCGGTGACCGCCACCGACGCTCGGTAGGAGGCTCGCGCGGACTCCGACTCGGCCGCGGCCGCGGCGGCCGCAGCGGCCGCCCTGGCCGCCGCAGCGGCCGCCCTGGCCGCCGCGGCAACGGCAGCTGCTGTTGCGTCGGCGACTGCGAAACGGCGATTCGCCACCAGTCGCTCGGGACTGCGCGGCCGCACGGTCCGCCGCTTCCGCTGGGCCCGCTGGGCCCACTGCTCGCGGGGAGGCCAAAAGCCAAAGAGTGAGAAAGAGGATGCGCCCGATGTGGATGCCGCCGCAGATGCGGCAGTCGTGAAGGTTAGCCGTTCGGCGGCGGTCCGCTCCCCCACCTCCGCGGGCTCGGCGGTAGGTTGTTGGGCGGCGGCCCGCTCTCCCACCTCCGCGGGCTTGCCGGTCTTTGGTCGCGTGGCGGCCCGCCCCCCCACCTTTGCGGGCTCGACGGTCGTCCGCCCGTCCACCGGGGTGGGTTTGGTGGATAGAAATCGGTCGGCGGGCCGCCGCTCCACTTTGGCGGGCTCGATGGTCGGCGGTCGGGTTGCGGGCCGCGGCTCCACCTAGGCGGGCTTGGTGGTCGCTCGCTCGTCCACCGTTGTGGGCTCGACGGTCGGCGGTCGGGTTGCGGGCCGCCGCTCCACCTCGGAGGGCTTGGTGGTCGCCCGCTTGTCTACCGTTGTGGGCTTTGCAGTCGGCAGTCGTGTGGCGGACCGCCCCCCCACCTTGGCGGGCTTGACGGTCGTCCGCCCGTCCACCGCGGTGGGCTTGGTGGTTGGCGGTCGTTCGGCGGAGCGCCCTCCCACCGCGGCGGGCTTGACGGTCAGCGGTCGGGAGCCAGCCCGCCGCCCTACCTCGGAGGGCTCGACGGTCGGCGGTCGGGCGGTAGGCCGCCCCCCGACCTTGGCGGGCTTGTCGGTCGCCCGCCGGTCCACCGCGGTGGGCTCGGCGGCTGGCGTTCGGGCGGTCGTCCTCCCGTCCTCCTTGTTGGGCTTGGCCGCCTACCTCCAGGAAGCGGCTGCTCGCCTCTCGCCCCTTGCTGCACCGGTCTTGGTCGCGGCGGTGGGCAGCAGCACTGCCACTGGCAGTGGTCGAAGTGGGGGGCAACTGCCGCCACCCACTGCGCGACGCGTTGGCGCTCCCGTCTCTGCTGCTCCCTCCGCCGCGTGGTGTTGTCAAATCGCTTCATGCGGGGCATGGCGGTCGCAGGAGGCAGCGGCAGCCGCCCTTTTGTAGGGGCAACTGGCTGCCCGAGGATCCCGGTCGCAGCCGGCAGCGGCAGCTGGCCGCGCCTGCCGGCGGCTGCCGCTGCCCGCCACCACGCGATCCGCCGGCGTCGGGAGCCCGAGCGGCCGCCGCGGGGTGGCCAGGCGGCGTCCGCGAAGGGCTCCGAGGCGTAAGAAAAAAGCGCGGGCGCCACAAACCCGCCGGCAGCAGCCGCAAACCCGCCGGCGGCAGCCGCAAACCCGCCGGCGGCAGCCACTAACACGGCCGCGGCCAGCCGCTGTCACAAAAACTGGGAGCTAGAGGGGAGCAAAAGGAGGTCGGGGGAGCAGGGGCAAGCCCGCTGCCACCGCGGCCAAAAGTGGACCCAAGACGCGGGCAAGAAAAGCGCGCGCTGTCCAGGGCGCACGAGCGCCACCCGCTGGCAGCTGCAGGGGGAGCCCCGGCAGAACCGACCAACGAAGCAGGCACCAATGAGTGGTAATAAAGTCGCGCGCGGAAAGTGCGCGCGCGAAAGACGGCGGTGCACGCGACGGCGGCGCAGGCGATGATGGGCGATGGCGGCCACGGGCGACGGTGGGGGCGCAAGCGACGGTGGGCGCTGGCGGTGAGGGTGGGTGCAGGCGACGGTGGGATCTTTGTGGGAATCAGGCGAGGGCAGAGTGGCGAGGCCCCTGCCACCACAGGCTCACATGAGCACATTGCTCCCAGAGGCCGTTCACCGGCCACAGGGCTCCGTCAGGGCCCTCT
>Ga0115031_1004674_pt1 | contig 10078 bp, 10 predicted proteins | sample Maine_Asex4_meta_FD_87301 | JGI IMG/M metagenome (GOLD analysis project Ga0115031, IMG submission 87301) | Marine algal microbial communities from Maine, USA - Maine_Asex4_metaG | ecosystem: Host-associated > Algae > Red algae > Unclassified | place: Maine, USA | collected 2015-01-05 | reverse complement strand
TTGCTGTGGGACCCTCCCCATCCCCAAGAGCTGAAATTAAGGCACGTGGCACATTTATGAGACACGTTTCTGACACGTCAGCATATTTGAACTTGGGGAAGACGTTGTTGGGTGTGCTCTAAGTCCGTTCGTGCGCAAGTGACGCGATCACTCTAATACAGTCAAAACTGGTCGACGTGATTGGGGCGTGATTGGAACGTCGCGTTCCCATTGGCTAGAACGCACTTGTGCACCGTGCACGCGCCGTCAAGACAGAGCCTGAGACGTTGGTGAGATCGTACATCCGGCCACTAATTTGCCAACCCAGTGATTTCTGCAATCACACGCGGCATCGCCAATCAGTTTGTTGTCTCATTCGTGAGACGTTCGTGAGAAGCCGCACGCTGGCTGCCCCGGTGTTGATCGCTCGTCTTGGCGGGTACTGTACGCCATACATGTCGCGTCCACGTCGCTCGACGCACACTTCGCACTCATGGCATGCGCCCGACGTCTGTTGGTCTCCGCCCTTTTGCTGTGGCAATGGTGTCCGTACACGGTAAAAGGATTGCCTTGTGGCACGCGCGCCGCCGCAGGCTCGGGTTAATTCTACGCTTGGGACATGCAGGGGGTCTTTTCCTCGTTGACATGGTTTGTCTGGTGCGCACATATCGTCGTGCGCAGCAAAAGGTTGCCCTTTCCCTGAACCGCCAGCGGCAGATCCATGTGACCTCGTTCAACTGAAATGCTCTCTCGACTCAAGAGTGCCTCTCACTCTTCCTTTTTCGCCCTGCCGATCTGGGCAGGCTGTCGGGGTTGTGGCAAATCGACGTTTCCTTCCCTCGTACGCGTTTCTCTGTTGGATCCGTTGAGTGCTTTGCCATTGTCATGAGGAGACTTGCGTCACCTGATCGGTGGCTTGATCTGGAGGAGCTCTTCGGCTGGAATGGGGCCGCTCTGTGTCACATTCTTTATTCTACAATGATGTCGTTAATGGAGAAGTGGGACTCTCTCCTGTGCGAGTGGCGCGTAGGATTTATGAGGGAGGAAGCTGCGACGTACACTCCTCGTCTGCAACGGAAGCCGCCCTGCTTCCTGCGTGGCTCCCCGTCATGTCGCCTGTCAAGGGGCAGCAGGGATCGTGTAAGAGATAAAGTACCGGCGTCGTGGCGGACGCGGTAGTGCGGGGGTGACGGAGGGATGACGGACACAAAGAGCGAGGTTCCGAAGCAACAGCGACACGCGTCGTGCCGGTGCAGCCCTATGGGAACAGATACAGGATAAAGCCCGGATGATCGGACCACCTTCCCCCTGAAACCTGCATCCTGTCGTGCCCCCGCGGAGTTCCGGGCTTCCAGGCCCTTTGATTCGCTGTCAGCAGGCCGTTATGATCGTAGAGGCTATCTGATTGGCCATCCTGAGGATTCATGAAGAAGCCTGTGGAAGCCCCACGAATCGTGTAGAAGCATCGAATTAGGTGACGTGTGGCTCCATAACGACAGCTCAAGCCGCTTCGTGTGGCTCCAAAAGACAGCTTCAGCCGTTTCGACATCCGCTTGCCAGTTTATCTATGCCCCCAGCTGTGTGCGGGTGAGGTCAATATCTTTCTGCCGCCCATCGCCTACCTCCCAACACCCCCTCCTCCCCGCATCCCAGCCCACCCCATCGCCTTACTCGGCTCCCTTTAGATGCCCTCCCCCCCCCGCCCCGCCGACCTCCTAGGTCTTCGGGCGTGCGACTGCCGGCTGTGCAGCGGGGGGGTTCCTAGCGGCACATCCCGGGTGCCGCGCCGCACGCGGTTCACTCCGGAGGCTACGGAGTGGACGCCCTCCGCGCTCTAGGAGTGCAGCTGCATCAATTGAGCAAGTGGCTGCTGACGATGGCGCGGGGGGTGGGGGGGCGGATGATATCAGAGATGAGAACCGTCATGACGCAAACGCACCTGCGTAGCCCCCCGAGCCGAACGCGGAGCGGCCAAACGGTGTCCGTATCTCCTCTGAGGTCTTTCAAGAAAACATAGACGACTTTGTGGCCTACCAATTGGTCGTACAACATTGTCTTTCTCGAGAAGCCTCTGGTAACTACTTGCGACAGCGGCGCTCGGCAGGTGCCTTCCGTACTCGGCACGCCCTCAGTGCCATGGTCGCGTCCACCGACGACCTCAAGTCAAAAAAGGTCGATTGCTGCACGGCGGGCTGTGTGGCGTTTCCGGCAGGTCGCGCAAACCTCACGGCCTGTGACGTATGCGAGGCCCCTCCGTTCCGTGCCGATGGAAAGCCGCGCATGCAGGCGACCTACTGGCCTCTGTTACCATGGATGAAGATGATGCGCGCAGATGCTGACATAGGGTCAGGCATGGTCCAGACAATGAGGGAAGCACGAGAAGCAGCTGCGGCCGGCTCTCCCGAAGACCTTCGTGACTGGTTTGACGGCAGAGTTTTCCGCAAGCTGGTGGCGCAGGGCTACTATTCAAGCAACGCATGCATCGCCCTGAGTATTTCAACCGACTGTCTTCAAGCATGACGGCAGCGAAGTTTCGAAGGATGGCCGACTATCGCGGCGGTACTGAACGTCGACCAATCCTCATAAGTATAGGTGGTGTCGCAGTTAATCATAGGAATTACCCTAGGACCTGGTCAACCTTCTGATTTGGAGTCTTTCTTACTCCCCATCGCGCAGGAGCTCAATGCGCTCGCGGCGGGCGTCGCTGGCGTGACCGTGGCTGGCTTCGAAGAGCCGCAGGTCGTGCGCGCCTTCGTCATTCAGTTCAAAACGGACATGCCCGCCGGTGACAAGCTGGTGAACGCCATCGGGGGAAATGGCGAGAATCCGGGCAGATTTAGAATTTTCTGCAGTGTTCGACACAAACGCCGATACTACTATCCCCCACATGACCCTGACGACCCCCACCTTTCTAAGAGCCGCAGATTTGACGTCATGGGCAACACCACCCCGCGTCGGACGGCTGCGAGCATATTGGCGAGCGTCAAAGAGGTGGAAGACTCACGCTGGGCGCAGAAGAGTAAGGCTGCCATCCACGCTCTCGCACAGGAGAAGAGCTTCAAGGGCTACTCACTTTTCTGCTGCCCAAGTCCCGAGGACAAGACGCGCTACCAAGCCCTGAGGTACCTCTGGGGAATAGGGCCATCGCTGGTGCCCTACCACACGATGCACCTTCTTTTGTGCAATGTCGTCCCGCGGCTGTGGGAATTCTTCGCAGGAGAGAATGACAAGCTCGGGGATGAACAGCCCTGGCTCATTCCTGAGGCCATCTGAGAGGCGATGGGCCGAGAGATCAAGGGCCACAAGACCGTGCCCCTCAGCCAAGCACGCTCTCTGCGCAATATCATCAAGCATTCGGGCTCGTACAAAGCTGACGATTGGCTGTACTTCCTTATGAGCAGCGGCGAAGTCGTCCTAGCACATCGAATTTCTGAGGAATCTTTTAAGATGTTCATGCACCTGTGTCAGGCCGCCCGACTGATTTTCAAGCCGTGTTTCGTTACGAAGGCAGAACTGCGAGTGGCGGACAAGCTTATCAAGCGCTTTTGCCACGCCTTTTACACGCATGTGTATGCCGGGAAGGAGGAGCGGATTTGGGTGTGCCGACCAACGGTAGAAGCCCTGCTGGATGTCACTGCCAACCTTAGGTCGTGTGGCCCTGCCTGGTCTTTCTGGCTGTTTCCGGCGGAGCGCCTCCTGGGCACTCTGTCTCGGCTCATTCGGTGGCGGCGTTTTCCGTACGCGGCACTGACAACTGCGGTTTTGGCCAAGTATTCCGCCGAGTTGGTCACAAGCTTCGCCGAGGCGCAAGTGCCGGACGCGAGGTCTGATGCAACGCGCAAGCCTGTGCGGCGCTAAATGTAAGATCACACCGGCACGTTTTCGCTTTCAAACGAGCCCAAAGTGGATCTGCTCCCGCCACTCCGGGCTGCTACTGCTCTGATTGGCGAAAAGCTCTCACGAATGAAAGCAGTCCTGGCGCTGGAACTAGCATCCCAAGTGCCACAAACCATACTTACCAAGAAGTACTTTCGCATGCGGCTCGCAGAAGACCAAATTACTGGGACCGTGTCGTCATCGTAGGAGCCGGGCGACCGCCAGCGAGACCAGTTGGTGCGCGTGCGCTCACACGTGTGACAGGCGAGGAGGCGGGGCCAACGAGAGGTACGCGCTGCGGTCAACGTCTACCGGGCTGTACACCACTTCTTGGTCGTCCTGATTGATGGAAGGCCTACGGCGCTGGCCTATATTGAGTGCATCAAGTCCTGGGCAGACCGCGACGGCGTGTTAGGGCTCCCTGAGAAGCGACGCGACGGCGCGTGTTTTTTTAGTCTGGGTGGTCGAATGCGCTACATTTTCGCGATGGCGATTGACGCTGTCGAAGGGACTCTGTTTGTGATAGGGAGACACGCTGTGACGTATTCTTGGGCAGTATTTAGTTCCGAATAAACACTGTTTTTTCTTCTCGCCTCCGTCGAGCATTGTTTTCCTTCCATGTCACTGTATCATCCATAATCACACGTAGCCAAGGTAAGGGTTAAGCAGAAGTGAACTGGTAAGAGTGCACCCGTGCAACATTGGCCGTAGCGAGGCCGGAAGAGCCGGAGTTGGGAAGCCGCAGCAGTGAAGTGTGCAATTGATTTCGACTTTGATCCACTTGTGCAAGAACAATTGTAATATGTTAACTCCTGCTTTCCACTTTCGCTGGTGTCAAGATGCTGGCCGTCGCCGGTGTCACGCCGTCGCTGTTCCCGGTATCACGCCGTCGCAGGGGTCAAGTCGTCTTCGCCCCTCTAGCAGTACGTTGCTACACGTGTGGGAGCTGCGTCGGTGATCAAGTCTTCCAGCTCCCCCCCACCCCTGCCACCGGCCATGCCTCCACGTCGACGATCACGTTCAGATCCGGCTACTGGGAGGAGTATGAAGATTGGTATTTTTGGAGTGACGCAATATGATGCGTGTGGTTTTGGCTGTGTGTGGCATGGAAGCTGTTCTATCCCAAAAATTTCCTCCCCGCTGTATCTTGTCGGTGGTGCCTGACCTTCTGCCGGATCGCCTTTGAGCCGATTTCCCCAATATTCGGCCGCTCAGACCTTGGTTGTATTACCGCGGCGGCACAGGTGGCAGCTTCTCTTGGGGGCTCTGCCGGGGGTACCCCTACCTGTGGTCAAGACGCTCCCATTCCCCCCCTTCCCCCGCCGTCGACAGCCGGTTCGCCGGAGCCCCCTCCCCCCACCCGATCTACTAGTGACCCCTCTGCACCCTCCCCCTCGCCCCACCCCCGTCGTCGGCGCCCTTTCAGGGGGCGCCGTTGTGGACCCAGCGCCGGTCGCCGCACAAAGGAGCGGGGCGGCCTCTTCATGGAAGGCGACCGGTCGGTGGCCCCCCCGAAGGGGGTCATTTTCAAGATCAACGTGTTTTCCGAGGACGAAGGTGGCCTCAGGCTCGACAAGGGCGACCAAAAACACCTCTAGAAGGCCGTTGCCCCCGCTATTAAGCACAACCTGGGCGGGGTCGAGCCATTTTGCGACCATGACGAGGCGAAGCTGCGGAGCGCCGCGGAGTTAGTAAAGGAGCTGAAGCCACGCCCGTCGGTGTATGAGTCGGGCTGGGGGGCATGCGCCCTCCTGTAGCGCGCGCTGGAATATCGTCATCACAGGAAGCGGCGGGGGAGGGTCGCACCCGCGACGGGTGCCGTGCAAGCGGCCACGGCAGCAGGTGCCGGAGATGGCGACGTGACGGGGGGTGGCGGTGCCCTTCCAGCATGAGGGACGGGGGAGGAGCAGCTCGAGCAGATGCAGCGGGACTATTTCTCTAGGCTTGAGGGGTGAGGGGTAGGTCAGTAACAGAATAAAAAGCGTGCAGCAAGAAAAAATAGCAACGCTGGCTAGCACGCCACGACAGTAACACGCAATAGCACAAATAACGCAGCTATGAGCTGGGTACTGCTGTCATGGCCCAGACCCCAGCAGGTCATCAATCAGCTCTCGGCCGTCCGTGAGGGCGATTGTGAGCCAATCAAAGTGCCATCGATCCGGGTTTTATGCAGGCCTCACGAAGAGTATTTCGGCAAGGGTATCACCCGGGTATAACTTTCGGGTTGATACTCGTACCCGTGGAATACTTCGTCGCGTCGCCCACACTCATACTCGGCGAATGGGACGTCCCCAGATACTCGCGACATCGAATCACCGAGGGTATCCATGAGTACTACCCGTATTCTCGATTCTGACGAAGTCGTTACCCTGGGCAGCATCCTGCGGTGCGGCGCAGTGACCACGTCAGCCGCTTGACAACAAAGTACGTCACGAAAGACACAAGTTAACTGCACATTTGGGATTTTTATTTCATCAAAAAGGTATGCGCATACCCGCATTGAGAAGTAACTTGGATACCGACAGCCCAGAACTTCAAAGGTATAAACCCTGGATAACCACTCCGCCAGGATTGGGAGATTCTCATACTCGAATGTCTGAAAGTCTGCCGCACCGTCAGCCAATACTCAGTGGCCTGATCAGAGCCGAACACCGTAGTCGTGGTCAAAACAGACACCCTTGGTGAGGCCTGGTGACGAGGCAGTAGGGTTCTGCATCACGCCCCTTTTTAGGTGGCGGGGTCCGCAATGCTCGCCTAATCACGTCTTCCTGCACACCCCCAACATTGGCACGCCCCTCTTCACCCCCCTAAAGAAGACCCCGGGTTTCGACACTTACTTGATAGGCGATTCAAGGTACACAATATTCTTGCAACTTGGATGGTTCAAAGGACCACAAAAATGCCAGAAAGCATGGAGGAAACAGCTGCATGCGATGTACTCTCTTGGACTCTGCTACTCTGCGTCAAGAATGCTTTGCAGCATCACGGAAAGTCGCCTCGCCTGGCCTTCACCGGCCGCCCCACCGGCCACAGTCCCACGCATCTCACCGCGCACAAAGCCACAGCTGATGGTCATCAAATCATTCTCGGTAATTGCCGCGAGGGCGTCCTAGTCGCCGGGACGACCAATGTCATGTCCAGGGACGCCGGCGCCGGCCGTGGCGCATCGGAGACCTCCTCGTTCAGGAGGTGCGCAGCTCGCCGCCGGCGCCCCCTCCGTCACTGCCGTCGCCCTGGTCGTTGCCGGCCGGCGATGCGTCGCGTTCAACGTCCTCATTGGCACCCGTGTCTAGAAGCCCCTCTGCGTCCTCCCTGGCTGACGACAGCAGGTGACCGTTTCTGTGCCCATTCCGCCCAGATGGCGCCCGCGGATCATGGCATCGAGCACCTTGTTTGTGGGCACACGATGGAAAATTGGTCCCTACGCCTCATAGCGTCGAGCACCTTATTCGTTGACGCTTGACGGAGCAGTAAGGCATCGCGCCCTGAAAAAGTAACGAAGGTGGCACGGAACTGCACCGAAATCTTTTCGGTGGACTGGCGCCCTAAGAGCGCATTTGAAAATTATGTACTTTTTCTTCCAAGCACTCCCGAATCACGCCCCTAAAATTCTGGGCGTCCAGGGCGTGACCCTACGAGGCAGGCCTGCCGGGCTGCCTGACGGATTCTATGAGGGGCGTTAAGGAATGACACCAGAGCTCTCGGTCGCAATTGAATATGAGAACAGGTGAACTGCACGCCGTTTGCGGCCGGCCGCCGCCGCGCCGCCGAGGCAATCGAATGAGAACCTCATCAATGACGAGTTTTTCTCGCCACCATTTGCACGATTGCTTCGATCGCGCTCTGTGAGGGGACTGGTGGCCGGAGGGCCTCGAGTGCGACAGGCAGCAGAGGATGCATACTTCCGTGGGGCAACGAGCACGCGCAGGGCCGGGGACAGACCATTGAAAGAGAAGAGCAAGTGTGGGCGCGGCACATCCACCAGTTTAGGAAAGAAGGGCCAAGAAGCCCCTCTGCGTCCTCCCTGGCTGACGACAGCAGGTGACCGCTTCTGTGCCCATTCCGCCCAGATGGCGCCCGCGGATCATGGCATCGAGCACCTTGTTTGTGGGCACAAGATGGAAAATTGGTCCCTACGCCTCATACCGTCGAGCACCTTGTCTGTGGACGCTTGACGGAGCAGTAAGACAGTGACACCCGCGAAACACGTGAAACTGCACGCCCCAGGCGTGCAATTAAGCACGCCCCGGGCGTGTTGCACAACCCTACCGGCAAAGATGGACGACAACGGATCGGCGTCGCTTCTGTGAAAGCACACCCAGCAACGTAGGTTGCGAACCGCTTGTGCGTATCATTCGTTAAACGTGGCATATTTGCCTGTTATGGGCAGAGGCATGGGAAAACTGGTCATCCCACCAACGTCGTGAACCAGATGGGCGAACCGAGCTACTGATAGGCCAGGTATAAGTCCAGCCGGATAATGTGGCACTGGTTCGCAGGAGGTTCGCATTTTTCCATCGGCTGACCATACCACTGCCGTTTGGGCAGACGTTTGTGCATTTCCGAACGTTTTGCGAACCGAATCTGTCTACAATTGTGTCTAAACGGGAATCAAACACCCTAATCGGGACGATCACAGGCAAACACACGTCGCGTTGACGATTGCACCGGCGTCTCGAGATCTGAAATTCACCAAAATGCAGTCACGAGTGGCCGCAGATTCCGTTCGAGGCGCAGGCGGCGCTCATTGTCGGGCTCTGTGGGGGGGAGGGGCGGGCGGGACACGGTTTTTTCTGGTGGACATCCGCCGCCACGCCCGATTCTTGGTTGGCCCCCCCACGTCTAAACGGTGTGATTAGGGGGGGAGGGCCGCCTAGAGGCTCCATGGCATGGGTGGGCACGCGGCCGCATTGCGGTCGTGCAGCGGAAAACTTTGGCGGGGTGGCCCCCAATTAACGTGCTGCTGATGCCCCCAACCTGCGCCCAGAGCTGTTCGGGGGGGGGTTCCGCGCAGCGCAATATTGTGTGGCGGGCATGTGACTGTCCTCGCGCAGCCGCACCCGCAGGATTGGGTCGTGCACGAGGGTTTGCAGGCAGCGCGGCGCAGCACAAGATTTTGGGCACGCGGCCGCCACCGAGTATGTCAGCACGATCTCGGGACCTGCCAAATGCGCTTTCTGTGGGCGCGGGGCGTGGAGCGACGCGGCGTGCCCGCCACCAGCGGCGCATCGATGTCACCGTTATCGTAGGGGGGATCGCGATTGCGGCACCGTCGTCGTCGACATCGTCCGTCCTGCTTCCCCGTCCTCTCCGTATCCTTCGCCGGCGCAGCGAGCGTGAGCGGGTGTGAGCGGCCGCGTTGACGGCCGCTGTTGCGGCCGCTTCTGCGGCCGCTCTAGCTCTCCTGTCATCGGTTGCATTCGTGGATGGAGATGGACGCGTCTACTGATAGTGGGTCTGGGTCGTCGAGCGATGACGGTCGCAAGCAGTCGGAGGGCTCCGTGAACCAGGTGGTTGCGGCCGTCATTGCAGCTTGATCTCTGTTCCTGATGCGCCGTCATCGCAGGAATGCGGCCCAGCGAGCGCGCAGTCGGCGTTTTGTCGGGTCCGTAGCCGGGCGGCGTGCCAACCGGCCTCGTGATTTCGACCAGGGTATGCGCGGCATCATGCGGGATTATTTTGGAGTGGACGGGCGGCCGTATGTGTATGGAGAAGAGACGTTTGAGCGTCGCTGCCGTGTGCCACGGTCTCTGTTTATGAGCGCTTACGAGGCCATTTGCGACAGGCCGTGTGGGCGGCAGAGCATCAATGCGACGGGGCGGCCACGAGCTCATGTTCTGCAGAAGCTCGTGGCCGCTTTCTGTGTGACCGCGTACGGGGGGTCGTACAATCGCGCGGATGAGAATGTTCGCCTGTCCAATTTCACAACTGATGTTGCGACAAAGAAGCTGATTGAATTTGTCGCTGAGAAGGGGGAACATGTGTACCGACGGCCTCCTATCGAGGGGGAGATCTCTCCGCGAAGACCTGGCAGCCCATATTTCCGCTGACCGCGGGACCCTTCCGGAGCCGTACGTGTAGTCTTCAACGGTTCTTTTTTTGCGGTCATGGCTTTTTTTTTCCTCACATATTTGCGCGTCGGCCGCGGCCGCCACGTCGACTTAGGATAGTTAAGACTCATGGGCGGCTTCCACTTCTCTGGAAAGACAGGGGAGTCCACCGC
>Ga0115031_1004671_pt1 | contig 10079 bp, 17 predicted proteins | sample Maine_Asex4_meta_FD_87301 | JGI IMG/M metagenome (GOLD analysis project Ga0115031, IMG submission 87301) | Marine algal microbial communities from Maine, USA - Maine_Asex4_metaG | ecosystem: Host-associated > Algae > Red algae > Unclassified | place: Maine, USA | collected 2015-01-05 | reverse complement strand
GGGGCGGGGCGGTGCGCGGCGGCGGCGGCGGCGGCGGCGGCAGCGGCGGCCGGCACCCCCCATTCTCTCGCCGTGATCGAGGGGGAGATCCCACGAGCTACCTCAAGACACACAGAATTATCCCGATCTCCAGTTCGCCACGGGGTTGACAGAACTATTTAGAAAACAACATCGAGCACTGATGTACAAATGACGAGCGATGTCCATTAAAGAACAAGAAATCCGAAGTCGAAAACGACAAATAGCCGCCGAATATGTGAAGAAATACTCCGGTAGTGCAACTGTGGGATTCTATGGCCAATCACAACGCTCATAGAGAACAGTTACACGAAAACGTACATGCTGATAAACGACTTATTCAAGAATGCTTAAGAATTGAAATATTCTCAAGAAATATTTTTGAGCACCTGACTATTCCGGAGATCAGTTCTATAAATACTCTTCGGTAGTTCTTTGTGGCGTGCTCGTGCTTGACCGCTGCAGCGGCGGCCGTCCAGCCTGTGGCGGCGGCAACGGACGCGGTTGCAAACAGTTCGTCATGCACGGCGACTCTTGTGGGCGAGACGACACACGTGTGGCCCCGACGGTCGCGACAGTCCACTCCACTGTCCGCCATCCCCACGCCCGACTGTCCGCCATCCCTTCGCCCCACTTTCCGCCCCGCTTCACCCCGCCGCGCCTCCCCGCCCTCGCATAACCCCCCTCCTAACCCGCCGCTGCCCCACAGGCGCCGCCGCTCTGGCCGGCCCCCTCCCACCCCCTCGCCTGTTCTCCTCCCTCCGCCTCCCTCCGGTTTTGGCGGCGTGCTACCCTCCAACCCCCGTCCCCCCCGGCCCCACAACTCACAATGGGCGACGGCGGCGGCACCGTCGGCGGCGCCTCCCCCGCCCCCCCGCCGCCCCCCTTGTCTGGAGGGGCCGGCTGGACGTGGCCGCCGCCGACGCGGACCTGGTACCGCACGTCGCCTCCGTGCGCGTGGGCGACATTGCCAACGAAAATGACCTGGGGGGGAGGTCGGGTGGGGGGAAGGGGCGGGGGGGGGGAGGGGCCGCGGTTGGTGCGCCCTGCAGACGCGAACATCTACGTACACACGTACGTGCTGGAGGGGGGTTCTGGCTGGAGTGGGGTTCCACCGCCGCCGGCGGGGAGGGCGGCGCCGCCGACGGCGACGCGGGCCCCGATGGCGTCGCCCTTGACGGCGCCGAAATCAGAGCCTGAATCACTGCCAAACGTCCTTTTTCTGAGGCTCGCGCACAGCTCAAGTCATTCGGGAGTGTCTTGCCCGTGAGACCTCTGTTAGCATCTACATGTTTTTGCTGACATTGTACTGCATTGGATGACATTGAATGACATCTCACCCGTCAGACCTCTTCCTTGAGTGGAAGCTCTTCGAGTCTTCGCCACACAAAAGTCCTGAATCACTGCCAAGCGTGTGATGGAAATGCCCTCAGACGGCCTTAAAGGCCGTTTTCCTGAGGCTCGCGCACAGGCCAAGTCATTTGGGATTGTCTTGGCCGTGAGAGCTGTTCAACCCAGAATCGTGGTCGCATTTGAGACGCCCGTCCTCCCTGTGGGTCTCTCTGGTGGCGTCGAGAAGGCACACCTGCGTGATTGGCGATTGTTAGACCACAGGTCCAACAAATCATCTGAAATCAGTCCTGCACGGACTCGGTTTACTTCCTGTAGCCCGCCAGCACGTGTTCAAAAAACGTTCCTCATGTTTGTTTACAGGCAAGGTGACGCTCACTTGGGCCACTGGACCCACTGAGGTGGATTGAGGACCCACCCTAACGCTTGCGATGCAGTTGAAATGATGTCCTAACCGGATCAGAGAACTCCAGCCGACACTGTTGTTGCGGATGACCGGATGGTTGCACGCATTTGCCTGCCTTTGGTATCATTATGGACTGCTCTAAGTTCAGGTTGGCGGTCAAGTCCTCACGCTTTTAGTCTTGAAATCGACCGGTCGCGGCAAAGGACATTGCAGCAGAGAAATGACATATACGGGCTAGAAAATGTCGACAAGATGCAACCATGTATTTCTTGGAGCACGTCGAGAGCCGTCCCGATGTCGTGTACAGCGCTCGAGATGCGGTGCAATGCAGAAATTGACATCCAGATAAAGGTGGGCGCCGCTGCCGACGATGTACCCATGCGGTCTCTTCCAGCTTCCTCGGGGGTTACGCACCAAGGCTCGGCGAGCGGAACGGCCGCGTCCGCCTCCGCTTCGGGCGCCGCGAAGCGGAGGCGGACGCGGCCGTTCGCGTCGCCTGCCGCCCGCCTCGGAGGCGCGAATGGTCGGACGTGCCAACGGGCGGATGGGATTTTTGCCATTCAACGGCCAGAACGCCGCGCGGCGCGTTGTCGCCATGCCTGAGGACGGCCGTCGCCGTCACCCGCATGTTTGTGTTGGGCAAGCTCGCCCCAGGCATCCCTGACGTTTCCGAAACGAAGCTGCGCCTCGCCAGCTGACGCACCTGGCCGCGACCCACTTTGACGGTACCAAGTCTTTCTGTAGGCAAGAGTGGGACAGGATTGCTGGCGGCATCGCCTACCCCGATCTGCTCGAGCCGCGCTTTGCTGTATGTGAGCAGTCGTGGGGTGCTTGCTCGCTGTTCTCTAAGCTGTCCAACAACCGGGCGGAACACCGCACCAAGAGCATGGCGGTTCGCGCCGCGGCCGCGCAGACGCAGGTGTCGGAGCCGGTCGCGCACATGCCGCCCTCAGTGGCTCTCCCGCCGCCACCGCCGCCGACGACGATGCAGCCGGCGCCGGCTCTACAGGCTGGACATCGTGGCATCGCGGGCGGGCGCTAAACCGGTGTGAGACTGTCGACCGACCCGCAGCCCGCTACCGAGTTCTTTGCTCTGAATCCTTGGTAGTAATTCAGTGTGTTCTCATTTTAAGAAAATCGTGTGCAAGAGAATATGGGTCTCGAGTCGTCGATTTTAGAAGCTGTACGCCACTTTTGATTCATGTTGAGTTCAATCAGCTGTCTCTTATAACGAGAACACACTGTACACCATGGCGTGCCCCATAACTGAAAATTTGTGATTCGTTGGCTTCCTCTTGGTTAGATTTCGAAAGCCACAGGTCTGACAAGCATCTCATTAGAGCGTTCCCAGCGGTGCCGTTTTTAGGGCGCCCCGTCACGAATAGGGCAGATTTAGGAAACGCACCTTCCCAGCGGTGGCTTTTTTAGGTTCACCTGGACCGCGAAAGCTGTGATAGGAAGGCGGCTCGCGCTATAATCGGTCACTATAGAGAACGTCCGTCAGCTTTGGGGCGCCCGTATAGGGCGCAGGGACTCCCTCCCAGGCCTCACTCCAGAGCTTCCGCCAGCCCCAGAGGACGACAAAGAAGCTCAATTGCAATGCAAACCGGCAAGCTCGACACGTTCCCGTGGCTGCCCTGTGCCCTGCTCGCGGCAGCAGCCAAAACCACGGGCGGAGGTGTCCGACGCCGTCGTGTGCTCGTCCACTGCGCGCAACATCTTCTTCCTGGTCACTGACCCGCCCCTGCCGTGATCGTTTCCCCCCCCCATCTTTTTCTCATGTGCCTGCTTCTCTTGTGTTTTTCTTCAATGGCCCGCACTCAATCCGGCTTTGCGTCTCCCCCGTTGCCTACTGGGCCCACGCCCCCTTGCCCGACTCGGACAACACGGCGCTCAGGAGAAACGGCAACAAACTGAAGTGGTCGTGATTTGGCGAGCCGGTCGCAGGGGGCCGGCGGGGATGGGCAAGCAGCTGCACCGCCTGGTGCCTGTCCACCGGTGATCGGCGCCGCCGATGCAGCCCCACCGCGCCAAGAGAGACCCCAGGGTGTCACGGCGGCCAAGGTCGAAATGGGGCGCAAGCGGAAGCTGAACGGCACCGATGATGGTGAGGACAAGGAGGCCAGCGCCATCATTGCTCGGATGGACAAGATTGCCGACTCTTTGGACATGGAGGCCATACGCAAGAAAAAAAGCGACCAGCACCACCGGCGCGTGCAGGTGGACGAGCTGGCCCTGGGCGCCTTCAACGCACTGTACGCTGGCGTGACCCTCATTCCGCCCCAGCGCGTCACCACGCTCAATGAGCTGCGCAAGCAGTACTTGCACGAGGCCGCCGGGGTTGTCGAGGATGGCGGCGAGCGCGGCGGGAGGGCGGGCGCTGGTGATAGTACCGAGGCGTCCGTGCCTGCACCATCCAGCCCCGATGTGACCCGCGAATCTGACCGTACACAGTAAATTGTACTATTTGCTGTTCTAAAGCGTTTCTGCAAATGAGAACAAAGAGAGAAAACACAACAGGTTGTTATTCTTTCTGCCCACATACTTACTGTATTGCTGCTTGCCCAATTCTGTCCTGGTGGACTGAGACTGGGACTGACTGCGAATAAGGGCCTACAATTGGCTTAGAAGCGCTGTCAGACGCGGCTTCAGCCAATAAAACGTGCGGGTTCGTGACGAGGGCCTTGCACAGACGAGAAGTCACTGTTTTCCTACCCTGCAAGCGGACCATCTCCGCTCCGAGTCCAGATCGTGCCGTGATCCGGAGAATTCTCTCTGTTTGCCCTAGAGATATGCAAAACTGCTGAGATGCCGATGTTCGATTCCAATGCGTATGAGCACATCGGTGCTGTGAGAAGGACAGAGTCGGTCCCAGGGGGTCACCTGATTGGTGGAACACAGGCAGTCGCAGTGTCGGCCGCGACGGCGGTGTCTGTCGCGGCGGGGGCGGCTGCGATGGCGGCGGTGGCAATGCCGCAGAGGGGCCACGGCCGCCATTGCCACGGCAGCAAGACGGGACCGGCTGCGGGGGGGAGGAGGGGCGAGGGCGGCGGGCTCAGCGCAGCCGCCGTCGCCGCCGCTCTCGGGCGCGACCGCGACTGCGCGGGGGCCATTGAACGGGGCCGGGTTATTGGCTTGTGGGCCCCTGCAAGAAATGTGAAGGACGAGGCGGAAGTGGGGCTGTGTCAGCCTCCTTTTTTCTGGGGGGGCGGAGACAGAGACGAGACACAAGAAAGAAAAAAATCAGACGTGACGATCACATAGGTCATGCAGGCCATCACTGTGACTCAAACTCATTCCCACTGCTCTCTCCCACAATGTCGTCCCCAGCCCTCGAACACATGTGCTCCACCAGAGCTTTTTGAAGCTGTGCGTGGTGCTCACGGCTCTCAACTTGGCCGCCCACCTCTTGTAGCCAGTTGACTCGCTGTTTGTAGTCCGTGGGGGGCTCAAGAGCGTGGTACGTCGTGGCGCCGGCCCCCTCCGTCTCTGCCGCATCCATCGCCACATGAGCCGTGTGGGTGCCGGTGGAGTTCGCCTTCGTCTCCAGCACCGTCATGTTGTGCATGATGACGCAGGCATCCTTGATGTTGGCCATGGCGTCAGCGTACCAGAAGCTGCATGGATTGCGCATCATACGGTACTTGTGGCACAGTACTCCAAAGAAGCGTTCGATGACCTTGTGGACGGCCTCTTGTTGCTTACCAAAGTTTTTCTCCTTCCTGTTTTTGGGGTGCTTGTACGTCTCGATAAAAACAAGCCAATCAGGGTACACCCCGTCCGTCAGGTAGTAGAACCGCGAGAGGGAGAAGCCGGCAATGTTTTTTTGCGGCCGCGACGGCGGCCACAACCCCTGGCAGATGCTACGGAAGAGGTTGGACGCGTACAAAATGTTGAGGTCGTTCTTTGACCCCGGAGTCCCAAAGCCCAGATGCCAGCAGTACATATCGTCGTCACAGACGGCTCCCATTCGGAGGGCCGGCTTCTCACCAGCGCTGACGTAGTTGCCCTTCCAGCCAACAGGGCATGACTCTCACTCCCACCCAGCACAGTCGAGGCGCCCGATGCATCCGGGGAAGCCAAGAGCCTCATATTCAGACGCGATCCGTCGCAGCTTCACGGAATTTGGCTTGCCGAGATACTCAGCCTTCAAATGCCTGAAGACAGAGCTAGAGAACTACTTCAGCGCCTCGTTGGCCATAGATGTGCCAATCTTAAGGTTGTTCCAGACCGCCCTAGACGACGTACCCTCGACCAGCTGCAACAGTGCGGCGCACATCTTTTGGTCCGTAGAGCAGCACTATGGCAGTTGATCTCTCTGCAGTAACGCGCACACAAAGCATGCCACAAGGCAAAGGACACCAGTCTCTGGCGACGGGCGTCCTCAGCAATTGCCGGGATTGGATCAAGCACGGCTCCGCAGAGGTCTTTCCTTCGCACTCCGCTGCTCCCGCCACCCAAGTGAAAAGCCGCTCCGTTCCGCTGCTTCTCGAATAGGATTGGCACACGCTCATTTTCCTCCTGGAGGTATTCGCGGAAGGCCGCCGACGCATACTTCTTCATCAACTTCTTCAGATTCGCCCTAGCCTTTGTGGCGGCAAAACGCTCCACCACCCTATGTGCTTCGCCCTCCTTGTCACTGGCGCCCACGCTGCGATCGCTGGCACCCTATTTGCTGGCCTGGACATTCCTCGCCCCCACGCCAGCGTCCGCGCCGCCCGTACTTTCCGGTCCCGACTTCGGGATCGGGAATGTGCCGCTGACTGCCGCGCCCCCATTGGATTCCGATCCATCGGGGCGCACGACAGCGTCGCCAGCTGCTTCGCCTAGATCAGTTGCAACCGCATTGGCTGCCAGCGCATCCGGCGCTTCGAACAGCCCAGGCTCATGGCCTGCGTCCCTGGTCAAGATTACGGACTTCTAAAACTCCTCACGCGCCAGAGAATACAGCTCGAAGCCGCTAAACTTGATCAGGGCGTCCACCCGCTCGCCGGTGCGCTTCCCGTGCTGCGGAGGCTCATCCGCGCCGTTACTACGAGTTCCGCGTATTCTTCGGCTCGCGGTCCAGGACGGCTGCCGTCCTCGTGCGGTCGGCGGCGCTATTTCTGGCCTGCGTCGCAGCGCAGAATGTCTTCATCACCTCCTCGCTCGTGCACCTGCTCTTGTCGTAGGTCCTGCTGCATCGAACGTTCTCACAGTCTGTGGGAGCCACCGTCATCGCAGCTTTTTACTCCCCCACAGCCCAATTGGCGCGCGGGGAGCAGTGTGAGCCCCAGCCGTGCGCTTCCCGGACCCCTTGGCGGCGCCCTTGTCCTTGGCCCTGGTATCGCTCTTGGCCTTGACGGCGCCCTCCTGGTTGCCTGCACTATTCAGCAATCTGGCGCTCTTGTCGTTCGAGGGGTCGCCGATGACGCTTCCTCCCGATTTCACAGAGCGGCCGGACAGGGAAAGGGGGTAAACTTGTAACGTCCTCTGTTGAGGGGGTACGCACGGCCATGTTCGCTGGCCTCGCGGGGGTGTTGGAGGCGACGACAATGGTGTGGGGATAAGGCGACATGGGGAGCTGGGAGATCTAAGCCACAGAGCGGTACTGCTGTGGACGGGCATTGGAGGGGTTAGGGGGTGTGGTGGGGTCAGAGCGGATGGTGAACGGGTGCATGAAGAGAGCCCTAGTACTCCATCGTCGGGTCTTTCTTCAGAAGAGAAATCATGGCGATCAGACCGCGGGCGAGCCGGGTGGCTCGCACCACAACTGTGGAAGGGTAGCTGGAACGTGCAAGAAAGGCGCGGTCTGGGCATGGAGAAAACGCGGGCAGAAAGGATAGGCGGATGTGCAATCAACAATGGAAGGGCACTTGCGAGTTCCACCGAACAAGCGCTGCTCGTGCTCAGTAATGGGTCGATGCTTAGGAAATATAATTCGGAAAACTTGAGACCTTACATATGCAGCACCCTTCTAGCTAGTGCTTGGAAACAAGGGTTGTCAGCGCTTGGTTTGGTCTTTCAAACCTGAACCTGAATCGACTTTTTGCACGGGAGCGACAGAGCGTTCAGGAAGAATGTAACATACCACTGTGCAGACTACTCAGACAAAGCACTTGCGGAACCACGCTTCAATGCATTCGGAGACTACCTAGCGTCGGGGCGATGGGAGAGCTTGGTACATCCACCTGTGGCAGCTGGTCGAATGACTACTGACGTTGTCTCGCTCCCGCATCCACCCCACACCGCCACAGAAGTGTAACACGGACGATCTTCCAGGGGCCTAGTGGCGAGACGCTTCATCGCCATGGAGCGGTTGTCAGCCAGCTACCACGTACGGGTGGTCCAGTTGTGCACGTCGACAGGTGGACAACCCCAGTCGTTCATCCAGTCAATGGCTACCGGCTGGGAGACAACACGCGTTGGTGCTGCGCTGAGAGTGTTTCTTAGTCCTTCGATACGTAGGTATACAGCTCACATCTTGCTAGACCAGGCTTGAAAGGTCACCAGTTTGCTGTCGAGGCAGCGCAATGGATAGAAAATTTGAAAAATAATCGCTAAGATTGATTAATCCATCGCGTGATTGAATAAATGAATTTTTCAATTAATCAATTGTCTTTCGTATTTCATTGCTTCGCAAGTCTGCCACCAATCGAGACGGCGCCCGTGCCGTCGCTGTCGGGCGACGCCTTGGCCCCTGAAACTTGATGACGGCTGCATCATTCATCTCCTGATAATAAAGGGACGGTACATTACTTTTGCCCGATCGCCAAGTGATTATTGAACACTTTATTAACAAAGCTTCTTACCCTTAACAACGCAGCGCTCTCTCATGAGCCCACGTGACAACGAGACGGCGCACCGATTAACTTTCAAGTGGAGACTTCTGTGGCACGGCACGAGAATCTGTGATCTGACACAAATTGTCCTGCAATCGTGGGCAGAAATGCGGAGGCGACTGAACTGGCAATTCCCCCCCGCAGATTAACGCCGACTTCAAGGCCATGACGCACATGCGTCATGGTTTTTGGTCGCTGCAGCTCACGTGAGCTGTTGGGCCGCTGAGATTTCACACCGTCGCCGCGCTCACCGCCGCAGCCGAGTACAGTGGGACACGACGCCCTGTACAACAGTCGTTATTGACGTAGTCCAGCCACGCAAAGGCATAGGGCATGGGCCAACTATCCTCATGAATCGCTGAAATAAGCAAAGAGTGAGGGGGGAGCGCACATGGACCCGCCTTCAGCTGCCTTGGCGGCACCATTTCCGATCGTGTAGACGCAGTTTATTTTGAATCGTGCGCCAGCAGTGGAGGGAGCACTGGAAGAATTCGGTAGTGTCGCGGAGAAGAATTCATATCTAGAGCGGGTGGGGTGTAGCCGACGCTCTGGTCATGAAGGTCGTATGCGTTCATGGTGACTCTTTGAGTGCCCTCGCTCGGTTTTTCCTGAGTATCATTGAGGATGAAGGCATTTTCGCGAAGCTTCGCTCCCAGTCCAGCACTCAGTGCAGGGCTTTCTCTGGTCATAGATTCATTGAAAACAGTCGATTTATGCATTTTTTGCAATCCATCCATGGGCAGCGCGGCAGCCGAACAGGACTTCGAGACAAGTAGGCATAGTGTTGGTTTTAACTTGTTCAGCATTCTTGTTCAGTTAGGTTGAGATCATTTGACCCATCAAACCTTGATAAATGAATCATATGTACGATTCCCCTGGCCTTCACGACAGGGTACTATCCAACATGCCCATAGGGGTCCCCATTTTAAAAAACTTTCCGAGCTAGTGCACGTTGCGGGAGTACTTGCGAAAAAGCGGGGTGGCCGCGGAGAGACCTCGTACGGCTCAGGCGGACGTCGCAGTACGGTGATTCCGACATGTTGAGAAGCGTCAACTTGCACCGTATCCGTACATGTGGTTTTGCACGATGGCCGTACGTAGGGCATTGGTGAGGTCCAACCATGTAGAAAGAGGGCTTTCTTCTCGGTCAGATGGCTTGAAAGGGGGGGTCTGTGCTTCAGAAGAGCTGGAAACGAGGATGTGTGCTGCATTCGACCGCATCGGGAGAGGAATGACAGCGTATTTCGTGGAACGTGCCCCTGAGATGCTCTGGATGGTGTTTTATTTCAAATTTGAACTCGGAGGAGAGGGCCCAGATTGTGGCCAGTCGGGACGCATCGAATGCGGTGTGACCGTGGCACGCTGTGACTGAAGCGGGCAGTCGCGAGTGGCGTGACGCAGCTGCCCGCATGGTGCTGTGCGCGGACTTGTGACGAGGAGAGGGCGGCGCCGTGCGTGTGGCCCATGCGAGGGGGTGGTGGTGT
>Ga0115031_1004669_pt1 | contig 10080 bp, 3 predicted proteins | sample Maine_Asex4_meta_FD_87301 | JGI IMG/M metagenome (GOLD analysis project Ga0115031, IMG submission 87301) | Marine algal microbial communities from Maine, USA - Maine_Asex4_metaG | ecosystem: Host-associated > Algae > Red algae > Unclassified | place: Maine, USA | collected 2015-01-05 | reverse complement strand
GCTAGCTAGCAATAGCATGCAATATCTCTCAGTGATGCCTGAACATCAGTGAATTGAGAAAATGAAAAATATCGCCAAAAGAAACATTTTTGGTTTTGTGCGTTTTCGGAGTGGACTCATTATTCTATTTTCAAGGCTAAAAAAGGGCATCTATAAAAAAAGGATGCTACATTTTACTGTAGCATCCTTACCTAAAAATCTAGTTGATTCTTTTTATTTCATCAAAGTGATATCTCCCTTCAATACTTCTTTGAAACCATCTCTGTATTCTACTTCTATAACATAGATGTAGACATCGGGATGAAGTTCCTCTTTGCGATACATTCCTTTCCAGGCTACACTAGAGTCATTAGCTTGAATATTTTCTCTTTGGAAAAGTTGTGTTCCCCATCTGTCATAGATAGCAAATTTACTAATGTTAGTAACTGCATTGTCTTTGGCGAATAAATAAAATTCATCATTTATTCCATCCGAATTGAAAGGGGAGAATGCGTTAGGAATATAAATATCGAAGTTGCGATCTACTCTCAATTGAATATCGTCAGATGCAGAACATCCACTTCCTAGGAATACTTCAACATTATAGACGATGTCAAAAGAGCTTGTCGTAGTCGGTGTTAAGCAATCATCACACGACAATCCAGTAGACGGTGTCCATTGAATAGATTCTATATCTGTTGGATCTATATTGGCAAGATTCAAAGATAGGGTAGCGCTATCTCCTAATAGCAATTCTATTTCTGTAGGCAGATCTACACTTATTGCCTGAGCAGGCATGATGCTTACTTCCTGTGTAACTTGACATCCATTATTGTCTAATACGGACAATAAGTAAGTACCTGATGTAAGGTCTTCAAATAGATCAGTACTGGTATATGCTGAACCGCCATCAATAGAGTAAGTGTAAGGACCTTCGCCGCCTACAATTTGCTGTATAGATAAAGCTCCTAAATCTCCAGCACAAAGGGGGTTTTGAGCGTCCGCTATAATCTCAGTAGGCACATTCTCATTTTGTGTAATGGTAATGTCATCTGTAGAGATACAACCGTTTTGCGTATTGGATACCGTAAGGGTATATAAACCAGGTTGATTTACAAGCGGACTTAAGGTAGACTCACCAGAGACGATGTTTCCATTACCTGCATCCCATTCAATAATGTAGTTGGGATTGTTATCACTGGAACCTTCAATTTGAAATTCTAGAACATTGCACTGGAGTTCAAAATTAGTTCCAGCATCTATGCTTGGGCTATCTATATTTTGAATAACCTCTGCAACATCCGCACTATTACAACCATTGTCTAGATTCGTTATTTCTACCATGTAGGTACCAGGCGCATCAACTACTATTTCATTTGTATTTGTATTCGGTAAACTGTTACCGTCTAGTGTCCAAGCGTAATCAATATTTCCTACACCTTCATCTACAGAAAGGATAGCAGTAGAATTGTTACAGTTCAGCACCTCAGGTTCATTTAAGCTTGCCAAAGGAATTGCAGCATCCGCTTCTATGCTTACCTCTATTGCATTACTACATCCATTTAGATTGTCTGTAACATTCAATGTATAAATGCCAGCTGCATTAATAAGTGGAGTTAGGGTATTTTCTCCGATTATGAAATTGCCTCCATTTGTAGTCCAAGAAATAGTAACCTCATTTTCATTTAGTCCCGCAACAGAACCATTCAAAGTGAGACTGGATTCATCGCAGGTAATCATTCCATCATTCTCAGGCTCCACCATCAATTCTGGAATAGTTTGATCTGCCTCAACTATTACAGTATAAGTCTCCTCACAACCGTTACTCGGGTCTATCACAAAGAGAGTATATTCTCCAGCTTGATCTACATCAACAGTCGATGCTGTAACAGCAGAGTTAATTGTATTTCCATTTGCATCTGACCAGGTATATTCAAGGTTCTGTCCATTCTGGTCTTGCCCCACTAATTCTATAGTATTATTAATACAAGTGATTGTTTCGGGAGTAGGTATTTCGACGTTAGGCAATTCACGTAAATCTTGAACCGCTATTATTTCAGAATTTGAACAGCCATTTTCCAAGTTTTCTACAGTCAACGTAAACATACCTGCAGTAGTGAACTCAGCATTTAGAGTTGAAAATACTTCTGATCCATTTTCATCCGTCCAGCTGTACGAAATATTTTGACCAGAAGTAGTACCAGTAGCATCTACTGTTGCACTGGGTTCTGGACAGGTAAGATCATAATTGCTATCTACAATAATGGCGGGTTGTTCAATATCTTTAACCACAAAAATATCTTCTATCGTCATACATCCATTTTGAGTATCTGTAATAGTTAAAATGTACCGTCCATCTTCATCTATTTCTGGACTTAAAGTGCTTGCTCCGTTCACTATATTACCATCTAAGGTTTCCCATAAATAGATGTAGTCGCTAGCACCTTGATTGAGGGCCTGTACTATGTAAGATTGTTCGATACAATTTATAGTAGCAGGCTCATCTATGATCACCTCTGGGACGGCTTTATTTTCGAATACTTCTACAGATTGTGAAACCTCACATCCGTTGGCATCATCTGTAATGGTTAGGGTATAAATACCAGGCATATTAATTATAGGATTAAGACCATCTTCGCCAGAAACAAAGTTTACGCCTTGACCTTCCCAGTTAAGACTGATATTGTTTCCTTGGGATGAACTAGTAGCGTTAAGCTCTAGTTGTTCTAAGTTACAGGTAAGTTGTTCTGGTAACTCAATACTTACCGTAGGCGTATTTTCGTCTAAGGTTACTTCTACTGAAGCGATGGCTGTACATTCATTTGCCTGTGAAGTCACTACAAGTTCGTACTCACCAGCTTGATCTACTAAAGGTGTAGAAGTTGTGCCACCACTCACTATGTTTCCTGACAATGCATTCCATTGTAGGTCTAGTCCAGTAATATCAGAGTTTACACCCAGACTTACTTCCTCGATGGTGCAGCTAAGTTGGTCAGCGTTATTCACGGTGACCAAAGGAGAAATAGTATCCGCTTCAATAGTAATGGAGTTGGAACTTTCACAATTATTTGCAGTATTTAAGATCGTCAAAGTATACTCACCAGCTTCGAAAACTTCTGGTGTAGAAGTGTCGTCTCCAAAGATATCAGCTCCAGTATTACTCGTCCAAGTGTAGGTAATATCTTGCCCATTAGTTGATCCACTCGCATCTAATAAAAGACTAGAAGTAGCACAGTTAAAATCATTCGCTGTTGCAATTTCGACCACAGGAAGATCCATATTTGGTTCTATAACAACTGCGCTTTCTTGGGTACAACCATTTTGATTATTGGTTATAAGTAAATCATACGTGCCTGCTGATCCTACTTCTGGATTGAGCGTATTGGCACCAGAGAGGATGGTGCTATTTGCGCTAGACCATACTATATCTACATCTGTTTCTCCTGAGGAGATACTGCCTTCTAAAGTCAATGAGGTCACGCCACAATCTAGGGTTGCATTATCACCAGCACTTATGACAGGTAGTTCGATATCCTCCTCTACGATAAATGTCTCTGTAGATTCACAGCCATTGTCTGTATTAGTTAATACTAAATTATAAGTACCAGCCATATCTAATTGCAATTCTCCATTGTTGTTTGCGGATGTTATATTTCCGCCTTGTGTAGTTTCCCACTCATAGTTTAGATTGAGAGCGGAATTGTTTGCCATATCATTATTGATGTCTAAGAGGGTAGTGATACAATTCAATTCGCCGATGGCTGATAATTGGATTAGAGGTTCTTCCGTATCAATATCGATATCAACTCTTCCAATCGAAGTACATTGATTGCCGTCATTCGTGACCGTAATAAAATAAGTACCGGCTTCTGTAATGGTAGTTTCTAGATTTGTTTCACTAGAAATATCTGTACCTCCATCAGATCCCCACACAAACGAAAATCCAGTTCCAGCATCGGAGCTGTTTGCATCTAGGGTGATGGTTGAAAAATTGCAATTAATGGTACTAGACTCTAAAGCCATAATTTCTGCTATAGGAGTGTTGTTATCTTGATCTACTTCAACTTCTCTCATTGCCTCACAGCCTGTATCTGTGTTTATAACAGTAAGGATATAAGTTCCTTGAGCATTGACATTGATGGTGCTGGTGTTGTTTCCGTCTACTATACTTCCTCCAGTCGTAGTCCAACTGAAAGCAACGTTTGCATCGTTAGACCCACCACTTACAGGTATTTGATCTTGTCCACAAACCAATGTTTGCGTATCATCTACGAATATGCTTGGCGGTACTTGCATATTTATTACCTCTACTGAGGACACCGTTTCACATCCATTATCTCCTGTTATAATAACAGAATAAGTTCCATCTACTCCAACCATCGGATTGGTATTAGTCGAGCTAAAAGCATTAGGTCCCGACCAAAGGTAAGCTGCTATATTTTCATTAGATTCGACACTCAGCGGTACATCGCCATCACATTCTAAATCTACATTTGGATTTGCAGTAATTTCTGGTCCCGTTAAATCTTCATCTATAGTTATTTCTTCAACAGCAGTACATCCGTTCGGAGAGGTTATTACTAATATATATTCACCAACAGCATCCGCCTCTACCTGCGCGCCACTTGTTTCCGTTCCAGCTGGTGCAGTCCACATAAAGGTCGCCCCATTAGTACTTGAATTGGCTTCCAAGTTTATAGAAGTAAGGGAACAATCTAGTGTATTACCTTGCGTATTTATGATTTCTCCATCTGGAAAGTCAACACTTTGATCTACTGTGAAACTCACAGAGTTTGTACAACCATTTTCTGCAGTGATGATAGCAGTATATTCCCCGCCCTCCGATATATCTGATGGGTTCTGTTCAGCAGAAGTATATCCACTTACCCCAGTCCAAGCATAGTTAACTATATTTTCAGTAGAACTTACTCCAATAGTAACCATATTGTCATTGCATGTAAGTTCACTAGTAGTAAAGCTAATGGAAGGCGAAATAGTATCCGTCATTACCTCTACACTTGCATCAGCAGTACATCCATTTGGTCCCGTAACAATTAATGTATAGGTGCCGCCTTGTATGAATGTAGGAGTAGATTCAGTACTAGTAAATCCATTTGATCCAGTCCAAGAATAAGAATTATCCGCATCTACATCATTGTTGATCACTGTAACTTCTGTTTCATTGCAAGACAACATATCTGCGGGGTCTATCTCGACATCCGCTAAGGGTAACTCATCGTCAGATTCTACTTCAATGGTGTAGTTATTAGTACAGCCATTTTCCCCTGTTACAAGTAATGTATAAGTGCCAGGTCCTTCAATCAAAGGTGCTTCATCTGAAAATGATTGGCTACTAGGGCCACTCCAAGCATAAGTCAGACCCATATCAGTAGTACTGCTAGTCAAGGTGGTTGTATTGTTGGTACAGCCTAATACAGCTGGGGGGTCTAAGGTTACTATTGGACTTGTAGTATCAGCTATGATAACCACATCATCTGATACTGAACAACCATTTGGAGAAAAAACGGTAAGTGTATAGGTGCCAAAGTCAGATACATCACCTGCATCTGCCTCCGAAGATGCAAAGTTATTTGGACCCGTCCATTCATAAGTAACTCCAGCTGTAGTAGAGCTACCACTAAGTGGAAAAGTAAGTTCATTACAAGACAGAATTGGTTCCGCAGCCGTGGTATTGATATTTGGTACATCTGCACTTTGTATTACTTCAACAGTATTTGCAGCCGTACACCCATTTGCACTTGTTGCTATCAAAGTATAAGTGCCCCCAATTTCTACTAGAGGGGCATCGTCTGTTTCGTTGGAGTAATTATTTGGGCCCGTCCATTCAAAAGATATGAATGACTCATTAGAGTTGTAGGTAAGCGATGTCATTAGATTGCTACAGTCCAGTTCTCCAGCAACGTCAACTGTGAAGCTTGGACTCAAGGTGTCAGCTACTACTTCTACCATGGTCGTCTCAGAGCAACCGCTATCAGGATCCGTAACAGTGAGATTATATATACCAGGTGCCATCACCTCAATCACTTCATCTGTAGAATTGAAACCTACTGGTCCATCCCAACTATAGTCAAAGCCATTTTCGTTTGAGCTACCGGTTAGTTCTACTATTTGGTCTACACAACTAAAGTCTCCGTCTGCTTCTGCTAGTGCTGTAGGGTATTCCGATTCATCAGTTACCGCATACTCTACAGTAGTAAAGCAGCCAGTGTTAAAATCAATAACGGTCAGCTCATACAAACCAATTTCAGTAACGACTAAATCATCGATGGCTTGTCCATTATTAGTATCTCCATCCTTAACCCAAATATTTACACTTTGATTATTTGGGATATTGCTTTCACTCTCCAGTGTTATTTGTGCATTCTCACAGTTTAAAGGACCAGATGGGACTATACTTACTTCTGGAGATGGAATGAAAGGATCTACCACAAAAGTAATTGTTTCTTGGCATTCATTAACGTCAGATCCAGATTGTGTGACCGTAAGATTATATGTTCCAGCGGTAAGAATGTTTACAACGGATCCAGAAGGAGTTCCATCAAACGTTCCTCCGTCTTCAGCATCCCATATATATGTATCACCAGTAGACGCTGATGCATCCAAAGTGAGATCGTCTTCTTGGCCTTCACATACTGATTCTGGTCCCTCGAGAAAGGCAAATACTCCGCAAGGGTTAGAATTACAATCGGAAACACCTGCGGGATCACAAAAGACGATATCATATCCAACAAAAATTCCTGCATCAAGTGCAAATCTATCGTCAATAAAAATTTTCCAAGTACCATTTACCGCTCCCATGTCGAATTGTTCTAAACAGCTAAATGAGGCCCCACCAGTGTTAGGATTTCCAGAAGGCCAAAAAGATCCAACAAAATCAACACCGGCGCCTGTCATATTCTCGCTATCCCATTGGTCTGGGTACACGCTTTGAGGAGTCTCGCTGCACGGGATAAAAGTAATATCATAAGTAGCATTATCAGAAGGGCCGTAAAGTCCTGGAGGACCTATTAATTGAACTTCTTGACCCGATGGTGAAATTAAAGTGAGGGTTAAGTCACCAATCCATTGGTGATTGAAAGTTAATCTCACACCACAAACTCCCTGAGAAGGGTTAGATAAATCATCATTTTGAATGCCAAGAATATTCAATAATAGCGTATCCGAGTCTCCATCTGGAAGTGTCAGCGGGCAATTGGTGCAACAGTCAGTGAATTGTGCGAAACTCGAGGGGATTGCAAATAACAGCAGCGCAAAGAGAATGTAGATAATTTTTTTCAAACCGTTTTTTTTAGTGTTGTTCAACAAAAAGGAATGATGGGAAGGCAAAACAGTGCATTCACGATCATATTTACGATAAATAGATGTTATTAAGATGTCGTGCTAACCAAATATCGCTTTAAAACCCCAGAATACATAAGATATGGAGTAAAGATGAGTAGGAAACGCTGCATACTATTAAGTATTTTTTTAATATAAATATCAAAATCATATTTTTAGAATGACCTAGCGCTGAGAAAGGGTGCCCTTTTTAGGGCAGACCTAGGTGTCGACCTTAGGAGGCGGCTAGGGCCGAGTGAACAACGAGCTCTGGATCATAGCGGCCCAGTGATGATGGTAAGGGTTTTAGTGGATAAGCCTAATGTTTGCAGTAAAGGCCCTTACCTTCATCGCTGGGCAGGTCCCAAAAAACCATAGCTAAAATAGGCTAAATATCCTTTCGACAAAAGAGATTTTTGTATCTTTCGCATCATGAAAGAATTGATGTCGCCTGCCTCCATCCTGCAAAAATATTTTGGATATAATTCCTTTAGAGCTCAACAGCAAGAAATAATAGAAACTGTTTTGTCTGGAAGAGATACGGTCGTCCTGATGCCTACAGGTGGGGGAAAATCTGTCTGCTACCAAATACCTGCCATGATGTTGGACGGTACTTGTATCGTGGTATCTCCATTGATATCGCTAATGAAAGATCAGGTAGAGGCTTTGCGTGCAAATGGTATCACGGCGGCTTATCTGAATAGTTCGCAATCCAGCTCAGATCAGCGGATGGTAGAAACGGCGATGTTCGATGGAAATTTAAAGCTACTGTATGTGTCGCCAGAAAAATTGGTTTCGGATTCATTTATGTCCGCGATACAGCGGCTGCCAATATCCATGTTTGCCATAGATGAGGCGCACTGTATTTCCTCATGGGGACATGACTTTAGACCTGAGTATACAAAGCTAAAATTACTTAAGTTGAAGGTGCCAGGTATCCCTGTAATCGCTTTGACTGCAACAGCAGATAAGATAACTCGAAAAGATATAATTAAACAATTGGCGCTTGATGACCCTGCTTGTTTTATAGCCTCGTTTGATCGACCAAACATATTCTTAGAGGCAAGACCTGGCCAAAAAAAGTTGGAACAGATAACTGCCTTTATTAATGAGCGCCCTAATAAAGCTGGGATTATATATTGTTTGAGTAGAAAAAATACAGAGGACGTTTCCAGTAAATTACAGTCTAAAGGGGTCAAGGCAATGTGCTATCATGCGGGAATGACCAACGAGGTGCGGGCTAAGGTACAAGAGGATTTCATCAATGACGAAATTTTGGTGGTTTGTGCTACCGTAGCATTCGGAATGGGAATAGATAAGTCAAATGTGCGCTGGGTGATCCATCATAATTTACCTCAAAATATAGAAGGCTACTATCAGGAAATAGGTCGAGCAGGGCGTGATGGCAGTAAAGCAGAAACCATACTATTTTATAGCTTCAGAGATGTCTCCGTATTTAGAGATTTTTTCACTAAGGATGGAGGGCCGCAAATGCAATTGAAAATGTCTAAGCTAGATCGAATGCAGCAGTATGCGGAAGCGCAGTCGTGCAGAAGGAGGATGCTACTAAATTATTTTGGAGAGCAAATGGCGGAGGATTGTGGTGCATGCGATGTGTGCAAAAACCCTCCTCAATATGTGGATGGTACGATCATCGCCCAAAAAGCCCTGTCTGGAATCATGCGCTTACAAGAAAGGGTCGGTGCCAATGTACTGATAGATGTACTCCGCGGATCAGGCAAGCAAGAAATATTTCAAAGAGGATACGAAAAGATAAAAACTTACGGAGTCGGTCGGGAATTTAGTCAAAGAGAGTGGCAGTATTTTATTCAACAATTAGTAAATCTTGGAGCCATAGAAATAGCCTATGAAAATCATAGTGCTTTGAAAGTTACAAACTATGGAAAAGAAATACTTTTTGGTAAAAATACCATAAAGTTAGCGAGCTTAGAAAAGAAACTAGAGCGCGAAAAAGCAGCAAAGAAAGCGGCGAAGGAGAATGCTAAAGGACCGTCTGTTAAAGATGAATTATTTGAAAAATTAAGAGTCCTACGATCACGGCTGGCTAAGGCAAGAGGGGTGCCACCATACATCATTTTTGCGGATACAGCACTGCATGCAATGAGTGAGAAAAAACCTACTTCGGATTATGCAATGCTGCAAATTCCAGGCATGGGTGAGAAGAAACTGCGGTTATATGGTGGTTCTTTCAAAGAAGAAATAAAACAATACATAATAGAAAGATCCCAAAGTGGTAAAAATATAAAAGGCGCTACCTATCTCCAGACTCTAGAGATGTTCCGTAAAGGTATGACCGTTGAAGAGATTGCAAAAGCGAGAGAATTGAATCCCAATACGATACATTCACATCTCAGTCAAATGTATTTGGGGGGAGAAGATATTGATATTTTCAGGTTCTTAACTAGAGGGGAGTTGGCGATGATACTGGAAGTAATAGTGGAACTGGATTCTCCAATGACCTTGAAGCCCATATTTGAGGCATTAGACGAAAAAATAGACTATAATAAAATCAAGTTTGCCTTATCGTATCATCATCGAGAGAATGCAAAAAACCTTGAAAAATAACTCTATTTTTTTTGTTCAAAATTCCGATTTTTCAAAATATAAGGGAATTTCTTGATATTTCGATTTTCTAGAAATTGCTTAATTAGGTTTAGTATCCTTTCAGAAACCGCACTTTTGTAGCGCATGTATTAAGACACATTAAGGATATATTTATGTGTTTGTAATTAAACAACAAAT
>Ga0115031_1004666_pt1 | contig 10086 bp, 8 predicted proteins | sample Maine_Asex4_meta_FD_87301 | JGI IMG/M metagenome (GOLD analysis project Ga0115031, IMG submission 87301) | Marine algal microbial communities from Maine, USA - Maine_Asex4_metaG | ecosystem: Host-associated > Algae > Red algae > Unclassified | place: Maine, USA | collected 2015-01-05 | reverse complement strand
TCTGGAAGCACAGTGGGACCGAGTGGGTCACATCACATTATCGGACCGTTGCAGAAGGCCAGTGGGCCGAGAAAAAAAGAAAAAACCGCCATGTCTCATTTTTGGGACACGCACCATAGTACAGTCAGTATCCGCTTATATGACACCCTTGCGCACTTCTTCAGCTGTCCAGGCTGCTGCATTGTTGCTGACTGCGTCACCACATCTGCAGGATCTGACCAATGAGATGCCCTCGGGCGACTCGGTCGTCTGCAAACAGTTGAATACTGCGTTCTCGTGGGCCCTCGGGCAAGCAAAACCCCCCAATATTATGACATGTCATATAACTGGAGCGCATATAACCGGATATTGACTGTAGTGTTTTTTTTCGAGCTTCTCTTGAAGATGGACTCGACCCATCCCATGTTTTTTTTTAGCCGGTCAGATTTGTTAGGATTCGCGTCACCACTATCATTTGTGGATTGATGAGTGTGTAGGGGCTACTGTCGTATGGGCGCTCCCCGTGAGAGGTGGTGCGTGGGGGGGGCGGTGTCTGGGCGGTGCGCGTACGCTTTTTTGTTCGCCTTGCGTTTGGCGTTGGGGGAGGCGGGCACGTACCGCATGGGGGAGACTGTGTGGCTCGTTGGGGGCACGCCCAGTTAAGATCCCACGGACGCGGACATTAGGATTCTCGGCCATCCATTGGCTAGAAGGCTCAGTGTCAGACATATGCGATTTATATGTATACGTGATAGCGGGATATGCGACTTTCACCAGCCGTGGCTCAACTATCAACAGCTGTCTCATGCAAGAGCCTCTCACAAGGTCTGGGACAGTGTCTCCCACACGTGAGTGCCAGAAAGTGCGAGAGGGAAGCTCAAAATCTGGGTCCCACTTTAGAGTGACCGGCGCGTGTTGCGCGCGTCGACGAGCCCGCGCAATCCATCGGATCAAAGCAGAGTGATCCGCCTGCACAGGACCCCTGCTCCAGCCAGTGAGAACGCACCCAGTGTCACCCACGCCTGCATCCGATTCACTCGTGCCTCGGTGAGTCGGTCGTCGGCCGCAACAAAAAGCGGACCTGTTGCTACGGCTGGGGTGGGAGACTCATCGTTCAAGTTCGCACACGAAAAAGCTATCTAACTAATTGTGCCAGTCCTTAAGCAGCGCTTCCATGCAAATATCCTCGGCCCGCTGAAGAAGCGCCTCGTTCTCGGCGGTTGCAACCACATCAACGGCTTCGGCGGCGGCCGCTGGCCCAAGCGCGGATCTGGGACTATCACGGTAGGTCGTAATCTTGCATACCGCCGCAAGGTAGACATTGTTGGCCCATTTCTCCGCGTTGGTGTCTGCGGTGACCGCACACGCCGCTGACTGCCGGGTCCCGAGACCAGCTTCCACTCGGGCCCGGACGGTCCGCAAATCTCCGGCGCGCTTGGCACACCACGCATTCGGGGTAGCCGATGCCCGGCGCTTCCCCCGGTTGAATGCCGCGTCGCCGGGGCCACGGCTTACTGCCGCCCGCTGCACCAATCGCACACAGCTCTCCAAAAAGGAGCCCGCCGCAAACACCGTGGCATACTGGTTGCAGTAGCCGTGCCAGGCCTCGAGACCCTGCTCAGCGAACAGACCCAGCGACCCAAAGCGGTCCAGCCAGTCAGCTGCGTGGCAGGCAAGGATATGCAGCTTAGGTGTGATGCTTAGCCACTCAAAGCTGGACTGTAGGAGATCCACGAATTCAGCCGCTTGCCGCCGGAAGGTGCCCCGCTCCGGGGCATCAAACACCACCGCCCGATTCAGGACCGGGAGCAAATCTGCCTACAGCTCGCATGCCCGGCGGTAGGCTGCCGCACGTGCGGATGGAAGATATCGGTCCAGCACATCACAAACCGCTGCTAGTCGCCGCCCAATCTTGTGGCAGGCCCTTCCCTCGAATGTGCCACCCCACTAAGGGGCAGGCGGCACGCCCACGTCCAGGCGCAGAGTCGCTGTCAGCTCCAATGCGTACTCGTGCGCCCGCGCCGCCCCCGCATCAAACACAACCGCCTCCACTCCCAGCGTTAACAAAAGCGGGCTGACACCTAGCGTAATGTGTAACGGCATGGGCACAATATCCTCGGGAGCGAAAAGCATGAGCGGCCGCCTCTCAATCGAGAGGGTGACCGTCACGGCAGGAGGGTCCGAAAGGGTAGTTAGCGGCCCGTTGGCGTACAGCGCCGCAACTGCCGCCTTCTGGGCGAGCGTGCGTGGGATGCGCGCGGCGCGGCTACCGTCCTGTAATGTGCCGTAGTCGGCGTACTTGGGGATAAGCTTGATGGTTTTGGCAGACGGCCGTGCTAAAGCGCAGCAGTAGCCACAGGAGAGGCGGCAGCTAGCACCCGCGTGACCGTCAAATGACGTAGTGAAGGAGTAGTCGCCCAGAAGCGTCAGGTGGACCGGTCGCGTGACCCCCGAGACCATGATCCCATTAGTCCGCAAGTCCTGTAGGTCCGAAGCGTACAGCTCCGCCATCGCCGCCAGGGCGCTGTAGTTGTCCGTCTGGCATGGGAATACACCAAAAAGGATGGTATTGTCTCTGCTGCAAGGATGTGGCTGGTTGATGCACGCGAGGATGGCCATGCAGGAACTCTGACGTCCGCCCTTGTCCAAGCCAAAAGCGAGAAGAATTTCACCAGCTGGCCGTCCTGCGACGGGCCGCTCGATGAACTGGTTCCGCGCCACAAGATCTTCCACCAGGGCCTCCAAGGCTACCCGTAGGCTGACCAGCGTGGCGCCCACAGGGGTCGAGGTCACGCGGTTGCGCGGCTCTGAGAACGCCGCCTTGCCATCCGCACGCATGGCGGGGGCACTTGCCAGCCCGCTCAGCGACCCGCCCATCAGGCGCCGAATCCGCCCCCACGTCTCGTAGCTAATACTATTAGCCACGAGGAACTGGGTTTGCAAGCACACCGGAAGCGCCGCGATGACCGCCGATGGAACAACGGCAAGAATCCCAGATTCCCGTGCTCTGCGGCAGACGCTCTTGAGAACCGCCTCCACAGCAGCCTCGTCATCCCGGCACAATCGGGCGACGGGTGCCGACGCCTCGAGGGACCGGCGGCGAGCATGCCTGCGGCCGACGACCGCATTGAGAGGCACGGTTTCACGGGTGTAAAGTAGATCCCTCCCGTTGCCGGCCCTGGCCCGCAGCGCGCTGGGCTTTTCAGCCACCAGGAGGGCGCGGAGGATGGTCCCGACCGACTGCCGTTGGTTGGCGTTCATGGTGCCATATGCGGCAGCCACAGTGGCGATGGCTGAATCGACACTGGGCTGGGCGGGACGAGATACCCCAATCGCCACACGTGCGCGATCCAACGCCAGAGTTGGAGCGCAATCCGCCGCCGCAACGGGAGCCCCATCCGCCACCACCGCCGGCGCACATTCCACGGCTGGGGCGGGAGCGCAATCCGCCGCCGTAACTGGCTCGCCATCGGCCGCCGTGCCCGCCGCCTGGGCTGGTGCGTGATCCGCCCCCACGCCCCCTGAGCTATGCCCCAAGGTGCCCGTCACCGGGCCCACGAGGGCCCCGGCTGCCGGTGCGGTGGGTTGAGCACGCGCATCTGAATCCGGAGTGCAATCCGCCACCGCCAGTCCAGCACGCGTGGCAGAGAGCGCCGCTGTACGGCTGCGCTTCTAAGCGAGCGTGCGGCAGGCTGGACACACCTTCTCGCGGCACAGCCTCGAAAGCCCGGCTTGTTCCGCCGCCTTGGGCCCCAGCCACAGGAATGGTAAAATTCCTGGTGATGGGTGCACCGTGGGTTTCTTGTCGGTGGAGACGTCGCCGTGAATCGCGGATGCGCATGTGGGATGAAGCGCGGACCGCGTAGGTCGGGCTCGCATGTAGCACGGGAGGCACCTGCCCCTGTGCACTCCACTGGCCTCCGTCCAGCCGGAGTCGGCGCACGGGCGTACGGGCGCAGCGCTGAGAAGCAAAAGCTGAGCTGCGTTCTTCAGCAGCCCGTCGTCTCGTCGCCTCGCCCACGCCTCTGCTGCCCGGTTCTGGCGCAAACAGGCTTGGTGACACCATTCGCACACATATACATGGTCCTGCTGAGGGAATATGGAGCGCAGAGTCGCGGACACCGAATCACTGCGCAAAGCCAGACATGAACACAGCATGCAATGCAAGAAGAAATCCCCAGTGACGATACCGAAAAAACAAGGTGTCAACGACGGTTATCTTTCCACATGCAAATGCAGCCTGCGCGTCACTCTCTCATATGCCGTAAAACACAAAGAAAACGAATGATGCTTTTTTATTGCTTTTTTGCCATGTAGGCACGTACCAGACTGAGCACGGCGGTGGGCGACGCAGCTCAGAAGACGACGCCATGACTGTGGGGTGACTAGACCCTACAAAACTCACTCAGACCAACGAGCATATGTAGATATTGCCGTAGAAGCCGCCTAGCCTCGGTGTCAGGGTAGGTGGATGGGGGTAGGAGGGGGGGGGGGTTCATAGACGGAGGTCACCGGCGGGGCGAAGACGGCGCAAGAAGACGATGAAAAGCCACGAACCACTACGTGTCCACTGTAATGGAAAAACGTGTCCAGATCCTAATGTCCTCCTTTAACTGGGCGTGGGGGGGGGTCTGGGCGAGTGAGCGCCGTCGGGCGTGTGCCGGTACAGTCAATTTCTGATTATATGCGCTCCAGTTATATGTCACGTGCTATAAAACTGGGAGGATCGCGATCGACAATTTCCACGGGATCCATCGACAGATCTCGCGATCGTCATCTGGCATACAGTCCAGACAGGAGGAATTGAATTACGTGATGGGTTTGTCGCCCAGTGGCCCAGTGGGCGCACCCGTCGATGTGGACCCACCGTCGTCGGTCCAACCGCTGTCGACGCCACCGTCCCGATCCCCACCATCGCCGACCCCACCATCGACGACCCCACCGTCGTCGACCCCACCATTGTCATCCCTTCAGCGGTTGGCCAGCCACTTCTGTGCCCACGTCTCCCGACCACCGGTTGGTTGGCAGTGTCGAGGCCCTGACGCAGGGTTTTCAAGCGTCGGGCCCGATCGCAGTGCACAGGGTATGCGGTCGACACCCTACTCTCTCCGATTGGGTGGTGATCCCGTGTATCAGCTAGTATTAGAGGGGTCCTGCCACTAAAGGTCTATTCCATGCATTTAGGCGCATGAGGAAAGGGTTTTCCCTGCTGTTCTAGACCATTTTTTAACCATGAGAATTAAATAGAACTGGTTTCCGTGGCATGGGTACTCAAGGAAAAAATACTAGGCGCTCAAAGGATCTTGTAGCGCTGAGATACACCTCGGTCTTTCTCTGCCCCTCCAGAAGCGTGCCGTTTTCTTTGTCTCTGCCGATCCAGAACTGGCTCTGACCAATTTCTGATGCAAGACACGTATTGATCCGATCTGGCATCCCATGGAAATGCACTATCTCTCGGCCGGCTACGAGCATCACCTGCCCCCCACCACCACAGCCCATGTTGACCAACGGCCACACATGTCGTCCAGACTTCCCCGCAGCACCGCTAACACGCATTTTGTTGCCTAGCCACGTCGGGTTACCGCCTGCAGCGTGATCAGCGGGCCATTTATTCCACAAAAAGGCGTTCAAGACAACGGTGGGATGCAAGGAAAAACGTTTGTCTCTCAAGCCTATTGTCGTAGCCGCCTGAAAGTGCGTCATAAAAAAGCTGAAGAAGTAGGCTCCAGGATGCGTCCATGCGGAGCGTCAACGGTTGTTCTATTGCCGAATTCTGTGCGCGCCAATGTGAGTCGCGCTCATGCGCCTTAATGCGTGGAATCGACCTTTAGTCTTGATCACGCTTTCTTCTTATCAATTTTTTTTCTTTGGATTCTGTTTCCGATGGACGATCTGGGTGTTTTTGCTGTTCTCTTTGAGCTATTGCTGATCCCCGAACTTTGTCCTGGTGGACAGAGACTAACTTGCGGAACGACTCTCTCCACCAAACAGATGTGCCCCTGGGACTGACTGGGTGCTCCTAATTGCTTACATGTGCCCATCCAGCCTGGAAATCAACGTCAGCTCCTCTTTTTCTCTGAACTTCAGGCAAGGCGGCAGTAGAAAATCTCAAGATCTCGCGTGGGCAGCTTGCTCCGTGCCAAGAAAATCGGATCAAGCGGCAAAAAACAGTGAGTTCTGCTGGATGCAAGGCCCTGGCACCGAGTGCGGGCTTTCTATTGGCTTCGATGCCTTCTTACTGTCGTTTTAGACCAATAGAGTGCTGTTATTCACAGTCAGTCTCTATCTCTGTCCCCCAGGACACAATTCGGGGATCAGTCATACTTCTCTTGGTCGCGTGTGCGAGTCTGTGCGCTTTTTTTGTAGTTATCCCCACCGGAGCTTCCACCGCCCAGGAGCGTCTCCAATGGCGCCGATTAAGTACTGTGGCCGCTTCGGCTGCCGCGGCCGCTACGGAGGAGGTCTTCCCAAGCCCGTCGCTAGCGACGGTCCAGGTCATCCGCGTTGCCGCGCAGGCGGCGAGCGCGGCAACAGCCACTGCGCTGGCAGAGGACCAAGTGGACCTTTCAAGTGTGCCTTGGGTGGCCTTGGAAAGCACCGACCACGCAGGTGGTGGAGGACCTGGAGGGCGGGATCAAGACGCCGACGTGGCGCGCGGGCGGGGCGGGGTCGGTCGTGGTCGGGGCGGAGCTGGGCGTGGCTGGGGCGTGGCAGGGCGGGGTGTCGAGTGCCCACGGTCGGGCGAGGGGCGTAAGCCCCGCACACCTATGTCTCTTGGTGACAAGCTTGCGCTTATTGAAATTAGGGACGCTGGCCATTCGTGGCCTCAAACTCTGGCCATTTTTCGGCTTAGTATCAGCGTGTCGGCGGCCCGAGCCATTTACAAGAACAAGGAGGAGTTTAGGCGGCGGGCAGCTGGGTCGGAAGACCTGTCGGGGACCCGCCAGCGACGCTTCTACTTCTAAGCGGTCTCCCAGGGGAGATGGGATTGGTATCAGGCTATTAATCGGGTGGGCGGGCGGCATCTACCGGTTTCGGGCGGTCTGTTGGATGCTCGAGCACGTCGGATTGCGACGGATCTTGGCGTTACGGGCTTTAAAGGGTCCCCCCATTTTATCCAAAACTGGGCTGCGCGCCCACAACCTTCACAATGTGGCGCTGTGGGGTCAAGGGGGGTCCGCAGACGTCGCCGGGGCGGCGGCTCGTATCGCTGAGATCCGGTCTAAACTTGAGGCGTACCCTGCGGAGTGAATATACAACATGGACGAAACGGGTGCTTTTTTCCGGTGCATCCCTAACCGAGCTTACGTCAAGGCCGGTCAACGACGGCAGGCGCGGGGCACCAAGGCAATGCAGGCGAAGGATCTTGTCACCCTAGTTTTGGCTTGCAATGCCACGGGCACCCATAAGATCCCTGTCGCCATGATTGGCAAAGCCAAGCAGCCGCTGTGCTTCAAGCCACCCCGTCGGCCATGCCCTCTACCGTACTTCTCCCAAACCAACGCGTGGATGGATGGAAACCTGTTCAAGTCCTCGTTTGAGACCGTTTTCCTGACGGCTGTGCGGGCCCGTACATCTCAGCCGGTGGCCCTCGTTTCCGACAAGTGCGGGGCTCACGAAGAACTCAATTGCGACAAGGTTAAGTTCATCCCCCTACCACCGAACTGTACGTCAATCTACCAACCGCTGGACCTTAGAATTATTGCTTGTCTGAAAAGACGATACATGCGGCGGCTACTGGACCTGGTTGTACGCGCTTTCGAGGCCAGCCCGGGCGTCCGCATGGCCACGGGATCCGCACGCGGCGGCGAGGGGGGCGCACCCGCGGCCGGCTTGGCGAGCGCGGCAGGTGGGGAGACCCCACACGCAAATTCCTCGGTAGGCGCAGACGGTGGTGAAGACGCACACGCGACAGCGTCGGTGGCCCCGGACGGTGGGGGAGGATCACAAGCTACCGCGGGATCCACACGCGGCGGCGGGGGGGCCGCACCCGCGGCGGGCTCGGCGCGTGCGGGCAGTGGGGGGGGCGCACGCGCAGACGCCTGGGAGAGGACGGCCGGTGGGGGGGTCCTACGCGTGGACGCTTCGGTGGGCGCGCCCATACAACCGGTAAGTGCGTGCGTACCGGCAGGAGCAGATTTGGCGGCAGATGGGGTGGCCACCGCGGCCGGGATGGGCGCTGAGAGCTTTTTCGTGAGCTCCGCGGGCCCGGAGAGCCAAGAGACGTCTGGGATCCGCCGGTGGCTTTCGGTGGACGGTTGGTGGCCAGCAATTGCTAGCCACTCAGAGGACGCGGTGAGCGCGGCGCGCCCCACGGCGCCCAATGCGGCATACACCGCGGCGCGGCGCGCAGCGCGGCTGGAGGTGCGGCGGGCCGCTCGCCGCCAGATGCAGGCGGCGCGGCTTGCGGCTCCGAATCTATCATCAGCTGCTGCAGTGAGCGGCAACAACACACTTGCGGCTGCGGCCGGCCCGGGTATCTGGGGCTTGCCATCCGATTGGCCCGCCTTCCCAGAATCGTCCCAGCCGAAGCGCCGTCGCCACGCACGTGCCAGCGCACTAAGCGCCGAGATCCGCGGTGTCAGGGACGGCGCCAGCGCTCATATACAAGACGCGTCGGAGATTCTCCTCGCGGAATGGGAAGCGGTTGCACCTTCAACAATCGCCCACTGCTGGGTCAAATCAACCATTTTGCCAGCTGGAGTTGCTATGGACGTGAGCACCTTGCACGGTGAGTATCGAGGCTCCTCGCGTGCCTTGAGTACCGATGTGGATGCTGTGGTTTCATTGATGGGCGGTTGTACTTTTGGTTCCCAATCTTTTCGGGACACCCCAACCGCGGCAAGGGAGATGGCTGTACAGAACTGGCTGACGGCGGAGGAGGCTGAAGGCGTGCTGGCTGCCACGGCGGACCGGATTGCGTTCGACGAGGGCGGGGAAGGCGATGACACTCAAGGCAGCGGGAACGACGCCTCGGACGGCGAGGATAGCGGGGACTCGGACGGCGGGGGGAGTGATGCGTCCGACAGTGAGGGGAGTGATGACTCGGGCAGCGGGGACGGTGATGACTCGGACACGGAAGCGAGTGAGGACGTGGCGGACAGCAACGATGAATGATGTGTTGATGCCCATTGTCGTGCCCTTCGTACTCTTTTTCCGAGAAAAAAAACTGATCGTACTCCTGCCCCGTACCAAGTCGAATGGTTGCAAGCTCGGGGCTGCTTAGACTTGGTGTCGGATCGTGTCGCAAGAGGACACGAGTCTGGAACTCGGTGTCGTATCAAATCCGTATTTGATTACCCCCTCACGTGATCGACCGACTGAACAGGCAATTCAATCCTGCGATCAAGAGCCCCAACAGCCCCTTTCTCGGTCAAAATGACAGCGATCGGAAGTGAAACGAGAACGCCTCGCCGTGGTGCGCCGTGAGAATGCATTGCTGGCACGGAGGCTACAAAGTGCGCAAGGGTGCCATATAAGTGGATAGTGACTGTATCCGTCTGACCCCAGATAACAACCATTCATATATTTTCTGACTATCCCGCGACCTGTTGTTGGCGTGAAGCACACCGTTGGAGAGTTGGTCACCTCACGAGCTCAGCGGTATATTTTCTTGCTTATGTCGCATTTTTTTTCCTGCCACAGGTATGTGGGTCTCTTCGGGGGGGTACCCCAGATAGCAACCATCGCGTTCTCATATGAAAACGGATGATCCACTCACTGTTGACCGAGTACCTGGGGATGGGTATTTGATTCGCCGTCGGTGTTGGTTCCTAGACAACCTAGGAAGATCCCAGAAAATCAGCTGGTGTCCCGAAACAACCCCCAACATCCACCCTCTGGAGGCACCTATCCCGCGACTTGCGCTTCTCTCCTTCGCCCAGTTCCCCTCCTTCGCCTGCCTCCCCATTCAGCAGGTCCCCCTCCCTTTCTCAGCTCCCCCCGCCTTCATCAAGCCGTCCCCTCTTCATCAAGTCGGCTCCGCTCCCTCAGGCTCTCCCTCCTCCAGTCTACCCTTTCTTGGGGTCCCCCCGCCTTTGTCCTCCCCCCCCCCCCCCCCCCCCCCCCCCCCCCCCCCCCCCCTCGCCCCCCCCCCCCCCCCCCCCC
>Ga0115031_1004659_pt1 | contig 10096 bp, 9 predicted proteins | sample Maine_Asex4_meta_FD_87301 | JGI IMG/M metagenome (GOLD analysis project Ga0115031, IMG submission 87301) | Marine algal microbial communities from Maine, USA - Maine_Asex4_metaG | ecosystem: Host-associated > Algae > Red algae > Unclassified | place: Maine, USA | collected 2015-01-05 | reverse complement strand
CGCCGAGACCGACGACGACGGTCAGGTCTTTGCGTCCGTGCGCGACGATGGCATCGGCTTCGACACGACGCGGACCGAACACGGACAGGGTCTCGATGGCTCGATCACCGCACGGATGACTGACATCGGAGGCCGATCCGAGATCCTCAGTACTGTTGGCAGCGGTACCGAGATCAGATTCTGGACCGAGAGGAACATGCCGTGACCGATACCAGCAGGACCGACGAGAACCAGTCTGGTCAGCCGATCCGCATCGTGCTCGCAGATGACCACGCCATCGTCCGCGCCGGAATGCGCAGTGAACTGAGCGAGCGTTTCGAGGTCGTGGGCGAGGCAGACGACGCCGAGGGCGCCATCGATGTCGTGACCGCTCGCCAACCTGACTTGGTCGTGTCCGATCTCCACATGCCGCGCGGTGGTGGACTCGCAGTTGTGACCGCGTGCGCGACGATCTGCCCGATCGTGATCCTCACGGTGAGCGAGGCGGAACGCGATCTCCTCGACGCGGTCGCCGCCGGGGCAGCGGGCTACTTGTTGAAGACGACCCAGGTCGCCGACGTCGAGATCGCGCTGCTCGCCGCAGCTCGTGGCGAGCCAGTCTTCTCACCGTCGCTTGCTGCGCTCGTGCTCGGTGAGTTCAGGCGAATGGCCAAGGCCACAGATGCCAACCCCCTGACCGATCGAGAGCGTCAGGTCCTGCAACTCGTCGCCCGGGGCCACACGTACAAGGAGATCGGCGCGGAACTCACGATTTCACCGAAGACCGCAGAGAACCACGTGCGCAACATCTTGGGCAAGCTCCACCTGAGCCGCCGGGCTGACCTGGTGCGCTATGCCGTGCAGCACGGTCTCGACTGATGCGCCCCGGTGATCTGTGCCCTGTCGACGCCTGTTTCGGCGCCGACGACTCACAGATCGCTGAAACGCAACCGTGAGCTGAACCGAACCTCGGCACGTGTGAGCTGTCGACGCCTGTTTCGGCGCGACCAACTCACACTTGGCCAGCGGCGCTGACCGGTGGGTGCGCGCGCAGGTAGTCCATCACCTCGGCGGCGGTGTCAGCCGACCCGATCATCGAGCCGTAGGTCCGCTCGCCTGCCAACGTGCGGAGCAACGGCTCCGCTGGCAGTGTCTCGTTCCAGAAGGTCGAGTCGAGGAATACCATCGGGCTGACCACACCGAACACGTCGTAGTGGTTTTGTGTTGCGTCCTGGAACACTTCTTGCGTCGTGCCTGCCGCACCCGGCGAGAAGACCACACCGCGTGTCGCAATGGCCAGCAGACCATCCTCGCGGATCGAGTTCGCGAAGTACTTCGCCACATGCGTGGCGAACTGATTTGTCGGCTCATGTCCGTAGAACCAGGTCGGAACCGCGACACTCGCCGTGCCGTCCGCAAACGTATCGAGCACTCTCTGGCCCGCCACGAGGTATGCGTCGGCACGATGGAAGTCGGTCTCCGCGGCAAGGATGTCGAGAGCCTGTCCGAGCGCGTCGTCGTCGTGCGGAGCGAGCCACGCGCCGAGGTTCGCTGCCTCCATTGCTCCCGGCCCGCCACCTGTGGCAACGTGCCACCCCTCACGGGCCATCGCCCGACCGAGCTCTGCCACGATCGCGTAAGACCGGTCGGTTCGCAGCATCGAGTGACCGCCCATGACAGCGACGACGTCGTCGTGGCCCGCCAGGTGCTCCGAGAGTGCGTCGTCGATACCGTGATCGTGGAGGCGTTGCGCGAGCGCATCGAGGACTGGGATGTTCGCGCCCTTTGCGTGCTGCGTGGTCCATTCGTAGATCTTCGAGTCGAGCGCATCACGTTCGAAGGATGCTGGGTCGCCGGGCACCCAGCCGTCGAGCAACTCGCCTTGGGCATAGAGATGGGACCGGTACGTGTCGAATGGCAGCTCCGGCAGACGGGGGAACACGACGGCGCCCGATTCGAGGACGTGAACCAGCGTCGCCGCTGGTAGGCGAGCCCCGAGCAACGTTGACCCGGTACAGCTGATTGCTTCGATCACCGTTGACCGACCGGACAGATCGACACCCTGCACGATGATGCCATCGAGGTGTCCATGCTCTGCGACATGGCGATCGAACTCTTCGAGTGTGTGGATCTCGCGCATAGCATCGAGCGTACGCATTCGCTGCGCTTCCGGGCCTCGTCGCCACCCAAGCCGAGGTGAGGGGATGTCCCGATTGTCCCAGCCTCCATCTCCGCACATGATCGTTCCATGACTGATTCACCGTCCTCACCGGACTTCCCATCGATTCCGCCGACCGGAACGACTGCTCCGTCGGACGGTGCATGGCCGTCTCCATCAGCAAGCCCGGCAAGCCCCGCGCGGCCGGCGCCTGGCGCACCAGAGAGTGCAGTGGCCCGAGCATCGGCAGGTCCGGCAGCCGGATCTCCGACGGGGACTCCCCCTGGCTACGTCGCGCACCGATCGTTCACATCCGGTCACGGCAGCGAAGCCGCCGAGCGCGGGAGCTGGGGCGGCGCAGTGGCTGCCGCTCTCGGTATGCAGATCGCTGCGATCATCGCGTTCTGGGTCGGCATCGCGATCGCCGTCGTCGCTGCCTTCGCAGACTGGGGCGACTCGAGCGCCGACACGTCGTGGTGGATCCTGCTTGCGCCCCTGGCCGGCTTGGTCGCCTTCGTGCTGTACATCGCTTCTGGCTACGTCGCATCCAGAGTCGCCCGCGACGGTCGGGGTTGGCTGATGCTGATCGCCGGTCCCTTCATGCTCGGCATCCTCGCCTCGGCCATTTCGGCAGTTGCCGCCGTCCTGGGCTGACCGCGCTGACGCGAGGCCGCCGAGTTTGCGGGGTCGAGTGACACTGCTGACAGTCCCTGCCGATGCAACGGCGATCGCGATGAACGTCACGTCGGTGAACGCCACTGCCGATTCGTTCATCCAGCTCTATCCAGCAGACGTGGTTCAACCGGTTGACTCCGACCTCAACGTCGTCGCAGGCCAGGCACCCACGCCGAACAAGGTCGACGTGAAGTTGTCGGCAACCGGAGCGATCAATGTGTTCAACAACACCGGAACCGTCGACGTGATCGCCGACGTCGCCGGCTACTACACGTCTGCGGGCCTCTAGGACCTCGCTGCAGATGTGCTTGCCAAAGCCAACGCAGCCGACGTCTACACCCGAGTACCGAGTGGACTTCGGAGTCGACGTCTCGCAATGCACATACACAGCCACGCCCGGTACCAGCGTCGACGATTCTGTCGCGAACAGAATCTCAACGGTGGCGCCGGCCACCTTGGCTGCCAACGAGGTCTATGTCTTTACGCAACAAACAGATGGGTTACACGCCGCCGCGGACGCCTCGTTACACCTCACCGTGGTCTGCCCGCCTGCCTGAAGAGTTGCGGATGGGGTCAGGCCCCGTCCGCAACTATCCGGCATCGGTGAGTTCTCGGCTGAGTTCGCGGATCTCGTCGCGCAGCTTGGCGGCGTATTCGAATTTCAGCTCGGCTGACGCTTCTTGCATCTCGGCTTCAAGCGTCTGAATCAGGCGCTGGAGCTCCTGCTGCGGCAAGTTCTTCAGCTCCTGCTGCACCGTGTCGCGTTCCTTCTGGCGCCGCTTGTCCATGCCCGGGACCGGCGTGCGCGAATCGGGCCGCAGCATCGACAAGATGTCGCCGACGGCCTTGCGAATCGTCTGCGGGTCGATTCCGTGCTCCTTGTTGTAGGCCAGTTGCACGTTCCGGCGCCGCGTGGTCTCGTCGATCGCACGGGTCATCGAGTCGGTCACCCGGTCGGCGTACATCACGACTTCGCCGGACACGTTCCGAGCGGCTCGACCCATCATCTGAATCAGCGACGTCTCGGAGCGCAGGAAGCCCTCCTTGTCGGCATCGAGGATGCAGATCAACGACACCTCGGGGAGGTCGAGGCCCTCACGCAGCAGGTTGATACCGACCAGTACGTCGAACTCACCGAGACGGAGCGCTCGGATGATCTCGATGCGCTGGATCGTGTCGATGTTGCTGTGGAGGTAGCGAACCTTCATGCCCTGTTCGAGCAGATAGTCGGTGAGATCCTCGGCCATCTTCTTGGTGAGCGTCGTCACCAGCACTCGTTCGTCGTTGGCGACGCGCCCCTGGACCAGCTCCATCAGGTCGTCGATCTGACCCTTGGTCGGCTTGATGACGACTTCGGGGTCGACGAGGCCGGTCGGGCGGATGATCTGCTCGACGACCTTGCTCGACACACGCAGTTCGTACTCGCTCGGCGTGGCCGAGAGGAAGATGCACTGGTTGACCCGACCCAACACCTCTTCGAACGTGAGCGGCCGGTTGTCACGCGCCGACGGCAGACGGAAGCCGTGCTCGACGAGCATGTCCTTGCGGCTGCGGTCGCCGGCGAACTGTCCGTGCAACTGCGGCACGGCGACGTGGCTCTCGTCGACGACGAGCAGGTAATCGTCGGGGAAGTAGTCGAGCAGGGTGAACGGCGGCTCGCCGTACTCGCGGCCATCGATGTGCATCGAGTAGTTCTCGATGCCGTTGCAGTAGCCGAGCTCACTCATCATCTCGAGGTCATACGAGGTCCGCATCCGCAGCCGTTGCGCTTCGAGCAGCTTGTCGGTCTCCTCGAACTCCTTCAGCCGCACCTGCAACTCGTGCTCGATCTGGCGCATTGCCCTCGTCATTCGCTCGTTACCGGTGACGTAGTGGGTTGCGGGAAACACGTGCGCCCGTTCGAGCTCGCGCAGGTTCTCACCGGTGAGCGGGTCGATCATCGTGATGCGGTCGACGGTGTCGCCGAACATCTCGATGCGCAGCACGTTCTCCTCGTAGGCCGGGTGCACTTCGATCGTGTCGCCACGCACCCGGAAGTTGCCACGGCCGAGGGTCATGTCGTTGCGGTCGTACTGCATGTCGACGAGGCGACGCAAGATGTTGCGCATGTCGTAGTCGACACCGACGTTGAGGTCGAGCAGGTTGCCCTTGTACTCCTCGGGATTCCCCATGCCGTAGATGCACGACACCGATGCCACGACGATGACGTCTTTGCGCGTGAGCAGAGCAGCGGTGGTGGAGTGGCGCAGCCGCTCGATGTCGTCGTTGACCGAGGAGTCCTTCTCGATGAATGTGTCGCTGCTCGGGATGTACGCCTCGGGCTGGTAGTAGTCGTAGTACGACACGAAGTACTCGACCCGGTTGTGCGGGAAGAACTCGCGCATCTCCTGGGCAAGCTGCGCTGCGAGGCTCTTGTTCGGCGCAAGGATCAGCGTTGGGCGCTGAGTCTGTTCGATGGTCCACGCAATCGTTGCAGACTTGCCGGAACCCGTGATGCCGAGCAGTGTCTGGAAACGGTCCCCCGCCTCGATGCCTTCCGACAACGCCTTGATCGCCTCGGGCTGAGCGCCGGCCGGGTCCCAATCGGACACGACCTGGAACGTGTTCTCGCTGCCCGTGTCGTAGTTCGTGAAGGAACTCGATGCAGCGATCAGCGCCTGTTCCGGCGATTGGTCAGCCACCGTTGCGTCCGGCGTGATCACCGTGTCGTCTGAGTTCGATGTGTCGGAGGAATCGATCGTCTCGGTCACATCGGCAGTCTAACTGCGCTGAACAGAACACCCGTTCGTGATGCGTAGCGTACTCAGTCGGCGAGTTTGATGCGCAGAACGGCGATCGCGTAGCCATCCATCTCGAGAACGGTGAACTCGCCGAGATCGGTGCGCACACTGTCGCCAGCCGAGGGGATCTCGTCGAGGGCGTCGATCACGTACCCAGCGACTGTCTGCCAGTCGCCGACCGGCAACTCGACGCCGGTGCACTCCTCGAATTGGTCGGGGCGAAGCGTGCCGTTGACACGCCAACTCCCGTCGGCGAGCTGCGCGCAGTCACCGAGCCGGTCGTCTGACTCGTCGTCGAAGTCACCGATCAACTCTTCGAACACGTCTTCGAGAGTGACGAGGCCGACCACGGTGCCGTGCTCGTCGACCGCCACGGAAATGTGCTTGCGTTCACCACGCATCTCGACCAGCAGATCCTCGAGGCGATGGTGCTCGGGAGTGACCATCAGGGGCCGCACCATCGACCGCGCCGAGGTCGTCTGCCAAGCGCCGTTCTCCAATCGGAGCAGATCCTTGGCGTGGATGAACCCGAGGCAATGGTCGAGGTCGTTCTCGTGGATGACAATGCGGGTCCGGCCTGTACGGTGCGCCTCAGCTGCGACCTCGGCAGCGGTGGAGTCACCCGGCATCGACACGATGTCGCGACGGACCGTCATCGCATCGGCAGCCGTCAGGCCCGACAGCTCCAGCGAGCGCGTCAGCAGCTGGTGGTCCTCGGCCTTGATGTCCCCGTGCCCTGCGGACTCGTCGAGCAGCAGGATCAGGTCGGTGGGTGAGTGAGCCATGGCCCGTTCGTCCTGAGGTTCGACGCCAACCAGACGGACCACGATGTTCGCGATCGAGTTGAGGAACCAGATGATCGGTTGGAAGACTCGGACGAACGCGCGGAACGGGCGGGCCAGCAGCAGCGAAGATTTTTCGGGGTCCGAGATCGCCCACGACTTCGGCGCCATCTCGCCGACCACCATGTGCAGGAACACGACGAGTGACAGACCGAGAGTGAAGCCGATGAGGTGCGACAGGCCGATGCTGATGCCGAGGAAGTTCAGCGTCGTGTCGGAGATGTCGAAGACACCTTCCAGCGCCCCTTCGATGATGTGCGCGATTGCTGGTTCGGCAACAGCGCCGAGACCGAGCGAACACATCGTGATACCCAGCTGGGCACCCGCCAACATGAGCGTCAACTCCCGGATGCCGGCGAGCGCCGACACGGCGCGCTTGTTGCCGTCGGCAGCGAGTTGCTCGATCTTTGAGCGTCGCGCTGCCAACAGAGCGAACTCGGCGGCCACGAAGAACGCATTGAGTGCGAGCAGGACTATTGCGAGGCCGAGTGCCCCCCACTCGACACCGAAGCCCTCGCCGGCCTCTGCTGCGAGCAATCCGATCATGACGGCACCTGGTCGCTGTTGTGGTCGCCGGGCTCGTCGTCAGGAACCTGGTCGTCGTCGACGGCGAGCGCCCCACGGCCTGACATGGCGCCGCCGTCGTCGTCGCCCGGCACGATGCCCGCATCCGGATCCAACTGCAGCGACACCTGGGTGATCGCGAATTCCTCGACGTCGAGGACCTCGATGCGCACGCCGTCGACGACGATGGTGTCGCCGACTTCGGCGATGCGCTCGATCCGGTCGAGCACGAGACCTGCGACCGTGTCGTACTCACCGTCAGGCAGCGTGAAGCCGGTGAACCGCTCGATCTCGTCGGGCCGCGAGATCGCAGCGATCGACCAGACTCCCGGCTCGACTTCGACGTACTCCCCTGGCAACGCCGGGTCGTACTCGTCTTCGATCTCGCCAACGAGTTCTTCGACCAGGTCTTCGAGCGTGACCACACCGGCTGGCGCTCCGTACTCATCGATGACGACTGCCATCTCGGTCGAATGCGACTGAAGCTCGCTCAACACGACGTTCAAGCCAGCGGCTTCGGGAACGACGAGGACGTCGTGCAGCAACGCGCCGATCGGCGTGTCGGCATAGTGGTTGCGGTCGACGCCGAGCAGATCCTTGGCATGCACCAGGCCGCTGACCTTGCCGGCATGGTCGACGACCGGGAATCGTGAGTGATTTGACGACATGAGATCACGAAGGTCAGCAGCAGTCGACGAGGCACCGATGGTGACGACTCGGTTCCACGGGACCATGGCATCGGACGCCTCGAGATCACCGAAGTCGATCGCCCGCTCGAGCAACGATGCCTGCGAGACCGTGAGCTGGCCACTCTCGGCGGAGGAGTCGACAATGAAGTCCAGCTCGTCGGTCGACACCGACCCATGCAGTTCTTCGACCGGTTCGATGCCGAGCATCCGCAGCAGACGGTTGGCCGACCCGTCGAACAACCTGATCAGCGGGCCTGCCACCTTCATGAAAAGCAAGGTGGACCCGGCGACGGCGCGAGCTACCGGTTCGGGCTTGGCGATCGCAAGGTTCTTCGGGGCGAGTTCACCGAACACCATCTGGGCGACCGTCGCGAAGACGAACGCGAGCGTCAGAGCGATTCCAAAGCTCGCTGATTCGCCGACGCCGATGCCCTTGAGCACCGGCCGCAGCGCCCCGGCGATCGCCGGTTCGGCGATGAAGCCCAGGACGAGCGATGTGACCGTGATACCCAACTGGGCCCCGGAGAGCATGAAACTCAGCCGTTGATGCACCTGGATTGCTCGCTTCGACTTGCGGTCGCCTCCGTCGGCGGCTTCGACGAATTTCGCACGGCGAGACGCAACGTACGCAAACTCGGCGGCGACGAAATATCCGTTTGCGGCGATCAGCAACACGACGCCGAGCAGACCCAGGGCAGTGATCATGAGCGAGACGAACCCGGACTGGGAGGGTGCTGGGTAGCGGCGGAACCGCTTTCCAGGCTGAGTTGGTCTTCGTCGGACATCAGTTGGTAGATGATATCCACCTCGGAGTCCGGTCCCGTCGGTCGAGGGCTGACACCCGCTGCTGATCGGCATCTGCGGGTGTGTCCAAAGCTCCGCTACGTTGGAACCATGAGTAACTTCCATGATCTCGAAATGACGTCGATCACCGGCGAACAGGTGAGCTTCGACCAGTACAAGGGAAACCTTGCGCTGGTCGTCAACGTCGCCAGCGCTTGAGGTCTCACGCCTCAGTACGCAGGTCTGCGTGCGATTCACAATGACAACGACGACGTTGTCGTCCTCGGGTTCCCGTGCAACCAGTTCGCCAACCAGGAGCCCGGCACCGACGCCGAGATCCTCGATTTCGCCACATCGAAGTTCGACGTGAACTTCCCGATGTTCTCCAAGATCGAGGTCAACGGCGATGGCGCAGCTCCGCTGTACACACTTCTCAAGGAGGCCCAGCCGGGTGAGGGCGACACGTCTGACATCGCCTGGAACTTCGAGAAGTTCCTGATCGACGGCACCGGCTCCGTCCTCAAGCGGTACGGCCCGCAGACGACTCCTGAAGACATCGCCGCCGAACTCGGTCAGTTCCGCTGATCTGAGTGCGGTCGCTGTTCAGCGCTCGTGGGCATCGATGATGTCCACGAGCGGAACATCAGGCATCGGTGTCGTGCGATACTGCGCGAGTTGTTGCTCGCCGAATGCTCCGAACGCCTCCTCGCACAGATCCCAGTAGGTCTGCCGGACGCCTGCCGTGCCGGCATCTCGCGCCTGCTCGTACGCCTCGATCGAGACGGGTCGAGGCACGTAGGTGTAGACCGCTCCGCTGACGACATCGCCACGATCGTCGATCACCGTGATCGAGTCGCTCACATCGACGCGGTCGTAGTTGCGCTCACGTCGGTCGAGGTTGATCAACTCGCCCCCGGCGATCGACGCCACCACACCGTTGACCGTCTCGTCGGCTGACTCCACGACGCCGAGCGCCACGATCGTCCCGTCGTCGACATCGGTCCCATCGTCGAGCTTCCACTGTGCCGAGATGTGCATGACGCCGTAGTTCCACCGACGCCCGAACCCCTCGAGTTCGGCCTGGAAGAAGTCGACGCCCAGGACCGCCACCCGCCCAATGGTCCGGGCCATCGACTCAGGACTCACCAGCGACCCGTACCCGAAGATCCACACGGTCTCGCCACTGCGATCGACAGCATCGGGATCGACTGCAGCATGGCCGGCCCGGTCGCTCTCGGCCACCTGGTCGGCTGTCGCCGGTTCGCCGACATCTTCAACGACCGTCGGCGGCAACTCGATCAATTCAGCCCACAGCCGGTCGACTGCTGCCACGAGGTCGACGAGGTCTCCGGAGTTGTCGATCACGTGCGTGGCAATCGCAAGCCGATCCTCACGCTGCATCTGGCTGTTGACGCGCTTGCGTGCGTCTTCTTCGTCCATGCCTCGGTGCTCGACAACGCGCTGCACGGCGAGGTCGTACGGGATGTCGACGACAATGGTGGCAGCGAGGCCCTTGCGCGGGTTCTCGCCGAGCAGTGGGAAGTCGAGGACGACGACGCGGTCGGTGTCTGAACCGGGGTCGTTGTTGAGGTCGATCTGGCGCTGGATCTCGGCCTGCATCGCCGG
>Ga0115031_1004652_pt1 | contig 10108 bp, 6 predicted proteins | sample Maine_Asex4_meta_FD_87301 | JGI IMG/M metagenome (GOLD analysis project Ga0115031, IMG submission 87301) | Marine algal microbial communities from Maine, USA - Maine_Asex4_metaG | ecosystem: Host-associated > Algae > Red algae > Unclassified | place: Maine, USA | collected 2015-01-05 | reverse complement strand
GAGTGGGTGGGGGAGGTGACGCTCGATTCTGTGCCCTCGGCGTGAGGGGGGGCGGGGGGGGACGTCCTGGGTGGTGCACGACGACGTCGCTCCCTGCTTCTGTGTACACAAACGATTGGGCGTGTGGTGGACGCTGCCGAGCTGGGGGACCAAGGAAGGGGAGAGCTTTCTCCGTACGGGATGCAGGTGCTGCTGGGCCACGGGTTGCACGCGCGCCTTGGGAGGAGGAGGGCACCCACGGTCAAGTAGATGCAAAGACCCGAGGTATTGAATGCGGCGGTGAGGGCGGTCGATAGCCATCGGTCGCAGTCGGCGGCGGCGGTGGCTCTAGTGGCAAAGGCGGGTGTGGCTTCTCCTGGTCTGCGCGGCCTGGCAGGGCCAACCGGAATGGTGTTCATGGGCGTACGGTCATGTCTGCCCGAGTCGTCGAGAGAGGTCACCCGAGCGGCCAGTGTTTGTGCCTCGTGCCTGAGGCACCTGTCGCCTTTCCATCGACGGCCGCCGACCCCCCTCCTGGCCTGCCGGCATCGTCTTCGTCGTGACGGTCGTCACCCTGACCATACCGGCGACCCTGTTGACGACACCTCCCCGCCTACGCGTGTGCCAGAGGCGGCGGTGGGGGATGTAGCGACGGTAGCGGCGTTCCGGGACGACCGCCCCAGCTGGCACGGCGGGGCGCCCGGTGCCGCTCGACGCGCCTAGGAGTCCAACAGCGGCGCCACGCCGCACACATGCGACCGCCGCTGCTCCCTCCGCCCCCCCCCCCCAATACGGTGCGCCACCCACTCGCCGCCGCCTGCGGGTGTCCACGCTGCGGGCGCCGGCAGTGCCGCTGGTCAGGCCCCCGCCAGGCCACGGGCGGCCGCCGGGTGTCTGCCCGCCCGCCCCGCCAGAGGCGCCGCCGTGCCGCCCGCTGGTGGCGTCACGTCGCCGCCGCAGCAGCGGAGCGCCGCCGCCGCCGCCCGAGCCGGCCATCATGGCATGATGCACCGCCGCGGCGGGGGGCGGACCGGCACACGCACGCACCGCAGACCGCCCAGCGGCGCCGCGTCGAGGTCACGGAGCCGCGCGCGGGGCGCCCCAGAGGCGGCGGCCGACCGTCTGGCGGCGGGCGCTCGGGATCTGCGCTTCGCTGCACCATCGGTTCTGGATGTTCTGGTCTTGTGTACCGGATCACGGTCAAACACTCCCCATCTCCCATCCCCAAGAGGGGCCACAAGACGGAAGGAGGGGCCACCATGGGGGCTCAGTGCCAGTGACGGTCCATGGTAAAATCTGACCGAGACAAGCCCTCGCGCCCCCATCAATTCTCGGGGCCCGGGAGACACCAACGGTGGAGATGTGCCCTGCGGCAGTGGTGTGTGGCTGGCAGCCCGGGACTCGCAACCTGCGCTCTGGAACATCCTTTCCCAGCACAGTCGGGCCCCACCACAGCCTCAGGCATCGATCTCGCATCCCTGAGGCGAGATTGGCAGGCCGCAGCGCCCCATCGGCTGGGACCCCCCCCCCTCTGTGTGCGCGGGAGGCCTGTTTTGGGGTCGTGCCGCCTCATAAGCAGTGCGCACTTGCCCCGCCCCATTGCCCTCCCGGTTCCTCACCGTCGACCGCATCGCCTTCCCATCCACCAAACCTTCCCGCCCCGCAGCCGCCCGCCCGTGTCGGTGTGTGGATCCTCGCCTCGGCTTCGTCGTCTCCACCCACCACCATCACCATGGCGTTTGTCGGCAGCACGGTTACGGGCGTGGCGGGGGCCCGCGCGCCCACCAAGCAGATCTGCTCGGTACGTTGAGTGGTTTTGACCCGCGAGGAACGGTGGAGCTATCGACCGCGTCGGGCTGCCAAGGGGTGCTCCGGTGCCGAGGGGGGCCTCGTGGGCGATGCGTGGGAGATGCACTGCGCGGGATCGCGCCACGCAATCACGGTGGCGTGGCACACGCGCCCTTGGCCGCGAGCCTGTTTTTGCCGTCGACACGCTGCTGACTGATCCGCTTGTTGCTCGATCCCCCCCTGTCAATGCATGTTCTCGCCCCGCCTCACCCGCCGTCTTTCCCCAATGACAGAGCCGCGCGAGCTTTGCCCAGTTCTCGGGCATGCGCTCGGTCAGCGGCGCGCGCATGCTGCAGCCGGTGTCGGGCGCTGACGCCAACGATGCCTTCTTTGCCGCCGTGTCCGAGGCCGGCGCCCCCGCCGCGTCGTCGGCGCCGACGATGAAGCTCAAGGTCGCTATCAGCGGCTTTGGCCGCATCGGCCGCAACTTCCTCCGCGCCTGGGCCGCGAAGAACGACACCGACCTGGAAGTCGTTTGCATTAACGACACGTCGGGCGTCAAGACTGCGTGCCATCTGCTGAAGTATGACTCTATCCTCGGCACCTTCGAGGGCACCGTCGAGGCTGGTGAGGACTCGATCACCATCAACGGCAAGAAGGTGCGCGTCGTGTCCAACCGCGACCCGCTGCAGCTCCCGTGGAAGGAGCTCGGCATTGACATTGTCATTGAGGCGACGGGCGTGTTTGTTGACAAGAAGGGTGCGTCCAAGCACATTGAGGCTGGCGCCAAGAAGGTGCTGATCACCGCGCCCGGCAAGGGCGAGGGCATCCAGACGTACGTCGTGGGTGTCAACGACGGCGACTACAACCACGCCACCGACGACATTGTGTCGAACGCCTCGTGCACGACCATGTGCATGGCGCCGTTCGTCAAGGTGCTGGAGGACGAGTTTGGCATCGTCAAGGGCACCATGACGACGACCCACTCCTACACTGGCGACCAGCGCCTGCTCGACGCTGGCCACCGTGATCTCCGCCGCGCCCGGTCGGCGGCCCTCAACATTGTGCCCACCACCACGGGCGCGGCCCAGGCCGTGGCCCTGGTCATCCCCTCGATGAAGGGCAAGCTCAACGGCTACGCCCTGCGCGTGCCGACGCCCAACGTGTCGGTGTGCGACGTGGTTGTTGAGGTCAAGCGGCCGACGTTCAAGGAGGAGGTCAACGGCGCCTTCCTCAAGGCCGCCCAGGGCCCGATGAAGGGCATCCTCAAGTACTCGGACGAGCCGCTGGTTTCGTCTGACTTCAAGGGGATGGTCGAGTCTACGGCCGTGGACGTGTCCATGACCACGGTTGTCGGTGACACGATGGTCAAGGTGCTCGCGTGGTACGACAACGAGTGGTCGTACTCCCTGCGCGTCCTGGACCTCGCCGAGATCATGGCCTCCAAGTGGGCGTAAGCGTTGCGCGTTGCCCATCTCTCTGTGATTCTTTATCTTTTTCCTCTGGCCCGCTGTCCCGCTGTTCCGCCCTGCCCTGTTTGACGAGTCGATTTCTAGAGCACATTTTTGCCTTTTTTTTTCTTATGTCGCCTCAACGTTGCGTGCTTTGCTGCCACGCGGCGCAGAGTCCTATCCCTGTCAGGTCCGAGCAAGGGGCGCAGCCTGCGTGTGTGCTCTTGTGTATTGTTGCCGTCTGAGGGGTGCGTGAGTCAACGGGGTTTTTGATGGGTATCGGCATCCTTCACGCCGCTTACGTGTGGTAGCAACTCTCGGGTCAGAGTTTCTGCTCCTCGCGCTCTTCAATCCTACAGCACTCGGATGGTTGGTCATTGGAGCTGGCAATGAACATGAGATTATCACGGCATGGGCCAGCGTAGTCATGTAACAATACCCAGCGACAGAGACGAGCGGCGTGAAGGATACAAAATGACACAGACGACTGAGACTCGGTCACCATTTATTTCTTTATAAACAAATGCACAATCATCGACACGCCGCGCATTGACATGCGCATTGGACCGCATCCCGCCGTCGCCCACCGACCAGTCGAGTGCGACCGGCTGCTGGACTTGTCGCGGCAAACGAGCACACCAGTGCTACACCCTTAGTCCTACTGCACCCGAAGGACAGGCCGCCGAGTCCGCCTGAAAGGCTGTGACTTGCCGTCTTCACCACAAGCATGTTCCTTGTCGTCTTGTTCCTTGCGATCGGGTCGCCAGCGGCTGCGTGCAGATAGGAGGCCAACACGCGACTCGGCACCAATGCGTCCCGCTCAGCTTGCTTTGGGTGTCCATACACCCGCCACCCTCGGTACGGACGATGGCGACCATACGCCAACCGCCTCAGGCGCGCACCGCCGCCGCCGCGGTGGCAACGTTGTCGCGAAAGATGATCTTGGGGGCTGGCCCTTTGGGTCGTCCAAATCCAAACCGGTCAATCCCGCCCGGGTCGTCGTCACCGTCTGCGCGGGGCGTCTCGAAGCGAGCGTGGCCAAACACGCACTCGGGTCCGTCCTTGCAAAAGCCCGCCAGGTAGTTGGCGCACGCAACCTTTTTCACGTGCCGATGGCGGCACTTGGGCCCGTGCTTGCAGAAACCGCGCGCAAAGTAGGGGCACTCGTTCCGCTTCTTCTCCGGGTCGATGTGTCGGTACATGCACTCGGTGTTGGAGCACTCGCCAAACTTGGAGAAGAAGTAGCATTCGGGCATCTTGGAGAGGTCGAACTCGTGGAGATACTCGCAAAACTCGTCCTTCTTGCACAAGCCCCGCAGCCAATGCTTGCACACGATGAGCCGGTCGTTGCGCGCGTGGCGGTACTGGCAGCGGGAGCCTTTGGCGCAGCCTTGAGGCGAAAAGAAAAAGCGGCACAGGTCCGTGCTCCGGCCTTCAGCCATGTCGTCATCCCGCCGCTGGATGTCCAGCTGATTCTCCACCTCAAAGTCAAACACCTGGCCGTGCAGAGGCGCGGCGTCAAACTCGGGGACTGCCATGGCGGGCAGTAAGGGGGGGGAGGCGAGCAGGGGATGTCGCACCGTCAACCGTTGAGCGGCTAGGGGGATCACAAAACAGGGGAAACGTATATGGACTAGAGTCTAGTGACGGAAGCAAACACCCGCCGGGGCGGACACACGACACACCAGTGGCTCACAGCGCGAGCCGACGGCGGCACGCGGTGACGAAGCGACCGTCTCAACAGGCTCACCCCAGGTAGCCACCAACGTCAAGCCATAAACACCCACGGAGGGACGCTGTCGGCCGACAGATGATGGTGGGAAGTGCCACAAACCGCCAGGCGTCGGACACAAATGGCACAATGACGAACGACCGAGCACCGACTTGGCCCAGGTGCCGTCCGCCAGCGCAGCTGTCACCACGACGACGGGGTAAAAGTCCGAAGAAGAAGACGTGATGGATGTCGGACGTGTGGCCAAGGAAGACGACCGTCGTCCAGCACGGCACTATGGCAGCCGAGCGCAGAGTCACGACGATGACGAGTGCAGCCGTGAGCCAGCAGACCGGCTTGATCAAGTTTCGTCAATTCGTCAATTGACGTGGCCGGCACATGTCTTAATCTTTCGAAACCCCTGGATTCGTCGAGCAGCATCGTCATCGTCGGAGGCCAGTACAATTATCACAAATACTGTTGCCGAATCGTGTCAGCAACTGCCCTTGTCTTGACCGACACGATGCTCTGCTTGGACACGCACGCGGACGAGGCGGAGGAGCCGCGCGGGCCTCTTCCCAGCCTCCTTGGTCGACCGACTTGAGCTCCAGAGGCGCCGACTCAGACTGGGCCGCCAGCTTGCCCTCCGTCGTTGGTCGGCGTGACCACACGATGCAGCGACTGCGGCGGTTGAAGCATGCGGTCGAGTCCGTAACTGTTTCGGATGTGCTTGGTCACGTGGCGCCAGACTCGGCCTCCCCTAACGCTACCCCAGCAGCTGACGGTGACGCCTCGGCATCCGCTTCGGGCGATGTGCGCGTGACCAACCTGGTACACGGGGAAGTATTGCCCTACCCGCTCTGTCTGCTGGAGGGCACCGCTTCTGGCGGCGCCACTGCTGTCACTGTTGCGGTTAGCGATGGGGCGCCAGCATCCTTTGCGGTCATGGGCGGGGCCTGGAAGGCTGCTGTGGATCTGGCGCCCGGCTCCAACTCACTGACACTCAGCGCCATCCCCTCTGGAGGGGATACGACCCGCCTCTGCGTGTCGTATGACGCCTCTGCCGACGGCATTGGGCTGCCCGGCACCAAGGCCGTACGACTCGTCTGGCTGTCCACGTCCGACGGCGACTGTTCGTTTGAGGTGCCTCCTCCTCCCCACCCGGGATGTGACGTGCCCCACACCGCCTCCGACGGCGCGGCGCGCTTGCTCACCGCCGGGCGGCTGATGCAGGCAGCGACGGCCGAGATGATGCATCATCAGGGCCTCGGTCGCCGCACGTTTCGGTTAGTCGAGGATGTGACTCATCATAGACTTCCACACCTGACTACCGCCGCCGCTTGCCGCATGGACGGTCAACAACTGTGGTCCCACGTGTGCGAGGCGGCTAGCGGGTGTGCTCGCCGGGACGACCTGATTGACGTGGCGGTTATGAGCTTTTCCTGCTGGGACCGGACGGCTCGAGAGGTGCGTGGCCACACAGCTCTCGGCGGTGGGAGGCTAGGCCTCTTTGGTGGGAGCAGCGTATGGTCCTGGCCCGCCAACACGGCAGGTATTGCGGACGCCTTCACCGACTGCCGCAAGGTCGACGGCAAGGTTTGCCTCGACGATGGCGGCCGCGGGCGGGTGTGGGCGCTGGCCGCTACTACCGTCGGCGCTGCGCTGCACGAGCTCGGCCACTGTCTCAGCCTGCCGCACCCGTGCTTGACCGTCGCCGCGGACCGGGGCGGGGGCATCATGGCGCGAGGCTTTGACCACTTGAACCGGCTGGTGGCGGTCACCGAGGCGGGTCGGCCGCTCACCGGCGTGCGGCCGTTTTGGGACCGAGGCTGCGCTGCGCGCCTACGATGGCATCCCTGGATAAGTGCGGTGGGGCGGGTGCCTCCGCCGGGCGGCGCAGCCACGAGTGACGGGTCGCGCGACGAGGCCAAGGCCGGAGGGGATGGGCTGTTGGAGCGGGCACTCCGTGCACAACAGCGGCTGTATGACGCCACGCCGGCAGTACCGATGCCCAAGCACAAGTCCATGGCTGCCGCCACCCCGGCACCGGCGCCCACCACGCTAGACGATCTCGCCAGGAAGTTCCATGGGCTGCTCCACCGGCCCGCCCAGGACGACGGCGGCGGTACCAGTTCAGGCGTCGCGGCGGTCTCCACTGAGGACAAACTATGTGTGCTGTCGGGCGCTACTCTTGCGCCTGGGCGGAACCCGTCCTTTGCTCCGACCACCGACGGCCGCCTCACCGTCCGCGTTGGCCGCGACATGGGGGCGGGCGGTGGCCTCGGCCATCTCGGTTACTACGTGAACGGGGACAATGCGGGGCACGAGGAGTGGGTGGCGGACGCAGTGGGGCACGACGGCGGGCCCCCAGCGGCGGTCGTGTTGCCGACGCCGGCTGCGTTGCGGGCGCGGCTGGGGGCCAAGGCGACGGACAAGCTCGTAGTGTCTGCCATTGACACGGCGGGCAACATGAAGTCGGTGGACTATAGCAAGTGCAATACCGCTTGACGTCGTGTCTTTGAACGGAAGAGCTGTACAGAAAGAAAACAAAGCGGTAACAAGGGTACCCACCGGATAACTTGCCGACGCAAAGAAGCACGACAGAAGCACCTGCAGCATGCAGACAAGAATCACAAGCGCGCTCCCACATCACTCAAGACGCGCGCGAAAAGAAGGCGTCCAGGCGACGTTGACCACCTCCAGCAGCTTGCCCGCCGCCGTTGCGGGACTTCTTGACTGGTGACACGGCGGCTGCCGCCGCCCCACCCCCCCGACCGCGTTTGGACGGCGACGCCGCTGGGGACGATCGTGCCGCAGGCGGCCGCGCCGACCGTGTGCCGCCGGCCGCGGCAGACGGGCGGGCAGGAAGACCCAACCGCGCACGCACTCGGTCGCCCCCACTTGCCAGTGCGGCCTCGTCCTCCTCACGCTGGAGGGCGGCAGCAAGCGCGGCATCTGCCTGAGTAGCAGCATCGATGGGAGAGGGGGGGGCAGACGGGAAGGCGTGGACGTTGGTCCGAGGCGAGGCCGGCGCAGCCGGTCGCGCTGCATCGCTGGATGCGGCAGCAGCGGGAGACGCGGACCGCTCGGGGGTCGCCAAGGTGTCGGCGACCGCAGCATTTGACGGCGACGACGACTCAGCCGCTGCCGGTGCACGAGGCGGGTTCAATGGCTGCGGCGATGAGGAAGGCGCAGGCGCCGTCTCGTCTGCTGCCACAGATGACGCCACCGTCCGTGACGCTGCCCGCTGGGGCGGTGGAGAGACGTTACGAGAGGGGGCGGCCTTGGCCTTGGCAGTCGCGGTCGACGCTCCGAAAAAGGACGATACCGGGCGGCAGCCCGCCACCAGGGTGGACACGCACGGCCGCTCGGCAGACGCCACACCCGTGGGTTTGCTCAACGCCGACGTCACGGGCGTCCAAGAGAGGCTGTCAAACGCGGGGCGGGCGGCCAGCGCAACGGCCTGCGCCACGGGGGTGGACGGGTCCAGCCACGCGTCCACCTCTGCGGCGGTCGACAGCACTACGGGCGACCGCGGGTGGAGCCACTCGGTGACGCTGGCGGCGGTGGTCAGGAGAACAAACGAGTGCACACCCGCGTCGGTCACGTCGTAGAGGCCGGCGAGGTAGACCAGCGGGGACGGGGAAGACGGCGCCTCGGCCTTGGCATCACCATCCACGGATGCATCGGCGGTGGTGAGCAGGGGCTCAGCCGCCTCCGAGTCAGGCTCCGCCTTGACGGGCGCGTGCACGTCTGCGGCGGTACGCGGCTCGGTCTTGACCGTCGACGACTCTGCCTTGACGGCAGCATGCGCGGCAGAGACGTCGGGCTGCACCGTGACCGGGGAGCTGCTAAAACCCTCTTCCGGCTTGAGGCCGACGGCGCCCGCCTCTGGCACGTCCGCAGGTGGGACCATCCCCCCCTGACCGTTCCCAACCGGCCCGTCCCCCTTGCGATGAATGGCGTACGGCACGGTGCCCGTGCGCCCACCCCCCCCCGACGGCAGCCGAAGCCACTCGTACCACCACTCGACGGGCACCACACACCGCCGCCCCGCGCGGAGCAGCGGGGACCACGTCGGGCGGGACGCCATCTCCTCGGACCGCGCGTTGAAGAGCAACCGCCCCGTGGCGTCGCCACCGCCATCACGGCGCAGGAGGCCCCACCGGGCGGGCACGAGCAGCCGCCGCAGCGGCGGCGGCGGCGGTGGCAGACGCGCAGGGGCGGACCCCACCGCCGACGCGGGGGTAAAGCCGCCCGCCCCGTGCGGCGCGGCGCTCGCAGCGGCCGCCGCGACGGCGCCGTCCAAGACGGCGCGGCTCGCGTCGGGCGCGCCGGGGGCGGCGACCAGGACGCCGCGCGTGGACGTGGGGCGACAGTCGCCCGAGGGCGCGTCCGACGGCGGGTGGGGGGGGGGCGGCTGCCACGGCCGCGCCGCCGTCGTGGCCGCCAGCGCGCCGTGGTGGTAGCGGCATGCAAAGCGGCCACACATGATGTCAACAGGGTAGGCGGAAAGGCGCTCGCAACGAGGGAAATGGATGGGGATGGCCGCCTCGGTCGCTTCCGAAAGGGTCACCAGCAGAGCAACGCGTGCCGCACGCACAACGCCCCCGCCGGCGACAGCAGCGCGGCGGCCGCAACGGACCGGGTGGCGTCCCCCAGCGGGAGGCCCGAGCAGAAAGCAGGTGAGGCGGTGTGTCAGGGTCAGCCACAACGCGGCAGAGGACAAACACACACCGCAAAGGGGCGCCGGCCGGTGGCCACGCGGCGCCCGTCTCTTGTGCGAAACGGGCGTGCGGCGTGGCGCCACGGCGCGCGCACCGTGGCGGTCGCGGTGGATGGCGTCTGGGCCATGCATCTGTTTTGGCGCCATATCCCAGTCGCCGACCCGTTGAGGCCCGCACGTGGGCACGTCACCAAATTCATACTTGACGCTTCAACGCCGTCCCGGTGGAGGAATCCGAGGGGCTTCATCAAGTACATCCGTAAGTTGCACGGTGGAGATCTGAGCCTGCTGGAGGCTCCCACAGAGAAAATCTCTGCGGACCACCACGCTGCCGGCCCGACCGCACCGCGAGCGCGGCGACCGCGTCGGCGGCGCGCCGCCGATCCCGCCGGCCGGCAAGCGTCGCCCGCGTCAACGGTGCCGCCGCGCCGTCGACGGCCACTGCCGGCGGCG
>Ga0115031_1004648_pt1 | contig 10110 bp, 12 predicted proteins | sample Maine_Asex4_meta_FD_87301 | JGI IMG/M metagenome (GOLD analysis project Ga0115031, IMG submission 87301) | Marine algal microbial communities from Maine, USA - Maine_Asex4_metaG | ecosystem: Host-associated > Algae > Red algae > Unclassified | place: Maine, USA | collected 2015-01-05 | reverse complement strand
CCCCCCCCCTCGCCGCGTCGGCAACGGCCACCCACGCGCGCGCGCGCTCCGTGACGGCCCCCCACGCGGCCTCCTCGTCCCCGGCGGCCGCCGCGGCGGCCGTCCCCCACAGCTGCCCGCTGACGCCGACCGCCACGACCGTGTCGAGGGCGAGGAGGGCGGGGAGCTCCTCCAGGCGCACCCCCGAGGTGGGGAGGAGGGGGATGTGGGGGAAGGGGCCAGAGAGCGCGCGGATGTAGTCGACGCCACCTGGGGGGGGGGGGGGGGGGGGGGGGGGGGGGGGGCGGGGGGGGGCGGGGGGGCGGGGGGGGGGGGGGGGGGGGGAGCGTCCAATGCGTCAGGGTCACAGGGACCTACACAGCGACAGGACCGGGGGCGGGAGCAGTGGCTGAGTAGCGCGCACCGTTGAGGTCCAGGGCGCGGAGGGCGGAGAGGGCGGGGCGGCCAGGCGACCAGTGCGGAGCCATTGTGAACGGCGCCGTCGCGTGTCCCCGGCGCCCTTGACACGCGTCATGCGAACGGTTGGGGTGGGCGGGAAGAGTGACTGAAGGCGGGTTCGCACACGGCGCACGAGGGTGGAAGAGAAGCGGGCGAGAGAGCACGTCCGCGTGCGTGCCAAACGAAGGAGGCGCCTCGCCGCGTCACGCCCACTGCCACCTCCCGTCCGACGGCGTGCGAGCGCCCAGCCCTCAGCCGGGCCCGCTTTGCAGAAGCCCGGGCACACGACGAAAGGACACCCACGGGGACCAAACAGCGCGCAGGCAGGCGGATGACACACGTGGAGCGCGTCCACAGCGCCCCACTGTCCACGCAACACAATCTGGGCCGATCCGGAGGGACGAGCCAGTGGGACCCGCCACCAAAGCCTGTTCACGCCGACCTGTTTGAAAGCGGGAACCGCAAGCATGCACGCCACCCACGTAGGACGGCTTGGGGGCCGCGCGGGCCACGTAAGACGGCTGAGAGGCCGCGCGGCCCCCATCGGACGGCTGAGGGGCCGCGCGGGCCACGTCAGACGCCTGAGGGACAGCGCGACATGCGTCGCAGAGCTGAGAGGCCGCGAGGCGGCCCCTGTCGAGTCGCGGCGCTGAATGCTGTCACGCCTCCAGAGCCAGAGAGGGCGTTAGCGTGGGGGTCCTTCCAACGTCAAAGGATGACGAGCTTGTCACGTGACTGGCTGGCCATCCGTTCTGTGCCGTCGCTGTGTCCACAAATTGCGCAAATCGCTTCGCCCCGTTTTTAGTGGCCCCCTCTTGCACGGTCTCATCCCATGACGCGGGCCAGGTTACACCGAGCATCGGGCATGTGGGACCGAAACGGACAGTTTGTGGCGTCGACCAGATTCCAAAAGTACAGTTTTTGGCAAAAGTGATGCAATCCAGGCATTAAATTGGTTCGGTTTACTGCTTCGGCAAATCACAACGCTTCCCCCCAAGCTGGGCGGTTTGAAAACAACACCCGAGAGTGTCGCTGGTGATGTATCTGACCTGTTGGCATCTCGCGACGATCCTGCCGCTCGATGCGGATCGGACAAGTGACGACGCCCGTTGGCCTGTTCGCCCGCCCAGCCGCTTAACGCTTCTTGGGTGCCCCGAACCGATCCAATTGCCAACGAAGAGACTGCACACGAGATGATCGCACAGTGCCCAGGGCCCGTCGCATCCTTTGGGTGCCCTGTTCATGTCGTGGCCGTGCCAGGTGTCGGCCCGATAGTCCCTTCAAATTTTTTTTTCTTCGACGTTGTCCTCGGTTTTGTCGATTGTAGCGGCACATCTGGCGCTTGATAGGGACGTGGCGATCTCACCGCGACTGCTTCACAGGCTGTCAGGCCATTTTTTCGGTGGCTTCGTTTCATTAAACGCCGATGGAAATCATTTAGCGCTTCTTCGGTTTCACTGAAATTACATGTCGCAGCATGGGGCTGGGCTCAACTCAGCAAAAATGACCCCTTTCGGAACATCTCGTGGCTCGTTTCAACTCAACTTCATCGCGCCTGGCCCCAAACAGGGCCCCCAGAATGGGGTTTCCATTCATCATGCCACACGTTGCACCTCTAGATTCCCCAATTTGAGAATGGGATCGACGTTGCAGGGTTTGCTTTTACACGACTCGTGTGCGGTATGTAGCTACGCGCGTCGTGTGCGATGCAGGGTTGTAAGTTCATGTTGAATCTAGAGATGGTTCGATTAATCAGGTTGATTTCAAGAAACGAACCAAACCAAATGACAAATGACTTGGTTGTATTTACGATTTATTGCCCGGGCAGACAGGAGCTTTCTTTGACCACTTCAAACTGATCAGCCAGGTGGTTCGGCGCTGTGCCGCTGCTCTGACTGCCACGTTGCCATACCCCCTGCAGGTCAGTCTCGCTGAGAGTTCTTCTCCCAGACCCTCATTCATCTCAACTGTTGCCAATAGGTTGACTCACACGTTGGAAACGCAGGCGATTCTGCGTTGGACGCGTTGCCCGGGACAAAATATTAACACTCGGAACTCAATTTTCACATGGGCTCTTCTGGAGCTCCAGTCGAGTAACAGAAAAATTACGGCAAAGTAGCTGCACAGCTGTGCAGGCAGGCAGCAGCGTGCGCGACTGCATTTTTCCAGTGTCCGCGGTGCGTGCGTCGCACATCAGCACGCGCCTGCACACTACTTGGACGGATACGCGCACACGTGCATGTGAGCGCGCAGTAGGGCTGCGTGGTTCGAAGGTCCTGCGCGTTCGATGGCGCACCTCTTGCAAACCCTCCGCCGCGTTTCCTCTCACCTGTTCCCCACGGGCCGTAGCTGGCCGGCTGTGGCAGCTTGCACGCACGCCCCCCTCCCTCCATTTTTTCCCAACTACCCTTCTGTCGTTCGTCATGGCGGCCGGCGCGCCGGCTGCCCCGATCCCTTCGGCCGACGCCGTCTCTCGTGCCGCTCAAGACGCGTTTGGTATCTCGGGGGCCAGCGATGCTCCCTCCGGCGTGGCCGGGGTGCATGGTGCGGGTGGGGCGTCAGGCAGAGACATGACGGGGGGCACTATCAATGCTAAAAGCTCCTTCACGATCTTCTTTTTCTTCGTCCGACTCTGTATTGATAAGCTGTGGCACGACACGATGCATGCGCGTGCCCGGCGTCACCACAGTCACGGCGTGTCGAAGCGCCTCCAAGTGTCGTCCATCTCCGCGCACCTGGTGGCTACCGATTCGTGGGTGAAGCGTCTGTGAATCGAGGGCAAGCCCATAAACAAGGCCGCGGTGTCCCGCCTCATCTCCGAAGCTGTGACGCTGTACAACGCGACTTACACTATCACGGCGCATAACACGGGCAAGGCGGCGGGTTACATTGAAGGCCGCGTCAATGAGGTCATCCGCGAGCAGGGAAAGGCCTGCCGCATGGAGTACGCGGACATCAAAAGTATTTTGAGCTTTGTGATTGACACGCAAGCCATTGGTCGGTGGGGTGCAACGTGTCACCCCCCCTTTTGGTGGTTCACCCCCTGACGACGGGCTCGCAGGCACGACAGGCGGCAGTGGGCGGCAGGGTGTGGCGGGGGAAGATGCCGGCGAGTCACATGAGGCCCTTACTGGAGGGGAGGGTGGTGGAGGTGATAGGGCGGGGGGTGGAGGGGTGGGGGGGGGTGGCGACTGTGGGGCGGCGAACGAGCTCTTTCTCAGCGATGCCCACGGCGCTGACGATGCGGACGGGGATTTGGTGCACAACGACGGACGTGGCAATAACGCGGACGGTGGCGATGCTAACAGTTTCGACGATGGCGCCAGCGGCTCCTTCGGCGGCAGCGGTGAGATAACGCCCGGAGGCGGCACTCGCCCGTCAGGCGGGAGGGCTACTGCTCATGCCTCTTCCGTGTCCGCCACTGGTCTCAACAGTGGCGGAGCGAGTGGGCGGGCGCGTCGCGCGGCCGTGGCGGATGCGGCAGGTGAGGCGAAGCTGCCGGGCGGCGGGGATTTTCTGTGGTCCTTGGCCGCGTCGCTGTCGGATGGCTCCCGCCGATTCGATGAAAACCAGAAAACCAAGCGTCTGGTGGCGTTGGAGGCTGAGCGCACCAAGCGGGTGGCCATGCTCACGGCCGCCATTGAGAAGCGCCCTGACAATGAACATTCCGTGATATGCTTAAGGCTGCAATGGCGGGGGACTCGTCCTGATCTCCTCGTTTGATGTCCGGCCTTCTCTCTCTTCCTCTCTTGTCACACGTTCTCTCTCTACACCTTCTTCTCTCGCATAAAAGCACACACCCTCGCCGAGATCCGCAACCGACGCAGACGCGCTTCCACAAAGAGCTCGACAGCGGACGCAGGGGAGAACTCCGGCACAGGCGGGATGGGGAAGTCTTCGCCCTCATCAACGCATATGTTGTGTATCAAGATACACGCCGTAATCCACGTCGTAGAAAAAGAGAATTGGCGGTCTGTGGCCAGCGTGAGGCGGAGCTCTTTCAAGCTTCCCCATCGCCCTTTGAGGATGCCGATCGCGTGCTCGGACTTGACCTGCAGCCGCGCCAGTTGGTGATCGTAGTTCCGATGCTCCGCAAAAGTACATTCTGGTTCCTTGAAAGGCCCAATCACATGCCGCGAATATAGCATTCCCATGTCGCCCAATAGGTATTGCCCATTCGTGAAGTAGACATTTGGGCGGCGATGCCACGCCGCGGTTGACTGCACGTAGGTGTCGGGCGCTGCCCCCGTACAACCAAGCACGCAGTTGGTGATACGGCAATCCCAGTCACAGGTGATGAGCCCATTCAAGCTGTAGCGCTGCTTTCTGTCGTAGTACGCCCAGGGATGCAGCGCTGGCTGGTAGGCAAGCAGGAAAGTTGCTCCGTCCGTAGCACCAATGCAGCCGGCAAAGCCGAACGTTTCGGCGGCATACATTGACAGACCGGCACGTCGCTGCGTGTTCTGCCAGCGGATGTGCTGCGGGGCGACACCAGTAAGCGCGTTCACCACTCGCCGCGTGCTCTTGATGACGCCCCCGACTGGAACCGCGAACAGGTCTGACACAGCGTACACTGAGCACGCGTTTCCGTAATGGCCCACACGGAACAGGGTGACGGCGAGCTGCAGGTCCAAGCTGGGCTGGCCCCCCACTCCGGCGGCGACAGAAAGCGGCGCGCGCGCGCACCAGAAGGACGCTTTTGAGCGGTTGACACGGAAGGCGGTGCGGAACTGCTTCTCAGACGCGCTGTAGAACACCCGCTTGAACCACGCCTCTGTCTTTGGCACCCCGCCCCGCTCGCGCTGTCGGTACCGCTGCGTGTGCATCTGGTGCAGAGCTTGCCACGACAGTCCGCAGTACAGGTGGAGTTACAATTTGCTGAGCCGCCCCCCCCCCGGAATCAGGTCCCTCTTGTCGATGGCCCCGACCTCCACCGCAGCGAGCAGGACGGAGAAACCAAGGAGGCGTTTACGAAATGTAAGAAGGACCGCCTTGTGGGTACGACGAGCCATGGCCTTGTTCAAAAAAATGCCAAAGTTCGACGCTGATTTCCGCTCAACGGTGGGGTTCACCCCGTGATTCTTGCTGATGTACATTGATGTAGGACGGTCCGACGGTTGGGTGTGAAGCGTTCCGCGTGGGGAGGGGGGGGGGTAACGCCCAAGGGTGGCGCGCAGGCGTGTGCCTGCAGAGGAACCTTGAAGCGCGGGGCGGAGGGACAAAAACACAGAACCACTGACCGCTGTAGCGGTTCTAAGCACCACCACGTTGGTTCGTCGTCTTACCGAAGTGACCTCTTGATCAGCTCGGTCCGTCGAAGGAACTGCCTCGGAAGTCGACCCACAGCCCAGCCTTCCCCCAACGGGAGGAGAGAATCACGGCAAAGCCCAGGGGGGAATCGTAGTCGAAAGCACAGTTGGTGTTATCAAACTGCGACGGGGACGGCGTGCCCGCTCTCAATAAACCCCTCCCAAACCCGAACGCCGATGGCCAAAGTAGCCACCCCAAATGCGCCAAACCGATAAATCCCTCCAAAGCGAAAAGTTCAATCAAGTCAAAGGGGGGTTGGGAAAACCACTGGGTAAAAGCCTCGCCCCCGACCAAATCATATCTCCCCGAGATTTGGACAGATCATTTCTTTGCTGGCCCGGATCGGAATATTTTGGGATGGCCCCCAGGGATGTGCTGTCCACAGCTGAGCGGCAACGCCCCTTCCAACTGTTAACCCCCCGACCTCCACACAGCCCACTCGTCGCGTGACGTGGCGTCGGTGCCCGTCCCGCGACGAACTCTGAGGAGGGGGTTCCGGCCCGGCCCCCTGGCCGCGTGTCGGCCACAACCGCCACCCCCCCTCCCCCCGATCCCCTCTCCAGAGAGATTGTCGAGGTCGGTCCGCGGACGGGATCTGCCCCCCGCCCCACCGGCGTGGCGTGGCGTGCGAGATGCACCGGTGTCTCGCGGCCCCAATACCCCTCGTGACGCACGTTGGCACCACCCCCCCCCCGTGGGCCCACACGCACACCCCGGTCTTACCCCCCTCCATCACGTGCAACTCCGCGGCCCCTCCACACCAACCCGCGACGTCACGCATCCGCGCTGGTTGCGACGCTGTGTTCGCCGACTCGTTCCTCCTCCCACTCCACGACGTGCCGTCCACTGCCCCCCCCATGGTGCCCGTCGCTTCTTGCTTCTTGCTTCTGCCGGCCGTTGGGGGTTCCCACGCCCCCCCCCCCCTCCTCCACCACGCGGTTGCCCCCACCACTCTTGTCGGACCGAGTACCCGGCGGCCGCCCGACCACAAGGTGTCCGCGTCTGCGTCGTCCTCCGCGGTGGCCGACAATGGGATGAGATGGCATCCTCGACCGCCGTGGGCCCCCTACCCGTGTTGCCCAACCCGACGACGTGGGCGCCGGCGTGAGAGCGCGAGGAGGCCCGCATGGGCGAAGCGGACACGCTGGCCCACGCGTCGTTCCTGGGCATCGACTCGGTGCGCCCCGACAACCCGTTCGCCAAGCAGACTGCCGCCAAGCCTCACGCCGGCGTACCGTCTCTTGATGACCGAGCCTCGTCGATCACCGTGGTTCGGCGTAGCCGCGAGGTGGGGTACCGCCGTTCTTACGTCGGCTTCATGGATGACCCTTCCGCGGACCCACCGTTGGTGCCGACCTTCGCCTACACCTTATCGTCTCCCCCGTTCATCGGGGCGTCCGACAAGGAAGACCCCGCGATGGTCCAGTCGACGACCGCCCGCAACCATCACCGGGGCGGGCTCACAGGCCACGTCGTAGCCCGTCATGGAGCTGAGTACCTAAGTTGTGCCACGGCGACCCGCTCGCGCTTGAACCTGCCGAGCTCCGCGTGGTGCTACGGGGTGGATTTACCATACGGCAGCATGGCGGAACTCCCGTGGGTCCCCGCGGACACGAAGGACGACCTCCACGCGAGGCGGCATACCCCGTGGGCCATCCTCCGTATCGAGTGGGCCCGCCTCGAGGCGCCGCTGAGCAAGGGGAGGATGAAACATGACGGGAGAGAGGGGACTACCCCACGGGGTTGTAGAAGCTCAGAGTGTAGAAGGTGTCGTTGCGTCGACGGTGCCGGTCGGCACGTCAGCGACCAGTAAACCCCTCGTAGGTCATTTTCATACTCCACACGAGAGCGCCCCTTGTACCCCGAACCGAATTCCGATCCCACCTTGCGATCCGCCTCCTGACAGATCCGCACGGGCCAGCCCGCCCGATCCGCTTCCTCAGGACACGTCCATTATGCCCGATCAATTCTGCCCGACGGCGCGGCCACGGGGAGGGCCACGATCCCGCCGCTCGACAGTAATGGTCACCACCACGGCCACGTGGCTCCGACCGGGACCGTGTGGTAAACGAAGATCGACCACGATTTGGAACTTAAAACCCACGTGTCCCGCATGGACATTGTCCGAGGCGAGGAAGGCGACGACCGACCCGGCTTCTTCGACTCGTAGGCCCACACGTCGCATGTACTGGTGCATCTGACGTAGGTCGAATAGACTGGCCAACTCGAGAGTGTCCTCCTCGGGGTGGTATTCCCACCAGCGGGTCCACAGGCGTAGCGTCCCATCGTCAACGACTTCATGGCCCACGAAGGCCTCCAACACGAACTCCTTGCCGGTGTGTTGATGCCCATCGGGGACCACGATGTCTTGGGGACCCTGAGGTTCTGCAGAAGCGTCTTTGGATCCCCCGGCGGGCCCGGCGCCGCGGTCACGTGGTCACTGCTCACCGTCTCAGGGTACCCACCGATGTCCATCGAGAAAGTGCGATCTCCGCGGGACAACACCGTGTACGGCCCGGCCGCGCGGGTCCCGAGCTTATACTTGGTTCGCGCGTGGCCATCGACGAACACCCAGTCCCCCGAGTGTACGTCCTTGTTGACCAGTCGTACGAGGGCGTCGTGACTCCTCTTGTACCGCAGCTGTGCCAGCGTGAGGGACTTCCGCACCTTCTGGTTTAGGCTCCGCAGCCACGCTCGGATGCCCTCGCGGACCACTTGTGGGCTGCCGTCCGTCTCCTCGGATGCCGGGGAGCCGACGAGGCGTTCCACGGAGAGACTCCGTACCCGCTCGGGGGAGACGAACTCGAGAAGAGCCACCCCGGTGCTCTGCTGCGGTCGACTGTTGTAGGCCAACGTCAGCATCGACACAAGCTCGTCCCATCGGTCATGGTGGTCCTCGACGGACGTCCGCAGCTACCCCACGATGGTACGCTTGTACCTTTCCACTTGGCCATTCGTCTGCGGGTGGTACGTCGTGTACAGGGGCTTTGGAATCAGGCACGTTTGGTTGCATTAGGATATAATCCACATCCCCTTACATGCACTCTGGATTGAGTATTTGACGAGGTCATATATCCAAAATCAGATCTTGCGGGGACGGGCCGAGTCAGGATCAATATTTTAGTCGAATATTCAATTAGTAGGATTTTGGATGTAGTTAGGGTAGACAGATTGAATATATTCTCGTGGATGATGGATCTGGAACAAGACTGAAATTGTATCGAAATGAAATGAAAGGAGACATCTCTCCAGGTACATTCTTACTTGTTATTTACATACGCGTGTCTTTTCACAAGCGTTTGTCGCGATTAGGGTTGCGCAAAACGCCCGGGGCGTGCTAGATTGCACGCCTGGGGCGTGCAGTTTCACGTGTTTTGGGCGTGTCACGCCCTGCACGCCCAGTATTTTCGGAGCGAGGTTCGGGCGTGCTTGAAATAAAAGTAGATAATATCAAATGCGCTCTTGGTGCGCCAGTCCATTGGTTATTCTTCGGTGCAGTTCCGTGCCACCTTCGTTACTTATTTAGGGCGCGGTGTCTTACTGCACCGTCGAGCGTCCACAAACAAGGTGATCGACGCTATGAGGCGTGGGGAAAAGTTTTCCGTCCTGTGCCCACAAACAAGGTGCTCGACGCTATGATGCGCGGGCGCCATCTGTGCGGGATGGGCACAGCAACGGCCATCTGCTGTCATCAGCCAGGGAGGACGCAGAGGGGCTCCTCGACACAGGCGCCAATGAGGACGTTGAATGCGGCGCATCGCGCGCCAGCCACGACCAGGCCGACGGCAGTGATGGAAGGGGCGCCGGCGGCGCGCTACGCGCCTTCTGAACGAGGAGGTCGCCCGTTGCGCCACGGCTGGCTCCGGCGTCCCTGGACAGGTTGTTGGTCGTCCCGGCGACGAGGACGCCCCCGCGGCCATGACCGAGAATGATTTGATGACCATCTGCTCTGGCTTTGTGCGCGGTGAGATGGGTGGGACTGCGGGCGGTGGGGCAGCCGGAGGAGGCCAGGCGAGCTGACGTCCAGTGATGCCGCAATGCATCTTTGACGCAGAGTGGCAGAGGCCAAGAGAGTGTATCGCGTGTTTTCTGGCATTTTTGTTGTCCTTTGAAGCATCCAAATTGCAAGAATATTGGGTACTTTGAATCGCCTATCAAGTAAGTGTCAAAACATGGGGGCTACATTGGGGGCGTGAAGAGGGGCGTGCCAATGTTGGGGGCGTGCAGAAGGGCGTGATCAGGCGTGCATCGCCCACCCCGCCACCCAAAAAGGGGCGTGAGAGCGTCTCCACCAATGGCTCCAACCGTCCAAAGAGCCAAACGTGGCACCGTTTGGCCGTTTGGACGGTTGGAGCACTGGTG
>Ga0115031_1004646_pt1 | contig 10115 bp, 8 predicted proteins | sample Maine_Asex4_meta_FD_87301 | JGI IMG/M metagenome (GOLD analysis project Ga0115031, IMG submission 87301) | Marine algal microbial communities from Maine, USA - Maine_Asex4_metaG | ecosystem: Host-associated > Algae > Red algae > Unclassified | place: Maine, USA | collected 2015-01-05 | reverse complement strand
TAGTTTCAATCCATATTCTGATGGAAGATAAATTCTAAGATTACCTACAAAAGTGATCATGTACATCGGATTGAAGTTTCAATCCATATTCTGATGGAAGATAAATTCTAAGCAGAGTTGGAATACTTTGAAAGCCAAGGCAAGGTAATGTTTCAATCCATATTCTGATGGAAGATAAATTCTAAGGTTAATGAACTGTATGGCATCAACTGGGTTATCGCGTTTCAATCCATATTCTGATGGAAGATAAATTCTAAGTGGTACATTGATATGAGCGTAAAGAAAGCGCACAAAAGTTTCAATCCATATTCTGATGGAAGATAAATTCTAAGATTAAACAAAATCAATTATTTTATTATGGCCAACAAGTTTCAATCCATATTCTGATGGAAGATAAATTCTAAGCTTGTATTATATCAATTTTATGCATTTGGCTATAATGTTTCAATCCATATTCTGATGGAAGATAAATTCTAAGAAACAGATCTTGGCAGGCGATTAATTACCTACATACGTTTCAATCCATATTCTGATGGAAGATAAATTCTAAGACTTTTTTGTGCCATCGTTACGATTTTTATAATTAAGTTTCAATCCATATTCTGATGGAAGATAAATTCTAAGAAGGAAGTGTTTGGCCGAACATAGTTTGAATAAGAGGTTTCAATCCATATTCTGATGGAAGATAAATTCTAAGCCGTCAGGCCGTATAAAGTGTTGATCTTTAATCTATTAGGTATGTCTTTATTATCGACTAATTTTAATTTTATCACGTCAAACAACATTTTTAAATCATATTTTAATAAAGATTTCGAATACTTAACATACTGAATATCAGTATTTTATTAGGTGTTTTTATAATTTTTATTATAAGTTTATATGCGGATCTATTCATTTTGTACATACATTTCTGTAGGTACAAGTTATGCATCTTTTTTTATAACGAGTAGCTTTTGGGTATCTGTTATTAGAGATTATGTCTATTATATTCTCAGCATCTTTTTTCACTTTATCTTTATTAGATGCGGTGATATTTACCTCTATAAGCCTATTCTTACTTCTTGTATATATAATATAACCTCTGTTGACTTCTTTGCCAAAATTTCCTTCTATTAATATTGCATAGCAATATAATTGTGTCTTGTATGTATCATATACCTTATCCTTATATTGAGCAAATTTGTAATCTAAGGGTGCTTGAGTACCATCATTTAATGTAAGTACTTCATCTACTTCACCTCTCAAGTAGTCGTTAGTTAGATATTGATTCTGAAGCTTTTCGATCACACCGATACGCTCTCTTAGATAGTCAGCATTTTGTAATGTTTTATTTTCATGTATTTGACGACCCTTTTGCACCTTGTAGAATTTGTCCTCTTGTTGAGGGATTCTAAGTACATATTCAAAATAGGTGAACCTTGGACAGAACAGGTATTCGATTATATGTGATGGTGTTATTGAGAAGTCCATAATCTAAAAGAATAAAGCCATTATCTCATCGTTAATTAATTTCTTGTCAAAAGCCTGCCCTAATTGAATAGTATCTTTTAATTCTTTCTTACTCATCGGGAATAGGTATACCTTATCTATATCCTCATCTATGTATTCTGAGATTGCAAGCTGCAATTCATCTATCTCATTATTCTCTATACGTCCCAGAAATACGGAATATTGTACTCGATATAATCCAGCTTTCTTGCAGAGCTTAGAGATCTTAGTCCGAGACCTATCATTTTGTATATCATACATTACCCATAGTATCATGATTCTAATAGTTGTTGTGCTAATATATGAGCATCCAGTTGTATGATATTTTCTCTGGAGGTATTTCTATTTTTATATCTGATTTTTTCTTCTATCATGTACTTGTTTAATTTTTCTACAAGAAGTGTTTTTCCTTCGGCATTTATCCTGACTCCATTACTCATACTATCTACATGATCTATACGTATTTTTTTAGCAGAGTATAATCTGAATACAGGAATCTCTGCATATATTCTATAGGGTTCTATATAGTCATATACGAGTGACTTATAGTTGTAATCATCCCTATGCAGAAATCCTACAAATGGATCAAGACCTGCGAGGATCAGAGATTTTTCAACTTTGCTATACAATATAGCGTAGGCATAATTAAGAAAAGCATTATAACTATCTAGTGCTGGTCGGTAGCTTCTCCCTTTAAAATCATAATAAGGCTTAAGAGTAGCGAACAAAGTTTCGAAGTAGACTCTGCCAGCATTTCCCTCATAGGCTCTAATCTGTGGAGCTATCTCATCTATATTATCATTATTAAGATCTATGATTTTTTGCTTAAAATCTATAATGCGACCTCCCTGCACAGACAAGTAATCAGTCTGTGATTGTCTATGTTTTTTTAACGACTTGATGAATTCAGATTGATTGTCCAGTTTTCTGGTGATCCATTCTTTTGTATAAAATGTCGCCTGATGATTGAGGCTTGCTTCCAGCTGCTTTTTTCTGATTTTTGTAGTACTGCCCAGTTTGCAATGCCAGAATCTTCCTGCGGGTTTATCATCCCAATTCATCATTACGATATCGACATTATGCTTTAGTGCAAGCAGTAGGGCATCAGTACTGATCGACATACCTTTATGCAAGTATATGGCTTTAATCTTATGAGCCGCTAAGTGATTAATTTCATTTTTTGCTGAGTTTTTAATTTCGAACATCTCATCTTTGACATGCAGATATAGGCCATATGTGTTAAGGTGTATCTGCATCTAATTGGTTTTTCTTATGGCACCATAACCACGAGAGACAGACTTACCTAAGCCTATGTAGTCTGGTAGGATAGCATTGGTTACAAATGATCCTTTGAAGGCTACCATTTTAGTATTCTTAAAGTTAGTCGTTATCTGCCTAAGGTCATGGGTGAGTAAGATGCGATCAGTAATTATACACTCTACAGATTTATAAAAGCTGAGTATATTACCAGTGAGTATTGATGTAAGCAGATTTTTTCGTACTGTATGATCACCTTGCATGTACTTGCTGTGGTTACTTTGATTGAGTGCCATCCACGGTGATTCAAAAGTGTACTGATACAACTCTACCTTTATCCCCAGTTCTATCTCTTGGCTTGAGATATTTTTTTGATCTAAGCGGTAGATACTCTGTGAGATGACTATCTCTTTGATATCTAAGAATCGCTTCATTATAAGCCGTGCACCTTCGTCTACACCTATGATCATAGGATGATGGTCTATTACTTTAAACTGTATGTGTGGATACCTATAGATACTCCGCCCATCTTGATCATGATTATGGTAGAGGTCTGAGTCACTACCAAATGCTTCGGCAAAGTAGCCACGGAGCTTATGTCCATCACTTTGTTGCAGTTTTATCTCGGGGAAGTGGAGTAGGGTGTAGTGCATGGGGGCCTAATTTTAAAAGAAAGCTGTTTGCTTCGTATCTTTTTGTAAAATATATCCAAATTTCAAGCTATAATGATCAGCCCAATTTTCTAAGTAAATAATACTTTTATCTTCTTGACCATCTGGAGGTTCGTAATCATATTTTGGAAACCTAGTTACATATTGTAAGAGGTCAGGTTTCAATCTTTTAACCGCTCTTTTTCTTTCATAGACATCATTGATTTTATAACAATCAATATACTTCTGCCAAAAATCTTTTGCTTTATCATCAAAAGGAATAAAAACATTATAATTCCTATCACTCTGTTCAATTAAATTAAATCCATCTGCTAATTTTTTGAGCTGAAGAGTTTGCATGTATTCTAATAATTCCATTGATACAGGATTCTCATCTTGTACTGCTTCTTTGACTCTTGAAAAATATTTATTATTTAATTCATAAAATGCTTTTTCAAGAATTACATCATCATATTCTTTAAATATATTCTCAGTAATATTTAAAAGTGTAGAGTCATAAAGTAATTTACCTTTTCCTGAATTAAAAAGTTTTACTTTACCAGTTCCATTCACTCCATTTCTATTGCATCTACCAGCAGACTGGTTGATAGAATCCAAGGGAGCTAAGTCACGATATACTATATCTAAATCAATATCAACACCTGCTTCCACTACTTGTGTCGAAACAATTATTTGCCTTATTCTTTTTTTAGTATTATTCTGAACGGCTTTGATAATCTTACCTCTAAAAGTTGGAAGAATAGAAGAAGAAAGATAGTAGGGTTCGATGTCTAATTTTTCATTTAGGAATTTGTAAATATCTTGAGATTGCTTGATAGTATTGCAAATGATTAAAAAGGATTTCTCAGGATTTGCCTTTACATCTTCAAATAGAATATCACAAAAATCTTCTATTTCTATTTTTCCTTTTACCAAAATACTTTTATCTAATTCTATTCTTTCTAAATTTTCAAAATAGCCTTTAGTCAATATTTTTGTAGGGTCAGTTAATTCTATCACTTTAGTTGGGTCACTAAAAATTATAGGTTGAGTTGCAGTAATAAAAATGAATTTAGTATTGAAATATTCCGCCATCTTCATAAAAGTAGTTTCAATCAAAGGATAATACTTTGGGGAAATACTTTGAACTTCATCTAAAAGAATAATTGCATTTGTCATGTTATGAAACTTGCGAATCCTTTTGTTTTTATTAGTAAAAATACTTTCCAATAATTGAACAAAAGTCGTAACAATAAATTCTTGTTCCCATCCCTCAGTTAAATATTCAGCTTCTTGACAAGTCAATTCATCGTCACCATATTTTTCTTTTAATCTAGCTAAATAATGGTTTTTTGCAATCTGTGTTTCGTCCCATCCATTCTTATTAAATATTTCAGTAATGATTGCTTCGTTTTGGTCAATGACAGAAGTAAAAGGAAGGCAATATATTATACGGTAAGCAGTTTCTTTTAACTGATTTTGTAACAATATAGATGCATTGTATGCACTTAGTGTTTTACCCATTCCAGTAGGAAGCGTTATAGAAAAAAAATTTTCATTTGAATATTGTAAAATATTCTTTGCTATATCCTGATATGCTTTTTCTCTAATTTCATCAATTGCCTTTTTTGGTTTTCCTCCAAATTCTAATTCCTTGTATTTGGAAATAGTCTCAATAGGAATATATTTATTTGGTTTAATAATATCCTTATTATCTACTTTGACATCACCTTTATCTGCAGAAAGAAGAAAGGAGAACATAAAATGCTGCGCAAAGAAGTATTTGTAGGTTTTCTTTTTTACTAAATTCTCTAATACTTCTTCTATTTCATAATCATCTTGATATCTTGATAAAATAGTATTCCATTGAGACCTAGCTATTTCAAAACCAAATGGGTTAATAATATTTTGATAAAGATTAAAATCCGTTCTCTCTAATTGCTTTTCAAAAAAACTACTTCCATTTTCATCAATAAGAAATGCAGCCCGATGATAATCAGGAAGATTTCCGTGATGGCATTTAATGATTTGTAAAGCAATGAATTCTAGTATTTCATCTTTATTAGAATAATTACTGAATTGAAAATAAGAACCAATTGCCGAATGTCTACTTAAAGTGTAATCAAAACTTAATTCTTCTTCTGCCTTATTTCTTTTCTCTTTTTTAAACCATTCTAAAAAAGATTGATGCTCTTTTCGAAAATCTTTATTATCGATATTCTCATCCTCTGTAGCTATTATGATGCGATGTTGAAAATAATCTGTTGCTTTTCCAAAATCATGAAAGTAAACTAATATAGTCCGCATTTCTTCCAACATTGCTTTTTCAAAAAACAAGTCAGTCATTACCTTTGTTTCCAAAAGTTGTTTGGATATAGAATCACAACTATTTAGATGTGTTTCTAATGTTCTATCAGGATGTGATAACAAATGCATCATATTAAAATAACATTACATTTACGGACTCTTGATTTAAAGCAATTTGATAATATTCCTTTACACTAGCACTTATCGGTTTTCCTTTTCTATCCAATAATATATCATCCCGTTTAGTAACATTCCTTTCATTATCCATTTCCATTGAAAATTGGCTAACCTCCACTATCTCATTTCCATTCTTTATACTTCCATCAATATCAAATTGAATAAACTTACTCCGAGGTATTACAGAATTAATTGGGATGTTATCTCCTCCTTTTTTCACAACACTATACTCCCCTACCCATTTGAAATTTGAAATCAAATTAGCTAATCCTAATGATAGAGTATAAACAGAAGTGTGTTCTACTAAACTATTTTTTAACTGATTGTAAATTTTACTATCTGTATGCTGAAAATAAAGTCGATACTTAGGCTGATAAACATATTCCACCATTGTTGGCTTACGATTCCCGTTAGGTTTCATTCTCCCTAAGACTGCTCTCAGGTTAGTATTGATACGTTGCATAATAATGGGATTCATTATTTGCAGACCAATTAGACATGAACCTTCTTTAAATGAATTTAGATATTCATTATTCACTTTACTTAAACCTAACATTGCACTTACATAACCATAAATGGTAGTCTTAGGTGGAATCATATAAGAGACCGCTGATGTGGTAGCATATATTTTTTTGAAATGAGCATAATCTCCCCATATTTCAAATACGAGTATCTTATCCATCTCTTATTTAGATTTAATTGGTTCAGTCAATTTAACTCTATCATCTTGAATGACGGTAATTTTTGCAATTTTATCATCATACTTTTTAAGTATTTTATTTATCTCACTTGTGTCGATAGCAAAATCTACAATATCTTCAAAAGATTCTTCCTTCGTCCCATCTAACGGATTAAGTTTCATTCTTTCTAATAAATCTCCAATGAAAAAATTAGGCTCTAAATAATCTATCTTTACAAGTAAACGTGGCATATGTCCTTTCTTAGAGCGAGAAAGTAAACCTTTTGTTCCATTCCATATTCCATCCAACAATGCTTCTACATCATCCTCAGTTAAAGAAGAATGTACCGCTGCATTCTCATTGATGACACCATGAAAACCAATTAACCCATAAGTGATATTATACTCTTCTCGGAAAGTTTTTTGAGTTGCTGTTTCCGATGTTGTAAATGCTCCCGTTCCTTTAATAAAATTTTCTCTTACAACGTTGAAAGATTTTCCCATCCCAAATTGAACAGGTCCAGTCAAGTTAAATACTTTCTTTTTATCTTTCGGTGCAGATACAGCCCCAAATAATCTAGCATCAATATACTTTGAGATAAAATCATTTTTATCAGTATAAGACTTACTTCTTTTTTCACCTGTTACTGATTTCCCATCTTCATCTCTGACAAATATATCCCCTTTAAAGTTACCTGCTTTTTCATCCCCATGATATCCATTTTCAAAAAGATAATCACGAATAGTTCGCTTTAACCGAACATCTGTAACAAGACATTTACCTGTCTCCTCATCTATTCTTGGTCGATTAGCATCCATTGGGTCACCATTTGGATTACATTGTTTAGCGTCATATAAGAATATGATTTCGCTTCTGTTTTCGATAATCATTGTTTTTAGTTTTTTTTATTTTTGAAAAAAATTAGATTATTTAGCTTCGCTTTCCTTTGCCTTATTTGCTTTATTCGCGGCTATTTGAACCTTCGTAAACTCTTTTTGCATTATCATTCCTAAAGTAAACACATAGGACATTTCTGTTCGGTTTAATCCTGAGTTAGCAGACATTATTCCATCAGCTGATTGTGCTGATAATGTCTCTATATATTTTAGTTCATTGGGATAAAATTTATACTTGTCATTTGTTTCTTTTTTATATTGATTAATTTTATCCGTGAGCTTAGGTAATATTTTTTGAATTTGTTTTTCATCAATATTAAGACCGTTCAGGTTTTTAAGAAATGGTTCGCTATCAAGTTTTCTTCTTTGTTTTTCAAGGAGTTTTTCGGTCATACAGGCAATCATAAAAATGCCTTTTTTGTATTTGTTCCCATTAAAAAAATCTTCATGCTGATTGATAAAATCGAAAACATTAAGCGCAACAGTTTCTTGATTTGTCGTATTATCCATGATATTTTTATTTTTGAATAAATTAAGCTTGAGAAAGAATTGATAAATTGAGAAAGATTCTTTTGTGCTTTGCTGCCATTGATAAGCACTTTCATTTCTATTTTTAAAATCAATTTTTATTTTTTGAAAAAATGATGTTAAAATCTGTTTTTCATTTAAAGGATTATTGTAAAAAACGGATTCAAGGATTTTGAAAAAATAAGGATGAAATACTGTGTCTGTTTTCACTTTCTTTGAAAAAAATTTTTTAATTTCCCCAAAAGTAATATAGAAAGGAATTGCTTGTTCTGGAGTTTTTCCCTTTTTAGGAATCACGATAGTATTTATTTTATAGTACTTTTTTTCTATTGATTCTTTTGTTAAAAAAATTTTTCTAATCCTAGAAGGTAGAACATCAGAAAGGTGAAGTTTAATTAAAAACTGTGCATTATTAGGTTGATAAAAAAAGATGTCATAATATATATCCCCTTGCCTAAGTTCTTTTTTTTCAATTATTTTATGAAGAAAAATTTCTGTTCCAATAATAGATTTACCAGAACTCTGAGACAATCGAATATCTGTATCATCTTTAACAAATATTCCTATAGCTTTCCTAATCGCTTCTTCATTAGCTGTAATAAAATGGGGTAAGACAAAATATTTCATTCCGTAAAAATTTCTAGAGAATTTTTCCAGTACAAATTTCTTAGCACCTTCTAAAATCTTTACGGCATCAGGAGAAACAGGAAACATTTTATAAGAATCTTTTCCATCAAATCCGTTCCTATTAAAAGATTTGTCATTAACTGTAAAACCAAGTGTATCTACTCTCCCCCATACTTCCTCCACCTCTTTATAAGTAACTGAACAAATCTTATTTTTTGATGAAGAGTCTTTACTATATTTTTTATATGCTTCATCCTCAAACAGTTCTATATTGGCAGGGAAATCTCCAAAATATTTTCCATTTAATTTAAATGTTAACAAGTATCTATTGTCTTTACTCAAGTTAAGCTGAAATAAGGCTTCCGCTAATTCTTCATTAATATCGTCTTCTTTTAAAAAATCATGCTTTTGATTTTTTATAGAAGCTTTAACTTTCTTTAGCACCTTTCTTATATTATCCTTTTGCTTTTCCTCTTTAGTTTCTAAGTAAAATAGAAATGTAGGAACAAGATTGGTTCCGTTCGCTCCTTGTACTTTTCGATAGAGATATTTTTTAGCATAATGCTGTCTGAAGTCTTCAATTTGTAGAGGGAATACTATCTTCTTGTCTTTTACAGGTATAACTATAACCTTAGAAGTATCTGCATTTTTCGGAAATGGATTACCCCATGGATCAAAATATTTAGGATACTCTTCCTGAATAACTGAGCCTATTTTATATAAAGATTTTATCATTTCATTTAGATTATTACGATTTTATTATTATTATCTTTAAGATAAATCTATGTTAAGCAATATTTACAAAAAAAATTCTCATGAATACCTCCGATATGTTAGGGCACATCTGATATTCATAAACCAATATTAAATAGTACCGTGCAGCGTATCTACATCATACTATTTATTTTGTTAAGTATTAATCTTGTGGGGTAGATAAAAATACTTAAAATTTTTTGATCTATAATCTTTAATGACGAACGGTAGTATAATGGCAATAAAAGGCTAATTATTTGGATTAACGGTTGGATTACGGGAGGCTAAGCGACACCTAACAGATCTTTGTGATCTGTCAAATCTTAATTCATGCCATATGTCATATATTCAGTTTCCCTGATTTTCAGGGTGTCGCTTAGCGAGACCTGCCAGGTTTTAGAAACCTGTTAGGTCTGAGTCTTTGCTTGGCATATCAGACACGAAGGAACTCACAGATATATATCGATTTTGCATTTAAAAACAATGCTCATTTGATACATTGCCACCTTTGGTATTGGTGAGATGATTTTTAGTTTAAGGGCTAAGAATAGTAGATTTGATAAATCTGATTTTACAGATTGTGTGTTCTATCGAGATATATTATGTTTTCTTGAAACCTGTCAGATCTGTGTTATGCAGCATAGCGAGATATGCAAGATTTCCAAAATCTGGTATATCTGTGTACAGACAAAGAAACAGAAATCAAGCCCCCATGGCGAGGCACTATCTCACCCCCACCAACCGCTCATAAT
>Ga0115031_1004642_pt1 | contig 10122 bp, 7 predicted proteins | sample Maine_Asex4_meta_FD_87301 | JGI IMG/M metagenome (GOLD analysis project Ga0115031, IMG submission 87301) | Marine algal microbial communities from Maine, USA - Maine_Asex4_metaG | ecosystem: Host-associated > Algae > Red algae > Unclassified | place: Maine, USA | collected 2015-01-05 | reverse complement strand
GATTTACGGGATTATTTGCTGGCCGGGGAAGTTATCCCAAACTTTATTGCTCCTCACCCCCCACCCCCCTCTCCTCGTGAATTCGGTCAACGCTTGATTCAATAGCAGCGTCTTTACGTCCGAATTCACGAGGAGAGGGGGAGCTAATTTTTTTATGTTTGGGTCTAAAGTAAGTGCCATTGGGCTAGCGCTTTGCCGCTCACGAAGGTGGCGTTGTCCAACTAAAGCAGGTTTCTCAACAAAAACAAAAGCCGCCGCTAATAGGCCTGGTCTGAAGAGATCATGCCTTGCCCGTTGGCTTGGTAGATTGGCGGAAACTCTTCAGCGTATCCCCTCGGGACCTCGTCATACGTTAACCCCACCCAGCCATCGGCGATGTTGATTTTAGAAATTACCAGTGCGTACCCCTTCATCCGCGACACCAACCGCTGGGGGACAGTGTCGAACTGATAGCTATCAGGCAACACCACGTTGAAGATCGCGCGGACGGCAATCTGATCACCGATGCGGAACCTTTTGCCTTTCACGCCGATCATACCTTCTTGCGTCAGCTGGATTTGTGAACCGATAATCGTTGGGACATACGTTGATGAGATCGTGATGTTACGCCACGTCTTACCTTTACCCACCCGCAGAGATTTCAGATTCAGCTCGATTCGAATTTTACCATCGACGAAGTCAACGCGGATCGCATCGTAGTTCGCAAAGACGAATTTCGCTTCGTGTTTGGAATCGTTTTGGGCGTTCTTGGGGTTAAAACCGATGACCTCAGAAAGATGTTGGAGCAGGCTCTCGGGCGTGAAGGTTTGAGATTCAATTTCGATACGTTCAATTGTATTGTTGAGCAACGACTGATGAAGTTGCAGGCTGAGATAGTCATAGGGGCTGTCGGCAGGTCGAGGAGAATCAGACGCCATCTGATCGATCCCCGCCAGGCGATATCGCATCACGATACGATTGCGTGTGGTGGCCAACTGAAGTGCTTCAGGATTTAGATCCATCGAAATCAGTGGCTCCAACAGATTGACTTTTAGATAAGCCTGCATTTGCGCGACTTGAGACTCAACGCCTTGTTGAAGCTTGTGACTGGCAGATTGTCTGATCTTTTGCTCCAGCATCAATGTCGCTGTTGGCGATTGTTGGGCCAGCTTCTTTTTCGCCACGCGGTGAGCGATCCAATTGACTACGGGGAACGGGTCGAGTTTCGATCGCATGCCGATCAACCGTTGCTTGGCTTGAGCAGTAGCGACGGGACTGTCAGACGCGAAACGGCCCATCCTATCAAGCGTAAACTTTTTAAAGACTTGGAATTTCGCCATGCCTTCGTTGCGAATTTCGAACCCGCTGCGTTTGGCGATCGTGTCTGAATCGACTTCACCATCGGTCTGCAACTGCAACGCGATGCGTGACGGATCGTCGACCAACTTCACGCTCAGCCGGTTGCGAATTTGCGAATGCCCGCTGATGTCCGCACCCAACACTTGCTCACGTACCGGTTCGTTGACCGCCGGTGAATCTGGAATCAAGCGGTTAAGCATGTTCTGTGAAACGGCCAAACGAACGTTGGCGTTGCGGTAGTGGGCCTGCAATTGCGTTGCGGCATCCTGACGATCTGACTCTGTTGACCACATCAAATTCTGAAACTGATCGTTGATAAAATGGGTCGCAACGCCTGATGGATTTTGCTCGTTCCATTCAATCGCTTTGAGTAATTGATATTGATTCACATCACCGGCCGCGGAATGCTTAAGCGCTGACACCACTGATGCCGGAATCGTCTGATTTATATAGTTCCGTTGCGAATCAGACAACGATGGTGACGCCATCCGCGCCAATGTTAAACGGGACGCTTTCTTCCGCTGGGCAGGGACAGGTTTAAGCGACTCAAACGCATCCTGAAGTTGTTCGATCTGTAGATACTCTTGCCAATCGGGTTGCAGGTAGTCAAACGTCAATCGCTGGTTGGAGGCCAACTGAACATCACTCACGTTACGGGTCGCCGCAGGCAGTTTTTGTATCGTTCGCCAAATGACCGTGCGTTTGGCCAAGTCGTAACGAAGGCGTCGTAGTTTGCTGGTGAGCGAATCGGCGGTTGGCATGCCTGCAAATTGCTGCTGGATAATAGCGACGATCTGATCTAACTCTTGCACTTTGACGTCTAACTGCATCAGAATCGCGGCACTGCCGGGTGAGGAAACGGTTGATTCCTCCTGCAGCATCGTAATCAAACGCTGAACGTCCGTAGCCCAATGTTCAGTTACGGGAATCTTTAAAAGCGTTTTCAATTGCGACACGATCGCTAAAGGAGCAACCCATCCCTGCTTGTTCTTTGACGACTTCGAACGTTTGGAAGATTTAGCATGTTTGGCGACAACGTTGTTCTTCGCCAGACGTTTCATGGCCGGTTGTTTGCTCGCACTGGAGTCGCCAGAGAGATTCGCCGGTTTGGGCGTAGCGGTTTCGAAAGCGGTCTGAACAACGGTTTGCATACCGGTTTGCATACCGGTTTGCAAAACCGAAGGCGACGGGTCACCGACATTGGTGTCAGTTGCTGAAATTGCACCTTCAAGATTGAGCACGATCGGCGGGGCGGGGGGAGACGAATTTCCGGCCGTCTCGACGCGCTGAGCATTCTGAGCATTCTGAGCACTCTGAGCAGCAACATCATCAACAGCCAGACACATCACGACACAGATCATTGCTGCGCCGATCGCTGAAAGCCATCTTGAGGAGAGTTGCATCTAAAACCTGTTTGACCCGCACGAGTATCGGACGGCGATCGAAAAATGCTTCTTCGAAGAAAGCATCGCCGCGCTTGCGTCCATGTATGAAGATTATCGGAAGCGGTGATTCGTTGAATCGATCAAGACTTGACATTCGGAATGGCAAATTTGCTAGCAACCAGATTGAGCTGTTAAGAACTACGGATCCTGACGATTTGTTGGCCATAGGAACCGGGCAATTTGCCGTCAAAGTAACTGTCAAGGAGCGAGGCGATCGAGACAACAACGTCGTGGCAAAGCAGCGGCAAAACGATAACGGAGTCCCGTTTGCACGAGCCGAACTTCGCCAATTACGATTACGCAGACAGTCAAATTGACCTTTTTTACACACTACCTAAGGTTTGCTCGGTAGAGAAAAGCACAGGGCAACTGAGCGTCGCGTCGGTTGGCAATGGTATCAACTGTAGATCAAGTAAATACACTCCGTCGCGCAAGGATGTGGGAACCTCGAGTAATTCTGTGATCGTCCGATCACTTCGAACTCCTGACTCAACACGTCCGTCATCATCGACGTTCCAAAACTGATGATGATTCACCAACAACCCGTCATCAGCCCGTCGATCCACCGACGGAAGATCAACCAGCAAATGACGACAGTTCGAGTCGCTGACCAGAGCCATGGCTTCGCGCGTCAGATACGGCACTGCATCAGCGCTGTCATAGCTCCACCGACCGGATTGCGGCGTACGAATCACCAGTGCCCAAGCGTCTTTGATCGAAGCTGTCTCCAGTTTCAAATTCTCAAGGGCCTCAGCAATGGCGGCTTCGGTCACGACCTGATCGCGGGTGGCCATCTCTGGCTGATACGTTTGGCCAGAACGCTGCGCGAGGTCTCCGGAGGTAAGCTCAACCGACAATAGTATACAAGGAATCATGATCGGAAACTCAACATCCGCAACGCTGAGATTTTTCAAGGCCCATTTTTGACGATGAACAATATGCAGCACTGTTTCGGTGTGCGTCGTGCTGCAATGCGGATTGATCTTGAGCACATCCACATTACAAGAACCACCCGCAGCAACGTCCCCAATGAAGTCACCATCCTTAAACGCCGTTGCTTCAATTTTCAAATTACCAACGTCAAAAGCTTGTTCGGTGTCGACTGGGAAAATAGAAGGCATTCGCACGAGGCTGGTGCCTTTGCGCAAATCAGCTTCGTAGTTTTGATGATTAAATTTGAAACTGGTTTTCATCAGCGCTACATTTCGCCTTTTTTATAAATCGCAACCTGTGCGGGGGCGTATTGGCGGACTTCCCACGCATCAGCTTCTGGCAGCTGTTGCGGATCGAATCGATCGTCAGATTCCACGACAAAGATGCTTTGCGGGGGCGCAGCGTTGAACATGGATTCGATTAGGGTTTGAAGTTCGTCCCAGCGATCGACATAAAAATCGTAGGGTGGGCAGCAAAGCACGACCCAAGGCTCTGAAGGCCAAGTGTCCCTTTCTTTGATAAATTTCCGCCCCCAAAAGAAGGAGTCACCTGACACTACTTCGACCCTTTCTTCCAATTGAAGCCCTTGAATGTTCTCCTTGATGATCCGTACTGTAGGGATATGCCTCTCGATGATCAGCGCTTGGCGAGCGCCGCGGCTGATCGCTTCCAAACCCATCGCTCCTGTCCCACCAAAAAGATCAAACGCGACCTTATTTTCGACATAGCCACCAATCAGGTTGAAGACAGCTTCTCGAATGTTGTCCTTCATAGGTCGGGTGACTGGATCGCCTGAATAGGATATTTGTCGCCCGCGGAACTTTCCGCCCACAATGCGCAGTTTGCCTTGATCGGCCAAAGGGCGATGACTTTTCCAATGTTTCAGATTTTTCCCACGACGGATTTTGGCCATTGTCTCACTTTAGGCAACGTTCGGATTCAAATCGGTCCGGCGATAGATATATTAAAGGGGGCGTCTGAACATCAAACGTTTCATCGCGCTCCAACCAATCAGCCATTAGGATATGCTAATCGTGATCTTACTAAAGCGAACCCCCAGCTTCATTCGCAAAATTGCTTTTTTTGCGATGTTGGCTTGGGTGAGCGTACCAACCTGTGACGCCACCTCACTCTGCTTCGGTCAGTCCCCCACCAATGAGACCAGCCCATCGCCGCCTGCGCTGACCGTCGCACAAAAGGTTGACCGCCACGGTGAACTTATCGAAGCGATGAAGGATAAAATTCGCCTGATCTCTGAAGCCGAAATGCGGTTCTATCTCGACGGAGAAGAAGAATCATACAATTGGAGAGACCAATGGGAAAACGCCGTCGCCACACTACAACCTCTGCGAGAGGAATTTGAGGCCATTGCGATCGATCTTTTCATCAACCAAGACAGCGCCCAAGGCGTTCCTGATTCGCTGCCAGAGACGATTTTCTCGGTGCGCCGGAAATTGCTCACGACCGATCGCGATGCCGACACGATTGCAGTCTTGAGAAAATTGATGATTCTCAAGCCGGACAATGAACAACTGAAATTGGATCTAGGCTTGGCTTTGCTCAAGACAAATCGATTCGCAGAAGCCAACGAAATCATCGATTCGATTCCACCATCGGTTCTCGAGACGCTCGACGAGGCTGATGATAAACTGTTGAGCATCCGTTTGCCTCTGGAAACGGAATACGAAAAAGAGAAGAAGATCTTAGCCGCAGAAGCCGACGACGACCTTCCGCGCGTCGAACTGACGACGACCAAAGGCCCAATCGTAGTCGAACTGTTCGAAAACGAAGCCCCCGATACCGTTGGTAACTTTGTACAACTGGTTGAATCAGGTTTTTACACGGACATGGTTTTTCACCGCGTGATTGCGCGATTTATGGCTCAAACAGGAACCGTTGCTCAACGCGGCGACCGCTACGCGGTGAGGGAGCCTGGCTATTTGATTTATGACGAAACCAAAGGCGGTCGAGGCCACTTTTATGGCTACCTCAGCATGGCCAAAACGGACGCACCGAACTCTGGCGGCAGTCAGTTCTTCATCACCTACGAACCGACGGTATTTCTTGACGGACGGCACACCGTTTTTGGTCGCGTGATTCAAGGCATGGAGAACGCGGGTCGCCTTCAACCGACGCACAAAATGAAGGAAGAAAAAGATAAACCACCAGAAGAAGTTCCTATTGAAACAGCCACCCCTGATAGAATTCTCACTGCGAAAGTCATTCGCAAACGCGACCATGAATACCGCCCCAATAAAGTAACCCTAGAATAAATACTGCCCTAGCGCGAGCTCACTTCCGCCAACTCCGCACCAGCCTATATTGCCGTCCCGAGACCTGCATGGGCATCGCGACAACAATGATTTCATTTTTTCGAGTTATCTGATGAAGCTTTCTAAGACACTTTTCTTTGCAGTCGTAATACTGGCAACGGCGGCGATCGCTGCTGAAACCTTCGCTCAGACCTACCGACAAACAGAACGACGGCGGGGCGACGCAGGTTCATCCAGTCGGGCTCGCGCGAATTCAGGTGACCAAGGGCAACCTGGGCAACCCGAGCAAGAGGCAGCACTGCCCCCTTTGAGCGAAGAAGCTCAGGCAGCGATGAATCAGTTCGAAATGACACGCACCACGCTCATGGCGAACAAACGGCAGGTGGACAAACTATATCGAACCGTTCCCATCGGCTTTGTAGAGAAGCAACGGGAACACATGAGAAAGCTTAAACTCCTAGAAGCAGAAAACATAATTCTTGAGCAACGCAAAATTACCGAAGCGGTCGACCTCTTTCGGTTGGCGCCTGGACGAAATCGTTTTGCAACGATTTTAGTGATGCAGCAGGTTCAAGAAGCATTGGATCCTCAAGAATCCGAGAGTCACTTCAACCCAAAATTAGCATTGGAGATCTGCAGCCTCATGCTCACCGAAGAGAATCTTCCTTGGGAAATTTTGATTCGCGCATTTCGCGCCAGTTACGCGTTGCAGGATTTCGAACGTGCTCGGATGATCCTCGACAGACTGGAACAGATCGGAACACTCAAACCGGTTTACTATGAAATTTTGGAAAGAACAAATCAAAAGTGGCAGGATGAATTGCTGATCAGACGTTTAGAAAATCAAACGGCCGACCTACCCATTGCGACCTTTAAAACCACCGAAGGTATCTTCCGCGTGGAACTTTTCGAAAACCAGGCCCCTCTGACGGTGAATAATTTTGTCGCGCTGGCAGAAGAAGGTTTTTACGATGGACGAGCTTTCTTTCAAGTGAAACCCAGCGAGTACGCGGCTACGGGATGCCCCAACGATAATGGGACCGGAAGCGTGGGCTATACCATCGAAGGCGAAGCGTCTCGTGAAAAGGCACGCAGCCACTTCGCTGGCACGTTGTCCATGATGCCCAACGCGTTGGGCAATACCGCAAGCAAGTTTTTGATTTGCCACCAACCTAAAAATGAATTGGATGGACGCTTCACTGCCTTTGGGCGCGTGATGAGCGAAGAAGGTTTGCAGGTCGTTTACAAGTTGAACACACATGATGCGACCAAATTTCAGTCGATGAAAACACAACCCTCAAAGATTATGTCAGTCACCATCGAAAACAAACGCGCTCATGAGTACGTTAAATCGCCGGTTGGAACCGCCGTGACGACCGTCGCGATACCCGATGGTGAAGACGGCGAACAAATCGAAGAGTATACGCCTAGCGCATTTGATCTACTACAAAAGAACAACTAAATAAACATTGGCATTCGCACCTGAGGTGCATCTGCCGCTTAGGAGAAACGTGACGCGATGAGAAGAAATGGATTTGTTTTTCTGGCCTTCACTTGGCAGCCTGTGATCAGTTGGATGTGCTTAGTTCTGTGGCTCTCAGTGGGAAGTGACTGTCTTGGTTTTCAGGGCTCGCCACAACAGGTCGTGGACGACTTGAAGTCGAAAATGGCTTCGCTCAACGGTCAACTAACAACGATCGAAGACGAGATAAATTCTGGCGAGGGCAATTTGACGGCGTTGCAGAGCCAATACAAGGATGTGCTTGATGAGCTCAATGAAACGATCGAAACGCTCAAAGAGAGCTGTCTCACCGCCATCTCCGCAGACCCCAAGAATCAAAAAAACATTCAAACGGTCATGGGTATTTTGCTCAACGATGCAGACAATGGAGACGATCGCGAAGTTCTGATGGCGTGTGACCGTTTGATCGCAGCAGATATCCATCCCGCTTATTTTGAATACGCTGCCAGGGCCGGTCGCATCAAGATCGACGCGCGGGAGATCTTTGACGAAGCGCTGGTGCGGCTGCGTGAGGCCAAGTCCGACGATCTACCGAGGGTGCTGATCAAAACCAACAAAGGTGATATCACCGTCGAACTTTACGAAAACCAAGCCCCACAGACGGTTGCAAACTTCATCTCGTTGGTCGAAAGTGGTTTCTATGACGACAGTTTGTTTCACAGCGTCATTGAAAGCTTTCACGCCCAAACGGGCGGCCCGACGCGCGACGATGCCGCGCGGAAATCGCCGGGCTACGCCATCTATTGTGAGTGCTACACTCCCGACGCGCGACCGCATTTTACGGATGTTTTGAGTATGGTCGTGAAATCAACACGCGACACCGGCGGCAGCCAATTTATCATCGCGCTCGAACGGACAAATGATTTGGATGGCAAGTATACCGTGTTCGGACGGATTATTGACGGGCATGCCATCACCGACCAATGGGTGCGTACCGCAATCGAAATCAATGGAGAAGCCACTGACATTCCCAACGCCAACCCAGATTACATCATTTCAGCTGAAGTGATTCGCAAACGCGCACACCCTTATACGTTTCGCAAGGTCGGAGACCTCGAAGAAGAAAAAAAGACTCCCGTACCGCCTCCTGCCCAGCCCGAAACCAAATCGTTTGACAAAGAAGATGATACCGACGCCCCTGAAATGACCTCTCCAGACCAAGGCGAACCCGATTCTACGGAGGCGTCCCAAGAAGATGAGGAAGATGACGCTGCCGAGGCAATAGCGTCAGGAGAGGACGCTGAGAAGTCGGAAGACACAGCACCTGACAGTAGTCCCGAAGCTGTTACAGAAGAAGGCGACAACGTCACCACCGGGGGCGCTGACGACGAAGCACCGCCTGAAGAGAAAAAAGAAGAATAGGATGAAGAAAGCCGATCGGGCTCAATATGTTCTCCAAAAGCTGACCCAGCTATACCCCAACCCGCCGATACCTCTGGATCATAGCAACAATTTTACTTTGCTTGTCGCCGTATTATTGAGTGCCCAGTGTACGGATCTAAAAGTTAACGAGGTAACTCCAGCGCTGTTCAAACTGGCTGACTCGGCGACGAAAATGACAACGATCTCGCAGGAGAGGATACTGGAGATTATTCGTCCCTGTGGGCTGTCACCTCAAAAATCCAAAGCGATCGCGGGATTATCGAAAATTTTGGTCGACCAATACGACGGAGAAGTTCCTGCGGATTGCGCTGCGTTGGAAACCTTACCTGGCGTGGGTCATAAAACAGCCAGCGTTGTGATGGCTCAAGCCTTCGGCGTGCCCGCGTTTCCCGTGGACACCCACATCCACCGTTTGGCTCAGCGCTGGGGGCTGACCAAGGGGAAAAACGTCAAACAAACTGAGGCTGATCTGAAGAAGTTGTTTCCCGAATCGACTTGGAATAAACTGCATTTACAGATCATCTTTTACGGACGCGAGTACTGTACGGCCCGTGGTTGTAACGGCATGGTCTGTGAAATCTGTCGAACTTGCTATCCAAACCGGCGCACACCAAAAGTAACCGTCAAGCCATAGTCGGCGTTAGATTGAAAGCCTGACCCGAACCCAATGCCCCATGCCGTGAACGATTCATTTCCCTGTTTTAATGAGCCGTTTTGGCGTTAGCCACGGTTTCTTTGCACAGCGGAACCGTGGCTAAGGGCCTGTTGATTAAGTGAGCCGTTTAAGGCGCTAGCCTCGGTTTGGTCATCGCAAAACCGGGGCTAGCGGCCCAAACGGCTCACATTGAAAATCGAAAGCCGACTTAATCAACAAACCCCTAACGCCAAAACGGCTCATACTTACTTGCGTTTTTAACGAAAATCTCTTCACGGCGTTGCCGATGCCCCAACGCCTTTTTAAGGAATCTGATGTCGCTGGAAAAGCTCGAATGTTCGATTTGCGAATTCGTTTTCGAAGCGGACGTCCGGGCTTCTGGCCAAGTGCGGTGTATTTGCTGCGGCCATTCCTTCTCTCCTCCAAGATCCGCAGCTCGCCCCAGCGCACTTCCGGTTTCGCAATCCCCTCTATCGGAAGACCACCGGTCGGAAGACCACCGGTCGGAAATCCACCGGTCGATCGACCAGGAAGATTCCCAGGATATGATTGGCCGCGCCGACCAGGTTCGAT
>Ga0115031_1004639_pt1 | contig 10123 bp, 8 predicted proteins | sample Maine_Asex4_meta_FD_87301 | JGI IMG/M metagenome (GOLD analysis project Ga0115031, IMG submission 87301) | Marine algal microbial communities from Maine, USA - Maine_Asex4_metaG | ecosystem: Host-associated > Algae > Red algae > Unclassified | place: Maine, USA | collected 2015-01-05 | reverse complement strand
CGCCGCGGCTCGGACGCGGGCGAGACGGCCGCGAGGAGACGACTCGCCGCTCACGTGGCGCGGGTGTCCCCGCCCGCCACCGCCGCCGTGCGGGCGCCCGCCGTGGCGGCCGTGGCGGTCATGGGGGCCTTTCCCCGGGAGCTCGCCGTCGGCTCCCTGTCGCCGTGCACCATTGCGTCTGCCGTGCGGCGGGCGGCGGGCGGCGCCCCCACCCCCCGCGCGACGGCCGTGGCACTCGGCGCCGTCTCCCCCACCGCCGCCGCCCTGTCGGGCGTGGCCGCCTACGAGCTCCGCGGCGGCGTGCGCAAGCGCCTCGTGTGGGACGCGACGGACGGGGACGGCCGGTTTGTGTTGCAAGACTCGGTGCGCCCCGACGGTCCGTCGGGGGAACTGTTTGGCACGCACGGCGCGGCGGCCGACGCGGCCGCGTCGGTCGTCCACTTTTTCACAAACGCCTTTTTCCCCGAAGACGTGACGCCCGACTACTACTCCTTCACCGCGTGGCGGTTTTTCCAACGCTGCGTCTCCGCGACGGTCGGCGTGTTTGGCACGCAGGCGCTGCTGCTCGCGCTCGGCATCAAGTCGGGGCGGTTGGGCCAAGCGGCGGCCATCTCGTGGGTGCTCAAGGACGGCCTCGGGCGCGTCGGCAAGATGCTGTGGGCGGGGTCGGTCGGCCGCGACTTTGACGTTGACCCCAAACGCTGGCGCTTCCGCTCCGCCCTCATGTACGCGGCGGGGAATGGCCTCGAGATTGTCACGCAAATCTTCCCCGCCTCCTTTCTGGTCGTGGCGACGGGCGCCAACACGCTCAAGCAGGTGTCCATGCTGACCGCGTCGGCGACGCGCAACGCCATGTACCGGTCGTTTGGGGGCAAGGCGCAAAACATTGCCAACATTACGGCCAAGGGGGAAGCCCAAATCGTCGTTGCCGACTTGATCGGCATGACGTGCGGCATTCAACTGTCCAAGGCGCTCGGCGCGGGCAAGGGCCGCCTCGGCAACATCAATGTGTTCGCCGCGTACGTCTTGCTGTCGGCTATTGACGTGCTCGCCATCTACCAGGAGCTGCGGCAGGTCGTGTTTCGGACCATCAACCCGGAGCGGCTCGGCATGACGGTCGCCGCCTTTGTTGCCGACGGCACCGTGCCGCCGCCGCCGGTCGTGTCCCGCCGGGAGCCCATCTTCCTCCCGCCCGTGTACGACCACCGGCGCATTTTCGTGCCACTGAGCCGCCTCACCGCCACGCCCGCGGAGCTGACGCGGGCGCTCCACGGGTTCCGCGGCGAAAAGTACGCCATCCACTGCGGGCGGGGGGGGGGGGGCGCTGCCGACGGCGCCCTCACATGCAAGGTCGCGTTGCGGGAGGATGCGACGAATTTGGACGTGCTGCGCTCGATGCTTGCCGTCGGGTACGCTTCGTTTGTGCCCGCGCCAGCGGGCGGCGGCGGCGGCGGTGGTGGTGGCGGCGGCGGCGGGTGGCCCGCCGCCGCCGCCGCGGCGCCACCCACCGACGGCCGGGGCGTCGTGGCGGCGGGCGCCGCCGCCAAGGCGCCGCCCTTTTTTGCCCCCATGCCCCATGTGGCGCGCCTGTGGCGGCGGCGGCGGGCCGCTGTTAATGGCAACGTGCACGCAGCGGTGGTGGCGGCCAACCAGCGGGCGACGCGGACGGCTGGGGCGTTTTTGTCGTCGCTCCGGGCCAACGGGTGGGACGTGGACCACCTGCTGCTGAGCACCATCAAGCGGCGGGCGACGTGGTAGGGGCGGGGGGCGGCGCGTTTGGTGTTTTGTTGTGCACGCCTTGCTCTGTTGCGTGTGCTTGGGCTCCACGACGACTGTTCGGGGGAGACCTTTTTCGCGCCCGTCTCCGCATGGAGCATCATAGCCACATGTTTTTCTCTCTGAGCAAGCGCCACGGTGAGCGCTCGAGAGCCAAAAAAAAAGGGCGTCAAGCAGCGTATGGCGACTGGCGACTCCATGGCGCGGAACCGAATGGACATAAAAGGCATCAAGTAGAAAAAAGGGCGCCTCATGCTGGAGATTTTAGAACACAGACACGACACCGAGCACCTCACGACCACGCTGCACAGGCGCAGCCTCGATCGGAGCCGCATGCAGCACGCGTACGAACGACAAACAAAAAGGGGGAAGGGGGGGAGGCTCCAGCAAAGAACGCCTAGAAGCCGTCCTTCTTGCCATAGCCGTTCTGCAACTTGTGGTACCCCGACGCAGACATGGCGAGGCACGTGAAGATCAGAACGCCAGCGGTCAAGTTGATAATCTTGTCCGTCCTACACAGCACAGAGCAGAACGTAATGATGAGGAGAAGAGAGAAGCGGACAAGTATCACCCGACATGATCAGTCGCTGATCGAACGGGCCACACGTCCGCATCAACCGTCGATGACCCCCCTCCCATATCCCCGTGTGAAGACTATCGGCCACGGCGACGGCGGTTCGGGAACCACAATCACCACACGTTCTCTGGGAAGCAGGACGTCGCAGAGCCCACAACCCGCCGCACGCGCGCATGTGAAGGGCCACAATGGCATGGCCGACGCAGACCACGCCACAAAACGCAAACGGGGACTAAGAAACAAGAACCCCAATCCCCAAAATGCAGCACATAACGTCGCGCCGAAAAACATAGCCGCGAGACAATGTAATAGCAATAGGGGAGACACGGCGCCGACGACCTCGTGGCAAACGTACCGTCCGGCCTGGAACGTAAACTTGCCCTGCGCTTGCTTCTCTGCGAAAAACTTGACGGCGGCAGGCACCTGGTTCGGCATGATTGCAGGAATGAGGGCGCCGGAGCGGCTCAGGCTCGAAGGTGAAAAGAGTACGGCGATAGCGGAGAAGGTGACCGAGTTTGCAGAGGATAACGTGAAGACGCCGGACGTGCAACGGGTGGCCCAACTGGGCTGTGGTCAGCAAGGAGCGCAACAGGACTTGAAGGTGATGTGTAATACTAACAAGTAACGGAGCAGATAGAATAAACTACTCTAATTCAGAAGGAAGAGATCGGCATTTGCCTCCGCCTGGAGTCAATTGCAATCGCAGAAAGCATCGGACAGAAGTGTCCTGGAACAGAAGTAGCCCCGTTCTGTCACGCCGGGCCAGCGCGTCCAAAGTGAAACGTCGGTCGCCGTCGGCGGCCGCGTCCGTGCTGGATGCAAACGACAGCCGCACGTTCCCTCCCAGAGCCTCTGCACGCTGTCACCCACTTGTCACCCACCGTGGGCGGGTGTCCGGGCGCCCCGTTTTGGCCAGGTCGCAGTTTGCCGTTGGCCGGCGGCGGGACAATTTGCGCTGGCCCCCATTGGCCACCCGCAACAGCCCTTTTTTCCGTATAGAGGCTGACTGTCGCCGCCGCTCTGACGCCGCCGTCGTCGTCGTTCCCGCACGCACGCACGACTCTCTTGCTCCCACCGCACCCCCCGTCTTCCCCGCCGTTTTTCGCTCCCCCGCCATCCTTCGCGCCTCGCCGTCCCAACCCCCCCCCACGCCCAATCATGGCGGAAGCGTATGTTGTCGCGTGAAACTGAAATTGCGTCGTTGCCGACGCCAGACGCGTTGTCCACCGTCTCGTTTCCGAGCGTGTCCCCGTGTGACGTGCTGGAGTTGCTTGAGACTTCTACGCCAGTTACCTCCGTGCGCGCTCTATACGAGCCCATCTTGTTTTTGCTGTGATGTTTCAGACGTGTCGATTATCACCTTGCTGACCTCATCCTGTTCCTGCATCATTGTGGTCGGTTCCTGCGACTGTGTGCACCTTGTGTTTCTTGTTGCTGATTGTATTTGGTAAGCAGTAACGGCGCTGGCGCGGCCTCCGCCGAGGCTGCCGCGCCTGCGCCGGCGACCGTCGCCGACCCGTCTGGCGTTGCCGGCGGTTCGTCCACGGCCCTGGGTGATGGCTCTGAGATCACCACGAACTACACCGAGGTCCACGAGACCTTCGATGATATGAACCTGCGCGAGGAGCTGCTGCGGTATGTTAAGGGGGCTTCGTTCTCTGTTCGTTGTATGTGTATTGCCGGTCGTGGTGACGGTCAGCAGTGCGGTACAGAGAGGTGAATGGTGCACTGCCTCGTTGGTGAAAGCAACGTCTTCGTGGTCGCTTACGGCCAGTTGGAAGCTGTACAATGGATGCTGACATTCTTCCATTTTCGTCCCGACTGCTGGTTCTTGCACATATGTATGCACCTTTTTCTTCGGTTCACAGTGGCATCTACGCGTATGGTTTCGAGAAGCCGAGTGCTATCCAGCAGCGTGCCATCATGCCGCTGATCCAGCACCGTGACACGATTGCGCAGGCGCAGTCCGGTATGGGCAAGACCGCGACCTTCTCCATTGGCGTGCTCCAGAACGTTGATACGTCCGTCCGCAAGGTGCAGGCGCTCATTCTGGCGCCAACCCGCGAGCTGGCCCAGCAGATTCACAAGGTCGTCCAAACGCTGAGCGACTTCATGTCCATCTCGTGCCATGCGTGCATTGGTGGCACCCGCGTAATGGAGGACGTGCGCGTCTTCCAGTCGGAGACCCCCCACGTGGTGGTGGGCACCCCTGGCCGCGTGTTTGACATGATCCAGCGCCGTGCCCTCGACACTGGCAGCATCAAGGCGTTCTGCCTGGACGAGGCCGACGAGATGCTCAGCCGCGGCTTCAAGGAGCAGATCTATGAGATCTTCCAGTTCATGCCGGCAACTTGCCAGGTGGGCCTCTTCTCGGCCACCATGCCTGACGACGTGCTGGAGATGACGCAGAAGTTCATGCGCGACCCGATTCGCATCCTTGTCAAGAAGGACGAGCTTACCCTGGAGGGTATCAAGCAGTTCTATGTGGCGGTGGAGCGCGAAGACTGGAAGCTTGAGACTCTGTGCGACTTGTACGAGACGCTTAACATCACGCAGTCGATCATCTACACCAACACTCGTCGTAAGGTCGAGTGGCTGGTTGCCAAGATGAACGAGCGCGACTTCACGGTCTCGTCGCTGCACGGTGACATGGACCAGAAGGATCGCGACATTATCATGCGCGAGTTCCGCACGGGCTCCACCCGTGTGCTCATCACGACGGACCTGCTTGCTCGTGGCATTGACGTGCAGCAGGTGTCGCTTGTGGTCAACTACGACCTGCCGACCAACAAGGAGAACTACATTCACCGGATTGGCCGGTCTGGGCGTTTCGGGCGCAAGGGTGTTGCCATCAACTTCATCACGACCGACGATGCCCGTGCGATGCGCGAGATTGAGGAGTTCTATCAGACGACGATCGGCGAGATGCCCATGGACGTGTCGAACCTCATCTAAATGACGACAACGATGCTTCAACTGCAGCTCGTGTGCGTGACAAGAATGCAGCTAGGGGAGCTGAACGGCGCGAAGGCCGGACTGGCTCGTGATTGTGGACGGTGTGAGCACGTGCGTGAAGGGCGAGCGCGGCTCCAGGCCTGTAGACCTTGTACCTGTGTGCGGTTAAGACGACACTGCTTTGTGGGGGGTGGTGCCGGCGCCGCTGTGCACGCCTGGCGGCGGCGGCGGTGTCGCTCCTGCTTTTCTTTTTTCTCCACTTGGTATGTACCAATAAGCTTGCGACTTTACTGGAGACGTCGCCCGCGGCGCGCTCCATAGGTTTTTTTCTCTTGGACTTCCGATTTCCTTGTTCTCAACGATTAGGACGATGAGGGTGCGTGGAAGAAACGGTGCACGTACACTGTAGGTCACGACGCGCATGTCATCGCGTTCTCTTCACGACCGCTTCCACCACCACAGGAAGATGACGAGCAGTAATGTGGCGCCAATCCCCGCGTACACGAGCAACGCATCCGCACGGTCCCGCCGCTCAATGCGTGCAATGAGTTTCTGGGAGACGCCCAGTGCGTGCGCCGCGTCGAGCACCTTGCGGCGCGTGCCCTTGAGCCGCTGCCGCTGCGCCACAAGGGCCTCGAGTGCCCCTCGACCCGTCGCCAGCAGCGCGTCGGTGGCGCCCTCGGAGCGATCGAGCGCGTGCCGCTCCTGGTCCATCCCCATCTCCATCGTCACAGCCGCGTCGCCGCGGACGCGCGAGTCGCCTCCACCTGCCGACCGTAGTGGACCGCTGCCGCCTCGTCTTTGCAGCAGCTCCGCGCGCATATCCTCCTCTCCAGCTGCCGCCGCCGCGCGGGCAGACACCCGTCGGAATGACTCGCGCAGGTCCGCCACATCCCCATCTAGCCGTCGCAGCTGTCGGCGGCTATGCTCCCGCCGTGCGGGGGGCGCCGACCGGAGGAGGGCGGCGAGCGAAGCTGATAGCCCAGACAGCTGCTCCAGGTTGGTCCCAAAGGCCGCCCGCAGTGGTGAGGTGGCTGCCTGCTCCAGGCCCCCCGCCGCTTCGAGTGCCTCGCGTTGGTTTCGGCTCTCCTGCAGCAACCGCTGTGCGTCCTTGAAAAGGGGCTCCATCGGTGGCCAAGGATGGGCCGGTGGCGGCGCCAGAACCGAGCGGGAAGGGAGATGGAACTAGGCACGAAAAGAAAGTGAGGCTGCAACCGGTCGTTGAAAGGTGGTAGTGTGGCGCCGAACCACGCGTCGTCTGCCAGCGTAAGCAACTCAATAGGTAGAGCACCGACAGCAACAGCAGCAGCAACAGCAGCCACAGGTGCTCGATAACTGCAAGGTAAAAAGGAGCAGTCTCGATCAACAAAGAAGGTGGAACAGAAGGCCAGGACGTCAACCTCTCGCAATGAACCCCGTCAGCCAGAAGGTGGGCGAAGCGGCCTCCCGCACTGCAGGGTGCTGGGATGAACAAGTGCAGCAGTGACTTCGCCTTGCCCCCACCTTATCACCTGCCAACCAATCATAGTGGGGGTGGTGATTGAATGCAAGAAAGCAGCAAATAATAATTGGATGTTGCAAAAACTCAAAGAAAACGAGGTTGTGTAGTTTCTGATTGGAGCAGAGGTACTTTCCAAGTGCTGAATATCTGGCCTGCCTCCAAAATCTGCTGCCTCAGCACATCATGCTCTCTGTTGTTTTGGAAGACCATCGGTACGCCCTGGTCTATCGGGTGGATTGGATACTGGGTGCGTGTTCGTGGGCGCAGGTCTCATCTGTCGTTGTGGTCTCAACGCCCACCATTGCCTTTACAGTCTTTGCTATGTACTAGGCGCCTTCGGATAGTCCAGGAACCGAGGCCGTTGGCAACGCTCCTGCATGGAAAAGGATAGTCTTCTTGAAAACGTTCAAGAAGTTGGTCAGTTCTTTACAAGTGGGTACTTGTTCGACCACAAATCCAGTCCAATACGAAAGAATCTGCCGCGTCAACCGCGCTAGTTCCTTCGCAGATTCTGCCAATGAGAAGCCAGCACAGCCTAAGCCACGACAATCGCTGTTCCTGCACGCTGTGCCACCCGAGCGCTGGACGATTTCGCGTCGCGCTCCAGTCTGTGCTTCGCGGAGCAGCTGCGAGCGTGTGCCGACCTGCTGGCGCGGAACAGCGATTGCTCTGCCGGAGTCGCCGCGCGCGTGGGAGCCACCAGCCCGGTCCGCACCCGCGTCCCCCCCCGCCAGCTGCCTCCCGCTGCCGCCGCCGCTGCTGCCGCCGCCGCCGCCTCGTCCACGTGACGCGTCAGGCGGCTGCCGCGCGCGCCGAACTGCTGTGAGTCGCGGCCGGCCGCTCCGCCCCCTGGGGGTGTCTGCCGGCGGTGTCATAGGCGCACGTGCCCTGCAAACGAGGTAGCTGTCTCGCCACCGTCGCCGACGACTCTGGTGTCTGGCCTTTTTACGCCGCCCTGTGCATTCCCTGCGCCACCTCCACGTCTGCCCCCTCCCCCCCCCGACGACTCGCACCCCCCCCACCCCTTGCTTCACTCGGCGTGTAACTGCGACCAGCGCCAGTGCTGCTGCCGCCGGTCGTCGCGGCCGTCGCCATGGCTGACGGGGCAACCGAGCCGGCCTCGGCAGAGGTTGCGCGACTCACCGCGGAGCTGGCGGCCACCAACACCCGCCTCGCCGAGTCGGAAGCTCGGGTGGTGACGCTGCAGGAGACGGTCGTGCAGATGAAAAAGGCCGCTGCCGCGGTGGTACGTTGTTCGGGCTTCTTGATGCGACTCGCGTCCATGAAGGGGAGGTGCTAGCGATGGCTGGTGTAGGCGACAGGGCGCGCGGTGGAGGTAGATGACATGCGTCATTTTTCCAGGTTGCCCTTGATGAGTGTTGAACAGGCATGGTATTGACTGGTTCTGGTGTTGTGCGGTGTTGGTGCTGTGTTGATCCTTCTGTGGAGTGTTTTGCATTTGATCATCTCGCTGCTTGGTTGTGACAACTCTCTTTCGTGCCATGTCCGCGCCCTCTTCCTCTTCTCTCCCCCCTCTATCAACCCCCTTGCTTCCCCTCTGCGCAGCAAATTCAAGTCGAAGCCGAGGAGGAGCAGATTACCAACAAGTTGATCAAGCGGCTCAACGAGCTCAAGTCGGAGAAGGAGGCCCTCGCGATGCAGATCGAGCAGGAAGAGGAGTATATTAGCAACAAGCTGCAGGCTAAGCTCGATGCCCTCGCCCGGGACAAGATTGTTATGGAAAATGCGCTCGAAGCCGAGCAGGAGTTCATCGTCAACCGGCTTACCCGCCAGCTCTCCGAGGCCAAGGCGGAGAATAGCGCACTGGAGGGCAAGATTGCGCGGCTGAGCCGCAGCAACTCGGCGACCGTGTCGCGGGAGGACGGGATGGACGCGAGGGCGGGGGGAGTCGGCCTCGGCGACATGCAGGAAGAGGACGTGGAGGACCCGGCCGTCACCGCCGCCGCACGGGCGGCGGCGGAGCGCGCTGCCGCCGCCGATGTGGCCGCCGCGGTTGCCGCCGCCGCGGCTGCCGCCGAGGCTGCCGCCCGGGCCACGTCGGGGAGGGGGGTCGGGGGCGGTGCGGCGGGCGGCGCTCCGACCTCCTAGCCTCCCGGCCGGCCACCGCGGCGCCGACCGCCATGTTGCCGAACGCCGTGCGGGCTGGCCTTGGCGGGAATGGGGACTGCGTGATGGTGAGTGGGAGGGGGGGTGGGGAATGCGTGTGGAGGGCACTCGCCGGCTGGTTCGTTTTTTCTTGTCGACCGTTCTTCGTGTCTGGCTCATCATTTTCGTCTTTTCTTTTGGGGTCGCCGGCGCGACCCCTCGATGTCTATTGTCGGGTGTGTTGCCCTTGTTTTGTTTGCTGCATCACATGTATCATGGTCGACTTTTATTCCTGCCCAAACGCAGTTGTTTTTTACAGATGCTGACCTCCTCCGCAACCTCGGGTTGCTCGCTCGTGGAGATATGCCAGTGGTCTCGTGGGCAGAACGCTGTGATGTAGGCCTGCCTCAGCTATCTGTACCCGCTATGCGGCCGTGTGCAGGTCTGCGGCTCTCTTTTGGCCTAGCTGGCTTGGTTCTGCCCCGCTGGGGCTCCGTTGGCGGGTCAATGGCACGCGGAATCCAGCGCGCAAGAGCTTGGCGAGCCGCGAAGCAGCACATTCCCACAAGGTGTTCCTTTTTAGTGCTTTCTGAGAGCTGCGGGCTGGTCGTCCCTGTCGTGCCTCTGCCGTCTGTCTTGTGTCTGCTGCAGACCAGAGCATATCAGGACATACTGCGCGAGGGCACAAGACAGGAGGCGGAGGCAGGGTGCGGCAGCAACGCAAGTGGAACTTGGGTGTTGATCCAGCCAACCTAACTTTTTTGAAAAGTGAATACTTTCCAAGTGAATAATGGACGATGAATGTGTTTTTTTGATGAGCTCTTTTATTTCCAGTAAATTAGACGCACTGGCACAGCCGCAGTCCGACACTGTCGGCGGCAGGCAAGAGAAGTGAAGGCAGCGGTGTCAAGGCCGTACCATGTCATGGCGAGCTTGTATGAGCACCTCTCCATCCACCATCATTGGTGTGTTGTACTGCCGCACTTGCCTATTTGTAGCTATACCCCACGCCTGTCAGCAGTGTGAGATGGGGTCTGTAAGCCTCGGATTGATCCAGCACCTGATCCGGACTTGATCCGGCCTGGGCTGGCCAATCGTCAGTCCTCGACCAAGAGCAGGTCGGACGCCGGGCTGGCGTACGTGGCGCAACGGGCTTCATCAAGGGCCGGGAGAGGGACAGGAGAGGGCCGGGAGAGGGACGGGGGAGG
>Ga0115031_1004636_pt1 | contig 10126 bp, 9 predicted proteins | sample Maine_Asex4_meta_FD_87301 | JGI IMG/M metagenome (GOLD analysis project Ga0115031, IMG submission 87301) | Marine algal microbial communities from Maine, USA - Maine_Asex4_metaG | ecosystem: Host-associated > Algae > Red algae > Unclassified | place: Maine, USA | collected 2015-01-05 | reverse complement strand
GCTTAGTTTTATGTTCTTGAAAAGACGAGTGTACTCACTCGTGTAGTCTGAATAACAACAGTGGGATCTGTGCATCTTCACAGTTTTCTTGAAGAACCACGTTTTGTATTGGTCTAGTTCATCGTGAGTTGAGAAAACATCCGCACTCAGTAATGCAACCTTTGGTGGAGTACTCGTAGCGTTGTATCGAGACAATAAGGCTTCGTATTCGACATCGACGTAATTCTTGATCTCGGCTATCTCAATGACGATAGCCAAGGATCCCGGTGCATGCAAATTGTCTTCGAGGTAACGTAGCATCAGGCCTGAATCGCTACCTATCACGATATGCAGTGTATCTTTCGGTGACAGATCAAGATCGAGATCTCTGACGTACACATCGCTGCACTTAGTCTCTGCAAATGTGTCTCGATTTATATCGGGCAGATAGCGTTCGCCCCACCGGTTCTCTTCAAAAAAATATGACATTCTGTGAGCCTCGCTAGCAGAGTAACTGTGGAATAGGTGTGACAGATGCCGTCAAAAAGCTAACCGCGTGCATTAATGATTTAAACAATAGGATCAGGTTTCCTGCCAATTTTCATCATCTTAAAGGCTGATGTGTTACAACTCATGGACAGCGATTTGATAATTCGTTACTAATGTTTGACAGGGTTAGCAGGCGAAGAGAACGACATATTTCCAGATGGTAGTAGAGGTAGCACTCATGGCGCTGATTTAAGATCGTCGCCCCCGCGGAGGCGGGGATCCATCCTCGTACTGACAGGAATTCTTAGCCTTCGAGGGAATGACGTATTTAGCTTGTTGCAGTGCCAGTCGAGTTAACACTAACGTATTCTGATGCTACTGCCATGGCATAGTCATCGCATTCTGTGTCCAGACAACACCTGTTTCCTGCGTAGCATCTAGAACCTCATGTCATCAATAGCAATCATTCCCGCGAGAGGTGGAAGTAAGAGAATACCGGGGAAAAATATAAAGACATTTCAGGGCAAGCCTATTATGTCTTATGCGATAGAGGCTGCCAAAAACTCAGAAATATTTGACAGTATTATAGTCTCGACAGATTCTGAAAAAATTGCTCAGGTTGCACAAACCCATGGAGCTGAAGTTCCGTTTCTAAGAAATCCAGAGAATGCTGATGATCACGTGGGTATGGCTTCGCCGATTATCGAGACTCTGGAGCGATTGAAGCAGTTCGGGAGGCAATACGACTCAGTATGTTGTCTGTTTGCCACTGGACCGTTTGTCACGCCTGAACTAATCGTCAGCGGCTATGGACGACTCAACGAGTTGGGCAATAATTCAGTCATTGCAGTTCAGAAAAATCCGCATCCTGTCAAGCGTAGCTTGACTGTGTCTGAAAGAGGCAAACTTGACATGTTATGGGATGAATACCGATTGACACGATCACAGGACTTGGAAGATACGTACCATGATGCGGCACAGATGTACTGGGCTAGAACGAAAATATTTCTAGAGGAGCGTACTTTCCTGACAAAATGCACTGCGGCAATTGTTCTCGGGGAGCTGGATGCTCATGACATTGACACGCCTGAGGATTGGGATACTGCCGAGAAGCTATGGCAATTTAAGAATTACGCCAGTAACACAGCCTGATTCTTACAGTGAATATTACTATCGTTTCTCTATGTAAAATTGGAAGCATATGCATGTACAGCAAGCATATGCTATGGGTGAATCAAGTTTGCTGTCAGCTGAGTAATCTAGACTCACTATGATTTCTTTCAGAGAGCTGGATGTGGATGATGCCGAAAAAATACTGAATTGGCGGTTGAAGGATCGTGTTACAAAGTTCATGAATACGGATGTGACACATGACCTTGAGGCACAAAGACATTGGATAGTAAGAAATTTCAATAGACAAAGTTACTACAACTGGATCATTCAGTATTCTGGACAGGATGTCGGATTTATAAATTTTGTAGATTGGGATATTGAAAACAAAACAACCTCTTGGGGATTTTACATCGGGGAGGAAAGTGCGCTGGGAATAGGAGGTGTTGTGCCGTCGTGTTTTTACAAGTTTGCTTTTGATGTGCTGTGTGTAGAGAGTGTTAACGCCGAAATATTATACGACAATATAAATGTTATAAAACTTCACGAAATTCAAGGCTACAAATTCGACCCATCAAGAGACCACGTAATCAGAAAAAACGACAGTGAGGTTCTTGTCATTTGCATGACGTTGCAAAAAGAAATATTTTCACGAAAAGGATACCGCGAACTAGACGTTGAGTTTCCGGTTGAAAAATGGAACGTGCAAAGGAAAACAGGTTTTCATGAGTAACCTGACGTTCGAACAAGTTGTTCCTACTGAATTGCAAATTGAGGTGTTGTATAGACTACTAGAGTCTAGAGAACACTCTATAAGTCACGTTAAATTGCCATCATATGAAGAACATTCGAGCTTTGTGTCAAACCATCCCTATCGCTGTTGGTACCTGATAATCAACGATACTGTTGTCGTAGGCAGTGTGTATGTTCAATTCGATAATTCTGTCGGCATTGTGTTTCAGCAAACCATGGCGTGTGAAAAATTAGATCAGGCTATTTGCTTGCTAAGGGAAACTATTCAACCTCTCGAGGCAATAACATCTATTCGCTACAAGGATTTTTTCTTTAATGTTCCTTTCGCAGATGAGAATCATAGAAAATGTTTGCAAGAGCTAGGTTACATTCCAATTCAGACCAGTTATGTGGCGGCTGAAGATACCCCATGATCAAATTTGGCAGTGTAGTTAAAGGTACGACATGATCCAGAGAATTTCTGCACCTTTTATATCTTCCTGTCCAGGCAATCAACATAGATGATAGTTACCGTTGGTTTTTTGTTTTGTGATAGTTACATGTCTGCGTTGTATCTGGGAAGACACTACTATTAATTTGTTGGAGTCTGCTATGGGAAGCAGCTCCACGAAGAGTTAGTGCTGCAATTCTTGCTATGGGATGGCGGTAGAGAATATATTGATAACGCGATACTAAAAAATGGAACTGTCTTGACTATTTTTATGAGTGCTGAGCATGGCTAACAACCTGAATATTAATGGATGTGCGATTTCTGAGAAACACCCACCTTATATAATTGCAGAAATATCAGCTAATCACAACGGGTCCATTGAAAGGGCATTTAAGCTAATTAAAGCGGCCAAAGATGTTGGTGTCAGCGCGGTAAAAATGCAGACCTATACACCTGATACCATGACAATAGATGTTGATAAAGAAGATTTCTACATTAGTGATGGTTTATGGAAGGGGAGAACGCTGTACGATCTTTACGGTGAAGCGTTTACACCTTTCGAATGGCACAAAACGTTATTTGAATACGCAAGAGCACTCAATCTAACGATTTTTTCATCGCCTTTTGATGAAACAGCAGTTGATCTATTAGAGTCGCTGGATACACCAGCCTATAAGGTGGCTTCTTTTGAAATTGTAGATTTGCCGCTCATAGCTTATATCGCGAAAATGGGTAAACCTATGCTGATGTCTACAGGAATGGCATCTATGGGAGAAATTGGAGACGCAATTGAGTTGGCAAAAAGCCATGGTTGTAATGACTTAGCTCTATTCCACTGCATTAGTAGCTATCCCACGCCAATCGATCAAACGAATCTAAACGCGATTAAGTTACTAAGAAAGGAATTCAAAGTCGAAGTTGGTCTTTCAGATCATACGAAGGGTAATCTGGCTAGTATTGTGGCTACCGCACTTGGAGCTACTGTAATTGAGAAGCACTTTACCTTGTCTAGAGAAGATGGTGGTGTAGACAGTTCATTTTCGTTAGAGCCAGCTGAGATGAAGTCGTTAGTATTAGATACAAGGGACACTCATTGCTCGTTAGGACGTGGAAATTGTATGAGATCGACGTTGGAAGACGGTTATAGAAAATCAAGAAGATCGCTGTACTTTGTAGACAGGCTTGAGAAAGGTGAGGTGATTACTGATCGACATGTGCGGAGAATTCGACCCGGATTTGGATTGGATCCAAAGTACCTACAGGATGTTGTTGGAAGTCGTGCCACTAAAGATGTGGTGCGTGGCGACCGTGTCACCTTCGATAGTTATGAGTAGGAAGTCAACAGCTGTGGAAGAATTTCAACAACTATATTGGGTAATACGTTGATATCGAGGTAGCGATATTGACTAACATGATTGGGTGCATAGGCAGGGACGCTGAGTAGACATGAATGGTAAGGCACATTTTTTACAGTGAAACTAGCCCTAGTGAGCTGTGGGTCCCTGGACTTGAGTCGAATAGCTAAAGATTTATGAGAATATTTCTGAACTGAGGGTTTCGATCTGGCTTCCAATATCGAAGAAGAGAGTATTTGAAGTCTACATTTGAAGGATGAGAATGTAGAGATAACTTGAACAGTATTGGCGTGCAATGTGGTCACAATCTGAGCTGGTCAAGAAATTTTAGAAACAGTGTTTACATATCTTAACTCTAGTGATGCATAAAATTTCGAGTGCAGAAGCTTAGAGAGCAGTATATAAGTGCCGGAAGCGGCCCCCACTTCATGGAGTTTTAAGTGGATTGAGTAGGGCCGCGCAGTCTTAGTCACTCTAAGCCTATGCGGCCCCGAGAGATCCAGGAAAAATGAGTACAGCGGGGGCCGCTTCCGGTACTTAGATGCTGCTATAGACGCAGCGAAGCGGTTCTGGGTGGAAATTATATGCATCACTAGGGCTAACATTCAATACAACATAGTGCGACTGCGATACATACGCTGGACAATATATGTTTACAAACTTTCCAACTGAACGTGAAGTAATTAGGGCGTGGCAAAGTGATTGCAACACTCCATTGGTTACTTCTGTTTGCATTACCTATATGCATGTAGACTACATATGGGCAGCACTTCGTGGACTGATAGGCCAAAAGACATCATTTCCGTTCGAAATAATAATATTTGACGATTTCTCTACAGATGGCACACGTGACATTATTAATGCGTTTGCAAAACGCTACCCGTTAATTGTCAAAACAGTCCTGCCAGATGAGAATCAACGTTCGCAAGGAATTAAACCACTATTTGATCTTGTCACACCACTATGTAGAGGGAAGTACATAGCTTGCTGTGATGGTGACGACTACTGGTCAGACACATCAAAGATACAACAACAAGCAAGTTTCATGGAGCAAAATACGGAGTATGTATTTTCTTCTCATTCGATCTCAACAATAAATAGCAATGGTGAGCTTTTGGATCCGGATTGGTTGCCTGATTACTATAAGAAGGACTTTACAGAAGAGGAAGTGACTCTGGTGTGGAGTTGCGTTCAGCTACAATCCATGATGTATCGCAATGTGATTATGAGCATTCCCGACGAAATGAGAAAGGCTCCAGCGGGTGATGTATTTTTTTGCTCATTACTCGGTCATCATGGCAGGTCGAAGTACCTTCCAAACATCAAGCCGGCAATGTATCGTCAGCATTGTGGTGGAGAGTTCTCAACGCTTTCAATGTCCGGCAGGCATGACCATCAATCGATGATCTTTTATTGGCTTTACCGGTATTACAGTAGAATCGGATATACGAAGGAGGCGAGAGTTTTCAAGCTGAGGTATCTGGAACGTGGACTACGGGAGGTATCGTTGATAGATATAGCACGGCTAATCTACCTTAGGTTCCGAAGTAGCCACGCCATGAGGGTTCTGACTGTAAGTAGCCGCTCATGACGTGTCTGTAATCTGTTGTTATTTTATTTGCGTAATTTGTTACGACTTTGGGAGGTGACGCTCATACTACATGCTTACGTTAATCCAGCTGTGTTCTTTCAGCATTTAGTGGACATCTTCATATAACCTAAACTCAAGAGAGATTCTCGTTGTGTTCGGGTTGTGATTTACTGCCAGACCGTGAATCAGATGAGAAGAAAAGATTAGGAGCTCATTGCGGCGCGGACTAACAACATCAAGATTACTGCTGCTGTCCCAGCTCAAGATACTGTTTACGCTGTATTTTTGACCATTCAGCTCACTGCCAGCTTTCGATCTCATTATTTTTTCCTCGGATATCAAATGAGATCCTGGTACTAGAGGAAGTCCGGATTCATTAGTTACTCCGCATACCGGTACCCAGACGTTGATCATTCGGGGTATGGATTCGAAATTATCCAACAGGCCGTAAACATCTTTGTGAGCTGGATTGTAGCCGATGCTTTGCGGTTTGTTTATTCGTACAATAATCCACTGTTTTGAGTTTGATACAGGATTCTTATAAGACAGATCAATTCCCATATAGGATGCAAGGCTAGACACTATTTTATCGGAATCGAATCCGAAATCATGTGGGAATAGACGACGAGTCTTGCAAATGACTTGAGCATGTTCTTCGTCACTAACGAATTGATGGTAGGTTTCCAATGAGAAATCATCTAATTCAATTGTCGAATTTATCTCAGTAATTATTCTCTTTATCGTTTTTTCAATTTCGGATTTGACATGATCCGGATCGAAAAATGATTCGGCTTCGATCACTGTATAGCCTGCGGGATGCCATGGCATATTTTTAGTCAAGTCGCCAAATTCTCTAGACAATATCTGATCACAACCAGTCGTGAACATGTCTCTTGCCTGTATGTCGACAGTTAGATTCTGACTACCGATCGAGTATGTGTGTTTCATCTAGTTCTCCGGCAGGGTTAGTAACCTTATAGATAGAGTGAATTCCAAATTGACGATACTTGAATTTTAGTATCTGGTACGGGCTATTCATGTATCCATCTGTGTCTTACGGCTTTTTATTCTCGTCAGCGATGACAGTATAGCTGCACAGGGATGGAATACTTTATAGAAAAATGAGATGAGTAATATGTGAGGTTTTATGAAAAGTGTATTTTCCAATCACTAAAAATCCAAAGCAAACAGGCGATGATCCAGTTTGATTCTGCTTAGTTTGGAGTCAACTTTAAACTACGTCCAAACAAAGTATTTAATACGAAACATGTTATCCGTCCTGTTTTGTCGTCAATATGGGCAGGTTTCATGCTCCAGTACTGAAAATACCTTGAGAGAAAATTTTGGAACATTAAAGAGTATATGGCTGATGAAACCTGCCAACGCAGACATGGATAAGGTCCGTGCAAGAGTTTTCCCTAGCTCTATGAGTTGAGTTATCGCGGCAACTGACCTATGTGATGAAATATGATTATGAAGTTGAACAGGATGTTCTGCCAGTTTCTGGAATGCGTCCGACAGTGTATTTCTGTTTGTTCCTGGAAGACTATTGAGTACAGCCAAAAGGAAATTTGTAGAAGTATGGGTTTACCGAACACGTGTTCAAGTGAACGTAAGTTTTTTAAAAATGTGTTTGATACTTGAAGTGTAACGAATCCAGTGCAATTTAGGTTGCTATGAAGTAGGCGTTTGCTGTCTCTATATTTCCATGAAAACCTTCGAGATCCCTTATGACATTAATTGAAGCTATCCAACAAGCACTATTGTCAGTGGCAAAGCGACAGTCAGTTGCAATGCCCGAGGACATTGGTCGTGATCTGGTTCTGCTTGATTCTGGTTTGGATTCGCTTGGCTTCGCTATGCTAGTAGCTGAACTAGAGGCCGATTTAGGATATGACCCATTCAGTTTAATGGAAACGCCTGTTTATCCTTCAACGTATGGGGAATTTGTTGATATGTACAAACTCTATTGGCCACATCGTAGAGATAGTATCTGATGCTTCTATTGGGTGATGTAGCTAATTCCAGTTTTGTGCTCAGGAGTGCTGAAAATACGTTATCTTTAGATGAGCTGCAAAGCCGGCGTAGTCTCATGCAGGCTTCCCATCAGAAGTTGCAGGGTAAGACTGTAGCGATTCACGGCAGTGCAGATCATTTCGTCAAATCGATACTGTATCTCGATGGTTTTGCCGACTGTCTGGTTCTTGTCCCCAAGGAATCTTGTTCGCAATTTGTATCTAGTACACTAAATGGCATTAAGATCGACGCTGTTGTTGTTGATGATTCAGTCGACCAAACCATGTGGCCATTAGCGCTCATTTTTGTTCCATCAATATCACATAATAGTAAGTGCCTTCTACCAGAGGACACGGATAGGGAGACGCAATGGATGTTACCCACATCTGGAACTACGGGCTTATCAAAGTATGTCAAACATACATTAACGAGTTTGCTTAGGACGGTTGCCCGATCAAGGAAGTGCATGTCGTATCGTTGGGGTCTTCTGTATGATCCTGCAAGGTTTGCTGGATTGCAGGTCGTCTTGCAGGCATTGGCTAGCGGAGCTTCGTTAGTGATTCTGGATGAAGATACTAAACTGATTGAAAAAGTGTCTTTACTTATCGAGCAGCGCGTGACGGCTCTGTCAGGAACTCCGACTTACTGGAAGCAACTCCTGATGATTGATCAGTTTGCTAGTCTGAATCTCCAACAAATTACGTTGGGTGGTGAAATTGTAGACGAGCGTCTTATCAATTCGTTGAAAACGATGTTTTCTGGTGCTCACATCACACACATCTATGCGTCTACTGAGGCAGGTGTGGGGTTTGCAGTTCATGACGGTAAAGAGGGGTTTCCACTGGATTGGATCGGCAAATCCGTAGATGGGTTGGTGTTAGGTGTCTCAAGTGCCAATACACTTATGATTCAGTCTCAGGAAAGTGCACAGAGTTATGCCAAGGACGAGGTTGGTATATTCGATAGTCAGGGTTGGTATGACACGGAAGATTTAGTGGAAGTAATCAATGAGAGAGTGGTTTTCAGAGGTCGATTGAATGGATCTATAAACGTGGGCGGTAACAAGGTGATGCCAGAGGAAGTTGAGCGTCACATTGAAAAACTGAGCTTTGTACATAAGGCTATTGTAAGTAGTCGGAAAAACTCCATCGTTGGTAATTTACTTGAAGCAACCGTAGTGTTGACTGCCTACGATTACAGCGATGAGTTTGCTATCGAGTCTATTTGTGATCATTGTCGGAAATCTCTTGCGGTGTATAAGGTTCCAGCCTTTGTTAAAGTCGCAGAGTGCATCCCCATATCAGCTTCAGGCAAAATAAAAAGAGGGTAAGGCGGTGAATAGTAGATTAGTAATCATAACTGGAGGGGGCAAAGGATTGGGGCTGGCTATCACACGGGCGCTGCTCAGCGAGGGCTATTCGGTTCTAGTAGCATCAAGATCCAGATCTGCGGAAATTTCAGATCTGGAGAATCAGTGCGAAGGGCGGATATATTTTGAAGCTCTGGATCTTAACCAAATTAGTGAAATTCATGTTTGGTGCACTACGGTGGTTGAGAAATACGGAATACCCTACGCGTTGATTAACAACTCGGCAGTTGCTCATGGTGGTGTTCTTGGCACGATGCATGAGTCTGAGATTATAGAAACTATCACTGTAAATGTTACCGCTACTATTGTTTTGACAAAGTACTTGTCGCGCTCTATGCTTCGTCTTGGGGAGGGTAGAATAGTGAATATTTCATCAATCGTAGCAACCACTGGTTTTAATGGTCTATCGGTTTATGCTGCCAGTAAATCAGCATTGGCAGGATTCACTAAAAGTCTGGCTCGGGAACTAGGCAAAGCCAATATTACAGTCAATGCAGTGGCTCCCGGATATATGTCAACTTCGATGACAGAAGGTATCAACGATATCCAGTTGGAAAAAATATCGCGCAGATCGGCGCTTAAACGATTGGTATCAACTGATGAGGCTGCTTCGGCGCTAGTCTATCTTCTATCTGATTCGGCTGGTGGGATCACAGGGACAACGATAACTGTTGATGCTGGGAATACAGCCTAGATGCGGCTTTCATTGGAGAGCTTGCAAACGTTTTAATAGCGATTAACACACTATCGATGGTTCGTTGCAGGTTTTATTTAAAGGCTTGGATCAATAGGCAAATAATTGGTTCGACTGAACATACATTCAGATGTCGGACAGGTCTGTTGCTTGGGCATAAGAGTCGAGTGCGTTTGGTGAGGGATGGATATAGCGTCGGGGAATTATATCTTTGGATTTACACAATCGTATAATACGAAGCAGTGCAGATTCGCTACCTAATACTATAGCCTAGTGATGCATAAAATGTCGGCCTAGGCGGCCCCACCCAGAACCGCTTCGCTGCTTCTATAGCAGCATC
>Ga0115031_1004632_pt1 | contig 10129 bp, 8 predicted proteins | sample Maine_Asex4_meta_FD_87301 | JGI IMG/M metagenome (GOLD analysis project Ga0115031, IMG submission 87301) | Marine algal microbial communities from Maine, USA - Maine_Asex4_metaG | ecosystem: Host-associated > Algae > Red algae > Unclassified | place: Maine, USA | collected 2015-01-05 | reverse complement strand
TTGACGAGATCACCCAAAGCATCAATCTCGCCGAGATCTTGCTCGATATGAATGTAGGCATCGCTGTCTTGGGAGATTGATTGGGGGTCGACCGATCGACGAGCAATTCCAGCGACGCGGAATCCGGCGCCGGTTAGATTCGTCGCGATGCTTGCGCCGAGACCCCCGGACGTTCCTGTGACTATTGCGAGTCGTTTGTCCATCAGCGAGCTGCCTTTCCAGTTGGCATGACTTCGAGAGCGTCGACCACGCGCACCTTGGCTGGGACCTGCGGGCCGGGCGCTGTCTTGCGGACCCACGAGCGCAGTCGCTTGCCAAGATCCTCGGTTTGAGCATCCTCGGTAGCGACGACGCTCGCTATGAGGAGAAAGCCTGTCATTGCATTCGGCGTGGCACTGACCTGTGCTTCGAGCACCTCGGGGTGTTCTCGAAGTAGCTGCTCGACCTCTTCTGGCCACACGTTTGCGCCACCAACATTGACCACGCCGGACTCTCGACCTCGGAAGAAGACCCGTTGATCGGTGACTTCAACGACATCGCCGGTCGAGGCGAACCCGTCTTTGCCGGCCGTGCTCACCCCGGGGCTATGAATGTGCAGGATGTCGTCGCGGACCTCGAGCCGAACGCCTCGTGGCGCATTGTCGAGATACGACGCAGGAAAGCCGGCAAGACCGTCCGTTACTGAAAAGGCTGCGCCCGTCTCGGTAGACGCAAAGATGTGCACGATCCGTGCATCAGGGAATCTGCGCGCGAGTGAGTCGAGAATCCGTTGGTCCGCAATTTCTCCGCCGAGCGTGATCTGTCGAAGATCCCATTGCTGGGTCATGCGGACCTGAAGAATCATACGCCAGAGCGTCGGGGTGGCCGAGAGGGCGGTTACTCCTGAGGCAGCCAAGAACCTGACTCGATCTGCCAAGGAGTCAGAGGCGGTCGGCGCAACGACGGTCGCCCCAGATGCGAGCGCGTGGTGGAGCACTTGCAGGCCCGCCATCCGGTTCGGGTCATACAGCAGCCCCCAGGTCAGTGGATCCTGTGGTTGGCGCGACGAAATCGTTCGCGTCAACGTGTCTTGGGTGTGGCGGATTGGCTTGGGAACGCCTGTCGTCCCCGACGTGTATACCACCCAAGCCGAATCAAGCTCCGCCGGGTTGTGCTGGTCCGTCACCGGTTCGTCAGCTATTGGCTCAACCTGGATTACGCCCGGTGGAAGCGCCGCTGGGTCCATGCCGGGAGGGAGAAGGTGTACTTCGTTCGCCCAGCCTTGAAGGCCGACTAGGGCAGCAGCCACGACTTCTGGTCGGTCGGTCTGTAGTGCTAAGGATGCGCCTGCTTTGGCTGATTTGCGCAACCCAAACCAGTCCTTGTCCTCGGTGGCGAATACGAACGACTCAGCTTCGGTCTGGATCCGAAAGGTGCTAGTCATCTCGCAGTGAGGGAGCGAACTTCTCATAGACGGTGATGAAGTCACCGAGTGTTTCTGGATACACCGGTTCTTCCATGAGCGAGAACGGGTCGTAGCCCAGCTCGTCTTCGAGGCGAGTCACAAGAACTGCAAAGCCAAGGCTGTCGAGTTCGGTGTCCAATAAGATGACATCGTCTGTGAATTCCAGAAGCTCAAGCTCGTCTTCTTCGAACAGCTGCTTCAGTTCTTGGATAATGATGTCACGAGTTTGCACGACAAGTCCCTTGCATTCGGTGTAAATCTATCGCTTTGGTCACGTGCTTAGCGTCCTTCGGGCTTCTCGAGGCCATCGGGCGTTGACTCCACGTCGGCTGCCGGGAAATGGGTGAGCAGGAATTGCCCAACCTCGTGTACGAGATCTTGTCGCTGGAGCGGCCACGTAGCGACAATGTTTTGCCGGCAGGTAAACCAATAGTCGCCAGAGGGTCGAGCCAACCATGTTCCAAAGTGAGTTGGATGCATGACAACGGTGGGGGTCCCAACCGCGGCAGCGAGAGCCGTTGTGGTCGTGCCCGGGCCGATCACGCACCGCAGGTTAGCCATCAGCGCAGCGGTAGTTTCGAAGTCGTTGCGTAGATCGAGTGTCTCAACGAAGTCGATGCGTCCGCCTGCCATTTGTGCCAGCTGTGCCCGCTCGTCGGCGGTCACGTCATGCTGGAGGCATAGGAACTGACTGCCTCCATAGAACAGCGCATGGAGTTCAGATGCCTTGAGATAGTGGATGTCGCGCGACGGGTCTTGCTTCTCGCTACGCCAACAAAGACCAATCTTGCCTTGCCCGAGGTGCGAAGTCTCAGAAATGAGATCCTTGCGGGGTTGTAGCCGAGGTTCATCCTGGGCGCCAACCGTTTGGCCCAGACCGGACTTCAACGAGCGGGCAAGCACAACCTCGTCGCAAGCATCACTCGTTGCATACGCGCGAGCTGTGAGCAGATCAACAAGTTCACCGACATGGCGGTTGTGGCCCGGCCCTAGATGCCCCAGAGCGGTCCGATCCAACCGAGATGCCGACAGGAACGAGACACGAGGATATGACCGACTCACGAGCGAATGGAGGCGTGGGTCTACGGTCATTACTACCGAAGCGCCGGGGGTTTCGAGGCGGTGAAGCGACACGAGGTCAAGGAGCTGATCGCCGGGTCCCGACTCAGACAAGACGGCCGAAGTCTCGCTGTGTGACGACATCCTTTTGCGGCCGGTTCTGGGGAAGACGGCAGAAAGACTTTTGAGGTCACTAGGAAACGGCATCATCTCAAATGCTTCCGTAATGTTGCCAACGGCGAGGAGCGCGTTGTACCGGAGATGGTCAAAGTCGGTGAGAACCGACGAGGACGGTTCAAGTACTCGTTCAAATTCACCACGTCGAAATGCGATCGTTCGTAGCAAACGCGTTGCCGGCGTTGCAAAGTCGGTGGCCAGCAGCTCCGCTGCGATCGACTCGCTCGACTCAAAGTCGTTTTGCAGGTATCTGATCCGAGCGAGCCGCATGCGTAGTCGAGGTGACAGCGGACCAGCTCGCGATGCGTTGGACAAGAACGCGTCGCATCCGGCTAGGTCCCGCAGCCGAAGGAATAGCTCTGCGATTCGGTTTGTCGTCGGCTCATCAAAGGTGCGGCTGGGATTTGGCGCCAAGTTCGCAGGAAGCCACCGTTTGTCGTTGGTATGGCGATGGGCAATCGCGAATCGATCGGCCAAGCGGGCATCTTCAGCCTGAAACTGCTGCGATTGCTCAAGGCAGCGCAGCGCTGCGTCTAGGTTCCCGATAGCCCAATTTGCATCGAACAGAAAGAGCAGACGCCGGAACGGGGCAAGGTTCATCGACGTCTCGTCGAGTGCCTCAAGCACAGCATCTGGGAAGCCATTTCGTAGAAGCTTCTGTAACTCTTGAGGAGGGTGGGTCACGCTAATTTCGAACGAGCACTATTGCTAGTGCACGTTGGCTGCAATGCTCTCTTGCAACTCGGCAATCGTCAAGAAGTGCTTGTTCGTGCCGCTGTCATAGCTGAAGTCGGGGTCACACTTGCGGCCGGCGCTGATGCCGCTTGACTTCATAAAATCATCCATGTCCCATTGGTCCGACGATGGAGTGATTACATAGTAGTCATCGAACTCAATGGCAGAGATGGCGTCGGTGGTGGTGATCATCTCTTCGTGCAATTTCTCGCCTGGTCGAATGCCGACTACCGTTTGTGTGGCGTCGGGCGCTATTGCGGTCGCAACATCGGTTATGAGATATGACGGGATCTTTGGAACGAAAATTTCGCCGCCCCACATAAGTCGGATGCTTTCAACGACGAAGTCGACGCCCTCATCAAGGGTGATGCTGAAACGAGTCATACGCGGATCTGTAATGGGTAGGTCACCATCGCCTGCTCGCTGCTGAAAAAACGGAATCACCGAACCGCGACTGCCCATGACGTTGCCATAGCGAACAACCGAGAACCGAATGTCGCGGGCACCCCGGAAGTTATTGGCGGCCACAAAGAGCTTGTCGGAGGCCAACTTGGTCGCGCCATAAAGATTGATCGGAGCGGCGGCCTTGTCAGTGGACAGCGCAAGCACGCGTTTCACGTCATTCGCCATCGCAGCGTTTATGACGTTCTGAGCACCCAGAATGTTGGTCTTCACTGCTTCAAAGGGATTGTACTCAGCCGCAGGAACCTGCTTGAGAGCCGCAGCGTGCACGACGACGTTGACGCCTTCCATTGCTCGCATAAGGCGGGCCTCGTCGCGAACATCGCCCAAGAAGTAACGCATCTTGTGTGCGTGCTTGGCGAAGGCCGGAGAACTCTGCATTTCGAACTGCTTGAGTTCGTCACGGCTCAGCACGATTATTTTGGCCACATCGAACTGTTCAAATGCACGCAGAATGAATCGCTTACCGAAAGATCCGGTGCCGCCCGTTACCAGGATGGATTGACCATCAAGCGAAAAGTTCTCTGACATGCTCGTGCTCTAATCTCTTCTGTACCGGGGCGAAAGTGCCGTCGTCATCATCGCCTAGTGCTAGGGCAATTGCTACTACCTCAACGGATTTCTTCGACCGCTAGTCAGGTGGACCAAAGCGGCTGCATTGCTCTCAGTGTTGTGATCAGAGACCTTAGCGCTTCTCCATAAGGAACCAATTGACATCGTCTTTCGCAAAGTTTGGGTCGCGTCGGTAAACGAACCCATAGTCAATCAACTGGAGATCTGAAAAACGATCGAGCATCTCACCTGCAAAATCACGCTTGAAGAGTTTGCCTTCGTGGCCGCGGTAGCCGAGCTCGACTGGCGCAGGGCTGTAGTATTCGGAGACGAGCACGTAGCGGCTCGAAGAGTTGTAGAGCGCATCGTAAGCATGCGGCAGTGCGTCGGGGTTGATGTGAATCAGCACCCCGCACGACATAGACAGATGGTAGGCCTGAGTTGGTTCGAAAGACAGAAATGAACCGTCGATCACGTTGGTATCGGGCAACGCTTCCCGCAGCATTGTTGCGGCAGTCGGGTTGATTTCGACGGCGGCAAGCTCGATGCCTGGAAATAGGAGCTTCAAGGCTCGCAGGTTCATCCCGACGTTGGGCCCAAACTCGATGCAGGACTTAATTCCAGCCGCTCGCGCCAGCACGCCGCCGAAGAAGGCAAGGTTGCCAGCAAGCAGCTCGTCGCTGCGGTTGCGGTCAATGTACTCGTCGCCGAACGATCCGGCCCAAAAGGCTTCTTGATCGGTTTTGTGGTCAGAAGTCAACGGTTTGTCCTCATCGGTCGTGTGGGCCTCACGCGACTCTACTAGCGGCACAAGTCAGGCGTTTGAGACCCTATCAATGAGATCACGGCGCACATTGGACATGATCTTTTCGATGATCGCATGGCGCCCGAGCTGGTAGTCATGGTCTTGCTCATGATATATCCGTGCATTTGCGGTCATGAGGTCTCGACCCGAACCCTCGGGGTCGGCGCGGCTATATCGGCCGAAGGGCGCCGGCGCAATGATCCAAGACTCGGTACCCACGGCGCTGGCGAGTTCGCCAGGAACGCTGGGGATACCTATCACAAGATCTAGGTTGGCGGTGCATGCCGCGATGTTGTCGAAGTCGTTGTACAGATCGAGGTCGCCGTAAATGTGGACTTCTTTGTTGATGCACTCAATTGCCTCGTGAGCGCGAAGCTTGGGCTGAAGGCTAATGAGGCTGATGTCGTGATGTAGCAGAGCGCCAAAGTCGCCAATATCGAGAAAATGTTTGGTTCTTGATGCTGTCTCCACTTCGGATCTCCATGCAATTCCGACAGTGAACCGGCCGCCCGCGTCCTGTTGGAGTCGGTGTTTCCACGACGCTAAGAGCTCTGCATCAGGGATCAGGTACGCCCCATTCAGGTTCCGGTCCTCAATGCTGGGTCTTGTTTTTTTCTGGCTGATCCACCACTGCACAGCGATCTCTTCGGGTAATACAATTCGATCCGACTCACTGAGCTCGTCAAGCAATTCGTTGTCGGCCTTCGCTGACACGTGGATCTGGTCCACCAACTCCCGATCTGTAGCGCCCACCCGTGGGAAATAGAATGGGTAGCGCCGGATGCCACGGATACGTACCGAGGGGAAGCTTCGGCTCAGTAGTTTCTCAAGGCGCGGGTCGCAAGTTAGAGAGACTGACTCCGCGTTCTCGACAAGGTACCGCAGGTGTTGAGCCCAACGCACCTCGTCTCCCACACCGTCTTGGCCAATCACAGCTACGCGCCCTAGCTTTTTGGGCCCAAAAAGATCGAGATCCTGAGGGCGATATTGCATGGGGTATCGGTTGGCGAGATAGCGGTTGTGGATCTGCCCGCCGTGTAATTGATAGCAACTTACGTAGTCGCCCTTGCGCTTATACAAGGTGTGAAGATCCCGGTCGTAGTAGCGCTGCCTGCCGTCTGGTAGGCGTTCATGAAACTTCATCACGTGCCGGTCACGCTCTTCGATGACTGACTCCAATTTGGCTGGGTCACCCGTGCGTAGTAGCTCAAGCTCAAATTTGGCCTCGTGTAAGGCTGGATCGCTCTTGTCGTAGATGGCAGCAGTGCGGAGGTAGTTTTCGGCGCTGTCGTAGCTACCACGGGCTGTCTCGACCTCGGCCATAGCCGTGTAAGCCTGGGGAACGTATGGGAATTCGCGCATCATGTAGTGGGCGTACTCGGTAACGAAATCGAAGTCTTCGACTTGTCGCGATGCCTGAAGCCGATTCAGAGCCCAGTCAGGTCCATGGGAGCGCCCCAGCCCAAGGGGTAGGAGGTCCTGATGGAGTTGGTTTCGCAACGCAGCTTGGAACTCGCCCGGTGCCAGCCAACCTTCGTGCCCTGGAAAGAGTCCGGTGTAGAACGCAATGGCACCCGGTGGTGGGATCCGCTGTTCGATCAGGGCGGTGCTATTGCGCGTGGTTCGATTGAACGCCGCCTGGTTTCCGCTAACCCAGTGCACACGACTGAGGCGCCATGCAAGATCCGGTGCTCTAGTTCGGGTAGCCGACAGTTGGGTCAGTCGGCGCTCGAGCTCGGCGAGCCGATTTCGCCCGTAGAGCCAGTCGAGGTGCTTTCCAACGACACCCTGCGATGGATTTGGCGCTGTCAACAGCGTCTGGAAGTGTTGGTGCACCTCGTCGTGACGATGAAAATCCATCAATATGTCGATGAGCAGAAGCCGGGTTTCGATTGAGCCGGCGCTCAGTTGAAGGTAGCCGCTTACAACCTCGAGGGCCTCCTCGTGGCGTCCTAGCATGCGCAACGACCGTGCGCTGTGATAGGCAACTTGGCGCCGGGCTTCCTTAGCGAGACTTTGACTATTCAGCCTGGCAAGGCGCTCAATTGCTTCTGTGGGACGGTTCAGGTCGATCAGGCTCCGCGCTACTCGAATGTGATTAGTCACGGATGAGTCGCGTGAGACCATTATCTCAGCGCAGAGCGATGCACGCTCGAAATTTCGATAACGGCGGAAAGCTCCGTAGAGTCCAGAGAGGTCGACCTGGCCATTGCTTGACTGATGAGGCAAGTCGTCTAAGGCCACGGCCTGCCGGTCGAAAGCTTCGATGGCGGCGGCGTTTGTCGGAGCGCTGACTGTCGGCGGGTCTTCGATGACTTCGCGTGCGCTAACAGCCTGATGATGGCTGCTTTCCGGGGCCGAATCACCGAAAATCAATCGCCGAATCGCTTGCTTTTGATTGTGGGTAAGACGTGCTGTCAGCTTGGATCGCAATGTCATGTAGATTCCGTGGCTTTCGTCAGTCAAGGGGCTAGTCCGGGTCTTCACCCGACAAGATGAAAGCGGCTTGGCAATGCGCCCTATCCGTCACAAAGCACAAATGATAGCGCCCGGCAATCCGTCTCCCCAGAGCGATCGAAGGCGATCATAAATTTCCGGTGGACCGACGGTACAGCGTTGATCTGCGCGGAGTCAACCTGGATGCAAGTAGCGTTCTCCTCATGCGCTCGGAGCTTAGCCACCGTTTCTCAACCATCTTGCAGGCGCGTCAAGCCTTCGCCGATGGAGCCAACATCTCGAAGGCCATTCGTGAAGCCGAGGGCCACGACGTGAACCCGCCGCATGCGATCGAAATTGCGTACGAGTTACAGAGCGGTTCGTATTCGGCGGGTGCGCGGGCCGACCCTGACGGTTGGCGGTCCTATGGTCAAGCGATTGCCGCCCACCTAAGCGAACACCTCAACGATGGCGATTCGCTACTCGATGCGGGTACCGGCGAAATGACGTCGTTGATTTCTGCGCTTCAGCACCTTGAGGTCGAGGTGCGCGCTGCTGCTTTTGATGTCAGTTGGAGTCGCATTGCTTGTGGGAACGAGTTCGTGGCATCAATCGATACTGAGGCTCAGATTCGCAGCTTCGTGGGCGATATGGCATCGATTCCGCTTCAGTCGAATTCGGTCGATGTCGCGATGACCGTGCATGCCTTAGAACCCAACGGCGGACGCGAACAAGAGCTGCTGGCATCGCTGATGCGGGTGGCTCGCAAACGCCTCGTTTTGTTTGAGCCCTGTTTTGAGGCGGCCTCACCTGAAGCTCAAGAGCGTATGCGGTCCCATGGCTATGTTCAGGGGCTTGCGGGCCACATTGAAGCGCTTGGGGGTGAACTGGTGTCGACGACCGAGTTCGAGCTGTCTACAAACCCTCTCAATCCGACATGGGTGTTCGTGGTTGAACCGGCCCCGGCTGCAGACGCGGTTGTGTCGGAAGCGGACTTCACTTTCGCTTGCCCCATTACCGGCACACCTCTTCGTGAGTTCCGTGGTACCTACTATTCAGACGAGGCCGGGTTGGCGTATCCGATTATCGGTTCGATCCCGGTCCTTCGTCCTGAGAGCGCCATTCTGGCGAGTCTGCTTGACACCGAGCCGAGGTTGCCGTCGCGGGTTGATTCTGCGTGAGTCTGATCACACGCTTGCCCACTTGATCGGGTTGTGACAGCGAGATTTGGATCACCTCGCGGGTCGCTGCAGCACCCTCGCCTTCGTCGAAGCCTGACCTCTCAGGTCCTTAGACGGGTCTGGCGAGGGGGCCTTAGGCCAAAACTACATGCGGCCCACCCGGCTGAGTACAAGCCGAGCTGGTCCGTAAGAAGAGCCGAATGCCGGCTTCGCTGGCTAAGGAATTCGAGCCGACAGGGCGGTCGATCGCGCCGTGGGTTGCCCAGGCGAAGATCGATGATGGTGATCGTGACGGTCTCACCAGCGATGGGAAGGCCGAGCTTAAACGGTTGCGGATCTCCCGACCCGGTAGCGGTGTTCGAGTTCTCCTATCAACGAAAATGGTCCAGCTACACACCGCCGGTTCCTCCCTTTCCAGCGCAGGCTCCGCCCGAGTGGAACCGTTGCCGCATCAGCTCTCGTACACGCATGACCTCTGCAGCGCTTCCAACTATGTGCGATTGACGGCATGGATCCGGTGCGCCGAGAGACGCCTCGAATGCCCCAGCATGTGAGCACACGACCACGTGCGGGTAAAGAAAGACATGTGTCGCGCAACCATGTCGGGGCCTGCCTACAGCAGCAAGACCTACTTGGTGTTCGCTGAGTCGGCCGGCGCAAGAGGCCCGTGTGGCATCGCACTATCGCAGCGATCCGGCGAGGTGAGCTACTCGTTTCTGCTCGGGCCGTCGTGCAATGTTTATCCCGCGGTCGGGGCCAACGCAGTTTGGCCGTTTGGCGCGAGCTATCTCAGTTTGCATGAGCTTTTTCATTCGCTTGACGCGGTGCCTGGTTGTGCACCGAACGAGGGCAATGGTGCTCACGCAACCGATTCAGCTTTCGATGTGATGTTCCTGGGTGGTCGTACCCCCGAGCAGTGGGCAATCTCACCATCCGGTGGCCGCGGCGACGATGTGGTGCACGGCAACCGAGGCAACTGCTCGACGGCGGGACTGGTGCCGACCGAGTCGGGTGCCTTGAGTCGCAAATGAACGTCGGTGAGACGGGTCCAATAACAGCGAAGCCGAGTGACCGTCGGCACTACGCTTGGGTCACCCGCCTTCGCTGAAGGTTTGGGTTAACGGGAGCTTGCGCTAGCCCTAGGGGACATTGGTGATGGTTTCGCAACGGGCCTGGGTGTCAGCTCCGCTGCCGCCGTCGCAGTCGTCGTCGGTTCCCTCGCCGCCGTCGAGCGCGTCGTTGCCGGGGCCACCGAACACATCGTCTTCGGCAGCATTG
>Ga0115031_1004628_pt1 | contig 10135 bp, 9 predicted proteins | sample Maine_Asex4_meta_FD_87301 | JGI IMG/M metagenome (GOLD analysis project Ga0115031, IMG submission 87301) | Marine algal microbial communities from Maine, USA - Maine_Asex4_metaG | ecosystem: Host-associated > Algae > Red algae > Unclassified | place: Maine, USA | collected 2015-01-05 | reverse complement strand
GCTCGATGTCACCGCGCCTGTCGGCACGGTGTACGCCAGCCACTCATGCCGGGGCGGCGGCTGCACGGCCATGCGGACGGTGGGGCTGGGCCTCGATGCCATTGCCCAGTGGGCGGGTATGGCCATCGAGACCCTCACCTCGAGCTACAACGACGCTTTGGCCCAGGTATCACCCAAGGCCCACTTTTTCTTTGGTCGCTTACTTCCGCGCGCGTTGGACCTTCCCGCGTGACGCGACCACTCCCTCTTTTGGCATACTGCGGCGCTTGAGGGTGTTTGTTATGCCGTAGTATTGCTTGCCTTATCCGAGTAACTTATGAATTGATTCCGTCGAATTGCGGCGAGCGAGCGTGTTTCCATGAAACCTCAATACGTGGCGTGCAATCGGGCATCGCCATTCAACTTCTGGGATGCTGTGAGAAGAAGTTATGTAATCACACACTAGGACAACTCCATCCTCTGTTTCGTTGGCATTCGTTGTTTGAACGACGCTTCACCGGGTCTGACGCGTGGGCATGTCAGTCTCGAGGTTATCGCTGTGCTCGCCACTTCGCCCGCTGAACTGGACGATGGTGCGTCGTGCCCATGCAGACACTGCCGCGACAGCAGCCGGTGCCGCCGACGGCCATCGGCCGGCCCGTGGACCATGTGTCCCGCTGACGGCCGGCAGGAGGGCGCGCTCGCCGCCGCTATTGCTCGCACTCACCAGCGGCGACGAGGATCGTGGTAGCTGCCAGGATCCAATCGAAGGCCGCGTCATTGACCCGAGCCTTCGATCTGAGCAACACAGGGGCCACGCCTCACCGACGCGTGGCCTAAGGTGGTGGCGACCGCGACAGGCCGCCGTGTGTGCCCCGCCACAGACCGCCGCCCACGAGCCCTCCTTCTGCTTTTTCTCTGCCGAGCCAGGCTGGGTGGACACGGTTGGTCCACTCAGCTCCCGCGTGCCGCTCTCTCTGAGATGAAGTTTTCAGAGGTGTCTTCTCTGCTTGGCCCAAACATGCTCACCGGTGCGCCACTTGTTTGTTGCCTGTGGCTATCAATTATGCTGCAGGATTACGAGCATCCTCGTGTCAACGAGGGCCAATGAAACGAGAGAGCACGTGCTACTGTGACTATCTCTTGTGCAGTTAAGCGCCAGCTTGCCTGGTTCATGGGCTTCAGAGGGGACTTTCCGTACTTCGAGGCTCTTGTTTGCCAAGACACCCTCTGTAATCCAGAGAGGGGAGGGTCTCGACCGGGTCTACAGAGGCCGGAATCCTGAAAAGGACAGAGAAACTCATCAATAGACATCTTCTTGGTTGCATCGGAGTTTTATGTCTATGACACATGGCAATAGCATAATCGCCGCCTGATAGAGATGCTCTGAGCGTCTCTCGAGCTGCGGGAGCAGCGATTGGCCACTGAATGACAGAAAGACGCGCTTCGTCGACCCCAGCGAGGCGCAGCGCAAGTACTGCTCGGCCCGGCCAGTCGGCGAGTGCCCCAGCCCGGCGTGCGGCCCGCGTCAGACGAGGCGTGGACGTCAAGGGGCACAGCGGGTGGGCGCGAAGCGGGGCACGGCGCTTCCAGCCCGCACCCGCCTGCCCCACTCTCGAGGCGACGGCGGTGCCACCCAACTGGACGCGCGGATCGCCACTGTCGACGATACGTGCGGGGGTGACGACCTTGCCCGCGGGTGGTGTCGCGCCAGCTTCGTGACTGCACACCTCGCACGTACACTTTGAAAGTGGGGGGGCATCCGTTCCGTTGGTCGCGGCAGGGCCTCCTGCCTGGGTCCAGTGGCGGACCGATTGGGCAGTATGCTCGGTGTCGACTTTGGCCGACACCTCGCCCAGACACAGATTTGGCGGACCTGTCGTACATTGGACTGCGGCAGTCTCGAGGGGTACGGCGACCACGCAACGGCGGCGTTGCCAGGCCCTGTTTCTGACGCGCTTTCCACCGTGGGGGGCGGGCAGAGGGGACCGCTCACTCCTCCCTGCGCTCTGCTCCAAAAAGTGGGGGTACGTGTGGCCACGGGGCGTGTTCGGCACGGAGGTTGGACCCTCCACCCCCCCTCGTACACCGCGACCACCCATCCCCGGGTGACATCATCTTGCTCTTTTCCTTCCGCGACAGTGGCGACCACGCGGGGTTTGTCGGTCGCCGCCTCGGCCCGCCTGCTGCGGTCCGCCGTTGCGTGCTGCCAGTCGTGCGATTCCAAACCGGAGTCGTGTACTGGTCACGTCGGCGTTCGCGCCACCAGCTGTGCGTAGCGGAGCTCTGCTGTTGGTCGCTCGGTCGGCGGGCGTCGCACACAAGCCGTGGGGTGCCCGTGGCAGCGCCCGGACTGTGGTTGTCGGGGTCGCGGTGTCCTGCGCACCGAGTTCCCACCTACGCCGACGACACGCTTTCCGTCTCCCTCGCTTTCTCCGTATCGGTCCCACACGCACGGAGACGACCGCCTCCTCTTGAGCGCCAATCCCTCTTGCCCGCGCCATTATCCTCCCGCGCTCTGTCTCTTCTTCCATTCTCGGTCACTCGTTCCCCGATCCGCTTCTCCCGGACCCCCCCCCTCATCCGCTCCCTCCCTTGATCTCCACTGCCATGGCGAACAAGGTCGGCCCGCCGCCGACGCGCCCCTCTCCCATTGCACTCCCCCACACGTATTGGACGCCGAACCCTACCCCCGCCGCCGGACCGAGCCGCCCCCTCCCGTGGGGAACGCCGTCCCCCGGGTGTCTCCCCCACCCTCTCTCCGACGTCTTCCGCTTCACGTCGGACGTGGCGCCGGCGGCGTCGGCGCCCCCGTTCGAGCCGATCGAACCGCGCTTCCGGTCGAGTGGCAACACGCTGGCGGCGGCGGCAGCGATTGCTGCCGCCACCCGCGACGGCGGGGGGCTGCTCGGCATGGAGGAGGCCCGTGCCATGGCCGCCAAGTATGGGGTGGCGTGGGCCGTCGGGGGCGCCGATGCGGATGTCGATGCTGACGCCGAGCCTGACGTGCCCGAAGTAAACGTTGGCGGCGGGTGGGGGCGAGCCCCGGGAGGTACCCCGCTACCGGGCATGTCGGCAGCCGCCACGCCAGTGGTGGCGGGTGGCAATTGGCTGCGGAGCGGGCGAGTGAGCCTTGGCTAGCCACGTCGCGGCCGGCTAGCCAGAATCCGACGTCGGAAGGAGTGAACCATCGCAGGAAGTGGCACGACGCCTGCCGGTGTTGGTGTCTTTCTGTTCTTGTGGCAACTCGCGTCTCTCTCTTCCTGTTGCGCACGGTGTCTCTTCTCACTTGGGTGTTGTGTGTCCATGTTCATCCTTCCTGTTGCCCCGGTCGCGCCAAGGCTGCATTCCGCTGCGTGGCCTTTGACTTGGCTTCAGTGTCACTCTGCCTCGGTGGGAGTCGATGTTTTTGTCGTGAGAGGGTGCCGATAAACAGCTTCGGAGGTTGACGAGCTGTTCCTGGCAGAGCCCGTGTTAGTCAAGGCGAGCAAGGCGGCATGGGCCCAGAGTTGTTCATGGGCGGGGCTGTCACGGAAACGCTCAGCATACTGCCCTATCCAGCCGATCAATTGTGTCAGTTTTCTCCTCCTCGTCAGTTGTTTCTCAAGCCACCCCTTGTATTCTGCTTGGAGGCTCAGCGTGGTGCGGACGGGCCAGGCAAATGCGTGTGCCTGTGCGATCTACTGTATGCTCTCAATAATCCTCCGTATGATCCACCCATTCGCCGATCCTGTCCACTACCGACAGTGAAGTGTCCGTTCCTCTGCGGGTCGAGCGCTTGTTCTTATGCTTGTCGCCCTCTGCGAGATAGACTACTCCACCTGTTTAGTACAGAGGGCTGTGACGATGGTACCTGACCCGCTATCTGATTCGGCGCTTCTGAGTAGAGGCAGAATGATTGCGCACCACACGGACGCCGCATCGAGGGAAGACTTGTACATTTGCGCATACAGTGAGCTGGTCAACAACGCTCGCGCACACAGTCGAGCAATGAGCACCAGGTCAAGGCACGGGTGTCGGACGCGAGAGTGACGAGTGCGTCGAAAAAATTCCGAACAAGGCGCCAGTGCTGCGCAGCAAAAATACAACATATGTACACCACTTGGGCCCGTCACACCCCCCCGGCCAGATTTTACCTTCGGCGGAGCAGCGCGCCGAGGCGGTTCCCCCCCCCCGCACCTCCCCCCAGTAGCGGGCGCTCCACCTCCAGCTCTGGGTGAAAGGCCGTCACCTCTGCCCACAGCAGGCGCGCGAGCTCCTGCCGCCCCGCCCCCGACGGCGGCTCGAGGCGGGCGGCTTTGGCAAAGCCGAGCGACGCACCGGCACCGCCATCGACGGCGCCACCACCCGCCGCCACCAGCGGCGGCACAGCCCCCGCCACGTATGGGTGGGCGGCCGCCTCGGCGGCCGTCGCGCGCTTTGCCGGATCCGCCTCCAGCAGCCGCCCGAGCAGGTGCACCGCGTCGGCCGGGGGCGGCGCCACGCCCGCGGCGGCCGCCTCCTTGGCCACCCACGCGGGTGCGTCAAAGGGGGCCTTGCCGGCCAACGGGGCGCCCTTGGTCGCCCGTCCCGGCAGGCGCGCGCCCGGCAGGAGCGCCTCGGCGAGCACCACCCCCGCCGACCACAAGTCAATGCCCGCATTGTAACGGGAGCGGGAGCGGGGGGAGACGAGTTCGGGCGCGCGGTAGCCGCGGGTGGCCACCCCCTGCGTCAACCCCGCATCGTCGGCGCTGGTGATGGGCGACGCCTTGGGGGCGGGGCGGAACCAGCTGCGCTTGCCGCCGCGGGTGCCGCCGCGGCCACCGCCGACGCTCGCGCCGCTGCAGTGGGGCCCCCGCGAACGCCGCGGCGCAATGTGGCGCGACAGCCCAAAGTCGCCCAACCACACGTCCCCGACGCCGTCGGCGCCGCCCGACAGAAAGATATTGTCGGGCTTGACGTCCCGATGTACAATGCCCGCCGCGTGCATCGACGCCAGGGCGGCCAGCAGCTGGCCCATCACCCGCCGGGTGGTGGCGTCGCTCAAGCGGGGCCGACGGCCGGCCGTCACGTCGTGTAGAACGCCACCAAGGTCTCCCCCGGCCGCGAGGGGCGTCACAAGATACATGTCGACGCCGGAGCCGGCGCCGCCATGTGACGGCGACGCGGCCACATCTGACACGGGCAGCAGGTGAGGGTGGGAGAGGGCTCGGAGGATGCGGACCTCCCGCAGCAGCCGGCGAGTGGCGCCCGTCGACGCCCCTGCATCGGGAATCTTCTTGATGGCCACTGGTCTCGGGGGGGTGTCAGCGCCACACGGGCCCGCGTCGAGGGCCGAAGCAACCACCGTGCAGGAGCCACGGCCGAGCAGCCGCAGCCGCGAGTAGCGGGACGACACGAGGAAGGGAGTCAAGTCGATCGTCGCCCGTCGCAGCGGCAGCGACTCGGGCAGATCGTCACAGTCGGTCGACGATGACCGGGAGGAGGCGGCAGGAATCTCCTCGGGGGGAGGGGGAGGGGAGGGGCTGGCCACAGCAACCGACATTGTGATCGCGGAGTGGGGGTGGAAGGGAGCGTGTTCCTTGACCTGTGCGGGATGGTCGACGCGCGCGTCCATGCGGTGAGCTGGTTGGCGAGTGAGCGATCAACTGAGAAAGCAAGTCGAGGGCACTTCTTGTACCATCCACGGACCGGGGGGTGGCCCATGTCACGTGGGCACCGTGTGCAGCACAGAGCAGCGGGGATGTCAGTTGGCAGCGGCCATCTTCATAGCGCCATCACGCCGCCCAGCGAAGCCCCGAGCGGCGTGGTTTGGGGCACACGTGCCCGGCACGCGCGCCCTGAGGACCATTGTTGAGGCTGCACCTGCTCCCGCCGGGGAGACCGGAGAGGGAGTCAATCTGGGCCAGGTGGTCGCGCGGCAAAGTGATTGGGCCAGCGTGATCTCCGGTTCTTGCCATATCAGCCGCACAGGACCATAAAACCGTTCTGGTTGGACGAGCCAGCAGTCTTTTCGTCGCTCCGGTGCTCCCTCGCCGAGTGACCTCGGTCAACAACACACGAAGTGGCGAATCGGCCAGTTACAGGTGTCGGCCTTTGTGCGTGGAAAGTATTAATAATAAACGCTGAAGTACAGACTGATGATGACAAGTGACCTAAAACGAGCTGGGCTGCCCTGTTTTGTTTAACCCTTTTGTCCACAGCTCCTTTCAGATGTCAGGCCCGCCATTGTGGTTTACCCGGTGAACGAGTCCAAGACCACGTGTGAACAGCTGGTAGGCCGACTGTCCTCCTCCACAACCGGGACTGGCTGTTCGTTGCTGCTCGCACTTGCTCCCTTGGCACCATCATGCGCACCATCCGACGACCATGATGGTCGTCGGGTGGTGCGCCGAGGAGTGTAGCGTGTGTGGACTCGCCAGATGGCCACTAAACAGCGATTCCAATGCGGAAGACTCAACCACCGTGTGGCCAAGTTTCGCATCTCTCTGAAGCATCGAGTCTGGGGCACCAGGGCAGCCTGCATGGTCTCTGCATGTCAAGCACGCTCTCTCTCCTTGGCCAGTGCTCCGAGGTTCTTCTTCCCTTTCCTTTGACATCCGGAGGTCCCCGCCCTTTCCGATGACCCTGGTCCCCACGATGGAGGCGTCAAACCCCCCTTGCCACACCCAGCCCGACCTGCTGGTCCTCCGCCAAGCCGTCGAGGACCTCCTGGGGGCCTTGCAGCTCCAACACGCGGTTGCTGGCACTCCCCCCGCCGTCGCCCTGTGCCTACCGCCCGGCCCCCTCGTTGCAGACGCTTGGTCGCGCGTCGCCGCCGAGGAAGCGGTGCGGTGGACCAACGCGGTCGCCCGGTCCGCGGCTGCAGAGCGCCGCGCGGCGGTGCCCGCCGCGGCCCCGGCGCCGTCGGCGGTGGCGTTGCCCACCGGGGACGTGCCCGCCGCCCTGCGGCTAGCGGCCAAGGCGTGCTTTACCCGCCTCGTGTCGGGGGGGCTGCTACACCGCGACGCGTGGGGCACGTTTGACATGCGGGAGATGCTGCTGCCGGCCGGCTCGTCGGACCACCAAGCGTGGGTGGCGGCAGGTTACGCTGCGCGCGCCGTGTCGGCGGCCATGTCTACGTTGACGGTCGACAGCGGCGGGGGGGGAGCACAGGCATGCACTGCAGCAGGCAACGTTGGGGCCGCCGGACGGCCTGGTGCTGGCAACAGCGGTGTCGCAGGCAGCACAGAGGACGCTGTTGACTGGGCAGACGGCATCCATGTGAGAGGGGCGATCCGAGAGGTCGACTTTATCGACCTCACCGTGGACAGCGAGCACCCCGCACCGCCGGCTGGCACGGGTGCCGGCAAGCAACCCCCTCAGCTCCCTTCTGCTCCCTTGGGCGAGCGTGGGAGGGGCCACCTGAACCTCCGGCCCCTGCCTGGGCGCCCTCGCGGGCTCGCACGGGGCGACACGCGTCCCCGCACCCAAAAGCGGGGTGCCGACAAGTCGGCGGCCACCGACTCCCTCCGCGGCTGCGCGGGGGGTGGCTCCCCGGCGGCCGCCGCCGTCGGCAGAGGCGGTAGGCGCACGGACGCAGGCCCAACGGCGGGCACCTCATCCGCGACAGGCCCCGCCAACGCCGCCAAGGAAGTCCCCGGAGGCGCCGCGGCGCCGTCCTCGCGGGGCGCCCCCGCCACGTCCACGGCGGTCACCGGTGTGCCATCCCAGACGACCACGGCAGCAGCGACGGCGGCCGCTGTGGCGGCGCCAACGTCTCGGACACCGACGCGGCGGACGCTTCCCAGCCGAAGCGCGGCGGCCGCCGGGCAGTGGACCCAGCGGGACCGCCAGCTCCTCCGTGGGTTTGTGCTTGCAGGCTGCTGGGGGCTCTGGTCCTTTGTGAGGACTGCCTTCTCCGCCCCCCGCACCGATCGCGAGATACGGGCGCAGGCGGTGGTCATGTGTGTGGCCGACCGCCTCATGGCCTTGGCACGGTCGCGGGCGCGTGTCGTGAAGCCGAACCGCCAGCGTGGCGTTCCCAACTGGTGGCACCCGTCCGAGGTCGGTGTGCTCCTCCGCATGTTGCTGCATGAGGATGGATGGGGCAACTGGGCCCCGCTCGCCACACGCTTTGGCGACAGCCGCTCGGAGCTGGCCCTGTGGTCAAAGTCGATTCATCTGGCTCGACTCATGCCCGACGTCAATGCGTTGCGGGTAGAGCGTATAGGCGCTCGTCGGGCGCGGTAGTGACGGCGAGCGAGTTGTTGGTCGCGTTTGGTTAGGAACACTTTTGCACTCGCATGGTCGTGGAGGGCGTAAGAAAGGCCACAAAGAAGGGGAGAGACGCGTAGTCCAGATGAACAGCTGCACATGTTGCGGATGCTCGTTGCTAGCCAACCCCGTTGCGCCCGGGTGCCACAGTGCCACATTGGACCGGCTTTTCTTTAGCCCCGTGGTCCAGTGCTTCGTTGTTTGTTTTTTCCATCGCCACCACATCCCGAAGTCGTGCCCGACGATGCAGTTGCCGCATGCCTGTCCCAGGCGACTCATCCAGTGGTGCTTCCCGACGTATGGGAGGGGCCCTTCCGGCAGAGGCACACGTGGGATCCGCCTGGAGGCCAGGCGCCGCATCCGCCGCGCCTCAATGCAGAACAAGTGTGGGCGCCGCACTCCGAGTCGGGGCCCCTGACGCGTCGTTGCGGGCCAGCAGCAAGACAAGGCTGGGCGAGGTCGATGGGCTCGCACCGCTCGCGTCCCCGCCCCTCGTCCCCACCGCTCTCCGTGAGCTTCCACTGAGATCAGCCTGCCTAGATTTTGGTCACAGCTCGGGATGGATGCTGTCAAGCACCGACCTTAAAGTGAATGCCATCAATCAATTGAACCCTCCGAGCCACCGCTGAAACATGTGCAGCAACGTGCAGGAACTTGAGTGGTCACTCGTGCTTTGGTCGTGATCCAAAGGCAACCCCCCCGTCGCAGCCTCATTGAGGGGGGTGCGACACCACCACCAAGAATCAACTGCCAACGTCGCGACACGATCGCTCCTCACTCTTTCGTCGCCGTCGAAGGCTTGCCACTGCGCCCTGACGGAGAACAGCGCACCGCTGGGTAGGCTTGTAGGATATTTCATGCCCTCAAACCCGGGCGTGTGGGCGTGTCACGCCCGATCACGCCCGATCATGCCCTAATCACGCCCTTTTGGGGGCGTGAACACGCAAAGGTAGCACCCACAGTTCACAAATCTACTTACTCCTGTAGCACCCCCTTCATACGGGCGGCGATCATTGTGACCTGCTTCGGGGCTCTACAAAACCAATCAATCATAGACCGAAGGCTGCCTCGGCATCCTGCAAGTACGACTCAATGTCAAACATGTTAAAGAGGAAGACGCGTGGCTTCGCCCCACGGGCGGGAGGGGAGGGGAGTAAGAAGACGGACGGCGGCCAGGCAGTCTCGGCACCACCGCCGCTGTACAACTGCGGCAGCTGCAGAAGCAGAAGCTGCCGTCGGAGCCGCCGCCACTGACGCAGAAAAAGTGGGAGGAGCACCCGTCTGGGAGGGGGCCAAACCCGTGGCGTTTGGGGCGACGTGCGAGGGCCAGCGGGCTGATCGTCTTGGGCCGCAGCAGGACGCCCCGGCCAACGTCTCCAGTGCATTTGATTGCACAATGTTAAGTTCGTCACAGGCGTAATTATTCTATGAGATCACGCCCCAGTTCACGCCCTATTTAGCTTGGGCGTGATGAGTGATCACGTTAAAAAACGTACATGTATGTAATCACGTAAAACGTGACTTCCCAATCACGTCAAGGGCGTGAAGTACAAGCTTACCGCTGGGGCAATGCACATGTACCACGTTGCATTTCCGAAAAAAAGTGAAACACCAGAGCCGGTGGCGATAGAGGATCTGGACAACGCTTGCACTGGGCCCTCCCAAATGGAGATTGAAGGGGTCGACCCCAGACCACTCTGCCGGTGCTCGTCACGGGCCACGCCTCCGCGTCAATGTTAAGGCGGCTTGCTCCAAGCGTCAAACCAACCGTCGCACCCGGGGGGCCCCTGGACGGCCACCGAGCTGTTTGAGCGGCTGCCTCCGTCGCCTCATTTGCTCGACCTTGCGTTTTGCCTCCTTTGACGCCTCCGTCTGCACGTTGTGCCCGCCGCCATCGACACCCCACCCCCCCAGCATGTCG
>Ga0115031_1004627_pt1 | contig 10135 bp, 12 predicted proteins | sample Maine_Asex4_meta_FD_87301 | JGI IMG/M metagenome (GOLD analysis project Ga0115031, IMG submission 87301) | Marine algal microbial communities from Maine, USA - Maine_Asex4_metaG | ecosystem: Host-associated > Algae > Red algae > Unclassified | place: Maine, USA | collected 2015-01-05 | reverse complement strand
TCGGGTTCGGGTTCGGGTTCTGGCTCCGGCTCCGGCTCCGGTACAGGCTCGGGCTCCGGTACGGGCTCCGGCTCCACCGCCAGCTCCGACACCTCCGGCCCGCCGGCCGCGCCGCCATCCGCCGTCAGGTTCAGCACCAGCCCTCCCGGGCCGGGCGGGATGAGCGGTTCACGCGGTGCTTGCCTGCCCCACCACCACAGGGCACCGGCATGGAGGCCGACCGCGGCGACGAGGGCCGCGATCCCACCCAGGGTACGTATCGGTGCCACGCGTGTCAGGACGCGGACGCGGGGTCGGAAACAGGGGCATCGGCCGACGCTGGCGCGGGCGCCGGGACCGGATCGATGATCAGTTCGACCCGCTGCACGCCGGCAGCCCGGATCGCGTCGATGGCCTCGCGCACCAGGACGAACGGCACGCTCGCATCGGCGCGCAACGCGAGCGGAACATCGCCTTCACGGATGGTCGACCCGGGACCTTCGCCGCCGGCTGCACCGGCCTCGCCGGACACCTCCGGCGCACCGGACAGGGCCAGCGCCTGCGCCAGATCGGCCAGCACCAGCGACTCGCCATCGAGCGCCAGGGCACCGTCCGCGCCCAGGTGCAGGACACGGGGCGCGGTGGGCGCCGCCCCTTCACGCGTGGACTCGGGAAGCTGCGTCCGGATCGGATCGGTGGGGCGGATCGTGCCGGCGACCATGAAGAACACCAGCAGCAGGAACACGACGTTGATCATCGGGATCACGCTGTCGTCGCTACCGAAGCCGCCACGGCGAGGCGTTCGCAAGCGCATCAACGCAACCCCCGCACCGACACCTCGGGCAGGCCAATGGCGTCGAACCGGTCGAGCACGCCGATCAACGCCTGCAGCGGCACGGCGTCGTCGACATCCAGCGCGACCGGCAGGGCCTGCTCGCGGATCCGTTCCAGTTCGGGGTCGGCAGCAAGCCGATCGAGCGCAAGCGTCGACCCGTCGGGCATCACCACCGAGCCGGATGCGTCCAGGCGCAGGATCACCGTGTCGGACACCGTCGAAGAGGTCCCGTCACCGTCGGCACGCAGGTTCAGCTCCATCGCCTGCTGCTGTCCGAACCGGGTGGTCAGCATGAAGAACAGCAACAGGATGAACACCACGTCGATCAGCGGGGTCAGCCCGATGCGTGCCTGCCGCCGCGCGGGTCGGTCAAGCCGCATGTCGGCCCGCGGACCGCGCCGGCAGACCGGATCGCCCGGGCACCCGCGTGCCGATACCGCTGCCGTCACCGGCGTACAGGTCGCTGGTGAACACCCGCGTCACCGCATCCTCGATGCGGTGCTCGTGAGCGTCGGTGCGCCGCTCCAGCCACTGGTGCAGCAGCACCGCGGGAATGGCGACTGCAAGCCCGATACCGGTGGTCAGCAGCGCCTGCCAGATTCCGCCGGACAACACGGACGGGTCGATGCGGGAGCCGGCCTCCTCCATGCGCCGGAACGCCTCGATCATGCCCAGCACGGTGCCGAACAGCCCGAGCAGGGGCGCGATCTGGCCGATGACCTCCAGCGTTCGCAGCTGGCTGCGCAGACGCATCATGTGGGCGGATGCCACCCGCTGCACCTCCTCTCGGATCAACGCGTCGGGGTGGTCGGCCAGGCGCCCCCGCATGGCGATGCGCACGATGGCGGACACGCCGTGCTGCGATGTGGACACCTCGTCGAGCGCCTCGCGCCACCCGCCCCTGGACCAGATCGCCAGAGCGTGCCCGACACGCCCGCCGTCGCGCCGCGCCAAAAGCAGTTCGACCGTCTTGAACAGCACGATCGCCACCACGATCACCGACAGCAGCGCCAGGATCCAGGCGACGGCCCCGCCCAGCGCCAGCGTCCGCACCAGCGCCCCGGGCAGCAGCCCGTCCAGCCACGACGGGTCAGATGCCATCGATCGGCTCGAAGCCTTCGAAGTTCGGGTGACCCACGTACATGCCGCTGGTCTGTCCAGCGTTGCGGTGCGCGGCCTTGAAGTGCTCCGAGCGCGTCCAGCCGTCGAAGTGCTCGCGCGATTCCCAGACCGTGTGCGAGGCGTACAGCGTGTTGCCGGCCTCCTCGTCGACCGGTCCCTTCATCAGCTTGAACTCCTTGAACCCGGGCACCTGTTCGAGGTAGGAGTCGCGTTGGCGCCACACGTCCTCGAACTCGGCGGCACGGTCGCTCTTCACGGTGAATCGGTTCATCGCCAGGAACATCGCGGGAATCTCTCGTCCGGACAGGGGCGCCCAACCTACAACAGTTCCGGGTGACGCCGATCAATCGAGAACGATTATCATTTCAACCCTTGTTTTCGTGTGGTTGATAATCGCAAGCATTCCCATTAGCGTTCGCCCATGGACGAGCCGCCCCGTCGCATTCCCGATCGCGCGTCACGCATCGCGGGCTCACCGTCCGGGTGCGGCGGCGAGTCGGGCGAGAGCACCCGCCCGGCCACGTTGGACGCACGCGAACTGCTCGGTCCAACGGGTCGGGTCCTCATCGAACACGAAGGCTCACGTCACGAACTGCGCCTGACGCGCAACAACAAGCTCATTCTCACCAAGTAGCTCTCACCCGGTAGCCAGTCGGCGCCCGACGCGCTCAGCCAGCCGACGCCAACCCTTGCAGAGACCGCCATGTCCTACGGCTCTCGCAGGCCGCGCGTGGCTGCTGCAGCCCGCCACCGGACCTGCCCCGTCACGCCACCGCGTCCGGTCGCGGCACCCGTCGCGCTCGTCGCGCTGGTCGCTCTGGGCACGCTGGCGTCGAGCGCGCCGGCTCTGGCCGAGGACCCCACCGACGTGCTCGACACCCTGGTGGTGACCGGCACGCGCGGCGAACGCCGCCTGCTCGATGTGCCGGTGCGCACCGAGGTCGTCACGCGCGAGGAGATCGAACGCACCCATGCGCGCGATGCCGCGGAGGCGCTGGACAACCAGCCGGGCGTGTTGTTGCAACGGATCCACGGCAAGGACGGCACCGAGGTGTGGCTGCAGGGCCTGGACTCGGACCGGGTGCTGGTCCTGCTGGACGGGCGACCGCTCAGCGCCTCGACCGGATCCACCGTGGATCTGAGCCAGATCGGTTCGGTGGACATCGAACGCATCGAGATCGTCAAGGGTGCGGTCTCGGCGCTGTACGGCAGTGCCGCGATGGGCGGGGTGGTGAACATCATCACCCGCACCCCGGAGGCACCGCTGGCCGCCAGCCTGTCCTTCGATGCGGGCAGCTTCGGACCGTCGCGCACCGAGAGCGATTCGGTGGCAGGCGAACGGCGCCTGGCCGCACGCGGCGCGGTCCGCCAGGGTGCGCTGGACGTGACGCTGAACGCCGACGTGCGCAACGGCGACGGCTACGACCTGGACCCGGACACCTACGATTCCGAAGGCCCGAGCGGCACGCGCGCCGACCTGTCCACGCAGATCGGCCTGGATCTGGGCAAGCGGGACCGGTTGACCGCGCGCAGCGCCTGGTACAGCTCCGACGGCGAGCGCGACTTCTCGACCTTTGCACCCGGGGTCGGTGACATCGAGAAGCTCGACGTCGAAGAGGTCTCCAGGCTGACGCAGACGCTGGACTGGCGGCGCGACCTGGGCGGCGGGGAGAAGCTGGCGGCGTGGGCGGCGTTCGAGCGCTTCGAGAATCGCACCGTGCAGGACATCGTCGCCAGCGGCCGGACCGACCGGCGGCGCGATGCCGAGATCGTCACCGCGCGCATGGACCTGCAGTACGACCGCCCGCTGGGGGATGCGCAGATCCTGAGCGCGGGTGCGAGCCTCAGCGACGAGTCCCTGGAACAGGCCCTGCGCCGCGACGAATCCGGCACCCCGAGCCGCTCGGACGAGATCGACCCGGGCAGCGACCGGCAGGGCATCGAGGCGTTCGTCCAGAACGACATCTTCATCGGTGACGCCTGGGAGCTGCTGCCCGGCGTGCGGGTGCAGGACGACAGCGATTTCGGCACCCACGTCGCCCCGAAGATCAACCTGCTCTACACGCCCGCCTGGCAGCCGGAGTGGGCACCGCGCCTGCGCGCCGGCATCGGTTCCGGCTACCGCGTGCCGAACCTGAAGGAGCGGCACTTCCTGTTCGATCACGGTTCGCTGGGCTACGTGGTGATCGGCAACGAGGCGCTGGAACCCGAGCAGAGCCTCAGCCTGCAGTTCGGGCTGGAGGTGTCGCGCAACCAGCGTACCCGTGCCGAGGTGTCGCTGTTCCACAACCGCATCGACGGCCTCATCGCCAGCACGCGCGACGCCGCCGCCACCGAGGAACAGGGCATCGAGGTGTTCCGCTACGCCAACGTCGACGAGGCGCGCACGCGCGGTCTGGAGACCAGCGTGCAGCACGCGTTCGGCCCGCGCTTCAGCGTCGATGCGGCCTGGACCTGGCTCGACGCCACCGACCGGCGCAGCGACCTGCGCCTCACCCGTCGGCCGCGCCACCAGATCCAGCTGGGCACCGACCTGCTGCTCGGCAGGACCGGCGTGGCGCTGCGCGCCAGCTGGCAGGGCGCCTCGTGGGTGGATGCCGGGAACACGATCGAGTCGCCGGCCTGGGCATCGCTGCAGCTGAAGCTCGACCGGGCGATCGGGCGATCGGTGAGCGGCTGTCGGTGTTCGGCGGCATCGACAACCTCACCGACGAGCACCGCGACCCGGAACGCGCCGGGCCGGATTTCCGGCCCGAGCGTGGACGGTTCGTCTACGCAGGCCTGCGCTACGAGCGCTGAATGCCGGCCCGTTCTCCCCCCGAACCCCTTCCCCGCCCCCCTCGAACCGAAGACCGACGAGATTTCCCACCATGATGCAACGCCACCCGCGCCTTCCGGCGCTCCCGTTCGCGTTGCCGGTAGACGTGCACCCTCATCCGCACCACCCGCACCGGCCGCTGATCATCGCGAGCCGGGCGAGGCGAACGGCATCCGCAACCTGCCCGATCCACCCCGCGAAGCTCCATCCGAGCCCATCACCCGCCTCGATGAACCCCCGCTGCGCGTGCCGGTCGTGACACCTGTCGAGTCGCCCCCGGAGGCACCCGCCCCAGGCTGTTGCTGATTCCGCTGGCGGCGTTGACAATGCTGCTGCTGCCCTTCCTGCCGGGTTGAACATCACGGCCCGTGCACCGATCCGGTCGATCCGCGACCGGGACGTCGTCGTACCGTTCACCCACCGACGCCCGTTCCGCTGGCACGATCGTCCGTCCACCGCTCAACCGTGTTGAAACCATGGCCCGCTTCGCGACCGAAACCGTGCAGGACGTGCACCACTGGACCGACTCGCTGTTCTCGTTCCGCACCACGCGCGAGGCGGGACTGCGCTTTCGCAACGGCGAGTTCGTGATGCTGGGGCTGACGGTGAACGACAAGCCGCTGCTGCGCGCCTACAGCATCGCCAGCGCCAATCACGACGAGCACCTGGAGTTCCTGAGCATCAAGGTCGACGAAGGCCCGCTGACCTCGCGCCTGCAGCACATCGCACCCGGCGACGAGGTGCTGATCGGCAGCAAGCCGACCGGCACCCTGCTGGCCGACGACCTGCTGCCCGGCAAGCGGTTGTACCTGTTCGCCACCGGCACCGGCCTGGCACCGTTCCTGAGCATCGTCCAGGACCCGGACGTGTACGAGCGCTTCGAGAAGGTCGTGCTGTTCCACGGCGTGCGGTTCAGCGAGGAGCTCGCCTACAGGAACTGGCTGGAGAAGGAACTGCCCGCGCACGAGTTCCTGGGCGAGATGGTCAGCGAGCAGCTGGTCTACTGCCCCTGCGTGACGCGCGAGCCGTTCGCGCTGAGCGGTCGCCTGCCGGACCTGATCGAGAGCGGCGAGCTGTTCGAGCACCTGGGCCTGCCGCCGCTGGAGCGCGAGCACGACCGGGCCATGCTGTGCGGCAGCCCGTCGATGCTGAAGGATGTGCGCGCGCAGCTGGACGCGCGCGGTTTCGTGATCAGCCCGCGCACCGGCGAGCCGGGCGATTACGTGATCGAGCGCTCCTTCGTCGAGCGGTGAGCCGACAGGGTGGCACCGGCGCACGGTTCGAGCATCCCGCGGGGCGCGACGTCGCGCCGCTCGTCGCTGCCGTCACGCACCGCTGCAGCGGCTTGCCTGATCGCCTCGCTGGCGGCGTGCGTGTCCACCGATGCGGAACGTGTCGCGCGGACCGTCCGCAGCGACGGTCCCGTGGCAGGCAACGGCGTGATCACCGACATGCCACCGCTGCCGGACACGCTGTGGGCCGGCAACGCCCGGGTTCGCGACGTGCTGTCGCCGGCCACCGACTTCACCCGCGCCATGTTGTTCGAGCGCATGGCGGGCGGAGCCGGCACGGCCAGGGGGGCACTGGATCGCAACGCCTACTCGCACCACGTCACCACGCTGTCGTTCGAGGAGCTGCAACGCTTCAAGCTGGGCAATGCGCTGTTCAACGAGCTGTGAGTCAGCTCGCCCTCCTCCACGCTCGCCTCCGACGGGCTCGGTCCGTTCTGGAACGCGCGCGCCTGCGAGTCCTGCCATGCCGGGGACGGGCGCGGGAAGCGGCCGCCGCGGCCCGGCTGTTCGCGCTGCTGCCCGCCGATCGGGGCGAACAGCTGCAAGCGCTGTGGCACGAGTTCGAATCGGGCCGGAGCATGGAGGCACGCTTCGCGCGCGCCATCGACCGGCTGCAGCCGATGCTGCTGAACGGCCTCAACGACGGCGGCACCTGGCGCGACTACGCGGTCGGCGAAACGCAGCTGCGCGCCCGGACCGGGCACATCGCGCACGGTGCCGATGCGCTGTGGGCGCACTGCGAGGTGCTGATCGCGGAGGCGATCGAGGCGGGCTGGTTGACGGCGAGCACCGCCGGGGCGCCCTGACCGGTTGTCATGGGCAACGACCGCGACGCGAGTCCCGGACATCCGACCGACGGGCTCGCCCCTTCGTTCTCCCGGCCGCCGTCGATGCGCCGAGCACCTGCCCGGTCCGGGCGTGGCACACTCGCACCATGCTCGACGAGACCGACATCAGTGCGCTCGGCATGCGGCTCGACCGGATGCCCGACCTGCAGCTCGCACTGCTGTTCGGCTCCATGGCCTCGGGACGTGCAGGGTCCGCGAGCGATGTCGACCTCGCCTTGCTGTGCCGACACCCGCTCTCGTCCGCGCGACGGCTCTCACTGGTCAGCGAACTGAGCCTGCTGCTGGATCGCGAGATCGATCTGGTCGACCTTCACGGTGTCCCGGAGCCGATCAGCGGCGAGGCGTTGCGGGGACGCCGTCTGATCGATCGCGACGGCGCCTGGGTCGACCTGATGAACCGCCATCTGGTCAATGTCGAGGATTTCCTGCCGTTGCAGCAACGCTTGTTCGCCGAGCGTCGGCGCCGGATCCTGGGCGCGTGAACGACGCCGTGGTCGCCGCGAAGCTCGATGCACTGACGATCGTGCTGGCGAAGCTGGAACGCAAGCGTCCCGATTCGCTGGCCGTCCTGCTCGCCGACGACGACCTGCAGGACATCGTGGTGCTGAACCTGGCAAGGGCGGTGCAGATCGCGGTCGACATCGGTACCACGCTCATCGCCGATACCGATATCGAGCCGCCGGGCTCGATGCGAGCCGTTTTCGCACGGCTCGACACGCTCGGCATCATCGACGGGGGCACCGCCGACAGGCTCAAGCTCGCGGTCGGGTTCCGCAACCTGGCGATTCACCGCTACGAATCGCTCGACTGGTCGGTCGTCCTCGAGGCCTGCCGCATCGCCCCATCCGACCTGCGCACGTTCGCGCGAGAGGTCGCCGCTCGCACGCTCTGAGCACGACGACCGTCTCAGCCTCGCCGTACCGGGGTGAACAGCTCGACCAGCTCCCGGCTCATGACCTCGGGCAGTTGCGCCACGTCATGGATGGTGGTGGCGCGCGGGTAGTACTGCCCGACGTCGTGACCGATGCCTATCGCCACCAGCTCGACCTCGCCGGCGCGCTGCACATCGCGAATGACATGGCGCAGGTGACGCTCCAGGAAACGCCCCGGGTTGGTCGACAGCGTCGAGTCGTCGATCGGTGCCCCGTCCGAGATCATCATCAGGATGCGACGCTGTTCGGTACGGGCCAGCAGCCGTGCGTGCGCCCACTGCAGCGCCTCGCCGTCGATGTTCTCCTTGAGCAGCCCCTTTCTCATCATCAGGCCGAGGTTCGCGCGTGCCTGGCGCCACGGCGTGTCGGCCGACTTGTAGACGATGTGCCGCAGGTCGTTCAATCGCCCCGGGTCGGACGGGTATCCGGCGTCCACCCAGCGCTCGCGAGAGCGCCCGCCCTTCCAGGCTGCGGTGGTGAAGCCGAGGATCTCGCAGCGCACCCCGCAACGCTCCAGCGTGCTGGAGACGATGTCCGCGCACACCGCCGCCACCCGGATGGAGCGACCGTGCATGGAACCCGAATTGTCGATCAGCAGCGTCACCACCGTGTCGCGAAACGGGGTCTCGCTCTCCTGCTTGAAGCTCAGCGAGGCCAGGGGCTCGGTGAGCAGGCGCGTCAGCCGGGCACTGTCCAGCAATCCCTCGTCCAGGTCGAACTGCCAGCTGCGCCGCTGCTGGGCCATCAGCACGCGTTGCAGGCGATTGGCGAACCGTCCGATCGAGCGCTGCAGGTCGCCCAGGTGGGTGTCGAGCAGGGCGCGCAGCCGGATCAGCTCCTCGGCGGTGCACAGATCCTGCGGACGCAGGGTCTCGTCGAACTCGCGACAGAACACATGGTAGTCGCTGACACCGGCCAGCCGACCCGCCGTGCCGGTCGCGTGCCAGCCCGCCCCCGGCGTCTCGTCGCCCGACCCGTCGTCGCGCTCCTCCGACGCGTCCGGATCGCCACCGTCGCTCTCGTCGCTCTCCTGCGGGCGCTCGCCGCCATCGTCCGCCTGCTCGCCGGCACCGGCGTCCTCGGGCTCGTCGCCTTCCGCACCGTCGCCGTCGGCACCCTCCGACTCGTCGCTGTCGTTCTCGTCGGTGTCACCGTCCGGGGACTCGGCCGGTGCGCCGTCGTCCATCGACAGCGCCTGCAACAGCTCGCCGACCGTGCGCGCGAACCGCTGCTGATCGTGCAGTTCGGACGGCTGCCGTTCGAGCACGGCGGCGGCTCGCTCGTCGAGCCAGTCGCGCCACTCGTCCAGCACCTCGCCGGCGGCCGGTGGCAACGGCCCGCCGAACCGTTCGCGCAACCACAGCGCCGCGGCGTGATCGATGCCGAGCCGTGCACCGCGCGGACCCGGCTCGTCCGCGGACGGCATCGGCGGTACTGCCGCCGGGCCCGGCACGGCGGCCAGGCCGTCCAGCAGGGTGCGGTAGCGCTGCTGCAACGCGGCGTCCAGGTTGCGCTTGACGCCACCGAAGGTGCGCGCACCGAGCAGTTCCACCCGTGTCTGCTCGGCCAGCGCGAACAGCCGTTGCGAGGCGTCGCTGACCGGCTGGTGGCGCGAGTGCGTGTGCGCATCGTGATGCTGGCGGTGCAGCGCGATCGCATCGCTGCGCCCGCGCGTGCGGCGCCGCTCCTCGGGCCCGGCACCGGCCGCCGGCAGCACCTCGGCCGTGCCACCGTCCTTGCCCGTCTCCCCGAACCGGATGTCGATGGAGACATCGTCTGCGATCGCGCGCGCGCACCCGCCGATGGAGCGCTGGAAACGCTCGACGCTCAGCGCATCGTCGGCAGGGTCCGGGCCGGGGTCCGGGCCGGGGTCCGGGCCGGGGTCCGGGCCGATACGGCGTTCAGGCACCACTCTCGCCGAACAGCTCTTCGCCGAACACGCGCTGATACAGCTCGCCGATCAGGCTGCGCTCCATCGGGTCGCACTTGTTGACGAACACCAGCTGGAAGGCGAGTGCCACGTCCTTGAAGAAGGTCAGGTTCTGGGTCCAGGTGATCACCGTGCGCGGACTCATGACGGTGGCCAGGTCGCCATTCCTGAACGCGACGCGGGTGAGCCCCGCCAGCTGCACCATGCGCTCGACCAGTTGCCGTCCTTCCGGATCATGCAAGTGTGGCGCCTTGGCCAGCACCACCTCGACCTCGCGCGGCTCGGGCAGGTAGTTCAGGATCGTGGTCACCGACCAGCGGTCCATCTGCGCCTGGTTGATCTGCTGGGTGCCGTGGTACAGCCCGGTGGTGTCGCCCAG
>Ga0115031_1004622_pt1 | contig 10143 bp, 9 predicted proteins | sample Maine_Asex4_meta_FD_87301 | JGI IMG/M metagenome (GOLD analysis project Ga0115031, IMG submission 87301) | Marine algal microbial communities from Maine, USA - Maine_Asex4_metaG | ecosystem: Host-associated > Algae > Red algae > Unclassified | place: Maine, USA | collected 2015-01-05 | reverse complement strand
CAAGCAGAGACCTTACCGTTCGACTTGCATGTATTAAGCCTCCCGCTAGCGTTCATCCTGAGCCAGGATCAAACTCTCCATAGTAAATCTCTTAAATCTATATTTTAGTCTAATCCTACTCTTATTATTAAAAGGAATCTTTATCTCGATTCTTTTACGCAATTACCTTCCGTCATGTCAAAATTTTTCTTTCCCCTTAACTTTCTAAGGGAATGCAAAACTAGCCTAAATAAGCTTACTGAACAAGCTTATTTCATATATTTATTTCCACAATTTATAAGCGCCTTAATCCCTTGCATTTCGGCATTTTGATTTAGCTTTAATTTCCAATGAAAAATCAAATTTCTACAAAAGAGCGCAGTTTTTTCATCAAGCAATCTGCTCACAATTTAGGCTTCTCAAGTTGCGGTTTTACCAAAGCTGAATTCCTAGAAAAAGAAGCGCTTGAATTAGAAGCTTGGTTGAATAAAGGACAACACGGTCAGATGAAATACATGGCCAACCATTTTGACCTAAGAACAGATCCATCGAAGCTTGTCCCCGATGCCAAATCGGTCATAAGTTTGGCTTACAACTACCATAACTCTGACACTAATATTAATAAAGAGGATCACAAGATCTCACAATATGCTTTCGGAAGGGACTATCATAAAGTGGTCAAGAAAAAATTGAAAATGCTCCTGCAATTGATTCAAGAGAAATTCGGTGCAGTTGCTGGCAGATGTTTTGTTGATTCAGCACCAGTCATGGAAAGAGATCTTGCTAAGCGAGCTGGACTAGGATGGATGGGTAAAAATACTTTGTTGATTCATCCCAAAATGGGTTCCTATTTTTTCCTTGCAGAAATTATCCTTGACTTAGAACTGTCTTACGACCAGTCTATAAAAGATTATTGCGGCACATGTACTAAATGTATCGAAGCTTGTCCCACAGATGCCATTAGTGACAAAGGCTATCAATTGGATGCTTCCAAATGTATTTCTTACGCAACCATAGAATTGAAAGAGCAGATTCCTGAAACCTTTAAAGGGAAAATGGATGATTGGATTTTTGGTTGTGATATCTGTCAAGAAGTATGTCCTTGGAATAAATTTGCCAAAAGGCATTCAGAGCCAGAATTTAATCCTTCGGACCAATTAAAGAAAATGAACAAAAGAGACTGGGAAGAACTAAGCCTAGAAGCTTTTAATGAAATTTTTGAAGGTTCGCCGATTAAAAGGACCAAATACGAAGGTTTAAAAAGAAATATCGATTTCCTTGACTAAATTTACGATTAGTTATGGTATTTAAAACCCGATATATCGTCTATGCTATCACCGCATTATTGGTCTTAGCCATTCTATATTATTTTAGTAACCTCGTTATCTACATCATACTAGCTTGGTCGGTATCAATGGTTGGAGCTCCGATCTTTGGTTTCTTTAGGCGATTTTTAGGTAAAAACCTATCCGCCGGTCTGACCTTAGGAATCTTTGTGGTCATCGGAATGTTCCTTCTTTGGATTTTTATTCCACCGCTTCTTCAACAGGCAAGAAATATCTCCAACATTGACTATGCACAGGCCATCAAGGCTATAGAAGAGCCTATTCAAGACTGGCAAAACATGTTGGAAGAAAGAGGGCTTATGAAGAAGGTTGAACCAATAACAGAAGAATCAAATACGGAAAATACTAAAAAACCATTTGCGGAAGCGGAAGTGATGTATCTAGATTCAATTCTAAGAAATGACTCTTTGTTATCAGGAATTACAATTGTAGTAAATGTAAATGATATTCAGAAAAAAGCTGTGGAAAAAGAAATCAATGATGATTCTAACAAGTCATTTTTTGATCATGCAAGAGATAATATACTTTCATTTATAAATCCCCAAAGGATTCAAAACTTCCTTGCTGGCATCGTTGGGTTTCTAGGGAATTTTTTAATAACTATTTTCTCTATCCTCTTTATCGGATTTTTCTTCTTGCGCGAGCAAGGTTTATTCTCAGAGGCCTTGACAAAATTTATTCCTGATAAACATGTGCTTGAAACAGAACATGCCATTGATGAATCTTCAAAGCTATTAATACGCTACTTTATAGGAGTAGCAACACAAATTACGGTGATAACAACTTTTGTAAGTGTGATATTATCAATCATGCATATTCCCAATGCATTGCTCATAGGTTTCTTTGCAGCGCTGATGAATGTTATTCCTTATATCGGGCCATTATTGGGAGCAACTTTTGCAATCATGATTACCTTCACCTCTAACTTGGACTTGTCGTTTTATAATGAATTATTACCTGTCCTAGGGCAAGTGGTCTTTGTATTTGCTTTAATGCAGGTAGTTGATAATTTTTTAATTCAACCTTTCATATTTGGAAAGAGTGTCAAGGCACATCCGCTAGAAATATTTTTGGTGGTTCTGGTCGGAGCACAGATGGGTGGAGTGCTAGGAATGGTTCTTGCCATCCCGTTATATACCGTATTCCGCGTAGTCGCTAAAGTCTTTCTATCTGAATTTAAAATAATCCAAAGTTTAACTAAGTCCATTTAGTCAGGGATACTATTTTATGCTTACGCAAATTATTGTATCCTTCTACTCCTTGTAAACCGCCGGTGTGTAAAGCAACGACTTTTGTGCCATTTTCTATTTGATTCTTATCGATCATGTCAAAAATGGCATAACACATTTTACTCGTGTAGATTGGATCTAAAGGTATTTTATGTTTTAGTATAAATTTATTGGCAAAGTCAATGAGCGTTTTATTGGTTTTTGCATAACCACCAAAGTGATAATCATGAATGATTTCATACTTCACTTCGGGGTTATCGATCCATTCCTTTACCTCTTCATTTATCCCTTTATTTTTCAACACATTAATTCCTATAACTTCAAAATTGGGTGATAAATATTGGACCAAGCCAGCGAAAGTACAGCCGGTACCAATGGATACAAATAACTTTATTTTTTCATCTGGAAATTGACCAATCAATTCCTCTGCTAATACTTTTATACCCGCTCTACCTAGTGCATTATTACCACCTTCAGGAATAGAAAATGCCTCTGGGAATTTTTCTGAAAATGAAGTTTTTTTCTCTAGTGCATATTTTCCTTTATCCTTGCAGATAAGTTGCATAGACTTCGATTGAGCAAAGGCAAGTGTCGGATTTTTTAAATCGACATATCGACCTCTTATTATCCCAATTGATTTTAAGCCAAGTAAATTACATGCCGCAGCTGTGGCATAGATGTGATTTGAGAATGCGCCACCATAGGTCAAAATGGTGTCCTTGTTTTCAGAAATGGCCTGTTCTAGTTGAAGCGCTAATTTTCTCCATTTGTTTCCTGATACCTCTACATGGATCAAGTCATCTCGTTTAAAAATCAATTCCACTCCAGCCTTATCAAGTATAGGGTCATCTATGGCGGTGGTCGGTGAAGGCAAGGCAAGCAATTCTAAGGCTGCTTTTATTTTACTATTGTCAATCATTGATTCAATTCCTGTCTAATGGTCTTATGGAAAGGAACAAGATAGGACTATATCTTTACTCTTATGAGATAAGAGGTTCCCACATTTTCTTGGCTGTCGATCTGAAGATCTCCTTTTAAATATTTTACTCTAGATTGAACGTTCTCTAAGCCCATTCCTTTTTCAAATGATTTGGTGTTAAACCCTACACCGTCGTCTTCAAAACTTATAACTACTTCATCATCTTCTTTATTCAGCTGCATTATAATCTCTGAGGCTTTGGCATATTTAATGGCATTATTCAGGAGTTCCTGAATGATTCGATAAATCGAGGTTGCAAGCATATTATCCATATCTCTAGAGATATTGTAATGTTGAAAATCAATGTCAGGATAAGTATCACCGACATATCGATTGACCAAATCATTTATAGCTGCAACTAAGCCCATGTTCTTTAAAGAACCTGGCTGCAAATTTCTTGAGATTGACCTAACCTCATCTACAGCTGTATCTAGTAAATTCTGTGCATTATCAAACTCGCCATTATTATAATCTTCATTTGTACGAACTTTTTCAAATTGTAATTTCACAGCACTTAGTAAACCACCAAGACTGTCATGAAGATCTTTTGCAATTCTCTCTCTTTCTAGCTCCTGACCTTCAATCACCGATTGCATCGAACTTATTTTCACCTCATTTTCAAGATCCTTAATTTTCTGTTTATCTAATCGATCTCTTTGTTTGCTAATAATTGTATCTGCTTGAATCTTAGTACGATAGAATTGAATTATAAAATAAATGGCCAATGCTAATAACGCTAACCCAGCTCCAAGAACATAAAGTGCTCGTCGCTGCTGGTTATTTACATTTTGAACGAGTTCATTTTCCTTTTCAAGAAGTTTTATTGCATTGTTTTTTTCTCTTGCCTCATATTTAAAGGAGAGATTATTTATCGCCTCTGTACGATCTCGATTTAATAAGCTGTCATTTAATTCACTGTATCTTTTAATGTAATAGTTGGCATCGCTATACTTCTTTTGCCCTTCATAAACTAGCGCGAGTTGGTTGTATAATTCTAATTTGATTGGGTCTAATGATCTATTTTTTAAAAACTCTTCTGCCTTTTTAAACAGAACCAATGCTTCTTTTCTTTTTCCTGCTTTAAACTCATACTTACCCAGAATAAATAAGGACTTACCTTTATTAAAGTCATCGTCGATCTTCTCACTAAGCTCATAAGTTCTTCGACAAAGGGTTTTTGCACTGTCTTGATCTAGAACTGTTTCAAAGTATTTAATTTTTTCAAAATTGAATTTAATATTAAAGAGTGTATCTGGTTCTTTATTCTTCAGCATAAGAATTGAATCCAAATATTTTATCTGTTTATCAAAGTCTTCATTTTTTGAATGAAGAATCGCAATGTCTAGATAGCAATTGGCTAACTGGTCATAATCTTTTGAAGATTTTAAAAACTTTATTGATTCCTTGTAATTATTGAGCGCTTCCGCAAATTGGCCATTCAACCTGAAGTGATTCGCTATCTTTTGTTTAACAGAATAGTATTTAACGCTGTCCTGAACCAACTTGAAATATTCTTGCGCTCTAGTGTAGTAGTCAAAAGCTTTTTCGTGGTTGCTATATCTTTCTTTCTCATAATCTGCAATTGCCATGTATACATTGGCCAATGCCTCAAAGTCCTTAGCTTCTCTGGCTTTGGTTAATTGTTCATTTAGTTGATCAATATTGGCCTGTGCAAAAAATACATTTGCCGAAAGGGTAAAGAAAAGGAGTAATAAGAGTGTGTGAGAAATTTTCATGCTATATATGGAGCTTAAAGATAGCTTGAGTGGGGACATAAAAAAAGCCCTCATCTTTATGAGGGCACTTTCTTTCCATTTACAATAGTCAATCCTAAATATATAAGTGATTATATTGTCGTTGTTGTATGTGGTAAAAGATAGAGATGGAAGTAACAAGAGCTGTCAAAATCATGGAAATAATGGGTTGTTACAATATGTTTTTTAATAGCCATCTGTTGTTACGTCACATCTCCTATCTAACCAACTTGTGAATTAAAAACTAACCAAAAACTGAGATTTATTCTCAGAATGTGAAAATATGTCAAAGGGATATTGTGTTTCTTTAAACTTATTAAACAAATATATATAGGTAATGGGCCTTAGAACTCGAAGAAAACACCCATTTTTGAAAATGAGGGTTTACCCCTATACTTCATGCCTCTGTTACAGATAGCTTTGTAAATAATGGATACACGAATTTTAATTGCTGATGATCATTCAATGTTTGCCGACGGCATTGAATCTATATTAAATGAGCAAGATGGTATTCAGGTAGTAGGCAAGTGTTACGATGGAGCTTCTATCCTTCCCTATTTAAAAGAGAACGATATCGATATCATCCTTTTAGATGTTAATCTTCCCGAAAAAAATGGAATTGAAGTGTGCAAAGAAGTTATAGCTGCTTTTCCTGAAATGAAAATATTAGCCATTTCGATGTTCAATCAAGAAAGCTATGTAACGGAAATCCTAAAGAACGGAGCCAAAGGTTATATCTTAAAGAACACTGGTCGTGAAGAATTGATGCAAGCAATAACTACAGTTTCCGAAGGAAATACCTTTTTCAGCAAGGATGTCACTCAAACAATCATGCGAGGTTTAATGAATGAGCGCAAGGGAGGAACTCCTTCCAAAGGTTTTATTCCTAAAATCACTAGACGAGAAAAAGAGGTTTTAAAATTGATTGTTCAAGAATTTACCACTCAAGAGATCGGAGAAAAGCTTTTTATCTCCCTAAAGACCGTCGAGTCCCATCGATCAAGTCTGCTTGCAAAAGTAAATGCCAGGAATACGGCTGGACTGGTAGCGAAAGCCATTGAGCATAAGCTCATGGACTAGAAAACTGTATTCTAGAAGAAAAAAAATCACTTTTAACACTGATTGCTGTCACGTTTATGCTTTTTGCAAGGTTTATATAGTGAAACCAACTTTTAAACTTATGAAAAGAATAGCTTTATTCTTCACCATGGTATTGCTAGCTTACGCAGTTCATGGTCAAGCAACTTTGAAATTTTCTAGCATATCACCTTATGGGGGAACAAATGTAGAAAATGATCATTCACTCCACTCGAACATTGGAGAACCACTAAACAACTTAGATCTTGCAAATCGATTGATGGTGTGCAATGGCTTGTTTCCTGGCCAAGATGATTTTTACCCTGAGACTTATATTGAAGTAAAATTTTATCTAGATGAAGACGAAAATGGGTCTAAAAATGATGATGAAAAGTACTATGAATTTGGTGCGGTAGACTTTGAAAATGAAACATTCAAGGTTTTAGATGAACAAGGAATAGTTTTCTTCGCGGCAGAAGGAACCTACAATCTAGGTTATAATAGAATTGGTTCTGATGGCTGGTATATAACTACAGATTCTCTATTTACAATTTCTTTGAGCGATACTAATCCAAATGAATCTATCGAAATGGGTTTTGCTCCACTGGAATTTTATTCTAGTGTTGTTCCTTATTTAAGTTCAGAAAACTTCAGATGTAATGACATAGTCAAGCATACCTTGACGGTAATAAATGAAGGAACTTACCCTGAGCAGGATACAGTTTGGGTAAACGTAGATGACCGAATTGAAGAAATATTTCTCAATTACGGACCTGCTGATTTTATTGTTGATGACAACAATATCGGATGGCTTTTTAATCTGGATCCATTTGAAAGTCAAACATTCTGTTTTGATCTTCCGGTTCCAGGTATAAACAGTGCAGACCAGCTTGGGGAAATATATTTTATCACGGCTTCCATTGTAAATCCGGCTTATACTAATGTGCATATATTAGAACAAGAATTGCGATGTTCCTATGATCCGAATGATAAGGCGGTCAGTCCTAGTAGAGATGATAACTTAGCCTTATTAGATAATGGGCCATTACTTTACCACATACGGTTCCAAAATACTGGTAATGATTATGCGGAAGATGTTGTTGTCAGAGATACACTTGATCCTAATTTAGATGTTTCCACATTTAAACTGATTGAGACTAGTCATCCAAATGACCTGCGAGTAGTTTTCAACAATAACAATCCTAACATTGTGAATTTTAAATTTGATGATATCATTTTACCTGATAGTCTTTCAAATCCTGAAGGATCAAATGGACATGTTATTTATTCTATATCTACATTTCCAGGGCTTTCAGTAGACACTGAAATCACAAATACGGCGCATATTTATTTTGATTTTAATCCAGCCATTGTAACAAATACAACGCTTACAATTCTAGTAGATGAATTTCCACCTGTGTTGAGTAATCCATATTTAGAGGGCGAAGAGGAAATTAAAATTTATCCAAATCCAACAAGTGGAAATTTAAATTTCGATCGGACAATTGATCGAATTATTCTTACAGATCTTTTAGGCAAACAGATACGAACGAAAACTTCAAGTGCCATTATAAATCTTGATGGCCTATCAACAGGAACATATCTTATTCAAATGCATTTGGGTGAGGAGCGATATGCGGAAAAGGTCATTTACATCAAACATTAAGAACTATTAAAAATCAACAAATGAAAAATTGGTTAATTATATTTCTGTGTATATGTACAGGAGTTGTTCATGCGCAGACAGAAACAATCGCTTATCAATCGATACTATCAACCGATGGTGGAAGTATTATAAATAATTCTTCCATAGAATTGATGGTAGAAATTATATCTGGAAGTGCTACCGGCGCTATTGTATATGATGAGTTACACAATGTAACAACAGGTAACAATGGCGAGATAGACATTGAAATAGGGAGTGGAACTCCAAGTCTAATCCCGTTTTCCGATATTGATTGGAGTGTTCCGAATTATGTTCAATTGTCTGTAAGGCAAAATTCTAATAATTCCTTTGCGACATTTTCAACAAGAGAATTGTTATCTGTGCCTTACGCATTATTTGCACTAAAAGTTGGTTGTGACAATCCATGTCCTGGGAATCCTGGTCCTAATGGAATTAATGGGCTAGATGGACCAACCGGAGCGACTGGAGCGACCGGGCCTATTGGGCCCATCGGTTCAACAGGAGTTACTGGACAAGCCGGACTAGATGGTCAATCAGGAGCAGATACCTTATCACCTACTAATGAAATACCAATGAATCCACTAAATGGTCAATTTTATATTGATAACGGATCAAATAGAGCAGACAATGCCATAGGATTCAGGTATTTCGATGGAACAAATTGGATAGATCTTTAAAACTAAATCAATGAAAAAATTAATCTATATATTATCATTCTTGTATTCAAGTTTAATTTTTGGGCAAGAATGCGACGTAGCAACCCAAATGCCAACAACATTTACCTACAGTGGTTTTATCGTTCAAGATTTTGCTGTAGTTACAAATTTTCAATCAACATTAATCCAAATAAGAATATCGAAAGGTTCACCACAGGGAACAGAATTATTTTCTGAAAACCACACTGTACCATTCAATAAGTCTGGATTTTTTAGTGTTGAAGTAGGCTCTATCAATCAATCAGATTTTGGTGACTTCATTTATGACGTGAACGATGGTAATGGCCAAGACTATTTTATTGATGTGTATTTAAACACGGCGGGGCAGTTCAATTATATTGGTTCAAAAAAGATGACTGCAGTTCCTTATGCATTGGTAGCTAATTCATTAGGTGGAATTGGTACGAGAGGAGTAAATGGTGTTAATGGTGCTACTGGGGCTACGGGTTCAACTGCTGCAACTGGTCCTGTTGGTCCAATTGGAGCAACAGGAGCAACGGGACAAAATGGAAAAGATGGCGTCAATGGATTCGATCTTATGATTATGACAGATTCACCTCCCTCATCTGGAAAGTTTTATGTGGATGACGGAACAAATACCACAGATGGGAAACCTCATCTCAGGTATAATTTAAATGGAACTTGGATTGACCTTTAAAACAAAAAAAATGAAAAATTTATTAGTTATAATATTTGCTTTCTGCGGAATGTTTGCTTTCGCACAAAGTACAGACGATTTTAATTATCAAGGCTGGTTAGTAGATGCAGATGGAAATGCCATAGCCAATAGAAATGTAACCATTTATGTTTCTATCGCAGAAAGCAATTCTGGAAGTAACGTTTACATGTCAGAAACACATGAAATACTTACCAATGATAAAGGAACTTTCGAGGTTGTCATTGGTAGAGGTTCTATAACTTCTGGAAGTGCTGCAGATGTCCCTTGGTTAGATGGAATTCCATTTATTGGTATTGAGTATGATCTTCAAAATGGCAAGGGCATTCAATCTATTGGGTATCAAAGATTTAATTTAGTACCATTTTGTTTATATGCTAAGCACACCATTTGTCAAGATGGACTAGCAGGTGTTCAGGGACTAGACGGGCTCACAGGAGCGACAGGAGCGACAGGAGCGACAGGTCCAGAAGGTCCTACTGGAGCAACTGGAGCACAAGGTGCAGATGGTACTGATGGTCTACCTATTTTAGAGCCTAGTAATTTATCTCCTTCCGTAGCTGAAGAGGGACAAATTTATTTAGACGACGGAACGAATACAGAAGATGGTTCCCCGAGATTTCGTTATTACGATGGGACCTCTTGGATTGATTTATAATTATTAAAAAAAACTCGCAACTTGAAAGTTGCGAGTTTTTTT